>Ga0181539_1005645_pt1 | contig 10003 bp, 5 predicted proteins | sample PEATcosm2014_Bin_46_FD_119767 | JGI IMG/M metagenome (GOLD analysis project Ga0181539, IMG submission 119767) | Peatland microbial communities from MTU Mesocosm Facility, Houghton, MI, USA - PEATcosm2014_Bin23_60_metaG | ecosystem: Environmental > Terrestrial > Soil > Wetlands > Peat | place... | reverse complement strand
TGGGCGGACACTGGAAACGGATCGGCGTGGCCGTGCCGCAAGCCCGGCAAGCCGACGGCTGGAGCAGCGCCGCGCTGGGCATCCGCGCGTTCGACGACAATCGCCGCGACGTGGTCACCCGCTGCATCGAACGCGGCATCAACTACATCGACGCCTGCGTCGGCACCGAGGTGCTGGCCTACAGCAAGGCGCTCAAAGGCCGCCGCGACAAGATGCACCTCGGTTACTCCTGGTCGGAGAAGGAAGTCCGCAGCGGCGCCTGGCGGTCCTTCGCCAAGCTCAAGCAGAGCTTCGACGAGGGGCTGAAGGCCGCCGAGCTGGATTACGTCGACCTCTGGCGGATCACCTGCTACGAGCACTCCAGCAGCCACACCGACGCGGAGATGGAAGAGGTCGTCAAGGCCCTGGACTGGGCGCACCAGTCCGGCCGGGCCCGTTTCACCGGCATCTCCTCCCACGACCGGCCGCACATCAAGCGCTGGATCGAAAAATACCCCGAGCACCTGGAAGCGATCTGCACGCCCTACACGGCCAAGAGCAAGCTGGTCGAGGACGAGAGCGGACTCTGGGCGGCAATGCGGAAGCAGGACGTGGGCTGGTTCGGCATCAAGCCCTTTGCCAGCAACTCGTTGTTCCAGGGCGACAGCTCTCCCGACAGCCCGCACTTCGAGGAAGACAACCGCATCGCCCGGCTGGCCCTACGCTACATCCTCTGCAACCCGGCGATCACCGCCCCCATCCCGGGGCTGATCACGCCTCAGCAGGTCGACAACGCCGCCCTGGCCGTCGCCGAGCGGCGCGAGCTGGACGTGGAAGAGAAGGCCGAATTGGACCGTGCCATGGACCGCGCCTGGGCCAACCTCCCCTCCCATTACCAGTGGCTCAAGAACTGGGAGTTCGTCTGACCCGGATTATCTTCAACGTATAGGCAAGCGCGGAGGCTGCGCCCGCCGGCAGCGTTACGCTCAGCCCCTGGGCCGTCTGCTTCCACGTGAGCTTGTCGGGCGAGCCCAGCAGGGCCACCTGGGAGACCTCGCCGGCGGGAAGCGCCAGCGACTTGATCGTCACCGCGGCGCCGTCGCCGGGACGACCGAGTAGCATGGCGTAGAGCACGCCGGGCCTGGTCGTAAAGCGGATGTCGGCGGCGGTGTACCGCGAGGCCGCATCCTCGTTGAAGTGGCCGCCCTTGACCTGCGTGGGGCCTTCCCCAAAAACCTTCCAAGGCCGCGTGCCGTAGATCGCCTCGCCGTTGACCTTCAGCCACTTGCCCATTTCCAGCAGTCGCTCCTGCTGCGGCCGAGGGATCTCGCCCTGGGCGGTCGGGCAAATGTCCAACAACAGGCAGCCGTTCTTGCTGACGATGTCGATCAACGTGTGGACGAGCGTCTTGGCCGACTTGTAGTCGGGATCCTGGATGTGGCACCAGGAGCGGTTGCAAATGGCGGTATCCGTCAGCCAGGGGACGTCCGTCAAGTTCTCCATGCGGCCGCGTTCCAGGTCCATCACGCTGGCGCCGGCGGGCAGGTCGCCATTCTTGCAGGTCACCACCAGGCTCGTTCCCCACGACGGCTCCTTGCCGTAGTAATAGGCCAACATCTCCTGGCGGTACCGCTGACCGACGATCGACAGCCGGCTGTCGAACCAGATCAGGTCCGGCTGGTAGTTGTCGACGACCTCCTTGACCTTTGCCAGCCAGAGCGCACAGAACTCCGGGCTCGGCGGAGGATTGTCCTGCCACGCGCCGGGCGGGACCGCCGGCCCGTAGAGCCCGGAATACTCCGGGTTGCCGCAATCGACCGTCTTGTCCATCGTCGGATACCAACCCCAGAGCCATTGATGGTGGAAGGTGGCGATGAACTTCATGTGCCGCTTGCGGACGGCCGCCGCCATCAGGCCGGTGATGTCCCGCTTGGGGCCCATCTTGGCCGCGTTCCAGCGGGTGAGCTTGCTGTCCCAGTTGGACCAGCCGTCGGCGTGCTCGGCCACCGGGCCGGCAAACTTGGCGCCGGCCTGCTCGAACAGCTCCGCCCATTGGTCGGCATCGAACTTCTCGGCCGTGAACTGCGGAATGAAATCCTTGTAGCCGAACTTCTCCGGACCGCCGTAGGTGGCCACGTGGTACCTGTAGGCCGCCGAGCCCTTGACGTACATGTTGCGGGAATACCACTCGTTATCGTAGGCCGGGACGCTATACGGTCCCCAGTGGAAGTAGATGCCGAATTTCGCATCGCGGAACCACGCGGCCACCGGGTGCTGAGTCACCGGTTTCGTCTCCTCGGCCGCTGCGGTCGAGATCATCGCCGGCGCGCCGGCCAGGCCGAGTGCGAGAATGCCCAGTGCGAAGCGGGTTGTTGGTTTCATCGAGGTATCCTGTTTCTCTGAGGAAAGGAAACACGAAAGCCCGAAAGACGCGAAATCGCGGATGCCGGTTGGTCGTGAAAAGATGGCGGTGATTTATGGGTGCCATGCTTGCTAAGCGAGCGCAGCGAGACAGCAAGCATGTTCGCCGCGAAATCATGCCCACGGCAAGCGTGGGCATGGCACCCACTCTTCCTGAATTACACAAGATACACACCGTCATTTCTGAGACACTAACGTTTCACAGCTTTCCACTCTTCAAGCTGGCGGCGGCCTGACCTCCGAGGTAGTTGCCGTAAGTCAGCAGCAAGATCGCCGCCAGGAGGACGGCCAGGGCCAGGCCGATCGCCAGCCGCGTCCGCGTCCGGCAGCCTTTCCACTCGCGGAACACGACGGCCAGCATGTTGCTGAACAAGACCAGCATGATCATGTGGATGGCCCAACTGGTGAACTCGTAGGAGCCCATCCGCACGTGGCCCAGGTTGTAGAAGAAGAACTGGCCGTACCAGAGCGTTCCGGTGAGCATCGCCAAGGCGTAATTCAGCCCCAGGTTTCCCGGCGCGCCGCCGCCGCGGAGCCTCGTCAGCTCGCCCAGCGAGCGGTTCTTACCGGCCAGATAGAGGCTGTAGGCGAGCGCCGTGAGGAAGGCGCCGGGATTGACGAAAAGATAGGCGATGTTGCCCTTCCAGTAGCCGGCGCCGCACTGTTCGGCCACGGCGATGATCGGCTTGGCGACGTCGTTGATGGCGATGCCGTAAACGGCCGAGAGCACTCCGGCCACCAGCGACAGCAAGAGGCCCTTGACCAGCGAGAACTCGCCCGCGCCGCCGGCGTTGGTCTGCAGGTCGCGCTCCTTGAGCCGGCCGGCAAAACCGCACATGGCGATGCCGGCGACGCCGACCGCCACGCCGGCCATCACCCAATCGGCGCCCGGCTTGGCGAGAATCTCGCCGAACTTCCCCTGGGCCAGCGGCGCAACGAGCGTCCCCAGCACGCTGGAGAGCCCCACGGCGATGGCATAGGTCAGCGAGAAGCCGATGTAACGGATGGAGATGTTGAAGGCCGTGCCGCCCACGCCGTAAGCGATGCCCATCAGCAGGCACCAGAGCATGGGCAGCGTGGGGGCGTCGTGGAAGACTTGCGCGAGATGGGGGATGGTGAGCAGGGCCCCGATCACGGGCCAGAGCAGCCAGCACCAGGCGGCCTGGGTCATCCAATAGATTTCCCACGACCAGCGTCGCAGGTACTTCTGCGGCGCATAGCAATTGGCCGAGAGGAAGGCGCCGACGGAGTGCAGGGAGACGCCCAACAGGGGATCAGGCGATACGGGGATCATAGGGGTCATTCCGGGGAAGTGCGGTAAGGGCCTGCAAAACAATAAGTTAGGCAAACTTATTGAACCCTAGGAAGCGCAGCGCCCTTGGGTTCAATAGAGACCGCACACAACTTGCAATGAACTATCCCGTGGTTCTTGGCATTTCTTGCACGTCAACGCATGAAAGAGCAACAGCGCTTCGCTTTGTTGCTCTTTCATACTTGCCCAACTCATTGTTTTACAGGCCCTTACGGCGCCTGGTCGAATGATCGGGGGAGGCGGCTATCGCTGCGGCGGCTTCTTCCAGGTCAACTGTTCCTCGATGTTGTCGGCGAGCTTGTAGGTCTTGACGTGCCTGGCCGCCGGCTCGCCGAGGACCTCGATCCGCTCCAGGTCGGCCTGGCCCAGCCCGGCGTCGGCGCAGAAGTTCAGGTAGCCGACGTTGGCCCACTCGATGCCCATCAGTTTCACGGCCAGGCGGTCGGCGGCCAGCCAGTCGTTGCTGACCAGGCAGATGCGGTGGTCCACCGCCGTGCCGTTGATGGGGCCGTTGCCCTCCATGCCCTGCTGGCCGTCGATCACGGCCAGGTGCGGGCGCAGGCGTTGGGCCAGGGCGAACAGGTTGTAGTTCAGTCCGCGGACGCCGGAGCCGTGGCAGACGGCCTTGTCGTTCTTCGCGCCCGGCTTCGACTTCGGGTCGAAGCGGTAGCCCAGGTCTTTGAGGGCCGCGCCGATGACCACGTTCTTCAGCGACAGCGTCGCTACCACCGTGTCGTGCGTCTTCAGCTTGGCCGCGGAAATGATGAAGCTCTTGGGGTCCAGCAGCAGGCGCGACATCCGCACCGGGTGGGGGCGGAAATCGACCTGGTCGAAAACCTGGACGACGGTTTGCCCGGCCTGGTCGAGGTCGACGAGCTTCACGCCGAATTTCGCCGCCAGCCGCGTGTAGCCGTAGTTGGCGAATCCGTCCAGCGTCGGCCCGCCGCCCGCCGATTCGGCGATCACCGCGTTGCCCAGTTTGCCCAACGACTTGAGGAACTCCAGGATCCCCTCCAGGCAGTCGGCGTGGGTGGCGCAAAGCGGCTTGTCGATGGTCACGTTGTTGGGCTTGATGACCACCGGGCGGTCGCCGATGGCCCGCGCAATTTCGTCGCGGAAGTGTTGCAGGCCGTGGAAGGCGTTGGCGATCCCGTCGCCGCCGGCCGTCAACGCGACGCGGGCGCCGCGCCTGGCCCCGACCGCGGCGGCCGCCGAGGCCGATCCTGGAAGTCGTGCCGAGGTCATCGCCGCCAGGCCGCCGGCGGCAAGAGACCCCTTCAGAAAAGCCCGCCGGTCGAGAATATGGATGGCCATGGAAAGAACTCCCGGGATTGCGGAGAACGCAAGGCCGCTTGGGATCCAGGTTTCGGAACGTCAGCCATTCATTATCCGCGAGACTGCCGCTGCCGCAAGGGACAAATTCACGGGGGACCGGCCAAAGTAGTTTCTGTTGCGGAAACCGGTAAATTGGGGGTGCCATGGCCAAACTTGTTTGGCCATGCCGCGTCTTTTCCGGCATCCACGCACATGCCCACGTAAGCGTGGGCATGGCACCCAACTTTCCACAACAGAAACAAAGTGCAAGCACACGGAGTGTGCCTGTTAGAGGAATCGTGGGGCGGGGACGTTTGCGGATTCCCTTTCGGCGACGCTATAATCGACGGGCGCTACGTGGCTCTTGAAGGAAAGGAACGACCGCCGTGGCCTCTTTACCAGTAGATTCCCGCTCGTTCGATCACGTCGTGCGTCCCAGGAACATCTGCCTGGCAGGGCAGAGGGGCAGCCTGTGCGCCGTCGTGCTGCTCCTTTCGGCTGTGGCGTGGGCAGCGGAACCGCCCGCGGCAGGACTTCCCCGCACGTGGCCCCAGGCCTACGTGGTCCAGCGAGACGAGGCCTCGGGCATCCTATCGCTTCGCACGGCTTACTACACCGTGGAGCAGGACCTGAAGCGAGGCGGCGCGGTGGCACGGATCACGCTCACGCACGGGAAGGCCGCAAACCTGCTCGTGCGTCCCCTGGAGACCCGCGTCCAGGACGAAAGCGGAGCCGTGCTCACCGACCTGGCGGACCCGGCGCCGGCGGTCACGCACCGCCGCGAGGGACTGAACGAGATCGTGACGGTGGACTGCACGCTGAAGGACCCGGCCGGCCGAGCGTCGGGGCTTCGCGTCAAGACCACGCTGGAATACCGCTGGGGATACGTCAAGATCCGCAAGGAGCTGCTCGTTCCGCGCGGCGTTCGCCTGCGGGAGGTTTGCCCGTTGTCCACCGTCCTTGCCCCGAGCCTTTCCCGCTACGGTTATCGGGAAGGCATCACCGAGGAGGAGAACGATCCGCCGTTTTCGTTCGGGAGCAACCGCTGGGGAATGCTGCGCCTCGACCATTCCGCGGACCGGGGCCTCTCGACGCGCTACGTGCCCCGTTCCATGATCTTCGCCGATCCGGGGGTCGAAGGTTTGGAGTGGTTCGTGGGGTCCGACCTTTCGCAGTGGGAGCTGCAACTCAGTGGGCGCCGAGGCGGCGGCCAGTGTTCGCTCGACCGCCACCAGAACCCGCCCGGCCTGGCGCTTTCGGTCTCTCCGCTTCGCAGCGCCGACAAGGCGGTCTCGCCGCCGGGCACCTGCGTCTTCGAGTTCTACCTGGCCTTCCCCATCCTCGAAGGTCGCGCGCGCCGGCCCTGGCTGCACACGGCGTTCAATCGCAACCGCGGCGACTGGGTGTCGACGGAGGAGATCCGCCGCTGGGCGGAGAAAGGCATCCAGACGGTCCATTGCCACAACGACGGCGATTGTTTCAACGACGGTCTCTTCTGGCGCGACGGCTCCTACCCTCCCTACCCGGACATGGACCGCTACGACAAAGTCCTCATGGATTGCCGCCGCATCGGGATTCGCACCGCCACCTACTTCTCCAACAAGGAGCTGCACCCCAGCACCAAGGAATTTCAGCAGCACGGCCAACAGTGGGGCCGGAAGAACCGCAAAGGAGAGCTGCAGCACAACTTTTCCAGTCCCAACCATGAGTACGGAGCCCAGATGTGCCTCCACTCCGGCTGGCTCGACTTCTTGAAGTTCTCCATCGACCGGGTGCTGAAGAATCATCCCCTCGACGGCGTTTATTACGACTGGAACGTGGCCCTGCTCTGCTCGAATCCGCTGCACGAAGGGAACCACGACGGCGCCGCGCCGGCCAAGGGCCACTGGGACATCGACGAGTTGCTGGAGCTGATGGAGTGGACCCGTCGCCGCGTGGGCCCCAGCGGCCTGGTCATCATCCACAACACGACGACTCCGATGTACGCCACGGAGAACTTCGCCGATTACGTGGTGGCCACCGAATGGGGCTACCAGAGATGGACCGACCGGGCGCCGGACCTGCAAGACCTGCCGTTGGAATGGTCGCTGGCCGGCGCGGTCCCCCGGGGCGTCATCAGCTATGGTCTCTTGGACGCCGGCGCCCCCCGCCGGCTCCATCGGCTCTTCGCCATCGAGGCCTTCTTGGGCGGCGTGACCCCTTGGCCGGCCAGCGAGGAGACCTTCGCGCTGCTTCCGCTGTTGAAGCCGTTGGGCGAGATCGGGAATTACCGGTTCGCCGACTGGCGCAACGAGGCGGTCACCCTGTCGCACGCCCGCTGTGCCGCGGCCGTGTACAGCCGGCCCCAGGATGCGTACCTGCTCCTGGCCAACCTCGACCCCAGTCCGCACGAGGTGACCTGCGTGCTGCACCCGGAAAAGCTTCCTTATCCGCTGGCCAGACCCACCAGCGCGGCCAGGTTGACCGCCGGCGGCGCCTCGGCCGTTGGCCGTGTTCCGGGCGACGCATCGAGACTGGACCTTCGCCAGATGGTGGGGGAAGGCCTCAAGACTGTCATTCCGGGCGATGGCGCCGTTGTTATCCAAGTCCGCTAGTCGTGGCTGCTTCGGCCAAGGCGGGGAAGCAGCCGGGAACCGGCGAGCCGGCGAGGGAACGTTAAGGACGGTACGGCACGGTGCCCGTCGCGTCGGTCCGATAGTTCCACTTCTTCAAGTAGTGCTCGCCGGGGCGGAAGTCATCCTTGCGACGATCGAGTTCCCGGGTGAGCCGGCGGTCCAAGTCGGCCTGGATCGCGGCGTATGCCGGGCGGCCGGCGAGGTTTTCTTGCTGGTAGGGATCTTGCCGGTTGTCGTAAAGGAGCCAAGGCCCTTCGAGCGATCGGACGTAGGTGTAGCGCATGGTGCGCAGCCCGCGGTACTCGCGCCCGCCGCGATCGCGGGTCCACTCGCCAAACGGGGTGACGCAGCAGATCAGCGCGGCCCGGTCGGCGTCGGGTTCTCGGCCGCGAAGCCAGGCCGAGCGATCATCGCCCTCGACCGTGGCAGGGATCGCGATGCCGCACAGTCCCAGCAGCGTGGGCAGGAGGTCGGGCGTGCCCAAGGGCGCCGCAAGCCGACGCCCGGTCCGCCCCAGCCCCTGCGGCCAGCGAACCACCAAGGGCACCAGGATCGATTCGTCCCAGGGGCGCTGCTTGCGGACTTCGGCGTGCGAGCCGAGCATGTCTCCGTGATCCGAAGTGACGACGAGGATCGTGTTCTGGGCCAACTGGCATTCCTGGAGCGCGTCGGCGATCCGGCCCACGCACGCATCGAGCGCCGCGACGTGGGCGTAATAGCCCGCCAGGTCGCGGCGGGCGGCGGCCTGCACCTCGGCCGGCACGTTGGGCCGCAGGGCGATCCGCTCCGGCTGGAACAACGCCTGGAACGGCTTCGGGGCCGTATCGTAGGGGTTGTGCGGCGGTCCCCAGGAAACGATCAACAGGAACGGCCCCTGCCGGTGCCCGCGGATGTACGCCGCGGCCGCCTCGCTCTGGGCGACGGCGTCGTAGCCCTGCCAGTAGCGCTTCTCGTCGGTGTCGGCATAATAGAGCGAATGATGGTAGTCGTGCGAGCACTCGTTGGCCCGCCAGAACTCGAAGCCCTGGCGCCGCTCGGGGGGAACGAACGACGACCGGCCATGGCCGTCCAGGTGCCACTTGCCGATATAGCCGGTGGCGTAGCCCGCGCCGGCCAGCGCCTGGGCCAGCGACACCGCCTCGGTGCCCAGCGGAACGTCATTGACGAAAACGCCATGGCGAAGCGGGTAGCGCCCCGTGATCAGGCTGGCGCGATAGGGCGAGCAGACGGGGCACGTCGACACGGCCGTCCCGAGCACGACGCCCTCGGTGGCCAGGCGATCCAATCGAGGCGTCCGCGCATTGCGGTCGCCGGCCAGTCCCGTGGCCTGCGCCCGCCACTGATCGGCCAGCAAGAAAACGACATTCGGTCCCCGCGGCCGCTGCTGTGCCGCCGCGACGCCGGCACAACCGATCATCGCCAGGACCAGGACGATTCCTTGCCGGAACATGCAACGTGCCTTGCGGTCGCGTAAGTAGCAGGCACACGCCGTGTGCCGTCCGCCCAAAGCCATGGCCAGACCTGTTTGGCCATGGCGCGATTCTTCCGCTGTCTACGCACATGCCCACGAAGCGTGGGCATGGCACCCAGCTTTCCGCGACAGAACTAAGTAGCAGGCACACGCCGTGTGCCGTCCGCTGCCTCTTCCGCTTTGGGCGGACGGCACACGGAGTGTGCCTGCTACTTTCACCGACTCCTTGTGAACGCTTACGATGCCTCGATTTCCCCTTCCCAGAGGTCTTGATGGCCCGTGTTGCGATTATCGCATCTCGGGCACGCCCTCGCAAGGCATCTGGGTAAGCATCCGGGCCAGGTCGTGCGGCGAGACGGGTCGTTTGGTCTGTTGCGACTGGGCCCGCACCAGCGGCAGCAGGCAGGCCGCTTGCTGGTCGTCCAGGGAAATACCGATGCTGTGCATCGCGTATCGAAGGGCGGCGCGGCCGGAGTGCTTTCCCAAGAGGACCTGGCGGCCGGAGCGTCCGACCGTGTGCGGCGGGAACGGCTCGTAGCTCCGGCGGTCGGCCAACAGGGCTTGCACGTGGATACCCGACTCGTGCCGGAAGACGCCGGCGCCGGTGATCGGCTTGCTCTCGGGCAGGGGCCGGCCGGAGGCGCGGGCGACAGCGGTGGAAAGCTCGACCAGTCGTCGCGGATCGACGCCGCAAGGGCGTCCCAACGAGACCCGCATCGCCATCACCACTTCTTCCAGCGCGGCGTTGCCGGCCCGTTCGCCCAGGCCGTTGACGGTGACATCCACGCTCCCGGCGCCGGCCATGACGGCCGCCAGGCTATTGGCGGTGGCCATTCCCAGGTCGTTGTGGCCGTGAAACCCCAAGGCAATTCCTGGAACGGCCTGGCGCAG
>Ga0181539_1005644_pt1 | contig 10007 bp, 6 predicted proteins | sample PEATcosm2014_Bin_46_FD_119767 | JGI IMG/M metagenome (GOLD analysis project Ga0181539, IMG submission 119767) | Peatland microbial communities from MTU Mesocosm Facility, Houghton, MI, USA - PEATcosm2014_Bin23_60_metaG | ecosystem: Environmental > Terrestrial > Soil > Wetlands > Peat | place... | reverse complement strand
TGGGAGATGGAGAGGTTGCACAGGATATTTGCAGAAGCGCCGACGCCGGCCAAATTGGACCTTGATGACACGGTGGCCCGCGCCAATGGCCTGACACTCGGGCTCATGGAATTCGATGCCTTCTTTCGCGAACTGAACAAGCTCGAGTCGCAAGTGGAGTTTTGGCTGCGCAAGCTGATCCGAAAACGCTCCCACGGCAAGCTGCGCTGGAAAGGCTTCAGCCCGCGCCGCGATCCGGTGATGGAGGAGCTCGAAAAAGAGGAGGAATTGAAGCGCTTTGCCGAAAGCTGGGACGCCATGTCCCCCGAAGAGCAAACGGCAGTGTGGGATCAAGTTCAAAAGGATGTCGATGCGAAGATGGCCGCTTGGGAGAGAGAACAAGGGGCTGGGGGCTAGGGACTGGGGAAGAACAGTAGGCAGTAGGCAGTAAGCAGCAGGCAGTGAGCAATTCAGAGTTCGTAATTCACAATTCGTATGACTGACGTCGTCATTCGCGCTCAAAGTCTGAGCTACAGCCGCATCGTTGACTCCGAGGATTGAGCGTGATGATACGTATAGGAGCTTCGTTAGACCGTACAGACAAGATCCTGCTGTTGTTCCTCACAGGATTAACCGCCCTGTTAGCCTTGCCGTATGTGCGTCCGTCACTACTTCCTTATGAAGACAACCTGATGCTGTTTCGGTACGCCCAAAACCTGGCTCAGGGGCACGGCATCGTTTGGAACGTTGGAGGAACGCCGGTTGACGGAGGAACAGATTTTCTCCTCTTAGTATTACTCGCCGGACTAAACAAGGTCGGCATTCCTCTGATAGTGGCCTCCCGTTCAGTAAACTTGATATCTCAAATCCTGACCGTAGACATTGTTTACATCGCTGTTCGGTCTCTGCTCAAATCGGCACGCAGTCTGGCCCTTACGAGCGCTGCATTTGTGATCGCTGGACCAGGAGTTTGGTACATCGCCGCCTGTTTCGGAACCCCCTTTTTTGCCTTACTTGTTGCTCTCACTTGGTACTTTGCTCTGAAAATCCGGGATGAGGCTCACCCAAACGTGACAGCTCTGGGATTCTCACTGACCGCATTGGTCATGGGATTAACCAGGCCTGAGGGTGTTTTCCTGAGTCTGTTCATGGTGGGATCGATCCTCTATTGGCGAGGATTCAAGGGGTCGAAGGAGATTCTCCTCCGTTTTTTCCTCGTCTTCATCACTTTGGGGGGAGCGTATTTTCTGTGGCATTGGAGATATTTCGGTTACCCGCTGCCCAACCCTTATTACAGGAAAGGCGGCGGACATCTTTATTGGGGGAGTCTGCTTCAGTCCGTAAAGAATGTAGCCTTATTGACTTGGCCGGTCTGCATGGTGTTCATGCTGGGATTCCGGAAGGCGAAAACCGCGAGGGTGGCGCTCTTTTCGCTCATCCCAATCTTGGGGTTTACGACGATCTGGATTCTGCTTTCCAATGAAATGAATGTCTGGCGAAGATTCCAATATCCGGTTCTTCTCTTGGTCCTCATGGTGTGGCCGGCGCTCTTGGAGGGGATTAGCGGGGACCTTAAACTCCCTAAATTCGAGGACCTTCACTGGCCTGTACGCGCTGGCCTTCTGGGAACGCTTTGCCTGTTTCTGCTTAGCGTTCTGGCCTTCAATGAACACGAGTATGGAAAGGAATTCGGCAGCGAGTCTCAGCGGCACGACGGGCGGCACGATTTGGCCCTTGAGTTGAGGCAATTCAAGGGAAACAACTACACCATGGCGGTGTCTGAGGCAGGCCATCTGCCGTTCGACTCCGGGTGGCGATCTATTGATGCGGTGGGGTTGAACGATGCCTGGGTCGCGCATCACAACGGCCAGATCTCAGAGTCGTATCTAGCAGAATCGAAACCCGAGTTGATTATGTTCCACGCACCGTTTTCCCCGCTTGTTCCTCCAACCCAAGGAACATCGGTTACGCAGCCTTGGTTACAAATGACTTTGACACTGAACAAGTTCGCCGTCGAGCACGGCTATTGTCTGGCGGCTGCCCTCTCCGACACGCCATATGAGGCGCACTACTACTACGTCCGACCTGATTTTCCTGATAGCGGAAAGATCGTCGAAATCATCCGACATACTCCCTACATCTGGCTCTACACGGGAAGGCTAAGCATGAACTGGGCAATGCAAGAGCCCTCGACTGGCCCCGGCGGGAACCTCTCACCCCAACCGCAGCAGACCCTGACCAACGGAGGCTGTTCATAGGCGGGCTACGTCTTGCGGCCCAATCCCTTAATCTGCCGTTTGGCTTCAAGGGGCTTTAACCGTGTCTCACGCATCACTGGGCATAATCAATAGGCTGTGCTCCACACCATTAAGATGAACAACCGACAAGCGAATTTGCAGAAACTGATCGGTCTGAGCGCAAATCCGTATTCTTCGTAAGAGGCGGTGCAGGTGGCTTTCAGGAGCAAGTTATCCGCTGAAACCTGGCTCATTTTCGCTGTAGCCCTGTTCGCGATTCTCATTTCGGTGGTATTCGGCATTCGGATAACGTCTCTCTTAAGGCACGGAGATCTGTTTTTGACCTCCGGGCGTGAAGCAGCAAGTATTTACGGCATTTGGAAAATCCAGAAAGGTTATCCGCTTTATGAGTGGCCATTTACGGAGAGCTTTCCGCTTTGTCCTTACAACTATTGCTTTTACTACTCCTATGCGCGAATCTTGGCAGCCTTCGGAGTTAAAGGAGGAAGTCTTCCTGTTGGAGGATCGGCTCTAACGCTTCTTTTCGCCTTCTTCGGAGCATTTGCACAATGGAAGGTCATGCGCCTTGTCCTCAGGAAAACGCTTTCGCTACAAAATGACATTCTTCTCGCAATACTTGCTCTAACTGCCTGGCTGGGAACCGGCATGGTGAGTTGGTTTGCGTTGACCGTTCGTCCCGACATGGCTGGGGTCGCACTTGCCACCGCAGCATTATGGGCTTACTTGGTTTGTTTAAGAAAAGATCAAAGATCATGGATTTTGGCGCTGACTGCGTCTGTTCTTTTCTACCTCGCCTGGTCATTCAAGCAGTCAATGATCTGCACCTTGGCAGGCACGTGCCTTTTTGTTCTGCTTTACAGAAAAGACCTGCGGCAGGCGATCCGGTTAGTTGTCCCTTGTGGTTGCCTTATGGCGCTCACACTCTGGATCGGTGGAACGAATTATCGGGCAAATGTGATTGTCGCGCCTGCCATAAATTCCTTATCGGTGTCTCGCGCTGCACAAACTGCCCTCCTGGCGTTCTTGCCTTCCATCTTTTTCTGGGCGTTTTGGATCTACGTGTTTGTCGCAACGCCAAGTGTCTTCAATAGGGGAACTCGAGGCCATGACAATGAAGGCGAACCTGGGCTTGTCGTGTTGTGCTTTGCAGCCTGCGTTTCCTTGGGAATAGGGCTCATTTACGCAATGAGGGCCGGTTGCGGCAGGAACCAGCTTCTCGAGCCTTTCATTGCGTCGGCCACCCTGTCTTCTTGTATGTTGGCCAAATCCATAAAACCCCTCACAGATCCGAGTGCCCGAAGGACCGTAGCGGTGAGCGCAATGATGATTCTTTCAATGGCGGCGTTCCCTGCAGCGCAACTTCTGTTCTTCAACAGAATCGGCGTTCTTACGCTCGCGTCGCACAATGAGTATGTTCAAAAGAAAAGCTTCGCCCAGTGCCTTCAGAGCGCTCCGAAGCCTTTGCTCACCAAAGAGGAGACGTTCTCTCTTCCATGGCTGAGTACGGGAGATACGTATCCAGCCTATGTCGTAGTGTGGGATATCTATGATACGGCCCGAAGCGAGGGGCGGGCGAAAGGCGGCATAGACGGGCTGATTATGCGCCAGCGCTTCGGGTCATTACTGCTTGACGAGCAAGATAGTCTTTTCAAGGAAGCACTCCAGGGCGGATATCGTTACTCTTCCATACCGTCTTGTTCAGGTTGGCAGAGCCTAAAGCTTCTGTCGAGGGCCGGACGCGAAAAAGGGGATTCGATTTCCTCCATGAACCGCGCATCAACGGTCTCAGGTGGACCAGTGAGCGCGCCATTCTCACTCGTCCCCGGCTATCTGCTTAAGAATCCGTTTGAGGCTATCTGCATGGACTACATGGCCTGCATATCGTCGCGGAAGCGCTAATGGGGCTGCCGTCGGACGATTGTAAATGACAAGCTGTCCGTTCCTGGGAGCTTTGTTTAGCGTGCCATCGAGTCCATGCGCTTCTGACATTCAGGGTACTCTAACCGTGGCTCACGCTTCACCGGGCATAACCAATAGGCTGTGCGACTCCGCTGCAAGAGCTGGGGAGTCCGGAGGTGTCGGTGCGGCCGGTTCCGCCGGCCTCGTTCTCGCTAGCATCAGACGGGACAGCGCCATTCAGGTCCTTTGCACTGTCCTCGGTATGGGATGCTCCTTCGCCCTGTACAGCCTCATGGGTCATTTTCTGGGCCCCTCTCCGCTCGGGGTGTGGGCCGCGACCAGCGCCGCCTGCTCGATGGTGTTTGCCTTCGGTAGCCTTGGCATCGATGCCATCGCATGTCGAGAAATGGCCAAAGCTCCCGAAGACAGTGGGCGAATCTTTGGCTCGGCGCTGGCCATGCGCCTTACTGTCACGTTCCCATTGGTGATTATTCTCACCGTCGTGCTGATAGGGAGCCTGCGTCTGCCGAGGACCTTTTGGCAGTTTGCGGTCACCTACGTGGCGTATGCAGGCCTTGCCACTCTCTCCGGCTTGATCGGCAAGGCCTTCCAAGCAAGGCAGAGATTTGGCTTGCAACTGGTTCCAATTCTGTTTTATGGCTTGCTGTCCATTCTGGTGATCTTCCCGATGTTGGCCAAGGGCCGGGGCATTACTTCGGTGGTTACAGCCACGGCGGCTGGTCAGTTCTTGGGCGTTGTGGTTGGGCTCAGCCTTCTCCGGCGTTTGGTAGAAATCCGCCCCCGATGGATCTGGTCGGAATGGAAGTGGCTTCTGAGGGAATCATACCCGCTTGCGATCAGCATGCCATTCCTCGCGGCCTATGTACGAATTGATTCCGTGATGCTTGCTGCCATGAAAGGGACGGCATCGGTGGGCCTTTACAACTCCGGGTATACGATCCTCATGGCATGTGGCGGCCTGATGGCGGCTGTTCAGAGCGCCATTTTTCCCTCTTTGTCGCGCCTTTACGCCGAGTCGCGGGAAGCTGCCCATTACGTCTTTCTGCGGGGACTGCGTTGGATGGCCTTAGCCGGAACGTTCGTGTTTGGCCTCTCCCTCGTCGCGCCACGAATGATTTTGCGTCTGCTGTTTGGGCCGAAGTTCCTCCAAGCTGTGTTCTCCTTCCAAGTATTGATGCTGGCCGCCCTTTTCCTTTTCTTGAACAACACCTGTGGAATAGCATTAACTGCCGTCGGACAGCAGAGGTGGGCGCCTCGCATCACGATTGCCGGTCTGGGGCTCAACGTCATATTGAATCTGCTTCTTATTCCACGGCTGGACTATTTGGGGTCGAGCTATGCAACGCTGGCTACGGAGATCTTCGTTCTGGTCTTTGCTTATCTGGCGCTTCGGCCACATTGGCGACGCGTGACCACCCCTGTTCTCAAGTTAACGCGCGCCGCGGATCCCGAATGAGCGGTAGCAGCCCTCTTGAGGATCGGTGCAACAGCGCTCTACACTCCTCTACCCTTTATGGCTTAATGCAGCGTTGTGGTGTGTCTGTTGCGGCTCAGGAGTTCCTTACCCTCGTCAGTAACACTTATCATGAACTCGAAGCTCCTATCTATGATGAGCAACACGTAGAGATCCCTTCAAAGGTACGACCTATAATGGATTCGTTTCTAAACCGGGTTTTGCGGCTGACAACCGCCCCCTTGCTTCGGGTTCTTGACTTGGGTTGCGGGACAGGGTTCGCCTCGAGCACGGTTCTTCAAAGGGGGGCAGGCCGAATCGGAGAACTGGTCTGTGCTGATATTTCGCCGCACATGCTTGCTGTCTGCCGAAGCAAGCTTGGGTCGACGCCGGGGGTGCGCTTTCACTTGGGGGGCGTGGAATCGTTGGGCGGGGAGTTTGGGGAATTTGATCTGATCATTACCTGCTCGGTGCTGCACCACATAAGCGACGTTCCGTCTTTCCTACGCGGGCTGGTTCAGTTGATGCCGTCCGGCGGCTTTTACATGATGCTCCATGAGCCATCGGCTAGGTTCTATCGAAATCAGGCGTGTTATGAGTTTTATACGCGATACCGCAACAGCGAGAGGTCTCGGCGCGTGCTTCAGATTCTGAATCCGAATGCGTATGTGGGCAAGGTTCGCAGGCTTCTAGCTGGAAAACGACGATTCAATATCGAGGCCGAAACTATCCGGCTGCTTCTTCAAAGGCAGGTCATCCATTCGCCCCTGAGCTTGCGGGAAGTGCGACAACTTGTGGACATCCACGTGCCGCCTATTCACGATGGTTCATTCATTTTGGGTCGGGAAGGCTTTGATCTTGGAGATCTGAGATCTACCTACCTCTCAGGCTTGAGCCTGGTTGAAGATTGCTCGTATGGGTTCCTGGGCACGGTGTACGAAGGATCTGCCCCCTGGCATTGGCGGAGGCGGGCCAGACGGCTGTCGTTGCGGTATCCAAGCGACGGTGCCCAATTCGGTGCCCTTTGGCGCCGACCAGCGGACTCGAGGCAGGTTTCTCATGTTTTGTAATATGCGACCCTCGGGTAAAAGCGAATTGAGGCAGCTTAAGGGGGTTGGCAGGCGAAGGCTCCAGCCGAGCAATGGGGCTTTGCCCAAGCCCGACCGCACTCGCGTTCAATCTGACCGCGGGGGCATTTGAGGAATGAAAGCGTCTTCTCCCAAGGTAGTCTGCGTCCTCGAATGCCTGGCCTACGGTGGGCTTGAATGGCACGCCGTGGAGCTGCTCCCGCGGCTGAAAGCTCGCGGGATTGACGTAGAGGCAGTGGTAATTCTAGGCGGGGGCCCGCTCATCAAGGTTCTGGCTGAGCGAGGTATAAGGGTCATTAGTTTAGGGCTCTCAGTCGCCACGATCTACCGGCTGGACCAGTGGGTTCCGGCAGCTTGGCGCCTGCGCCGGTACCTTCAGGCTAGCTCTGCGAACATTATCCACAGCCAGCATTACATGCCCGACGTGCTCACGCGTCTCGCTGCGCCTAGGGGCACCCCGATCGTCAGCACCGTGCACCAGTGGGAACCCTGGTGGGATAACGGGCGCCGGCTGCGTTCGAGGCTGAGAACCCGCTTGGATGTGACATTGGCTCGGTGGCGCGACGTGCGCGTAATCGCCGTATCCCAGGACACAGCAAACGCCGTCAGCCGCACCTTTCGGCTCAGACCCGAAAGGCTACAAGTCATTTACAATGGTATCGACTTGAACCGCTTCCCCTTGGACCAACTACCCTCGTTGCCTAGGGACGCCTCGGCGCCGGTGATGATCCAAGTTGGTAGTATGCATCACCGAAAGGGTCAGTCGGTCTCTATCGGGGCCTTTCCCTTAGTGTTGAAGGAGTTCCCTAACGCATCGCTCTTATTCGTGGGCGATGGCCCGCTTCGGGGGGATCTCGAAGCGCAGGCTCGGGCGCTGGGAGTACAGAACAAGGTTCGATTCCTAGGCAAAGTGAAAGACGTTATCCCTTGGCTCCATGCTTCAGATCTTTTCTGGATGCCGAGCCGTTTTGAGGGGTTTGGCCTGGCCTGTGCGGAAGCGATGGCCTGCCGGTTGCCGACGGTGACTACGAACGTCATTGGCCTGCGGGAGGTTCCGGTGGACGGGGTTACTGGTTTCGTCGTTCCCGCAGACTCCCCCGAGGCGCTCGCAGCGGCCAGCCTGCGCATTCTGAAGGACCCGGCACTGGCTACTCGCATGGGACTTGCAGGCCGTCAACGCGTAGTGGAGAAGTTTTCCATTGAGCGAACTGCCGACGAATACGCACGGGCCTACGAGGATATCGTCCAAGGACGGTGGAAATGAGCCAACCGCCTGTTCCGGATGTCGGCGTCATGATTACGACCCGGAACCGCATCTGGCTCCTTCCAAGGGCATTGGAATGAAGCTTGCTTTTGTTCATCTCAATCACTACATCGCCCAAGGTTCTACGGATTTCTACGAGCTGACCCAGGCCGTCGGGCGATTACTTTCCGGCTGTGTGGATGTCTTTGTCGCCGGCGGGCGGGGTAGAGTGGCTCCGGCCGCTGGACCGCTGAATCTACACACCATTTCCGTGGGCACTCGGCGGGTCTGGACGAGGGAGAGCATCCATTTTTACTGTGAAGCGGCTCGGCGCATTGCGCGTCTGCGTCCCGATGTCGTTTGTGTGACCTTCGATCGTGGAGCAGCGGCCATCCCTGTAATGGTACGTAGGAAACTGGGAAATTCGGCTCCGAAGTTCGTGCACCACATCTGCTCCGTCAGCTTTGCTCAAAACCGCGTGCGGTACCGAGCGTCAAACTGGCTGACACGCCTGGAGTCGTCTTGCTTCGACGCGGTGACTACACTGAGTCCCGACATCGCGCGGGAGATTTACGGGCGGCACTACTCGAAGCCGATCGAAATTGTTCCCATCGGGGTTAACATGGAGCGCTTCACATTTGATCCGTGCGCGCGAGCTGAGTTGCGTGCTCGGCACGGTTGCACGGAGAGCGATCTGATCTTCATTTACGTGGGCACACTGAGTGCCTCAAAAAACTGCGAGGATCTTATTCGCGCTCTGGGTAAGACGGGACTTAACAGCGGGGGCATCCGCTTGTGGATAGTTGGGGACGGCCCTCAAAAGGCTGAACTGGAAAGGCTCGCCGATGAATCACCCGTGCGAACCTCAATCCACTTCCTGGGGAACGTGCCGTATGACCAGGTGCCGAGGTATTTGTCCGCAGCGGATTTGGGCGTCAGTCACTTCCCTTGGGGTTCACGCCACTTCTTGCAGCCCCCTATCAAGGTGCTCGAATACCTATCCTGTTCTCTCCCCGTGTTGGCCACCGACGGACCCGGGAATCGCTTTTACTTGAAGGACAAGCATAACGCGGTTCTTTATGCCCCCACCGGGGCGCGAGGGCTCGCCGAGGCGTTCCTATGGGCCTCGGCCCACCGCGAGACAATTAATGACCTCCGCCGGAGGGCACGCGAGAGCGCTGCCCAGTTCGATTGGGATAAAGTTGCGGCTTCCTTTGTCGGATGGCTTGGGCGTGACGTTATGCGGGGCGCGGCGCGGGCCTCTGCACCACCCGGCCGTTGCGTCCTGAATCGCTAGCGACCGCCTCCTTGGTTTCTCGGCTGTGTCGCCTACGGCCGCTGATTGCGCGCGTGGTTGCCCGCGTCCGCCCTGATCTGATCTATACTCATTGTTCCGGTGGAGGGGAATTCATAGGGGTGGCCGTTGGCAGGGCATGGCGAATTCCAGTTGTGATTCACCGACATGCAGCACCGGGGTTTAGCGACGGCAGGTAATTGACATGATCCCGAGTGTATCCGTCATCGTGCCCGTTTACGGCCGCTTCAATCTTCTCAAGCATGCCGTTGAGAGCATTCTGGCACAGACGTGCCCTGTCTCCGAGATCATTCTCATTGATGACGGCTCGATTGACGAAACACCTCAGGTACTGCCGCGATATATCGCAGAAAAGCCGGCGTGGCGCGAACGCGTTCGCTATTTCTATCAGGAGAACCAGGGCCAGAGCGTCGCGCTCAACAATGGGATCGCCAGGGCGAAGGGCGAATGGCTGGGTTTCAATGCAACCGATGATCTCTGGCTTCCCTGGAAGCTCGAGTGGCAGTTCCGCGCCCTCGAGAAATACAAGGATCAGTGCGGCCTGTGCTTTACCGACGCCTGGTTTATGAAGAACCCCCATAGGAAGACGACCGTATTCCAATACAATGAAAATCAGGGCCACGAACTGCTGGGGATGATTCGCGATCCGGCTCGACTGATAGTGAACGAGATTTCGGTATGGCTTCAGACCGTAATTGTCCGAGCGGACCTGGTGCGCAGCGTGGGAGGTTTTGATCCCTTTTTGCGTTAT
>Ga0181539_1005642_pt1 | contig 10007 bp, 7 predicted proteins | sample PEATcosm2014_Bin_46_FD_119767 | JGI IMG/M metagenome (GOLD analysis project Ga0181539, IMG submission 119767) | Peatland microbial communities from MTU Mesocosm Facility, Houghton, MI, USA - PEATcosm2014_Bin23_60_metaG | ecosystem: Environmental > Terrestrial > Soil > Wetlands > Peat | place... | reverse complement strand
TGGCGGCGGCGGCCGTGGTGGCGGCTTCGGCGGCGGTGGTTTTGGCGGTGGCCCATTTGGCGGCGGTGGTGGTGGCCGTGGCGGTCCGGGCGGCATGGGCGGGAATACCAATACGGGACACAAATACTCGCTGACCTTCAGCGCCCAGGCGTTGAACCTGTTCAACGACATCGACTACGGCACGCCGTCCGGGACGTTGATTCCGACCTTCGATCCAGCCACTGGGCTTTATGGTCCGGGCAGCCGGTTTGAAAAGTCGACCACGCTCGCTCGCGGTATGTACTCTTCAACCACAAGTTCGGCGGCGCGGCGCATCTTCTTCCAGGCCGCGTTCTCCTTCTGATTGGATCGAGAGCAAACAGCAAGAGGGCCGGAGCGCAACGCTCCAGCCCTCCTTTTCCTTTTCGCCGGACTTACTTCGCCGCCGTCACTACGGCAGGCTGAGGATCACTCGCAAAGGCGTCGGTGAGTGAGACGACTTTCAATTGCGCCTTCAACGCATCGAGAGAAGCGGCGCTTGTGGCCGTAATCTCCGCCGTCTCGCCTGGCAGCAGATCGAAGTAGTTGTCGGAAACCTTCACGTCGAGATCGCCGAAGGAGAGATAGACGCTGCGCGCCAGCACCGGCGAAGTCACGCGGACTTTATAACTTCCGCTTGCTCCGGCTGTCTCCACCTTGAGCGCGGCCGGTTTCAGGTGAATCTCCTTGACGGGCGCCAGATAAGTCAGGTTGCGCGAGATTTCGGCTCCGCCGGCAGTCAGATCGGCAACGACAAAGACGCGCGAAGTATCCGTCGCGCCCGCATCCGTGAGCTTCTTGAGCGGCCAGTCGAGATAGACCTTGCTCGCCAGCGGCGTCACGTCCACGGCGTGCGAATCCTCGAGCAGGACTTTGCCGTCGAAGTCCATCAGCCGCACCCGCAGCGTGGCTTTGCTGGCCTCGGTCCTGTCGCTGACAATGTAGACCTTCAGCGAGCCGTCTTCAACGTGCGGCGAGACCAGAATGGGCGCATAAAAGCGGCGGGCATAGTATTGCAGCGCCTTCCAGCGGCCGTAGTAGTCGATCGACGACCACGAGGCCACCGGCCAGCAATCGTTCAACTGCCAGAAGATGGAACCCATGGTCTCCGGGCGGCTGCGGCGGAAGTGCTCGGCGCCGATCTTGATCCCCTCGGCCTGCAGCACCTGGCTCACGTACAGGAAGCTGGCGAAATCCTTGGGCTCGGAGTAATCCCTGAGCAGGTAGTCGTGGATGATCGAATTACCTTCATTGTTCTTCTGGTGGGCCAGCATCACTGGCGTGAAGATGCCGGTGCGGTCCTCCGGTTGCGTGAATGCTTCAACCGTCCTCATCTCAGGGAACGACTGGAAGCCATACTCGGTGACAAACCGCCAGTGGCGCTTCTCGTAATCCGTGAAGGGAACCCGGCCGTGCCACACGGTCCAGTCGTGATGATCGCCCGACTGGTAACTGTCGGTCAGCGGTTCGTAATCGGCGCTGGGCGAGCTGGGCCAGTAAGGCGTCTCCGCGTCAAGCCGCGCCACCACTCGGGGCAATATGCCGCTGAACTCGGTGAGATAGTCCTGCCAGATCAGCAGCTTTACATCTGCCGGCAGCGTAGGCCGCGGACCCCAGTAAAAGGCGCTCTCCGTCTCGTTATTGCCGCACCACACCACGATGCTGGGGTGGTTGCGCAGGCGGCGCACCTGGTCCTCGGCCTCGGCCTCCATATTAAGCTTGAAAACATAGGTTCCCGGCTGCCAGTCGTTGCCGAACTGAAAGTCCTGCCAGACCATGATCCCCAGCTCGTCGCAGATGGAATAAAACTCGTCGGTCTCGTAGTAGCCGCCGCCCCAGTGGCGAATCATGTTCATGTTGGCGTCGCGCGCCGACTCCAGAATGCGGCGATAATCCGCCGTGGTCACCCGGTTGGGAAAGCTGTCGAAGGGAATCACGTCCGCGCCCTTGGCGAAGACGGGAATGCCGTTCACGATCAGCTCAAAGGAGCGGCCCCATTTATCCAGCTCGCGATGCAGCACGATGGAGCGCAGGCCGGCCTTCACCGTGCGCTCGTCGGCGGGTTGGCCGCCCCTGCCCACCTGTGCGGTGAACTCGTACATCGGCTGCTCGCCATAGCCGGCCGGATACCAGAGCTTGGGCTGGCGAATCTCGATGGGAAGATCGATCACATTTCGTCCGGCGTGCAGGTTTACCCTGCTCGTCAGCGTCACCGGCTTGCCGTCGTCGGTATATTGCACGCTCACCTTCGCCGGGCCGGCGCTTGCGGCCTCCACCTCGACCTCCGCGTCGGCGTGCGCCACTTCCTTGCTCACGTCGCGCTGCCGGATCGCAAAATCCGCGATGCGAACCTTGTCCCAGGCCTCCAGCCGCACTGGCCGCCAGATGCCGCTGGTCACAAATCGCGGCCCCCAGTCCCAGCCGTACTCATAGGCTGCCTTGCGAATATAGGTCTTGTCCTCGGTCTTCGACCTCAGCCGGAAGGCGTCGCCGGCAGCTACCTCCGCGGCGGCCTTGATGGGCGAGGGAAAGACCACCCGCAGCAGGTTCTTGCCCGCCTTCAAGTGACTCTTCACTGGCACGCGCCACACGCGGAACATATTGTCCGCGGCCAGCATCTGGGCGCCGTTCACATACACCTGCGCGACCGCATCCAGGCCGTCGAAGACCAGGTCCACGTTGGCGCGCGCAAGCAAGGCCGGGGTTGCGTCGAAGTTCAGCCGATACTCCCAGCTCTCGTTCTCGATCCATTGCAGCTTGGATTCGTTGTCGCGGAAGAACGGGTCGGGAATCTTCTTGTTGGCCAGCAGATCCAGGTGAACGTCGCCGGGAACGGCGGCCGGCAGCCAGCCGCTCTCGGCATCCTGCGCTCCCGCTGTAACCTGGCGGAACTGCCAGCCGTGATCCAGCACCAAAGCCGTGTTCTGCGCCTGACTGGACTGCGCGCTCGCCAATTCATTTCCCATCCCCAAAGCCCCTCCAACCAAGGCGGCGCAAACTAACCCCCAAACCATCGTTCCCCGCATTGCACACTCTCCCTAAATCCCTCTGCTAAATCATTATGACCCGCGAAGGCTCGCCGTTTGAATCCGCCGATAGGTTATCACGATGGCGCGGGGGCGGACGCTGAGCTGGTTACGGTTGGCTCTCCAGAACGGTCCGGTAGAGCGCCTCCCACTCATCGGCCTTGGCGTCCATGCTGAAGTTGCCTTGGATGCGTGCGCGCGCGGCCCGGCCCAGAGCCTGCCGGTCTTCGGGAGAGCTTTGCATCTGGCCCAGCATGGCGTCGGCGAGCGCTTCGGAATCCTTGCGCAGGACGATCACGCCCGCCTCGCCCACCAGTTCGCGCACGCCGCCCACATCGGTAGCCACAACCGGCTTCTCCATGGCCATTGCCTCGCCCAAGGCCAGGGGCATGCCCTCCCACGCCGAAGCCAGCACAAACCCGTCGGCGGCATCGAGCAGGGCGGGCAGGTCGCGGCGCAAACCCAGCCAGCGAACGGAATCATCCAGACCGAGCTCCGCCGCCAGACCGCGAACCTTGGAGAACTCCCGCCCCGAGGCCTCGCCGGCGATCCACAATCGGGCATCGGAGCGGGACGCCCGCAGCAGCGCGAAGGCTCGCAGCAGGTTTGGATAGTCCTTGGCCGGGGCGATGCGCCCCGCTGAGAGCCAGACAAACTCTTCGCCGGCGTTCATCTCCTCTCTCGTGCGCACGCGCCGGTCAGCATCGGGGGCAAACTCGGCAATATCGATTCCGTTGGTCAGGACGACGCACTTCTCCAGCGGCACGGCCTTGAGACGCACAAACCGGTCGGCTGCGGCCTGGCTGACGAAAGCGGTCCGGCAGGCCAGGCCGTCGGTCAGGCGGTAGGCCAGCATCCGCAACCAGCCGCCCTCATAAACGTTGTGTACGGTGGAGACCACCCGCGGCGGCGCCAGCCCCTTCAGCGATCGCGCTACGAGGTTGGCATGGAAGCTGTGGCTATGCAGCAGGTCAGGGCGAAACTCGCGAAGGTAGCGGCGGCCGCGCATAAAGCCCATCAGCACGCTGAGGGGCGATCTGCGCATCTCCAGGTGAACGACGGGGAGCGCGGTTGGCCATTGCTCGGCGAGGCGCGGCCGCAGAACCAGCAGGGCGACCGTGTGGCCGCGCCGGGCCATGCGGTCGGCCAGCGCCAGCACCACACGTTCCGCTCCGCCCATGCCCAGCGAAGTGAGCACATAGACAATCCGCATTCCGCGCACGCTCGTTGAATGAAATCGAGTGCAACGATGATAACGCGCGCGGTAAAGCCTTGCTCTTTCCATCGAGCGGCTGGCCGATCCTGCGATCCACCCCGGCGCGTCGCGCCGCTGCCGCCGAGCCGGGCTGCAAAGCGCAAAGGACTTCTTCCCTGACGCAAGTTTTTTCGATTGCAAAGATTCCTTGTGCGCAACAGGGCGATTGGGCTGTACAATCACCACGAGGAGACACATGGCCGGAGATATTCAACTTACGTGCAGCGATTGCGGGCAGGAATTCACCTTCACATCCGCTGATCAGGCGTTCTTTCAGGAACGCGGTTATTCGACCCCGAAGCGTTGCAAGAACTGCCGTCAGGCAAAGAAGAACGATCAGGGGGGGTCCGGCTACCGTTCGGCTCCGGCACAGGGTACACCTGTGATTTGTTCGGGTTGCGGCCAGCCTACAACAGTGCCTTTTGAGCCTCGCGGCGATCGCCCGGTGTATTGCCGGGACTGCTACCAGGCGCGCAAGGGCAGCGGCGGCGGCGGCGGAAGTTCGCGCGGGCGCGGCGGCCGTTAGCAGTTTTGAAGCGATCCGATGCTCGCGGCCGATCCCGGATGTGAGCGTCGGGCCTCCGCTTCGCGCAAGTTCATTCGGGGATCTACCCACAGCAACGGCTGACTCGGCTCCGCTCGACTCTGGCGTACTATGGCGGCGGGTTCCCTGTCTCTCTGCTGTTCAGAGAACTTCCAGGCGCAGGAATTCGAGATTTCAAGACAGGCAGCCACAGCAAAAGCGCTTTCCTCTTCCGGCTCTGCTGATGGAGCCCGGCCTCAAGGTGCCGCAGTGCCAAGACTCGCTTGATTCCCCCAAAGGATGAATGGACTTTGCTTCCGTCGCTCGATAAACTGGCTCCTGCTCGGCCCAACACGTAAGGACTTTATCCGACCTCATGGACTCCCAATTATCCTTCGCCGGATTTGCCTGGAAGAATCTCTGGCGCAGGCGTCTCAGGACGCTGCTGACGCTGTGCGGGATCGCTATGGCGATCGGCGCATTTGTCGCTTTGGTGGGCTTTTCGCGCGCCTTTGAACACGAATGGCTGCGCATGTATGAGAGCACCGGCACCGACCTTGCCGTGGTGGAGAAGAGCTTTCTCAACACTTCGCTGGAGGAGTCGGTGGGCCCCAAGCTCAGCGCGCTGCCGGTGGTGGCGAAGGCCAGCCCCATGGTCTTCAACCTGATAGACCTGACGCCGGAGATCAATGCGCTGGTCTATGGCTGGCAGGCCGATTCTTACGAGCTCGATTCGCTCACCCTCACATCGGGGCGGCGCTTTCGCGATGGACAGCCGGAGATTCTGTTGGGCGACATCCTGGCTGGAACCCTGAACAAGAAAGCCGGCGATACGCTCGAAATCCAGGGCTCCACTTTTACCGTGGTGGGGATCGATCATGGCGGTTCGGCTTTGGAAGCCGGCGCGGTCATCATGCCGCTCGATCAGTTGCAAAAGCTCTCCAGCCTGGAAGGGAAGGTCACGGCGTTTCATGTGCGGCTCCGCCCGGCGCCGGCCGGCGAAGCGCAGGACCATTATGTCAAGCGAGCCCAGGCCCAGATCGAGGCCGCCCTGCCCGGCCTGCATGCGATTCCGGCGGCTGAACGCGCCAGCAACAACCAGATCGTGCTGCTGGCGCACGCCGCCGCGTGGGGCACGTCCTCGATTGCCTTGATGATGGGCATCCTGGGCATCGCCAATACCATGGCCATGTCGGTCTTCGAGCGGACGCGCGAGATCGGCATCCTGCGGGCGCTGGGCTGGAAGCGCGGGCGCGTCATGCTGCTCATCCAGACGGAAGCGGTGGTGCTCGGCCTCGCTGGGGGGATTCTCGGCCTGGGCGTCGGATGGGGCACACTGCGCCTGCTCTCTGCCCTGCCGCAGACCGCGAGCATCGTCTCCGCATCCGTCTCCTCGCTGCATCTGCTCGAGGCGCTGGGCATTGCGATACTCTCCGGATTGGTTGCCGGGGCCATTCCCGCATGGCGCGGCGCGCATCTCTCGCCGGTGGAGGCGCTGCGCCATGACTAGTCCCCAGCTTGAAGTGCGCAACCTATGCAAGAGCTACGACGAAGGACGCATCGAGGCCCTGCGCGGCGTGGACCTTTCCATCGCCGCCGGAGAGTACCTAGCCATCAGCGGCCCCAGCGGCAGCGGCAAATCCACCCTGCTGCAACTGCTGGGGGGGCTCGACACGCCCACCAGCGGCGAGGTGTTCTTTGAGAATGCGGTGCTGGGAATCGCCATCGGCCTCGATGCCTACCGAGCCCATCGCGTGGGATTCGTCTTCCAGGCTTTTTATCTGCTGCCCACGCTGCGCGCGGTTGAAAACGTGCAGGTGCCGATGCTGGCGGTAAGCGGGAACGGCCGCAACCGCGGAGAACGCGCCCAGGCTCTGCTCTGCGAGATGGGCCTGGAACACCGGCTCAACCAGTATCCCAACGAGCTCTCCGCCGGAGAACGCCAGCGCGTGGCCATTGCGCGCTCTCTGGCCAACGATCCCGGCATCCTGCTGGCCGACGAGCCCACCGGCAATCTGGATAGCGTCAACTCCGCGCGCATCATGGAGATGCTGATCGGCATTCATCGCAAGCGCGGCATGACGCTGATCGTGGTCACCCACGAGAACGAGATTGCCAACGCCGCGCCCCGGCACATTCGCATCCGCGACGGAAGGATCGTGTCATGAGGCTCTTCTGGGCCGCGCCGGCCGCGGCGCTGCTGCTGGCGATTCCCGCCGGCGCGGCGGATGCCCATGCGCTGCTTGCAACGCCGCGGCAGCGAGTGGAGACGGCGGACTTCCGCGCCAGCGGCCACCTTGTCCGGGTGGACGCGAGCGGCGCGCGCACGAGCTACGCCATCGCCGTCAAGGCGCACTGGTTTCCCGGCGTGCTGCGCGTGCTGGTGGAAGTTACCCCGCCGCAGAACAATAGAACGAAGCCGGGGGCGGACGCTCGCGCCCGCATCCTGCTGGAGATGCGGCCCAACGGTCAGAACGCGATCCTGATTGCGCATACCGGCGACAAGGCGCCCGCGGCTCTGCCCTTCGACAAGTGGAGCGACGGCCCGCTCGGCAACGGCTTCAGCTACGAGGATTTTCTCGAACAACAGTACTTCTGGCCGGGCCAGGCCGCGCTGGAAGAGACCAAATTTGGGGCGCGGGATTGCGATCTCTTGAAGAGCACGCCGGGCGCCGCGGATCGAACCCACTACGCGGAGATAAAAACATGGCTGGACCACGGCATCGGCTTTCCTGTATATGTTGAGAAAACGCTGAAAGGAACCGGGGAGGTAAAGGAGTTCACCTACTTCGGCCTGCGTCACGACGGGGGCGTCTGGTCGGCAGACCAGATTGAGGTCAAGACGCGCGGCCAGGCCGGCTCGACCCTGCTCATCCTCGATCGCGGCAGCGCCAAGGCAAAGCTCGGCCTCGGGGACTTCAGCCCTGAGCAACTTGTTCGTTTCTAGGATTGTCCATGCTTGTACTTCTGTGGATTGCCGCTTCAACAGCAGCTCTGATCGGCGTGGGCTTCCTCTATCAGTGGATCGGCGGATACCGCGACCGGCTGCGCTTTGCCGGCCCTGGGCGCCTGGTGACCATTGGCCGCGGGCGCAGGCTTTATCTGCTTGAGAAGGGGGCGAAGGGATCGACCGGCCCCACGGTGCTCTTCGAGGCCGGCATCGCCGCCACCAATCTGAACTGGTCGCACATTCAGGAGAACGTCTCCGGCTTCGCGTGCACCGCATCCTACGATCGCGGCGGACTCGGCTGGAGCAGTCCCTGCCGCACGGCGCGCACCCCCGGCAACATAGCCGTGGAGTTGCACGACCTGCTCGAGCGCGCTCAGATCAGGCCGCCTTACGTTCTGGTCGGGCATTCCTTCGGCGGACTGGTGATGCACCGCTATGCGCTGCTGTTTCCCGAAGAGGTGGCGGGCGTGGTGCTGGTCGATCCCATGCGCTGCGAGGAATGGCCGCCGCTCAATCCCGGCAAGCAATCCGAGTTGGATCGCGGCAAGCGGCTCTCCGGTTTTGCGGTTCCGATTGCGCGAATCGGGCTCGCCCGCCTGGCTGTGACCTCGCTGCTGTGCCGGTCGGGCCGGGTTGCGCAGCGGTTAGCCGCAGTTGCGGGTGATGGCGGCCGCCATGTGCTGAGGCGGGTCACCGATGAGGTGGGAAAGATGCCCAGCGAGGTTTGGCCGGTCGTCGCCTCCCACTGGTCGCGCCCCGGCTTTTACATCGGCATGCGCAGCCACGTCGAGGCTGTTCCCGACACGGTCAGAGAGATGCAAGACGCTGAGCCCATCCGCGATATTCCCGTTCTGGTGCTGACTCCGGGAAAATCGACGCCGCTTTCGGTCGAGCGTCTTGGCCGCATCGGCGACCACGTGGAGCAGGTGATCGCGGCCGCAAGCGCGCACTGGATTCATCTGGACCAACCCGATCTGGTCATCGATTCGATCCGTGAGATGGTCGCGGCCGCAACTCGCGAGGCTGTCGCAGCTACAGTCTGAGGCGGCGTTTCCGCAGTTTGCGCGACTTTCCGGTCGCGGTTCCAGCAAGCTCAGCGCTTCTTGGCCGGCTGGGGAGCGGGCTTCTTCACGACCGTCTTGGACGGCTTCGCGGGCTGCGGCGCCTTACCGGGCTTGAAAGCCGCGGCGGGAGTCGAGCTACCCTTTGCAGGCGCGGATTTGACCTCTGACTTCTTGGGGGTTTTGACCTTCTCCTTGCTCACGGCGGGCGAGGCGCCCTTTGCCGGTTTGGCCGCGTTGCTCTCCTTGCCGGCAGCCGGAACAGACGCAGCCTGCTTCACGACCGGAGCCGCCGCTGCCTTCGCTGGCTTGGGTTTCTCTTCCGGCTTTGGCTTCGCCGCCGGCTTGGGCTTCTCTGTCCTTTCAGCCTTGGGCGCAATCGGCTTGGCGGCCGGCACGGCAGCGGCCGGCTTTTCAGGATTCACAGGAGCCGGAACCGGAGCCTCCTTGGCTGGCTTCGGCGGGGCAGGCATCTTGGAGTCCCGCTTCGCCGCAACAACAACGGACTCGGGCTCTTCAGCATCCAGCTCATCCTCACCCGATTCGCTTGCGTCCGGCTCGATCAAGTCGGATGCGATCAAATCGGGAATCTCCGTCTCAAGATCGACCTTCGGCAGAGTCAGGCCCAGGTCGAGATCGTCCTCTTCTCCGACCAGATCGTCCAGATCCTCGTCGTCCTCCAAACTGTCTTCGGAGCCCTCGTCGTCGTAGGAATGCTCCTTGAGTCTAGCCTCGCCGCCCCGCTTGGCGCGTGGCTTCTTGGCGACTTCCTTGGGCGGTGGCGGGGGGGGGGAATGCGGCTCCAGAAAGGCGCGGAACTCCTCTGGCGCGGTCAACCGGCCGTCGATCAGCTCCAGGAAGAGACCCTGGACAATCTCGCGATACGCAGCCAGTTCGGGCGTGATGCGCAACTCTTGCATCAGAGCGTAGGGAATGCGCTGACGGGCTTCCGGCCAGACCTTGAGGAACAGATTGAAGCGCTCCTGAACCTGCGCATCTTCGCTGGTAAACCCTAGCCAGAGAATGGCTTCCGGATCGTAGCTTGTAAACAGCTTGTAGCCGGCGGAGGGCGCTGAATTCTCCTCGGCCAACAGCGCCTTGGCGAACCCCGCGGCCATCGCGTCCAGACTGTTCCACTCCGCCACAAACCCCGGACGCAGCATCATCTTCTTCA
>Ga0181539_1005640_pt1 | contig 10009 bp, 7 predicted proteins | sample PEATcosm2014_Bin_46_FD_119767 | JGI IMG/M metagenome (GOLD analysis project Ga0181539, IMG submission 119767) | Peatland microbial communities from MTU Mesocosm Facility, Houghton, MI, USA - PEATcosm2014_Bin23_60_metaG | ecosystem: Environmental > Terrestrial > Soil > Wetlands > Peat | place... | reverse complement strand
TGACCTGCTCCATGTCGATCAAGCGCTGCTCTTCTTCCTGGATCAGGTACTCGAAGGCCTCGTTGACCTTCATCTTCCGCTTCTTGGTGCGCTGGCCGAAGATGTTGGGCAACATGTCCTTGAGATTGACGTCCATTTCCTCGACGCCCTGGTTGGAGATGATCTCAAACGACGGAAAATTGCGCTCACGGGTTTCGATTTCGACGGTGCGGTCGTCCAGTTTGCCTTCGCGCAACTGCTGCCGCAGTTTCTCGCGGGTGCGGCTGGAGGATTCGGTCAGGCTGGTGGTGGCATCGATGACCACGCCGCCGGTTGAGCTGGAATCCGATGGGCGCGGCGAGATCGGGGGCAGAAGAATATCGAGCAGCCGCTCTTCTGCGTTGAGCTCTGCTTTGTCCGCAACGTCTTCCAGCTTTTCTTCGCGGATCATTTCGATGGCGATCTCAACCAGGTCGCGGATCATGGATTCGACATCGCGGCCGACGTAGCCGACTTCCGTGAACTTGGAAGCTTCGACCTTGAGGAATGGCGAGTTGGCGAGCTTGGCGAGGCGGCGGGCGATTTCGGTTTTGCCGACGCCGGTGGGGCCGATCATGATGATGTTCTTGGGGATGACCTCTTCGGCCATTTCGGGCCCAAGCTTCTGCCGGCGCATGCGGTTGCGCAGGGCGATGGCGACGGCGCGTTTCGCGTCTTTTTGACCGACAACGTACTTGTCGAGTTCGGTGACGATTTCGCGCGGCGTCAGTTCGTCGAGGGTGACTTGTTCTTCTTCGGCGGTTCCGGGTAGATAGATGGCCATAAAAGTTCGCGTAGGGACGGCCGCCCTCGGCCGTCCAAGCCGGGTCGGCGACCCGGCAGCCTTACACAGTCGCGGTCGAGCTGCGCTCGACAAGACGGCCGAGGGCGGCCGTCCCTACGTGTGCATCACAATTCTTCAATCGTTACCTTGTCATTGGTATAGATGCACATCCGGCCGGCAATCTTCATTGCTTCTTCGGCAATTTCGCGCGGCGAGAGCTTGGTGTGATCGGCGAGGGCTTGCGCTGCTGCCTGGGCAAACGGGCCGCCGGAGCCGATCGCCGCAATGCCGGTATCGGGCTCGATCACATCTCCCTGGCCGCTCAGCAGGAACGTAGCCTCCTTGTCGGAAACCAGCAGCAGCGCTTCCAGATGCCGCAGAAATTTGTCGGTGCGCCAGTCTTTCGCGAGTTCGACAGCGGCGCGGCCGATGTTGCCGTGATACTGCTCCAGTTTGGCCTCGAAGCGGCTGAACAGCGTGAAGGCGTCGGCGGTCGAGCCGGCAAATCCGGCGAGAATTTTGTCCTGATAGAGGCGGCGAATCTTCTTTGCCCCGTGCTTGATGATGGATTCACCGAGCGTGACTTGGCCGTCGCCAGCCATGACGACCTTGTTATCGCGGCGGACACAGAGGACCGTGGTCGAGCGAATTCTGCGGGGAGGCAAGGCTTCGGCGGCGCGTTCGGCGGACGTGGCTACTGGTCTGTTCTTCTTCATGAGCGCAATTTTTTATTATACAGCCCATTGCATTGGAGAGACGGGCGCCCCGCCCGTCCAGCGCGACTCCGTACCTTCGATCCATATCCAACGGTACTTGGCCGGAGTACTCACCAGTCCCGCGCGTACAGGATTGTTGAACATGTATTGAATCTTAGCGTGCAAGTCGTCTTCTCTTCGAAGAGCCCTGTCAAATGACTCGTCTTGCCAAACACGTCCAACATGCCTTGTTTCTTTGCTAATTCGGTGTGCCGAGACGCTTTTGATCTCCTGCATGATCTCCGGAATGCTGAAAGTCCCGCGCTCGTCCCATCTTGGCGTGAGGGCGAGGTGAACGTGATCCGGCATTACGACGAGAGCATGTAGTTCAAAGCGGTGGCCGTCCCCGCGAAGGCATGTCTCCACCACTATGTCGCGGGCACGGTCAGGAAGGATCCAGCGTCTCGAAGTACCGAAAGTTATGAAGAAAATCTTGCGGTCGGGCTGGAGGTGCGGAAGTTTGCGGCGGTAGTTGTAGCGGCGTTGCATGCATCTGTCCTATCAGGCAGAGCGGAACAGCGCAGTGATTCAGAGCATAGGTGCTTTGTGATGAATCCGCTGTGGACGGGCGGGGGCGCCCGTCTCTCCACTGTCATAGTTTGTGTAGAATTCAAGTATCGGAGCCATTCTCTTTTGTCGTTTCTGGACGAGTTAAATCCGCAACAACGCGAAGCAGTCGAGACTACCGAGGGGCCCGTGCTGATCCTCGCGGGCGCGGGCAGCGGGAAGACTCGCGTCATCACGTTTCGCATTGCTTACCTGATCGAGAAGATGGGCGTGATGCCGGAAGCGATCCTCGCCATGACTTTTACTAACAAGGCGGCGGCAGAGATGGCGGAGCGGGTGGAAAGGCTGGTGGGCGGGCTTAGCGTTGCCAAGCCGGTGATTTCTACGTTTCATTCATTTTGCGTGCGCGTGCTGCGGCGGGACATTGAGGCTTTGCGGATTCCTTCTACTGTGCCGGGTCAGCCGCCTATCGGGCTTACGAAAAATTTCGTTATCTACGATGAGAGCGACCAGCAGCAGGTGGTCAAGGGCGTCATGCGGCGGCTGGGGTTGGACGACAAGCAACTGACGCCGCGCAACGTGCTTTCGCGGATTTCCTGGGCCAAGAATCACATGCTGGATCCACAGGAAATCTACCTGCAATCGGGGGATCCGAAGACCGAGCGCATCGCGCACATTTTCGAGGAATACCGCAAGGAGCTTCTGAAAGCGAATGCCATGGACTTCGACGATCTGCTGCTCGAAGCCATGCGGCTGCTCAAGTCGGTGGCGGCGGTGCGCGAATACTACAACCGGCGATTCCAATATTTACTGGTGGATGAATATCAGGATACGAACCGTCCGCAGTACGAATTGATGCGGTTGCTGGCGGGCGGCGGGCATAACGTCTGCGCGGTGGGCGACGAAGATCAGTCGATCTACTCGTGGCGCGGGGCCGACATTCGCAACATTCTGGAGTTTGAGCGTGATTTTCCGGAAGCGAAAATCGTTCGGTTGGAGCAGAACTATCGCTCGACGCAAAACATTCTGGAGGCGGCTTCGGCGGTGGTCGGGAACAACGTCCGGCGCAAGGGCAAGAACCTTTGGACGTCGCGGCAGGGTGGCGTGAAGATCGGTTACTACGAGGCTCCGGACGGCGAGAACGAGGCGCTGTTTGCGGCTGATACGATCAACCGCTACGTGCGCGAGGCGGGCGAGAACGGCGAAATGGCGCGAGCGGCCGTGCTCTATCGGACGAACTCGCAATCGCGACTGTTCGAAGAAGCGATGCGCCGCTATCAGTTGAAGTATCACGTGGTTGGTGGTTTCTCGTTCTACGAGCGGGCTGAGATCAAGGATCTGATCTCGTACTTGAAGGTCATCCAGAACCCGGATGATTCGGTTTCGCTGCTGCGCGTGATCAATACGCCGGTGCGCGGGATTGGCAAGACGACTATCGAGATGATCGAGCGGCTCGCGCTTGAAACGGGATTGTCGATGTGGGGCGCGGTGGGCGAGGCGATTGGGCGGCAATTGCTGCCGGCGCGGGCTTTGGCGGCGTTGAAGGGCTTCCGGGAGTTGATTGAGGACGGGCGGGCAATGCTGGCGGGGACGTTTGTGGAGCGGGTGGAGGAGACGGCTGGCTTGGCGTCCGCGGAGAGCGCTGCCGAGCTTCGCTCGGCTGGACGGCCGGGGGCGGCCGTCCCTACGCAAACTGAAGGGGACGCCACGGATTTTGATCCGGGCAACTTCAGCTTTGATTTTGCTGCTGGCGCTGGGACGGGCGAGGGCGCCCGTCTCTCCACCGACGGGGTGGTTGAGGGGTTCCCTGCTGCGGGCGCTTCGGCGAATACTGCCGAGATTCTCAAATTCCTGATTGACCGCACTGGATATATCAAACAACTGGAGGAGGAGGACACGCCGGAGTCTTACTCACGCATCGAGAACCTGCGCGAACTGGTGAACGCGGCCATGGATTCGCGCGATCGTGGGGAGACGCTCGATCAGTTCCTCGATCACGCCGCGCTGGTTAGCGATGCCGACCAGTATGACGAGCACGCACAGATCACGCTGATGACGCTGCACGCGGCCAAGGGGTTGGAGTTTCCTCTGGTGGTGCTGGCAGGAATGGAAGAAGGCCTGTTTCCGCATTCGCGGACCATGCTTGAGCCGGATTCGATCGAAGAAGAGCGGCGGCTTTGCTACGTCGGCATGACGCGGGCTATGGATACGCTGATTTTGTCGCGCGCGGTGTATCGGCGACGGTATGGTACCGACATGCCGGAGGCTAGCGTGCCTTCGCGGTTTCTGGAGGAAGTTCCGCCGCAGTTGGTGGAAGAGATGGGCGGATCGCGGGCGAGTCGCCCGCGTCCACACGAAGGGAAGCGGGGCCTCGCCCCGCTGGACGGGCGAGGGCGCCCGTCCCCACACGACCACTCCGAATCTACGCATTATTCCTACGAAGACGAAGACCAGAGCGCTGCGTGGAATCCTTCGCGGGTCAAGCCGAAGACGGCGACTCCGCTGCGGAATTACAACTCCATCGACAACATTGCCGAATTCTTTGCCTCACGCGGCAAGAAATTCAACGTTTCGAAAATGGCGTCCGAGGAGCCCAAAGGCAGGCGCGGATTCCGTCCGGGGCAGAAGGTTAAGCACCCGAAATATGGGGAAGGGACGGTGTATCAGCGCGAAGGCGATGGGGAGGACGCCAAGATTACGGTACAATTTCCTCGCTTCGGTCTGAAGAAGCTGGTCGAGAGATACGCGCAGTTGGAGAAGGCGTAGGTAGTGCGGAAGAATCCCGCAAGGACGGCAAACTGCGGATCCCTCCCCTTCGGCTACGCTCAGGGTCGGGATGACAAGCGGATGAGTAAGGTCGAGATAAAACACAAGAAAAGAGAAGAGAAACGCACTGATGGCAAATACAAAGAAGCTAACCAAAGACGAACGCAAGAAAGCCAAGCGAGCCGCCCGCAAGAAGATCAAAGCGGAAAAGCCGAAGAAGCCCCGCGACTACGCGCGCGGATCGAAGAAGCGCAAGGTGAAAAAGCTGGCGCGCGGTCAGGCGAAGCGGTAAGCCGTTCGCCTGAGCCGTGAGCAGTGCCGGGCATGGGCCACGCGCTCATGCCCGACTCCCGCTGTGAGGAGACAACCAACTCTTGTCGCAATCATCCATGGAGCCAGCCGCCGGCGTCGGCGTTATTCGTACTTCCAACAGCCAGGCCTTCTGTTGCAAGTCCATCGACAAACTGATCTCGGAGTCGGAGAACCCGGAACACCGGCTCAGTAAAACGCTGGGGCCGTGGTCGCTGACGGCGCTCGGGATCGGCGCCATCATCGGTTCGGGAATTTTCGTGCTTACGGGAACGGCAGCGGCCGGAGAATATTTCCAGGCGCCTTCCATCCTGCACGCGCAGGCGCTTGACTTGATCGTGAATTTCCTGCGTACCGGCAGCACGGCCGGAGCGCTCATGCATGGCCGTCCGCCGGCCGGGCCCTCGATTGCAATTTCGTTTTTTCTGGTGGCGATCGCCTGCAGTTTTGCCGGATTGTGCTACGCCGAGTTGGCGTCGATGATCCCCATTGCCGGCAGCGCCTACACCTACTCATACGCGACGCTCGGCGAAATTTTCGCCTGGATTATCGGCTGGGACCTGATTCTCGAATACGTGGTCAGCAACGTCGCGGTGGCGGTTGGCTTTGCTGGCTATACGAAGGCGCAACTGGCGACGTTCGGTCTCAACTTGCCGGACAAATGGGCGGGTCCGGTCTGGGCGGGCGGGCAATGGACGGGCGCGTATTTCAACCTCCCCGGTTTCCTCATCGTGTTCATTCTCACGCTGCTGCTGGTGCGCGGAGTGAAGGAATCGGCCGAGACGAATAACATCATGGTCGCGGTCAAGATCGGCGCCATCCTGACCTTCCTGGTTGTCGGTGGAATGCTGGTGAAGCCCGCGAACTGGACGCCCTTCGCGCCTTCTGGTTTTGCCGGAATCGTCACCGGAGGGGCGATCGTTTTCTTTACCTACATCGGGTTCGATTCGGTCTCAACCGCCGCGGAGGAATCGCGCAATCCTCAAAAGGATTTGCCCTTCGGCATTATCACGTCGCTGATTGTCTGCACATTGCTGTATGTCGGCGTCGCCGTGGTGCTGCTCGGCATGATGAAGTACACGACCTTCGTTTCCGGAGAAGCCGCCGAAGCCCCGGTCGCCTACGCGTTGAAGTACCTGGGAGCGCGCCCGTTGTTCCGATCGGTGATCGTGATTGGAGCGCTGACGGGGATGATCTCTTCGTTGCTGGTGTTTCAGTACGGGCAGGCGCGTATCTGGTACGCGATGTCTCGCGACGGCCTTTTGCCGAAGCTGTTTTCCGCGGTGCATCCGAAATATAAGACGCCGTACTGGTCGACCTGGATCGCCTGTTTTGCCGTGGGAATTCCTGCTGGGCTCGTAGATATTGGGGACGCCGCCGACCTGGCCAACATTGGGACGCTGTTTGCCTTCGTGCTGGTTTCGCTGGGGGTCATCTTTCTTCGGCGGCGGCAGCCCGATCGCAAGCGTGCGTTCCGCGTGCCATTTGTGCCGTGGTTTCCGCTGATCTCAGTGATTCTGTGCGGCGGGCTGATGTTAGGGCTGACGCTCCTTACCTGGCTGCGCTTTGTGATCTGGCTGGCGCTGGGGCTGGTGATTTATATTTTCTACAGCCGGCATCATAGCGAGTTCTGTAAGAGCAAGTCAGAAGTCAGAAGTTAGAATGCAGAAGTGAAGATCGTTCGTTGAGGGATATGAGGCCACTTCTTCAATTTGACTTCTAACTTCTGACTTTTAACCTTTGACTTTTCCGGCTATGAATTCCGGCTCGTCCAACGCCTTCATCCTCTTGCTGCCAAAAGCCGAGCTGCATCTGCATCTCGAGGGTTCGATTGAGCCGTCCACGTTGCTGGAACTGCGGCAGCGTCATGCCATGGATGGGGCATCGCTTGCCGAGGTGGAGCAACTCTACAACTACAAAGACTTTGCCGGCTTCCTCTCGGCTTTCAAGGATGTGACGGGACACTTGCGCACTCCGGAAGACTACGAGTTGATTACTTACCGGCTGACGGAGCGGCTGAAAGCGCAGAACATTCTTCATGCGGAAGTGATTGTCTCGGCCGGCGTCTGCCTGTGGCGCAAGCAGGATTTCCCTGCGATTTTCGAGGGTTTGGAACGTGGGCGCTTGCGCGGAGAGAAAGACTTTGGCCTATCGCTCGTGTGGATCTTCGATGCCATCCGGCAATTTGGCGCCGAGAAAGCGCAGAGCGTGCTCGATCTTGCGATCCAATTTCATGATCGCAATGTAGTGGGCTTCGGCATTGGCGGCGATGAGCGCGCGGGGCCTCCGGAGTGGTTCGCAGGCGTTTACGCGCGCGCCGCCGAGCACGGTCTGCATCTTACGGCGCACGCCGGTGAAAGCGCCGGGCCGGAGTCCATCTGGGGCGCGCTGAACCTCAAGGCGGAACGTATCGGCCACGGGCTTACTGCCGCGCAGGATCCGGAATTGATCGAAGAGCTGGCCGAGCGGCAGGTGCCGATTGAAGTCTGCGTGACCAGCAATCTGCGGACGGGCTGCTGCGCCGAACTGGCGCAACATCCGGTGCGGCGCTACTTCGACCAGGGGCTGATGCTGACCCTCAACAGCGACGATCCCGCCATGTTTCGTACGTCGCTGGTCGAGGAGTACGGGCTGGTGCAAGAGGCGTTCGGCTTCACCGACGAACAGCTGCGAGAATTGGCGCGCAATTCGTTTGAGGCGTCGTTTCTGCCGCCAGAGAAGAAAATCGGGTTTCTGAATCTGTTTGATTCCGCGGCCTTGCGGGCGTAAGTCAGGCCCCCGCAGTCGATACACCGATATAAGAATCCAGAGTTGCTCTGGCCACCGACAGCTGCCGAGCTGTGCTCGGCTTGGACGGGCGAGGCGCCCGTCCCCACACAACCGCTCTTGTCCCCACACGCGCAGGGGCTCGCCTATAATGGCTGCCTATGAAACTTGAAGAGAAGATTGCCGAGCTGAAAAAACGAGACCAGATGGCCCAGGAAGGCGGCGGGGCACAACGGCGGGAGCGCCAGCACAAAGAGGGCAAGATGTCGGCCCGCGAGCGCGTCGAATTTCTACTCGACGAGGGCACCTTCGAGGAAACCGATAAGCTGGTCACGCACCGCTGCCACGACTTCGGCATGGCCGAGCAGAAGTACTACGGCGACGGTTTCATCACCGGCTACGGCCGCGTGGAAGGACGGCTGGTGTTTGTTTTCGCGCAGGATTTTACTGTGTTCGGCGGCTCGCTTTCCGAGGCCAACGCCGGGAAGATCGTCAAAATCATGGATCTGGCGGCCAAGATGGGCGCGCCGGTCATTGGACTGAATGATTCGGGGGGCGCGCGCATTCAGGAAGGCGTGATGTCGCTGGCCGGCTATGCCGACATCTTTTTGCGCAACACGCTTTACAGCGGAGTGGTGCCGCAGATCTCGGCCATCATGGGCCCGTGCGCGGGCGGCGCGGTATATTCGCCCGCCATCACCGATTTCATCTTCATGGTGGACCAGACTTCGTACATGTTCATCACCGGGCCGGACGTGATCAAGCTGGTGACGCACGAAGAAGTCACCAAAGATCAGCTCGGCGGAGCGCACACGCACAACGAAACTTCAGGCGTGGCACACTTCATGTGCCGCGATGACGCCGAGTGTTTGTCGATGGTGCGCGAGCTGTTGAGCTTTATTCCGTCGAACAATCTGGAAGACCCGCCGCGTAAGCCCTGCACCGACCCGATCGATCGCCTGGACGAGAAGCTCGACACGCTGATCCCCGATCAATCGAACATGCCGTATGACATGAAGGACGTGATTCACACGGTCGTCGATGATGGCTATTTCTTCGAGATTCACGAGCACTATGCCAAGAACATCGTCGTGGGATTTGCGCGCTTCAACGGGAAGCCGGTCGGGATCGTGGCCAATCAGCCGGCGATGCTCGCCGGCACGCTCGATATCAATGCATCGGTGAAGGGCGCGCGCTTCGTGCGCTTCTGCGACTGCTTCAACATTCCCCTGGTGACGTTTGAAGACGTTCCCGGCTTCCTGCCCGGCACTAACCAGGAGTATGGCGGCATCATCAAGCATGGCGCCAAGTTGCTGTTTGCGTTTGCGGAAGCGACCGTGCCGAAAGTTACCGTGATCACGCGCAAGGCCTACGGCGGAGCGTATTGCGTCATGGCTTCAAAGCACATCCGCACGGACGTGAATTACGCGTGGCCAAGCGCTGAAATCGCGGTGATGGGGCCGGAAGGCGCAGTGGATATCGTCTACAAGCGCGAGCTGGACGGCGCCAAGAATCGCGAAGCGGTTCGCCAAGAAAAGATCGAAGAATTCCGCGAGCGGCTGGCGAACCCCTACGTGGCCGCCGATCGTGGATTCGTGGACGCAGTCATCCAGCCGCGCGAGACGCGCAAGAAGCTTATTCAGGCACTGGAGATGCTTGAGACCAAGCGGGATAAGAACCCGCCGAAGAAGCATGGGAATATTCCGCTGTAGGTCATTGCGTTCTTCATTGACGGCTGAGGGGTGACGGTGACGCGATGAGTCATGCGAACCTTGGTGTGGAGCTGCCGAGCTTTGCTCGGCTTGGACGGGCGAGGGCGCCCGTCCCCGCACAATCTTAGGGCAAACGTAGAGAGTCCCGAGGTGATGTTGAACTCATTCCTCTCGGCCAGTAGCTCGCGTTTAGACCCTTGCTGACCTTTTCTCACAACTCCCTTGCGGGTTCATTGCAAGCCGATCTTTGCTCGGGCTCCGGGCTCACTGCCAACCGGATAAATCAGTCCAACGCCTCGGGACTCTATCCTGCCTTTAACAGAGGCTCCTGTTCTCCTCGACCAGCGCTTAGCTATAGACCCTTGCTCGCCCTCCCAAACTCACCTCGCGGT
>Ga0181539_1005637_pt1 | contig 10015 bp, 9 predicted proteins | sample PEATcosm2014_Bin_46_FD_119767 | JGI IMG/M metagenome (GOLD analysis project Ga0181539, IMG submission 119767) | Peatland microbial communities from MTU Mesocosm Facility, Houghton, MI, USA - PEATcosm2014_Bin23_60_metaG | ecosystem: Environmental > Terrestrial > Soil > Wetlands > Peat | place... | reverse complement strand
GTGCGGAATCGCCAATGTCGAGGCGCGACTGCGGATCGCCCATGCGATAACGACGGCTTCGCCGCGTAAAACTTCGCCCTGGCTCGCCGAGCCTCCCGGCGCCCCCGCGGCAGCGTCGTGCCCTCCCCCCTGCGGGGAAAGGTGGACGCGCGAAGCGCGGCCGCGGACGAATGCTTCGCATTCGCCTTGCGATGAGGGGGCTCGCGCGAAGCGCGACGGCTCCGCAGTTGAGCATGTTGGATAACCGCAACGGCAATGCCCCGAGCCACGGCGTACCGGAAAGTCAGCGGCTCTTGTCGAAGCCATCGCGCCGTAGCTCGTCGAAAGACGGGCGTCTTTCGACGCCCTATGGCGCGATCCCCCTCATCCCAAGGCGAATGCGAAGCATTCGTCCGCGGTCACGCTCCGCGTGGCGCCTTCCCCCGCGAGGGGGGAAGGGATTCGCCGTCCCGCGCCAGCGCGGCGAGGCGCGCTTCTTCGTCCGCGCTCAGGGCGGGCGTGGGTTGGCGCGGGCGGCGCATCGCCGCCCAGATCCCCAGCGCGCCGAGCGCCAGCGTCAGCGGCGCGCTGAGCCACAGCAGCAGCGTGTCGGGCTCGAACGGCGGCTTCAAGAGAATGAAGTCGCCGTATCGCGAGACGAGGAAGGCGCGGATCGCGTCGTTGCTCTCGCCCTTGGAGATGCGCTCGCGGATCAGCACCCGGATGTCGTGCGCCAGCGTCGCGTCGGAATCGTCGATCGATTCGTTCTGGCACACCAGGCAGCGCAGCTCGGACGAAAGGTCCCGGGCGCGCGCTTCGAGCGCGGGATCGGCGAGGACTTCGCTCGGCTCGACCGCGTGCGCGACGGCGCCCGCGGCCAGCAGCAGCGCGAAGACGAGGGCGGCGCGGAGCGTTTTCATCGTCAACGCGCCGCCAAAGCCGCCGCCGTGGCGGCGGATTTCGCGCGCACCGGCGCGCCGAAGCGCAGGCGCCGGTCGGTGAGCGAGAACGCGCCGCCGAGCGCCATCATGCAGGCGCCGAGCCAGATCAGCGTCACCAACGGCTTCCAGTAAAGGCGGGTCGGCACCGTTCCGTCGGCGTTGGGATCGCCCACGGCGACATAGACCTGGCCGAAATCGAGCGTCGCGATGCCCGCTTGCGTCGTCGCCATCTGGCGCGCCGGGAATTGTCGCCGCGCCGGCTCGATGACGGCGACGGTCTGGCCATGCGAGCGGATCGTCATGGTCGCGACGACTTCGTCGTAATTGGCGACGGCGCGCTCGCCCACCGAATCGATGACGGCTTCATAGGGCCCGACCGTCAACGGGACGCCGACGCGCATCGTCGCGATCGTCTCGGCGCCGAATCCCGTCGCGGCGAGGCCGAGCAGGGCGACGCCGGCGCCCATGTGCGCGAGCGCGCCGCCCCAGAACGACAGCGGCAGGCCGCGCGCGCGCGCGAAGGCGACGGAAAGCGAGGCGCCCTTTCGCCAGACGCGCGCCGCGACTTCGCTGAGCGACCCGACGATGACGAAGATCGCCAGACCCGCGCCGATCGGCGCCAGCACCGGCCCGCCGCGCACGACGGCGATCAGCGCGACGAAGACGAGGAAGCCGGCGGCCAAGGCGAGGCTCAGGCGTTGGGCGACGCCGAGCAGATCGCCGCGCTTCCAGGCGAGCGAGAAGCCGAACGGCGTGACGAAGAAGACCCCCAGCAGCAGCACGCCCGCGGTCATGTTGAAGAACGGCGCGCCGACGGTGATCTTCGCGCCGGTGACCTGCTCCAGCGCGAGCGGATAGAGCGTGCCGAAGAACACCGCCGCGCAGGTGGTCGTCAGCAAGAGGTTGTTGAGCACCAGCGCGCCCTCGCGCGAAATCGGCGCGAACAGGCCGCCCTGCTTGAGCAGCGGCGCGCGCCAGGCGAACAGGGCCAGCGAGCCCGCGATGAACAGCGCCAGAATGGCCAGGATGAACACGCCGCGCCGCGGGTCGCTGGCGAAGGCGTGCACCGAGGTCAGCACGCCCGAGCGCACCAGGAACGTGCCGAGCAGCGAAAACGAGAACGCGAGAATGGCGAGGAAGATCGTCCACACCTTCAGCGCGTCGCGCTTTTCCATCACCGCCACCGAATGGAGGAACGCCGTTCCCGCCAGCCAGGGCATCAGCGAGGCGTTCTCCACCGGGTCCCAGAACCAGAAGCCGCCCCAGCCCAGCGTGTAATAGGCCCAGTACGATCCCATCGCCACGCCGAGCGTCAGGAAGCACCAGGCGACGAGGGCGAAGGGGCGCACGAAGCGCGCCCAGGCGGCGTCGATGCGTCCCTCGATCAGCGCCGCGGCGGCGAAGGAAAAGACGATGGAGAAGCCGACGTAGCCGAGGTAGAGCAGCGGCGGATGGATGGCCAGGCCCGGGTCCTGCAGGATCGGATTGAGATCGCGGCCCTCGAACGGCGCCGGCCATAGACGCTCGAATGGATTCGACGTCAAAAGGATGAAGAGCAGGAAGGCCACGCCGATCAGCCCCTGGACCGCGAGCGCGTTGGCGCGCAGGGTCGCCGGCAGCGAGCGGCCGAACACGGCCACCAGCGCGCCGAAGATCGCCAGGATGAAGACCCACAGCAGCATCGAGCCTTCGTGATTGCCCCAGATGCCGGACAACTTGTAGATCGCCGGAACGGCGCTGTGCGAATTCTCGGCGACGTTGAGCACCGAGAAATCGGACGCCATATGCGCCCACGCCAGCGCGCCGAACGACACCATAATCAGCGCGAATTGCCCGATCGCCGCGCTCGAGGCGACGCCCATCAGCGCGCGATCGCCGCGCCAGGCGCCGACCAGCGGCGCGATCGTCTGGACCAGCGCGACGGCGAGCGCGAGGACCAGCGCGTAATGTCCGATTTCGACGATCATGGCTTCGCGTTCCCCTCTTGCCAACGCCCTTGCTTCTTCAGCATCTCCACCATTCCGGGCGGCATGTAGCGTTCGTCGTGCTTGGCGAGAATCGTTTCGGCGCGAAACTCCCCGGACGCCTCGAGCACGCCCTCGGCGACGACGCCCTGTCCCTCGCGAAACAGGTCGGGCGGCAATCCTTGATAGGAGACCTTGATCTGGTTCGCGCCGTCGGTGATGGCGAAATCGAGCTTTTCGCCCGCCGCTTTGACGACCGAACCCGGCTCCACCAGGCCGCCGACCCGCAGCCGCGCGCCGGCCTGGACGTTCTTCTGCACGATCTCGCTGGGGCTATAGAAGAATACGATGTTGTCGCTCAGCGAATAGAGCGCCAACCCGGCGGCGGCGCCGACCACGGCCAGCGCCACGCCGATGAGAATGAGCCTGCGGCCTTTGCGCGTCACCAATCAGCCTCCGATTCCCAATTCTTGCGCCAGCGCGTCGAGGCCGCGCCCCGCCCCCGCGTCGCCGGACAGCGCCTTGCGCGCCGAGGCGAGCGCGTCCTTGGCTTTGTCCGGTTCGTGCAACACGGAGTAGGCGCGAATAAGGCGCTGCCATTCGCTCGCGTCGCCGCCGCTTTGCGCGAGGCGCGTCGCCAGCCTCTCGACCATGCCGCGGATCATGGTCTGCTGGTCGTCGGTCGCCACGTCGGCCGCCGGAGCGGCTGGAGCGGCCGGCGGCGCGGAAGCCGTCGGCGCAGGCGGCGCGGCGTTCGCCGCGGCGTCGGCGCCCTCGAGCCCCAATTTTTGCGCCAGCGCGTCGAGGCTGGGCCCCGCCGCCGCGTCGCCGGCGAGCGCCTTGCGCGCCGCGGCGAGCGCGTCCCTGGCCTTGTCCGGCTCGTTCAGCACGACATAGGAGCGAATGAGCTGTTCCCATTGACCCGCGTCGCCGCCGCTTTGCGCGAGGCGCGCCGCCAGCTTCTCGACCATGCCGCGGACCATTTTCGCCTCGTCGTCGTTCGAGGCGGCCGTCGGCTCGCTCGTCGCCGCGGCGCTCGTCGGAGCGGCGGGAGCGGCCGGCGAAGCCGTCGCCACAGGCGGCGCGGCGTTCGCCGCGGCGTCGCCGCCCTCGAGCCCCAATTGCCGCGCCAGCGCGTCGAGGCCGGGCCCCGCCGCCGCGTCGCCGGCGAGCGCCTTGCGCGCCGAAGCGAGCGCTTCCCTGGCCTTGTCCGGCTCGTTCAGCACGGCATAGGAGCGAATGAGCTGCTGCCATTGGCCCGCGTCGCCGCCGCTCTGCGCCAGGCGCTTCGCCAGCTGCTCGACCACCTCGCGGATCGATTTCTGGTGCGCGTCGTCCGGCGCGGCGCTCGCCGGCCCGGACGGGGCAGCCCCGCCCTCGAGGGCCGCCAGCCGCTTCTTGACCGTCGCGGCCCAGGGCGCGTCGTCGGGGGCCTCGCTCAACAACCCCTTGTACGCCGCGATCGCTTTCGGCTTGTCGCCGTCCTGCTCGGCGGCGAGGCCGAGATAGAAGCGCGCCGCGATCTGGCCCGGTTGTTCGGCGAGCGCCTTGTCGAAGGCGGCGCGCGCGTCCGCGGTGACGACGCCGCCCGCGGCGGCCACCAGCGCTTCGCCGTAATCGGCGCGCCGGCTCGCGCTTTCGCCGTCGAGCTTGAGAACCTCGCGAAAGGCGTTGACCGCGTCGTCGAAGCGTCCGAGGCGCATGTAGACCGGCCCGATCACCTCCCAGGCCTTGCCGTCGTCGGGCGAGGCGGTCAGATGCGCCTCGAGGCGCGCGACCGCCGCCTCCACGCCTTCGGCGGTCGTCGAGTCCGCCTTGCGGCTGGCGAGCGGCTCGTCGGGCATGTCGGGCCGCCCCAGATCGGCGTAGAGGGCGAGCGCGACGAGCGGAACGAAGATCAGGACGAGCGCTGCGGCGATTAGCCGCTGCATCCGGGGCTCGCCCGCGCCGGTCGCTCCGGGCGCCGCCGCGCTCGCCGCGATCAGACGCCGCGCCGCCTCGGCGCGCGCGCCTGCGGCTTCCTCGGCCGGCAAGAGCCCACGCTCGACGTCGCGCTCGATTTCGCCCAGTTGGGCCTTGTAGAACGCAACTTCGCTCGCGGCGTCGGCCCCCCCCTTGCGACGCATGACGAGCGGCCACAACGCGCCCAGGACGGCGAGGACTGTCATGGCGACAAGGACAAACCACAGCATCAATACGGCCTCTCGAGCGGCGCGGCGCGAGGCGGGAACGGCGCGCGGCGGTTCTTTAGTCGTGTTTTCGATTTCGGGGAATAGGTAAATTTTCCAAGGCCTCACGACGCTGCGCCGGTTGCGGTTCGCTTCCCGCGCTTCGCTCGCCGTCCGCCCGATGGCGTCCGGCCGACTGCGCGCCTCGGACCTATGCGCGATATCCGGTGGCGACGTCTTTGACCTCGGTCAGAAACTCGGCAGCCGCAGGCTCGCCCGCAACCCGCCGAGCGGGCTCTCCTCGAGGCGCAACGAGCCGCCGTAAATCGACGCGAGATCGACGACGATCGAGAGCCCGAGGCCGGAACCGGGCCGCGACTCGTCGAGCCTACGCCCGCGCACCAGCGCCGCGGCGCGCGCCTGCGGATCGAGGCCCGGACCGTCGTCGTCGATCCGGGCGATGAAATAGAAGCGCCCGGCGGCGTCGGGCGTCGGATCGCGCTCGGCGCGCACGGCGACGCGCTCGCGCGCCCACTTGCCGGCGTTGTCGAGGAGATTGCCGATGAGGTCGGTCAGGTCCTGCGATTCGCCGCGAAAGCGCAGGCCGTCCGGCGTCTCGATGGAGAAGGAGAGAGAGCGATCGCGATGGACCTTCTCGAAAGCCCGAACCAGCCCTTCGATCACCGGGCGGACCTCCGTCGACGCGGCGGGCGCCCTGGCGCGCGCGGCCGCCCGCGCGCGGTCGAGATAGAAGCTCACCTGCCGGTGCATCACGGCGGCTTGCTCGCGAACCTTGTCGGCGAGCTTGGGGCTGTTGGAATCGGCCTCGTTGACGATGACGCTGAGGGGGGTCTTCAGCGCGTGCGCGAGATTGCCGACCTGGGTGCGCGCTCGCTCGACCACGCCGCGATTGGCCTCGAGCAGAAGGTTGACCTCGGCGGCGAGGGGCGCGACGTCCTGCGGAAATTCGCCGCTGATCCGCTCGGCCTCGCCGCGCCGGATCGCCGCCAGCCCTTCCTGCAACACCCTGAGCGGGCGAAGGCCGAAGCGGACCGCGAGCGCCGTCGAGCCGAGAAGCGCGACCGCCAGCACGAGAAACGTCGCGGCCAGCGCATATTCGAAACGCTCGATCTGGGTCTCGATGACGTCGGCGTTGGCGGCGACCTGAATGAGGTAGCGGCCCTCCTCGCCCGCGTCGATTTCGCGCTCGATCATGCGCAAGGGGCGGTCGCCCGGCCCGACGACATAGCCGCGGCGCACGCTGCCGCGCTGGTCCTCTGCGTCGGCCTCGGCCAGGCTCGGCAGTTGCGTCGCGAACAGCGAGCGCGAGGTGCGGATTTCCGGATGATCCACGTCGAGGCGGGTGATCTGCCAGTACCAGCCGGAAAAGGCCAGTTCGAACTGGGGATCGATCACCGGCGAGGCGCCGGCCTTCGCCTCGTCGCCGACGACGGCGACGTTGGCCACCAGCGCCTTGAGGTAGACGCCGAGCTGCTCGTCGAAACTCGCTTCGCTCGAACGCGCGTTGAGCGCGGACAGGCCGAGCCCGGCGACGACGAGAATGGTCGAGCTCCAGAATGCGGCCGAAATGAACAGACGCGTGGCGATCGATTGCGCGTTCAGCGCTTTGAGCATGGCCGCGATCCGGATCGGCCGGGACGCGCCGGGACGGCGATCAGCGGGCGCCCCTGCGTTTGGCCGTCGCGCCGGCCGTTTCGCCTTCGGCCTCGATGATGTAGCCGAGACCTCGCGCGGTCTGGATGATGTCGACGCCGAGCTTCTTGCGCAGGCGGCCGACGAAGACCTCGATCGTGTTCGAGTCGCGATCGAAATCCTGGTCGTAGAGATGCTCGACGATCTCGCTGCGCGAGACGATGCGTCCGGAATGGTGCATGAGATAGGAGAGCAGGCGATATTCGTGGCTGGTGAGCTTGACGGACGCGCCGTTGACGCTGACGCGGCCGGCGCGCGCGTCGAGGCGCACCGGTCCGGCGACGAGTTCGCTCGACGCGTGGCCGGCGGCGCGGCGTAAGAGCGCGCGCAGGCGCGCCAGCACTTCCTCCATGTGGAAAGGCTTGCCGACATAGTCGTCGGCGCCGGCGTCGAAGCCTTGCACCTTGTCGCTCCAGCGATCGCGCGCCGTCAAAATGAGCACCGGCATGAGGCGGCCGTCCCGGCGCCAGGCTTCGAGAACCGAGACGCCGTCGCGTTTGGGCAGGCCGATGTCGAGCACGACCGCGTCATAAGGCTCGGTGTCGCCGAGAAACCAGCCTTCCTCGCCGTCAAATGCGCGGTCGACGGCATAGCCGGCCGCCTCCAGAGCCGCAACGACCTGTCGATTGAGATCGCGATCGTCTTCGACAACGAGCAGGCGCATGGGTCCTAAAGTTCCCCTTCGATCACATTTTCGGCGTCGGCTCGCGGTCGTTGCGCGCGCCAATGAGCTTGCCGGTCGCTGCGTTCATCACCGCGTGAACGAGCCGGCCGTCACGATGCAGCAGCGTAATCTCGTAGAAGAATTCGTCGCCGGAATGGCAAAGCTTGGCCGAAAGCGCCTCCGCCTTGAATTGCGTCGCGGCCGCCTTGAGGACGGCGAAGGGCTCCAGAAAGTGGCGCGCCTTGATTTCCTCGCGGGTTTCGCTCGGCGGCAGGCAGGTCCGCTTGATCGCGACGCGCGCCTGCGTCTCGTTCGCCCGAGCGGCGAACGGCGCGCAAAGGCCGACGGCGCAAAGCGCCAAGGCGAGGGAAAACGTCGACTTACGCGCCATGCCACAGTCTTTCCTCGCGCGCCTGAATGAGAAATGAATGATCGGTATAGCCGACCGCTCCCCGATACGCCAATCCCGCGAGGCGGCGCCGGGCTTGCCCGCGCGGGCCGGAAAAGGCTAGCCAGGGACATGACGCCGCGCAAAGAACGCGTTTTCTCGATCGCCCGCGCGCTGGCTTGGCTGGCGGCGGCGAGCCTCGGCTGGGCCGCTCCGGCCGCGGCGGTGGTCGGCGCGGCCGACAAAGACGCCCGCTTCGCCAATCACGTCGTCATGGTGTTGACGCGCGGCGCCGACAAGGCGGGTTTCTGTTCGGGCGTGGTTCTCGGGCCGCGCGTCGTTCTGACCGCCGCGCATTGCCTGCGTCCGGCGCAGGACATGCTGGTGCACTATCGCGACGAAGAGGGGGCGCCGGTCGTGGTGGCCGTGCAGGCGACCGCGGTCCATCCGCTGTACCGCGCCGACGCGATCGCCCAGCGGGTCGTCTCGATCGATCTGGCGATGGTGGAGACGCGGGAGCCGCTCAGCCCGCGTTTCACCGCGCCCGAGCTCGCCTCGGGAGACGGGCCGGCGGTCGGGGAGGCGACGATCCTCGCGGGCTACGGGGTCGCCCGCGAGGGCGAGCCGCTGACCGGCGGCGCGTTGCGCAGCGCCAGGCTCAGGGTGCGCGCCCCGCTGTCCAAGATCCTGCTGTGGGCCGAGGACGCCGATCAGGCCGGCGCCGGCGCCTGCGCCGGCGATTCGGGCGGCCCGCTCTTCTCCGGCGACGGCGAGACGGTCCTGGCGATCGTCGCGTGGACGTCGGGCCCTCGCGGGCGCCGTTGCGGCGCGTTGACGCAGGGGCCGCTCATCGCCCCGCAACGCGGCTGGATCGACGCGACGCTCGCGCGCTGGCGCCCTTAGGCGAAAGCGAGGCGCTGGCAAGGCCGCTATTTGCGCGCTCGCGGCGGCCGGTTGGGCCAGCTTACGATGTGCTCGGGCCAGAGTTCGATCGGCGCGTCCTCTTCGCTCGCCGCGACGCGCCCGCGCACCGAAACGCCCGCCTCGCGCACGGTGTCCGGCGAGCCGGAGACCAGCGGATGCCACCACGCGAGGTCGCGCCCTTCGGCCAGAAGGCGATAGGCGCAGGTCACCGGCAGCCAGCTCAGCTTGCGCACGGCTTCGGGCGTCAGCTTGACGCAATCGGGGACGCGCCGCCGGCGGCGCCGATAATCACGGCACCGGCAGGTCTCGGCGTCCAACAATTTGCAACCGAGGTCGGTGAAGTGAATTTCGCCGCTGTCCTCGTCCTCGAGCTTGACCAGACAGCAGCGCGCGCAGCCGTCGCAAAGGCTCTCCCATTCCGCGGTCGTCATCTCTTCGAGCGACTTGACGCGCCAGAAGGCCCGTGGGTCCTGGGATCGCTCGGGCATGGGGCTTTCCTGTCCTTCCGCTTCGAGGCGATCGCGCCGGCGCGGCGCGGAATTTGAACCGCGCGGGCCGGCCGTCCGTGGCGTCGCGTTTCGATCCATCGCGGTTGCGCTCCGCGTCAGGCCATGGCGCGGACCGAGGCGCGCGTCAAGTTGTTCAAATTGCGCCGGATTGTGTTAAAGATCGCTCGGGTGCGGCGAGGATTTGCAGGCGAGGTGGTTTTGTCGGGCTCGAGCGGAATGTCCCGGTTCCGGAAAGTCGTCGCGCGGGTGCTGCTCGCGTTCGACGCCTTGGTGGATTCCTCGCTCTACGACGCCCAGCGCCGATCGATCCGCGCGCTGCAGGCGGTGGCGGCCTTTTCCGATCGTTTCCATCTCTCCGGCGCCCGCAAGTTGCTCGTCGAAGCGCTATGCGAAGGCGTGAACCTCGGCGTGGTCGGGTTGATCGCCGTTCTGACCATTGCGCAGCCGGCGTTTCGCCTGGCGAGCGACGAAGACTGGCTCAAACGTCAGGATCTCGCGATGACGTTCCTCGACCGCTACGGCGTGGAGGTCGGGCGGCGCGGCATCAAGCACGACGACGCGATCCCGTTCGACCAACTGCCCGATCATTTCATCAAGGCCGTGCTCGCCACCGAGGACCGCCGCTTCTTCGACCATTTCGGCATCGACGTGGTCGGCACGCTGCGCGCCTTGACCGTCAACGCCCACGCCGGCGGCGTCGTGCAGGGCGGCTCCTCGATCACCCAGCAGCTCGCCAAGAACCTGTTTCTGACCAACGAGCGCTCG
>Ga0181539_1005635_pt1 | contig 10020 bp, 11 predicted proteins | sample PEATcosm2014_Bin_46_FD_119767 | JGI IMG/M metagenome (GOLD analysis project Ga0181539, IMG submission 119767) | Peatland microbial communities from MTU Mesocosm Facility, Houghton, MI, USA - PEATcosm2014_Bin23_60_metaG | ecosystem: Environmental > Terrestrial > Soil > Wetlands > Peat | place... | reverse complement strand
TCATGGAGAAACTGGAATTCGCCAATGTTGGCTTTGTCGCAGCGCTCTCGGCCAATCGTCTCAAAGACACTCTGAGCACTCCCCTTGATCAGTTCAAGGAAATACCCACCTTGCCTGGAACCCTTGCTTTCACAACTTCCCAAAGAATATGGGCCTATCAATGTCTGGTTGTGGTGGCCTACACTGAAAGTTTCTTCACTCAGCAGCTTTCCGGAGTAACCACCAACCTGGTGAAATGTCAGAAGAAACTCATGGATCTTGAACACCATCTCTCAAAGTGGCGCCAAGGAAAAGCTCGTGGCAAACAGCCCACTATTGCGAGTGTTCGTAAAGCCGTTGGCGAAATCCTGACCCCACAGTTTATGAAAGATCTGATCCAAACCGAAATCAATGACGAAAATGGCTTGCCACGCCTCAAATACTCTGTAAATCACACAGCCTTACACAACCTTACTCAACATCGTTTGGGCAGAACAATGCTGGTCTCCAACCGACTCAATTGGACGGCCCAGGATGTTATTGAAGCCTATCGTAGTCTCACTGCCGTGGAGCAAACCTTCAAGAATATGAAGAATGTCGATTTCCTACGTTGGCAACCCGCACACCATTGGACCGACCAAAAACTCAAGGTGCACGCCCTCTATTGCGTCCTGGCCTTGCTTCTTTGCTCCTTGGCGCGTAAGAAAGCCTACGAAAAAGGGATCGAATTATCACTCCCCGCTCTCCTTAAGGATCTCTCAGAGATCCGGGAGGTTGCTGTCATCTATCCCCCAGGAACCCTGGCACACCGCAGGGACCATATTACCCTCAGTCGTATGTCTCCTCGTCAGCTTAAGCTCGCCAATTGCCTCCAAATTCAAGAAGTACTAGGTAGGTAATACACCGCCGGAACCAAATCTAACCTAATTACAGGTGGTTATCTGCTGTCCCCGCAAATAAGTCGTAAACTCAGGCTAGCGGTTTCCGATTCGGAAAGGAGGGATTTTTCAATTTCTCAATTCCTAAATCCCTCAATTCCTTAATTCAAAAGCATTGCCCCCCTGCTCCCTGCTTCCCGCCTCCTGCTCCCCCCTTCACCCGCTCACCCATATCGCGGTAGGAATGCCGGTTACCCGGCACCCCCCGCACAGATCCGTACGTGAGGAATTACCTCATACGGCTCCTACCTCGGGTGTGACGCAGGAGCACAAGATGCCATATGAACGAACACAAAGGTCCACCTGCCACCCTGCGTACATCGCGCAGAACGACATGGCAATCCAGCTCTGCGTCTGAGCCACGGCCATCGGCGCGATATTCCCCTTGGTCGGTCGCCTTCCCTCCACCATCTCCGCAGGCAGACCGCCCTTGTTCGATGGCTTCTCAGGTGTCGGGTCGGAGGAGGCGCCCCTTTAGGCTTGCCTCCGTCCGCCTCCCAAACTGGACGTGCAGTTTTCCCGCATCCAGCTTTCACAAAGGTTAGAGGTTTCCAGAAGCCAGAGAAGGAATCAGTGAGATTAGATTTACAAGTCCCATTTCGCCATAGAGCTTTGGCGTCGGGAGGGTTTTCCAGCCCTGACATCTCCAGCGCTTGTACCGATGCGACCAAATTCGCCGCACGATCCAGGCATCGAGACGGTGGAAGAGCTTGCGGACATGGGCCTTGCAATAGTACAGGCCCCATCCTCGAATTACCGGGTTCACCTGCTCAATCAGCTCCTGAGTACTCACAGAGGCTTTACGTCGAGTCCGGCATCGGACCTGTTCCTTGAAGTGATCCACTGATTTCTGCCGCGGATACGCATATAGCTTTCCCGTGGCAGCCCCGCTGCGAATCTTGTCCGCCCGGAGCCTCAACGGGCGACTGCCTCGCTTGATTTTGAACCCAAGAAACTCAAAACCGTGACGTACATGGACGATTCGAGTCTTCTCAGAGTGTAGGGTCACACCCAACCGAGAGAGAATCCGCGTTGCCACAGCTAAGGCAGCCGTAGCTTCTGCTTTGGTTTTGCAGGTGACCACCCAATCATCAGCGTATCTTGTCAACCGATACCCTTTACGCCGCATCTCGCGGTCAAACGGAGTCAACAAGACATTACTGAGCAATGGTGAAACCACCCCGCCTTGAGGGGTGCCTTGTTCTGTGGGAAGGAGCCTCCCACTTGCGGCGCACCCCGCGGTGAGCATCTTCTCGATCAGGCGCAGCACACGGCTGTCAGATATCCGCTGATTCATCAGGGTCATAAGCTTTCCATGATCCACCGACCCGAAAAAATCCTTCAGGTCGGCATCCACGATCCACTCATTCCCATCTTTCACTTCCTTCCAGACCTTTCCCAGCGCATCTTTAGCCGATCTTCCCTTCCGATACCCGAAGTTGGCCTCATCGAATACCGGCTCAAAGATCGGTTCCAACCGGTTCAAAAGCGCCTGCTGACACACCCGGTCATAAATCGTGGGGATGCCCAGTGCTCTAAACTTACCCGGCTGTCCGGCTTTAGGAATCAGATGTTGCCGTACGGGCCGGGGCATATAGGCGTTCGTTTTCAGTTCCTCATGAAGTCTATCCAGATGCTCATCGAGCGACTCTTTAAACTCCTCAAGGCTCTGTCCATCCACACCACCGCTGCCCTTATTCCGCCGCACCTTCTCCCAGGCCAGTTCCAAGTTCTTCCGCTTGTAAACCTTATCCACTAAGGAATGGACCTTCTTTGCTTCCGTCGGGTTGAGCCAGTCAGCAAGTCTCCTCGGCCAATGGCTTATGGGTTTTTCACTAAGCGAACTTTCCGCGCCATCATCCTTACTCATCTCACCTCCCGTCCACACTCGACCACCTTTGCCGGCCTCCTTCCCCAGCCCATCCGGCTGCCGCTTTGCGCGGTCGCGAAGCTTTCACCTCGCTTCAAGGTACTACTCGGCCGTCCGACTACTCACCCGGCTTTGCTTCCCACTTCGCCTTTCGGCTTATAGGGTCACTTATTGCGGTGCCACCCGCAAACCGCATGAGTCCTCCTGGAGTCACGCTCAGATCTTCCGCACCGTGCCATCCGCAAACACCTTGGTGCGATGGGTGAATGAGAACGCCTTCGCCTCCATAATGCAGGCTCGACCTTGCCCCATCTTTGGCCGACCGGTTCATCAACGGGGTAGCCCCCTTGATTACGGCCCGGTGCTTCTCCGCATGCCCTTCGGATTCCACCTCACGATGGACACCCTGCCCTCCGGTTGTCTTGCGACAGAGCGTGAACTTAGGTCCTTCCCCTTGGCCGTATCCACCGTTTCCAGTTACGTGCCCGTTTAGGGTTCTCCCTACCCACTCTCTCCGGCCAGCGAGGCATTACCCCCGCTTTTGGATATGGCTCCCCTCATCTGAGAGCCAGAGGGACTTTAACCCTCCTGACTTGAGCGCTGTCCAGCGCACACTATGCAACCGTCTGACTTCCCGGAGGCGTACACGCCGGATGTGCGGCACTTAGCCTTCTCCGGCCGACCCACCCTACCATCTTGGACGGATACCTTCGGGATCTCCCGATTCCCGTGCGAGGAGTTTCCACACATGCTCAGGGTCTTAGACTTCGAGGGACCTTCACATGACTCGCGCCTATCGCCATGCTCGGTGTTGCCTTCCGCTTGAGTGAACAGCGTCGGCGTCCCGGAAAGGTTGATTTCGCAGCTCGATACCTGGCCTGTGTGTGCCCCTGCCAACGCTTCGCCTGTGTCCTCGCGGGCACCTGCGCATGGCTCGGGGCCGGTGTGGCTCGCTGGACCTTCACCGTATGGCTCTTTCATCCACAACTCCTCGCCGGTTTTAATCGGCGCAACTCACTCTTCCCCCTTGCCGCTCTCCGCTCTCCGCCCTCAGTCCTCCGTCCTCCGCCCTCCGTCCTCCGCCCTCCCCCTTCCCAGCTTTCTCAAATTGCCCAAATTGGTCTGTTCGGCATTTTTCCTCGCGGGTTTTGATCGGAATACCGTATTATTTACGGACATTCGGGATTCCAAGAGCTTTTGGGGATGGAATCCAGCCCGGAAATGCGGTTCGACTCCAGTTGGGGGTCAAGTTGACGCATTATTCAGGATACAGCCGGTTCAGATAGTTGCTTTGACCAGGAGAAATACGTTGATGAGTCCGGAAGTGCCATGCTCCACAACACGGCCGGCCATATCCGCCCGAGCCGCCGCCCGCGGCCGGGTGAGCGCTCTGACGGCCTTGTTTATCACCGGCTTCGGCGCGTTTCTTAATCTTTATGCTACTCAGCCGCTGCTGCCGGAATTACGGCAGATCTTCCGGGCATCGGAAGTGATGGTGAGTCTTACTGTGACCGCACCGGTACTGGCAGTGGCGTTAATGGCCCCACTGGTTGGTCTGCTGGCTGATGGCGTGGGACGTAAGCGGGTTATCGTTGCCGCTATGCTGGGCCTCACTCTTCCGACTGCCTTGGCCGGGACATCGGTCAACCTGGGTCAGCTCATCGCCTGGCGTTTTCTTCAGGGGCTTTTCATTCCGGGCATTATAGCCGTTACCATAGCATATATCAGCGAGGAATCGCCCAGCGAGTCGGTGGGGTCCATCATGGCGACCTACGTGACCGGCACGGTTATCGGCGGTTTTTCGGGGCGCTTCATCGTCGGCTTGGCCGCAACCCACTGGGGTTGGCGCATTCCTTTTTTTGTCCTTGGCTCGATCACTTTAGCCGCAGCGTTGACCACATGGCTCCTCCTGCCACGTTCAACAAAATTCATACGTCAAAGCAATGCGGCTGCGGCCCTTCGGTCGATGCGCGCGCATTTGCGCAATCCTAAGCTTCTGGCGACTTGCGCCGTCGGATTTAACGTTCTGTTTTGCATGGTCGGGGCGTTTACCTATGTTAACTTTTACCTGGCGGATAAGCCCTTTTACCTTGGACCTGCCGCTCTGGGGTCAATTTTTACCGTGTTCCTGATCGGCGCCGTCATAACACCGGTCGCGGGGTACATCCTGGACCGTGTCGGTCACCGCCGGGCGCTCGTGGGGGCCGTGGGAATGTCTGCGGCCGGTATGCTGCTGACACTGATTCAGAATGTGCCGGTCATCATTGGAGGACTGGCACTCGAGTCCTCCGGAGTGTTCGCATGCCAGTCGGCATCATCGAGCCATGTAGGCAAGGCTGCAAATGAGGGCCTGTCCAGCGCTGCAGGTCTCTACGTGGCCCTCTACTACTTCGGCGGCTGTGCAGGCTCGATTCTTCCCGGTTTTCTCTGGAAGCAGTATGGATGGCTTGGCTGCGTGGGAGTTATCACCTCCATGCAGCTTATAACTGCCATGATCGCCTACAAATTATGGCACGACTGACGGGCCGGATTCACCAGCCGAGGTAGAGAGCCGATATGGGGATCGGTCTCGAGATGCAAAATGCGCCTCTATACAGCACGCGGTGCTGCGCACAGCATTGTGCAAATACTGCCCGGATGGAAGGCCAGAGGCCCACTTCAGCACTGGACGTTAAGAGTTTCAAGAACCTGGAACAAGACCAACCCTTGAGGCATTCTTCCTCGCACGGTTCAAAATCTGAACATACCGGGCAAAAATGAAAAGGTTGCTCCGGATGGTCACTGGAAAACCTCTCGGCTATCTGATAAAAGAGACTCTTGTATGTAACACTCGCGGATGCTCGCGTTTGCTTTTTGGGCACAAGGCCTCCCGCTACATACCCAACGCACATAACAGACACGACGAGCGGTCGGCCTTCCGCGCTCCCCGACGTGCATCGCTGAGGGCGGTACCCCCGGGTAGGCATCTCTTTTCGCAGAGTGTTGCATATAATTCTATCATACGAGGAGACATCACCGTGACCCGAACCATATGCATGGAAGTTGATGACGAGGTCCTTCTGGGCATGAACAAGAGCCCCGAGGAACTTGCGGGAGAAATGCGACTTGCTGCCGCGGTCAAGTGGTATGAAATTGGCCTAATCAGTCAGGAAAGAGCGGCACAACTCTCAGGTATGGGCAGGGCCTCATTTATCGACGCTCTGTCCAGGTTCGGTGTTTCTCCATTTCAAGAGACAGCAGTTGAAATATTGGATGCGCTCAACGAGAGCGGCGTATGAAGCGGATCGTGAAAAAAGTGAAGTGTGAAGAGTGAAGAGTGAAGTTCGCTTTGTTTCTTCCTCATTCAACAATCCGTGTTTATCAACCCCGCTACGCTCCTTCATCCGTGGTTCACAATTCCTTAATCCCTTGATCTGTATCCATCCACCCCGCTACGCTCCTTCATCCGTGGTTCCAGTCTGTGGAACTTCCGCCGGATTCGCCACAAGCAGGACCTTGCCGGCGGTCATATTAGTCTGGTAAATTTCCAGTGCCTCTTGTACCGCCGTTAGTGGAAGCTTTTTTTGCACGGCCGTTTGCAAAGCCTCAGTAGCCAGTTTCTTTACCCGTTGGGTAAACCACAGTCTTGCAATAAAACTCTTTTTTGCCGCCTGGTTCGAAAGGAAAAAACCCGCAACCTTCTTATCGCCGAATATCAAAGTTTCTGCGTTGAATATGCACGGTTCGCCTGACAGGTTTGAATAAACCAGCACGGTGCCGCCAAACGGCGCGGCGTCCAAAAGCTGTTGCGTCAGCCCTCCGCCTACGGCATCGAGAATGAGGGTAGCCTTCAGTTGGTGCGCTAGCGTATGCAGTCGATCGGGAAACCCCTCATCGAGACTGTTGAGTACGTATTGCGCTCCCAGCGATTCAAGGAGTTCCACCTGTTCCTGCCGCCGCACGATATTGATGACGGGCAAGCCATTTTGCCGGCCCAGGCGGATTATCATCCTCCCCAGAGCGCTGGCCGCAGCGGTACTGACAATGGCCGCGTGCTTTTCGCTTTTGGCGATGTCGAAAAAAGAAAGTGCGGTCATCGGATTGACTATCAACATCGCCCCCTGCTCCAGGGAGAGGTTTTTCGGCAGCGGAAAACAAAGCATCGCGGACGTCACCATGTATTCAGCCCATGTGCCGTCCGAGGTTTGCGCGGCGGCACAGGCCACGCGTTTCCCCATCCACATACGGGGAACCAGACCTTTTCCGGCATCCACTACCGTTCCACTTCCCTCCAATCCCGGAACCACGGGGAAAGGTTTTTGAAAAGCATAATTTCCCGCCAGAAAAAACAAATCCGATGGATTAATTGGAGACGCAGCCATCCTTATCAGGACTTCCCCCGGTCCGGGGCGCGGGACAGGGATTTGCCTCACCAATAACGGGCCGCCGTTTTCTTCCAGTTGAACGGCCTGCATTCTTTCCGGAATCGTTCTGGTCATTTCAATACTCCCGCTTCCCGCTCCTCTCATACCGAATTGCGTTCAAAGAGCGACGAATAACCCCAAACTGACCGGGGGAAAGTTTTCTCACTTTAAAGATGCCCCGCACCCCCGCAGGATTTCGGCTACGCGCGGACGCGCGGACGCCTGGCAGAGCCTGGAGATCGGGGGCGGCAAGCCACCGCATGCGCGAGGTCCGCCTCGCGGAGCGTCGATATTGTGAGCCGCATAGCGGCGATGGGGTGCGGGGGGGCGCAGCTCCCACGCTCTTGAAGAATATCACTTGATACTTTCTTCAACGCAACTCGGTATCGGGCAGGCAAATGACGTTAAGAACCAGTTCCTCAGCCTTCATGCAGATCTCGATGACCTTGTCCGCGCCAGGTTCCTCGATGTACCTTTTGACGAAAGCAGAGGTATCGAAGAAAACCCTCATGAGTCAGATTCCGAGCGCTCTTTCAGGACTTCCCGGCTGAGTGACAGACCCGGAAGAGTAAGACTCGGCACTTCCAGCTTCCAGGAAGCCTGCCGCTTTGTCAGCGGCAAAATCTCGGCAATCGGTTTGCCTCTGCGGTAAACGCGCACTACCTCACCGCTTTCCACTACGTCAAAGTAATACTTTATGCGCTTTCGCAGCTCAACAACGTTCGTGTCCTGCATATCTCTTGCCTCGCTACGGAGGATTTCACTCCAACCCTTATTGTACGGCCTTATGCACGTTTTACAATCAAAATGAGGAATGGTGAAGGGACTGGCAAATCCCCGTCTAACGAGCGGCTTCGAATGACCCCCTGGACCACTGGGCCGAGGGGGTCGGCGGCAATGAGGCCTCCCGCCCCGTCTCGCGGGTGAGTGGGCGGGCTGTCGAGAATGAGCGTTCGGCCTCCGCGCCACGCGCTCGCACTTCGCTGAGGGAGGCCAGGCAAGCCCACTTCACAAAGTTAAGTTGGGCGAAGCCCCGCGGAGCGAGACCTTGACACCATTGTGACTTCACTTTACTGATGCGCTTAACATTTGGCTTGCCTTCAAACGCACCACGTTTAATGTCTGTGCGTTCTGCATGGCTGCGCGCACGGTCCGCCGCTCCTATCATGTGTCAGGCGCATTTTTTTCGAGCAAGGTATTACATAAGTTTATCATACGAGGAAAACAACGTTCTGAAGGAAGGTGTTTCTAACTCCTAATTTCCTTTTTTCTGGATGCTTTTAACCTCGTCAACAAGGTCCTTTCCCTCAGGTCCCAGGATGCACTTGTACGGGACCGAGCAGACATCGCTCCAGAATCCATTTTTTCGGTTTTTTTCAAAGTCTTTGAAGAAGCCGTCAACCGATCCATATGTTTCCTGTATCACTTCGTTCAGGGCAAGCCTTTCATCATGGAGTTGTTCGCATTTTTCCAAATACTCCACCATGAGGTGATTGTTTGGATTCTCGTGATTGCCCTTGACAAAATATATCCAGAAGGGCAGCGCCGTAGTGTCTGCTTGATAAAGGTCCATTCTGGTGTCTTTGAAAAGTGCGTCCACCTTGCAGTCACGGCTCACCTTTCCCCACACAAAGACCTCAGACCAGGCCGCAGTGCCCTCTGTGAACCACTGGTAAGGTTTTTTCGGCATCCACCTGGTTTTGTAACCGTAAGCGTATTGCAGTCTATGGAACAACTCGTGTGCTGAGGTAGGCTGCCGGATGCCTTTGTTATGTACCCAAGCCTTCGAATCGAACTGAATCGGCCCATCTGGGGGATCTGCAACTCCAAAGCAGTCAATGTTTCGAAAGACCACCTCTATCTTGTCCCGGCCTGGGGCCGTGTAGGGTTTTCTTCCAAAGAGCTCCGTATATTTTGTCCACGCCTGCTCGAGATATCCCGCTGTCTCCTTTATAATTTGCGGGTCCTTGATATTGTCGCCCGAATTCCCGCTCCGGTTTGTCCATTTGAGAACGAAGTGGTCCGTATCGTATTGGTTCTCAAAAGAAGGCATGGGGCTGTCAAGAGTCTGAGAGAAGACCTCGCCCACGGAGGGAGCGAAACCGGTAATCGCAGCCATATTGATGGAGACGCCAAGCAGGATCGCTACTATCAGCTTCGGAAGTTTCATGCCTACGGCTCCTTGGAGAGTTAATTAATCTTATACCACATATAATATAAACTGTGAGCCGGTGAATAGCAATTATAATTTGAGAGAACCCGGCAGCTTAGGCAGAAAACAATATTTATTGCTGAGCACAGGGCGCAGCTCGCAGTGACGACTCGTCTTATTAGAGAGAAAATCTCCATTGAGAATTCGGGGCGAGGAGGCCGCAACGTTGTCCCGCGCTGCCGAGAGGGACTTCCGCGCAACTGTAAGTCCAACTTGTGAACGCCAGGGGTTATGTCATGTCTGGATTGTGAGGATTTCGATGTTCCGGATGCCCTTAGGTGTCTGAACCTTAACTTCATCGCCTTCTTCCCGGCCGATGAGAGCTTTGCCGATGGGAGATGTGACAGATATGGTTCCAGCCAGCACGTCGGCCTCATATGGACCGACCAATCGATATGAGTTGACCTCGCCGGTTTCGAGGTCTTCCACGATCACTACGCAGCCAAAGACGACTTTCCCATCCACGTTCTTTGGCAAATCGACTATTTGCGAATTACCGGCCTTTTCGGTCAATTCCTGAATCTTTCCTTCGATAATGCCCTGTTTCTGCTTGGCGGACTCGAACTCGGCGTTTTCCGAGATATCCCCGTGCCCGCGAGCTTCCTCTATGGCCTTGAT
>Ga0181539_1005631_pt1 | contig 10022 bp, 3 predicted proteins | sample PEATcosm2014_Bin_46_FD_119767 | JGI IMG/M metagenome (GOLD analysis project Ga0181539, IMG submission 119767) | Peatland microbial communities from MTU Mesocosm Facility, Houghton, MI, USA - PEATcosm2014_Bin23_60_metaG | ecosystem: Environmental > Terrestrial > Soil > Wetlands > Peat | place... | reverse complement strand
GGTCGCCAGTCCGGTAGGGCCGGCCCCATTGGCGGAATAGGAGCCGGTGGGACCGCTCATGCCCACCACCGCGGTATTCGGTCCCTGGTTGTTGACCTGGTTGCTGACCAGGGCGAATCCCGGCAGCATTCCGATCAGCTCCGTCGCGTCGCGGCCCACGAGGGCCAGCGTATCCAGATCCTCGGCCGTAATCACATCGCTGCGCTCCGGCGTGTCCAGAGGCTTGAGCGTCTGGTTGCCGGAGGCTTCCACGGTCACCGAGGAAACGGCCGTCTCCAGCTGCATGCGGATATCGGTGAAGCCAATCCGGTCCCCGGGCCGCAGCGGGAACGGCTGCGACTGCCAGTTCGAAAAGCCCGGCATTTCCACCCGCACCTGGTACCTGAGGCCCGCCGTAATCCCGGGCACGGAAAACTCACCGGTGCCGTTGCTCACCGTCTTGCGCTCGGAGTTATTGTCCAAGTTCGTCACCGCGACCGAGGCGCCGGGGATCACTGCGCCCGTCATGTCCTGCACTACGCCGGACACAGTGCCCGTGGTCTCTTGCGCCAAAGCGGGCGGTTGCCACAACAGCAGGGCCGCGATCAGCAACCCCAAACATGCGAACGCCGGCCTAAATTCAGGAAAACGCGTCATCGGAACACCCCCCCATCGGCTGCCAAGCTGTGCGAGATTCGGAGCAAAACGGATGAACGATCGCACCGTCCACGGACGATTGCACCGCCACGCAGTCGCGAACGATACAGTGCCCCAAGAATCGATGAGCTGATTCGATCTGGAATTATGTAGCCTGCGAGCGATCAAGGTCAAGGGATTTTTCAAATAAACTTCAAAACGAAGAACCGGCTGTCACCCACGGATAAACTGATTTACGAATATGTGGCCGTTTTCTGAGCCAAATGGGGCCCTGCACCAACCCGCGGGCGGTCCGCATCGTGGGATGCGGTCTTCCGGGAATTCGGGGCAGTTCAGACGATCTTCTGCGGCGGTTTGGCTGTGCGGCCCGCCATAAGCCGATCTGTATCCGAAGCAGGGCGATCATTCGCCGATGCCCCGGCCGCGCCTCACCAACGCGCCCTGGCGACCGGGGCGGAGAAACGGGAGCCGGGCCGGAAGAGCGCAAACTAATCCTTTCCGAAGCGAGCCTGCGGGGCACCGCGCCGGTCTATGCCGCTTTGAGGTCTATGCCGCTTTGATTATAGTCGTTACGGGTCGTCAACCAAGGCGATTTACTCGCTGCTCCTCGCTATTTTCAAGCCCCTACATAAATCTTCTTGACAACCATGGCTGGTGGAACGAGAATGATCCTGCATTTTTCAGCGCATCTATGCGCACGCGGCGTCCGGGGCACTCGGAATCGAATTGTGCTTCGGGCAGGCGCAATTGAGGCGGTATCGGGGATGGCTTTGGCTGGGGATTTGGCGTGCCTCCGCATCGGTTCACCGGCTGCCGCACCGGTTGCGGCAGCTCGCGTGGAGTTGTACAGGAGCGTACGGCGCCGCACTCCGTTTTGCCTTCTTGGTTCTCGCATTTTGAGCCATCCCCGCCAGCGCTTTGGGGGGCTGGGACGGAGCGCGCAACAAACGGCAGTTCATACATGACGCTTTAGCAGGACACTCAGCGCGAGCGTAAATGGGGCGCTCACGCCATCGATGCATGCGGCAGAATCGCTTGACCGGAGATGGCGGAGTTGCCGGATGGGTTTCAAAATACGGCGTTGAACGCATAGGCCGTTCCAATGACGAACGGTTTATACCCGGAGGAATTGTGATGCTTACGAAATTAGACAGACTCAAGGGGTACTCGGCGCGGGAAACCTGCGTTGCCCTGATGTCCATGCTGGCTATCCTGCTGTTCGCGTCTGCGATCGCAGTTGCACAAACCCCCATCGTCGTCAGCCAGCAACTCTGGGGAGCGAACGAGACCAACAGCGCTGCCCCCTACGAGAACTACACGGTCTCCACGTCCGGCGGTAACTGGGGCCCGGCCTCTCCCGGCGGCCATTCCGCAGCCGTCAATACCTACGGCGTCTTCGTAGCCGGCACCTCTACCGGAGGCTTCGTAGAGCAATTTACAAACCAAAGCGCGGTGATGACAGTCGTTGGCGAAAGCAACATCCTCCCAGGCGGCATAGCCATCGATAGAAACAACTACCTCTACATTTCGGGCGAGTCCAGCAACGTCATCTATAAGATTCCCATGAACACCACCGCCAATGCGACGTATGGGGACTACGGGGTGGGAACCTACGGGCCGATCTATGGGTACTGTCCGAATAGCGTCAGCAATTGTACATTTGTAGTCGGCGCCAATGGCTCGGCTGGCACGCCTCCACCGACCTGCCTCGGCGTCGGCCAGGCGCCTGACATTAACGGGATCTGCCAGATCAATCTCGGCAACGGGAAATACGGCTTCAATGTGGCCAGTATTGCGGTCGACAGTAATCACAACTTGTTTTTCACCACCGACGGAAATGCCGGTTCCGTCACCCCCAGCGCTCCGTACTCGGTTTTCGAGTGCAACACGGCCTGCCTCTATCCAACCGGGGGCGCGACGCCTGCGCCGGTCCAGATCTACGTTGAGCCTGCCGGTTCCGGCGGACAGCTATACACCGGCGCCATTGCCGTCGATCAAAACGACAACGTGTACTTCACCGACTCGTTCATTTCGAGTTCGGGGACGTCAGCTGGATACAGCACCTCCTCCCACTTGTACCAAGTGACGTACAACTCCACAAGCAAGACCTGGGCCGCCACCCCCATGCTGCTCGCAACGCTGACGCCGGCTTGTGCAACAACCAGTACTCCGTGCAACGATGCGATCACCACGGTTGCCACCGATGCGACGGGCAACGTCTACTTTGGCACCGAACTCGACGGCGTATTCGAAATCGCGAACAACGGGAGCGCACTGGCAGGCAATCCTCCCGTCATCCCCATCTCCGGAGAGGGCGTGAAGACCATTGCCCCGGATGGCAAGGGCAACTTCTACTTTGTGAGCACCAACCCCACAACCAAAAGTGACACTGCCGGCTTCCTGGCGATCGGCTCGGTTGTGGACACTGCCCAGGCGTGGTCGGCAGAGCCGGCAGGCCAGGGGTCGGTTAGCAATGTTTCGGTGGTCGACGCCGACGCCGGCGGCGCCTGCCCCGCGCTCTCCAATGTGACTTTCGCCCAGAACTCCACCAATTACGGCTTCAGCGGCGCCGTAACCGCCTGCAACCAATTGCCCTTTGCCAGCGGCCTCAGCTTCCCGGCGACCATCACCTTGAAGCCCACCAGCGCCACGGAGACGGGTCTTTTTAACACGACCATGACCGCGACCAACTCCGCCGATGCCCACACCGGAACGTTCTCGGTATCCGGCGAAGGCGCGGCCACGCAGACCATCAGCGTCACCGCGCCCGCAACGCTTACGCCGAAGTGTGGCGTTCCGCCAGTCGCCCTGGAGGCGACCGCGACCTCGGGTCTGCCGGTCGTCTTCACGACGCCGGCGACCACGATCACACCCCCAGTTTGTACGGTCTCCGGAGGTATAGTCACCTTCACCAACAATGGCACCTGCCCCGTCGACGCGAACCAGGCGGGCAACTCCGCCTACGCGCCCGCGCCGCAGAAGGTGATTACCTTCACGGTCGGTGCGCTGACGCAAAGACTCACCACCCTGACGCCGCTCACGACGCCATTCACGACAACCCCGATTCCGCTCCTTGCAGCCAGCTCCAACATGACCTCCACTGCCGCGCAGATTTGCTTCGCTTACGGCTCCGGTAACGGCAAGGTCAGCGGTCAAGCCACTGCCACCGATCCACAATGTGTGCCACCCCAGTCTTTGACGCTTACCGGCACCGGTTCGATCGGTATAACAGTGTCCCAGGCCGCAAGCGCCTGCTACGCGGCAGCTACATCGAATCCGACAATCACGGTCAGCCCGGCGTCACAAAACATCGTCTTCGCCACGCCATCCGGCACGTTGGCAACCGCTCCTGCAACCATTGTCTACGGCTCCACGTTGACTCTGGCTGCAACCGGCGGCGCTTCGGGCAACCCGGTCACCTACACCATTGACCCGTTGAGCACCGGCTACGTTCCCCCGACGCCCGCCAGCGGGAATACAGCCGCCGTCCCCGCATCAAGCACCGCCGGATCGATCAGCAAAAGCGGCGTGCTGACCGCAACCGGTCTGGGTACGGTCGTGATTGACGCCAACCAGGCCGCCTCTGACACCACTACCGATCCCGACTACGCGGCGGCGCCCCCGGTCCAGGCGTTCCTCACCGTCGTTCCGGTTAGCTTGACCACCACCCCGGTGATCGGCCCGGCGAACGGCACCACGATGTACACCAGCGGCAACCTGAACGTCGTAACCATAACGGACACGGTAGCCGGCGCCGCCATCTACTACACCACCGACGGCAGCGCTCCGGTCGTAAATGGGGCGCCCAACCTTCCGCCCACTGGGACCGCCACCCTCTACACGGCGCCCTTTGCCTTGACGGCTACCGGCTCTGCAACCGTCAATGCGATCGCTATCGCGCCCGGGTATGCGCTCAGCGGGGTTGCAACCGCAACCTTCACTGTGTCTGCCACGGCCGCGAGCTTCACCGCTTCGGTCGCTCCGGCGACGGTAACTGTCTCGCCCGGCTCACCCGCCATCGTCGACATTACCGTAACTCCTCAGTACGGGTTTAACTCCGCCACTACGTTCGCTTGCTCGACCGTGCCGTCGAACCTCACTTGCAGCTTCAACCCGGCAACGGTTACGCCGACAAACGGCCAGAGCGCTTCTACCGCTCTGACGTTAACCGAGAGCGGCAGCGCCGCTCTCCAACACCGTTCCAACCCGTTCCTTCCCGAGGGGGCCACGTTGGCGATCGCTGCCTGCTTCCTCCTGGGATGGAAGAAGCGGCGCGGACTTTTCCTGGCCCTGGCGCTGATCGCTGGCGTAATCGGAGTCGCGCAGCTTACCGGCTGCGGCAGCAACAGCAGCGCAGCGTCCACCTCCACCAGTGTGGTGGTCACCGCTTCCGGCGGCAACGTCACCCAAACGATCCAGCTCAAGGTCACCGTGAATCCGTAATCGGTGAATTGTGTCCGGACCTGACGCGGCCTCTCCTTCGGGAGAGGCCGCGGTATCTCCGGGTTCTTTCGAATCGCCCCGCCGCCCGACGGCGGTTCTCCAATTATTGTGGGGTTTCGGGTGAGCGCCATGTCCTTCGGATCGTCGGAAGCGCAGCCAAACTACGAGGAACTGCAGGGGGTAAGAGCGCCATTTATTCGCTAGATCTTCGCCATCCCTGCGCCGGCTTTCACTGCGGCGTTCCGTCGGCCTGCGGATGACCGTGAAGAGTCCCTGAAATCAACACTTTCAGGATTGACGGCAGAGCAATCGCGTCTGTGTTTTACGACAGCGCCGGCGGCGTGCAAACCATAAGCCTCGATCTTCAATGGAGGGCCGCTCCCGGGCCTCATCGAACCCCAGGGCGGGACTCCCGGTGACCCCGGCAACTGACCAGCCGCCGGCTGCAAGGGGCCTGATAAACCCCCAGCGGCCGTTGCCCGGAGCTGAGGAAAAAAAAATCTGTACAAAATCGATTTGTGTGTGTATTCTTTGGTGGCGCTGTATTCGGCGACTCTATTCGTTCCGGAAGTGAACGAGGTTCGCTCGTAGCAGCAATCTGCGAAATCAGGTGAGCATATGAAGATTCGAACCTCTCGGCTATGCGTCCAGACTTCATTCTGGGTGTTGGCGTCGGCATTTTGCGTTGCGGGCCTTTCCGGTTGTGGCGCTACTGGCAACTTAACTCAGGGCCTTGGCCCAGACACCGCTGTGACGGGTCTAAGTGGAAGAGTGCATGGGGGTCCAAACCCGGTTGTGGGTGCGACTGTTTCGCTCTATGCGACAGCGACAGTAACATCTCCTACGGCTGCCAATAGTTATGGCTATGGCCAGCCGGGAACTTTGCTCGGTCAGACCACCACGGGCGCCGGTGGCGCGTTTACGCTTGTCGGCGACGCCTCAAAGTGCCCTGCCGGGCAGCAGGCCTATATCGTCGCTGCCGGTGGAAATGCCGGCGCCGGTTCCAATTCCGCGGCGCTGCTGATGGCCGCACTCGGTCCCTGCGGTTCGATTTCGGACAGCACCGTGGTCGTTATCGATGAGCCGACCACGATTGCCGCGGCCTATGCGCTCAGCGGCTTCATGACCGTTAGCGGCGGGACCACGGTCAACATCAGCGCGCCGGCGAACAACAACGCCGCCACGGCAGCCTGCACGGTAGTCAGCAACGCAACGACTGGTTGCAAGGCCTCCGGTCTGGCGCACGCCTTCCTGAATGCGGCGAATCTGGTCAATACGACCACCGGAGTGGCCAATTCCGCCCCGCCGACCAACTCCGCGGCAACTGTGCCGCAGATGCTCATCAACACGCTGGCCAACTCGGTTGAAGCCTGCGTCAACTCGAGCGGAGACATCGTCACGCCAACCGCGCCCTGCGCCATCCTGATGACCAACACGACGCCCACCCAGCTCGCTTCGCCCACGGCGCCCGCCGACACCTTGGACGCCCTGCTGGACTTGGCCCTGTACCCGTCGGAGGCGAATGCCTGCTCGACGGCGGGTAATACTCCGCCGGTGCTGTGCGCCCCCGGAACGGGCTCAGGGGCTCCGGTCGAAAAGAACGCCAGCGGTGCGGTCCCCTCGGCCGCTACGACGAACCTGTATAACGTTGCATTCAGCAACGCCTACTATGCGCCCGCGCTCACCGCCGCGCCGCTTGACTTTACCATCGCCATCGTCTACCCCGAGACAGGCGCTATGTGGGGGAGTGCATCGGACATTAACGACAACATTTATGTGTATGACAACGAGACCCCTAAAACAGTCTTTTCCCTCAGTTCCGATGGGGTAGCCGGTTGGTCCACCGCAATCAACACGGGCGGCGGTTGCGGCAGCTATGGCTACCGATGCAGCGTGGCTGCTGACACCCTTGGCAATCTGTGGGTGGTGGACTCTTCGGGTGTGACCCAGGTCAGTACTGCGGGCGTGCTGGGTACCACAATCCCTCCCCTTACCGGTTCCAATTTGGAGAGCGGGAGTCTGGATCTGGGCAACAATCTCTGGTTGGCAGTCAAAACTATCGGGACAGAAACCGGCGCCAGCGGCCTTGAGGAGCTCCCTCAGGGCGCATCCGCAATTATCGATGTCAATGTGGGTGGCTTGCCGGAACCGTATGCCTGTAAGCAACCCGTCTTCGACAGCGCGGGCAACCTGTGGGTTGAATCGGATAATACTGCCGGCTCAAGCGGCCCCGGGGCGATTCTGATGCTCAGCGACACGGGCAGCTTGACCTCGCCGGCCTTTACGAACACCGGAAGCGGCAACGGCAATCCCGTTAACTTCCCTGGTGGGGACGCCACACCCGGCAACGCCCCCATGATTGACCCCAGCGGAAACTTCTGGTTTAGCGCTCAGGACGACCTGCTTCAGATCCCGAGCAGCGGCACCGAGGCCGGAGGCGGACTAAACTACGGCTCGCTCACCATCGAATACGGCCCAATTTATGAGGCTGGCGTGGACCGTAATGGGGCCATGGATGGAGACGGCAAAATCATCATCGATGCCACCAGCACCGGCCAGGGATATCTGAGTGTGTACTATCCCAATGCACCATCCGATGGCCTCTTCACCGTCTCGTCAAGCGTCGGGGACACCGGCGCGGACGTCTATCTGAATCCGTGCTACGTAGCGCCCACCACGACGGTTTGTGCAGTCGAAGCTGCTGGCGGCCAATCCACCATAGTGAATAATCCGCGCTCAACGACGATCGATGCCACCGGAGCCATCTGGGCTCCTACCCAAAGTTCCGGCTTTGTGGTTCAGGTGCTTGGCCCCGGCGCACCAACATGGAGCCAGAAGTCCTGGATCCCTGCGGCCCTGGCGCCGAATTTGAGCGGGAATTCGACGAGCTTGCGCCCGTTCTAGTCCAGCCCCCGGATTGCGCCTGGCGGAAAGCATCCCGCCGGGCGGAATCCATAGCCTGAGTTTGCGGTGCGCTCCGAAACCATGTAATATGGTTTCGGAGCGTGGCAGAACGCTAACAGACTGAATTGCCCAAGGGTTTTCGGTCAAAACGAGGATCGCGAGTTCTCACAGCGAAAGGATTACGTGATGAAGAATAAGTTTCGGGCACTGATAGTGCTAATTGCCGTGATGTGCATTCCTGCCTTAGTCCGCGCGCAGACCGGGTGCGACGATTCACCGGAAGATCCGACCCTCGTGCTGGCGCTGGTCGCCTCCGCCGGCGCTCTGATCGCCACAGCGCGCGCCCGCTTCAGAGCGCGCTGAAACTCTGGCAGGTAGAACCGCCAGACCGAATCGAACGCGGCAATTGCCGGCGCAAAATGGCCTGCTGTTGCCGCGCGGCTTTGCGCGGTCCCCAGAGATTGCGCAGCCGTATCTGTAATGCAAAGTACGGTGTCTGGATTATGCAATGGTCTGAACAACGGTGAGGACACGATGTGTCTTCACCGTTTTTCTTGCTGCCTATCGGTCGTGAAAGGGCCGGTGCGGACGAAGGAATCGGCGAGGCTTTAGCCCCCGAGGGACGTTTCCAGCGCACTTGGGCTTTCATCAAGAGCTGCTGGGCTGGGCTTCTTTCAGATTGCCGTGGGCGACGGAAGAGTACTCTTTTCGTGCGTGTTGCCTTGCGCAGACATCTTTCAGCGGACAACTCTTCGAGGTTTTCTTTCATGCAGCTTCGATTTTTAAGCTTAACGTTCAGCGCTGTTCTGGCGATATTGGGAGCTGGAGTGGTGGCCGGCTCTCTGACCGGCTGTGCCGGAGTTGTCAAATCAAACTCCAATAATAACGGCTATCAAGGTCCCGGTTTTAGCGGTAAGGCGCTGGTTGGTCAACAGCCTCTGATCGGAGCTTCGGTCGAGTTGTATGCCGCGGGCACCAGCGGCAACGGTGCAAGCGGTGTTGAGCTTCTCTCGAATGCACTTATTACCGGCAGCGCAGGAACGTTTTCTGTTCCCGCGGGGTACGACTGCCCCTCGGCCGATTCCCAAGTCTACCTCGTGGCGCGCGGCGGCCAGCCGGGATCGGCAGCTTCGGCGGACAATGATTCCATTGCGCTGCTCACGGCCCTGGGAGCCTGCAATGAGGCGGCTTCGGCAAGTCCGGTCGTAATCAACGAGGTCACTACGGCGGCCGCTGTGTATGCGCTGGCACAGTTTCTCTCGGCTGGAGGCAATCTGGGTGCAAGTTCCACCAATACGGTTGGCCTGAAGAATGCCGCTGCCACCGCTCAGGCGCTGGCAAACATCTCTACTGGAAGCAGCCCAGGGCCGGCCTTTGCCGCCAACGGCAGTTCTCCCGCTCCGAAAATCGACGCGCTGGCCAATCTGCTCAACTCCTGCGCCTCTGCGACTGCCGGCGGAAAAGCGTGCAGCGGGCTGTTCTCGGCAACAGCCACATCGAGCGGTGCGCCCGTCAATACTCTGGACGCCGCGCTCAACCTGGCGCGCAACCCGGCCCAGAATGTCGCCACGCTGTACGCCTTGGCGTCGTCCAGTTCCGCGTTTACCCCGGCATTGGCTAAGCAGCCTTCCGACTGGACGCTCTTTATCAACTACACCGGGGGCGGAATGAATCTTCCGACGTCGTTGGGGGTGGACGGCGCGGGCAACGTCTGGGTTGCCAACGACCCGGAAACCCTTTCAGCACAAATTAGCGCGGTCGGCGTAGCGTCTTTGTTTTCACCGCTGGGCGCGCCCTTGTTTGCGCAGGGTGTTACCGGCTCTGGCCTGGGATACTCCTTCGGCTTGGCAGTGGATGCAAACAATAACGCCTGGATCACAAATTGGCCCATTCCCGGGGAGGTGGCGGGAAACACGGTCAGCGTCTTCAATAGCAGTGGCGTGTCCGTGGCCGGAAGCAGCGGCTACTCGACAGGCCCGTACACCTATCCAAACGGCGTGGCGATCGACACAGATGGCTCAGCCTGGGTGGCGGACTGG
>Ga0181539_1005626_pt1 | contig 10030 bp, 8 predicted proteins | sample PEATcosm2014_Bin_46_FD_119767 | JGI IMG/M metagenome (GOLD analysis project Ga0181539, IMG submission 119767) | Peatland microbial communities from MTU Mesocosm Facility, Houghton, MI, USA - PEATcosm2014_Bin23_60_metaG | ecosystem: Environmental > Terrestrial > Soil > Wetlands > Peat | place... | reverse complement strand
GCTCTTCCCTTGCGCACAGATAGCCGCATACACGGCACCGCCAGACAGGATAGGGAAGGGGTGCCCCGGGTCCGGACGAGCCGGCTTTCAACTCATCGGTCTTCCCTGGCTGAGGTCTCCTTTCCGGGACCGGGCCTATCTTTTTCCGGCCTTCGTTGACTGCCTGGGATACATAGAGGGCGCAGTAGCAGGCCCCATGTTCAGTGAGGTCGGCGTCGCGATAATCGCAGGGGCAGACAATGTCGCGGTCCGCAGCAACGTCGCTGGAGGCAAGCCTGCAAGGGCATGACGGGTAGCCATATCTTTTCCGGTTGGTGATAAGACCCGTGACCAGGTCGCGGGTGAACGCTTCGTCAGGGTTGAGGAAATATCCCGACGCTGTGGCCTCCGACAGAAGCCGCTGGTAGTGAAGATCTATCTCGTCCGGGCCCCCGTCTACTTCCACGGCCGCTGCAGCGCCTCCTTGATCTTGTCCTCCTGATAACCGACGATGCAGTTATTGTTGACGACAAGCGAGGGGAACGAGCAGAGGGGATTGAAAGATTTCAGCTCTTCAAGGACTTTCTCCCTGTTTTCCCCCTCGATGGTATCCACGTCGACGTATTCGTAGGCGACGTCCATCTCTTGGAGCAGGGCTTTTGTTTTTTTGCACCAGACGCACGTGCTCAGGGTGAAGAGTTTTATCGCCCCATGGTCGCTTCCTTCAACACGGTTCATCTGCATAAAGAGGCCTCCTCCCGTACTCCAACACGAAGCAAAAGGATTTTATTGACGAGTATAGCACAGATCTGTGTGATTTGTCGTCATCCTGCGGTAGTATCGCGCTTTCTCTATCTCACCCCCTTTACCCTGAATACGAAATCATACGCGAGGATGTCCTCCCAAAGATGGCCTTTCGATGTCGAGCGCGTATCCTCGGGGCCGCTGTAAGACTTGCCCGGGGTGAAGAACCACGTCATCACCGCTTCTCCCGAATGGCGCAGGACTATCCAGTGTTTGCCTTTCTGGAGCGTTGTCTCAGGCGACCCTTCCGGGAATATGAAGGTCAGCCACGAGTACCCCGGTTTTTTTTCGAAGGTGTCGAGAAAAACCGGAAGGGAGCGGCAGCCGCGCAAAGCCGGTTTATTGCCGTCGTCCGCGACAAGGTCCATATAGAGGGTGCCGTCGCCTCCGAACTTGTGCATGGCAAGGGAAATGTCACGGACCGTCGCCGGTTCGTCCAGCGTGAATGCCTGCGCGTAGACGTATGCCGAAGTCACATATTCGGCCGTCTCCGCGTCAAGGAGCTTCGACCCGGTGTCGCCCGAGATACTGTATGTTGCGACGAGGCTCGGGAACTCGATATTACCCAGGACTACCTCTCTCGGAGCGAGAGGTCCGGGCGAGGACGGGAGGAAGGGAGCAGGCGCCTTCTCCGTCTCCGGTGTTGTCCCCGGCACCTCCGGCTTGCCGACGGCAGGCGGCGGCCGGGAAGGGCCGATCGGCCCCTGCGGCGCTGCGCCGCGTGCGTGTGCAATGGAAGGCCCTTCGTCGGAAGCGGTGGGGACAGGGGTAAGCCCCGGCTGCTTTTCCCCGGTAGGTCGTAATGATGCCGGTTCGGGTACGCTCTCCGAAACAATGATGGTTGCTTTCAGGTTGTTGCTCATTACGTGGGATCTGGGCATGTTCTGCGCAAGCAGCGGCTGCACCCTGACGTCATCCTCGATAAAGTAGGCGTCGATGGCGCCGGAGTAAGCCGGGGCATACGGCGTGCCCGTCCAGTTCTCCGCGATATCTGCGGAATCGAGTCCGTGGGATTCCTTGACATGTCGCGTGGAGGTAAACTGTTTCGACTGCTTCGGGTCATATGAGAGCCAGCCGAGGTCTGGAAAGTAGACCTCTATCCAGGCGTGCCCCCCCTTGCCCATGGTCTGAACGAGGCTTCTGACGCCGTCCATTGGGACCTTCAGTTGCTTGTCGAGGGTGGTCCCGCCTACAACTCTGGTAGGTATGCCCGCAGCCCGCAGAAGGGCGGCCGAAAGGTGGGCCGCATTGGTGCAGTTCCCCGAACCGGCTCTGAGGGTGGAGATGGCGTCATATCGGGAAGGATTGTACACGTACTTGACGTTATCTGCCATATAATTGATAACTGCCGTGACCGCCTGGAATTCCGTGGCTGCATGGTGCGTCAGCTCCCGTGAAAGTGCTTGTATCTCAGGGCTTTCGCTCTGTACGAGCGGAGTGCTTTTCAGATAGAGCCGTTCAGGGGAGGCGAGGGCTTTCAGGGGGAAGACCTGCGTGCTTTCCATGGTCGACAACACCGCTTCCACGCGTGCGTCGAAGACGATCCGCACTTCGGGGTCCGCCTTCAAATCGTGCCACGTGATTTTCTTACGGACGTTGCCCAGGTCGTCCTGTTCATCGTCGACACGAGCCGGTTCCGGGAGGATGTTGACCTGAAGATTCCGAACCCCTTGAGAGAGGACCTTGTTCGAGAAGTTCACGGGCATCAGAAGGTTCACCGTCAACCGCGAGAGCGGCCGGTCCACGGTCCAGCGCATCTGCTTGGAGATGCGTAAGGTGCTGTCCAGTTTCCCTTCCAGCACTATCGTATCTGCAGAAAGAGGGGACCCGGGGAGCATCGGGATGAGGAGAACTCCGAAGATAAAGACAAGGGTCCGCACAACCCCGTGAAGCTTCCCGGCAGGTCTTGCAAATGTCTCCCGGTCATCACCAAAACCGCCGGCAGGCATCTTATTTCAGCACAAAGGCGACCTTCGCCCCGGCCAGGAAGCCCGTCTTCTGATTGACGGAGAATATTTTCACGGCATCCTCTTCGGAAACCTGCAGGTCTGTCGGACCAGCAACCCCTGCAGCTTTTACGACCATGGGGTTTCTCACGCCTCTGCGCCTGAGGGCGTCCCTGGCTTTATCGATGCTGTTCGTATATTCGCCGCACCCCTTCTCCACGAGAATCTTCTGCTCCACACGCGAGGGATCGTAAAGTACCTCCCCTTTCAACGTGAATATCCGGTTTATCAAGGCCGGTCTGAAGTTCTCTCCAGTCGCGTCGATGATCATCCCGTCATAAGGCTCGACCGGCACAGGGTTGAGGCTGGCCGGCGGGGCGCTGCTCGTCAGGTCCTTCGCAGCCTGCGGGTTTCCCAGGAGTTTCTTGTACATCAGTTCGCCGAAGCTTTCCGGTCCCGTCATACCGACCTTAACAAGCACCATTGCCGATCCCTCCTGGTCGTCGTAATCCTTGTAGATCACCTGGGCCCCTCTGACAAAGCCGTTCACGGCGGCCCTGACCGTGTCGTATCGTATCTTCATGTCCTGTGTCGTCGAGTCGCCTACAATGGCCACCCCATTCAGGAATTGGACCAGGTTCCGGTACGCCAGCACCTCGGCCGCGCGCTGTGCCGTCAGCCGCCTCTCCCCACGCGTCGCGGCGCGGGCCGATGGCAGCCCCTCGCCCTCAATGACAATATATCCGTCCCTGAATGCCTGGGTAACGGTCTTCGTGATGGAGATATTCTCTTGATGGAGCCACTGGTTTGCCTTGGCGAACCGGTCGCCGACAGGGTCGGTGCTGGGTTGGGCAAGGGCGTTGCCCGCGAGAACGCCGAGCGCCAGGACCAGGTGAATGAACAGCCTCTTCTTCATGCCTTCCTCCTCACTTTTAATGGACTTTCATCTTTTGCTGCAGCGACCTGAGGGCAAGCACCGCATCGGCCCCTGATACCGGCTCATCTACCCGGAAAGCGCCCCCGGCCTCACCTTCCATGAGCCCCCTCGTGGTCGCGTTCATGGCCGCGTTGTAGAATCGCGAGGTAGGAGATATGTCGGTGAAGGGCGACTTCCCATGTCCCAGATAGGCGGACGCGATCTTTTCGTCGCCTGCAATCCTGATTACCATGTCTTCGAGAAGGAGGGCCATCTCCCCCCTCTTTACTACCCTGGCGCTATTGAAGAGGTAGGCGCCGGATGCGGCGTCATATGACGGCTCGAGCCCTCTCAGGTTCCATCTCAAGACGCCGAGAATCTCCTCGCGGATAGGGCTTGAAGCGACGTCGGCCGGGACCGGAAATGGGTGCGGCCGGTTTTCCGTATTTTTCGGCGAAAATGTGTCCAGGCCAAAATCGTGGGTCAGAAGAGCGGTCAGCTCGGCCCGGGTCACCACCCCCTTAACGGCGATCTTCCTCCCCAGGTCCGAGACGGTAATCCCGGCCATGGCGCGCACGATTCTGTCGGTTTCCTTCCATGCCCGGTCCGCCGGCTCATTCCACTTCCCGTCTTTCTTCGCATTCAGGACCGCCTCGAACCTGCCTTTCGCTTCCCGGAACTCCTCTGCCTTCCGGTAGGCAACGCCCATGTAGTAGTCGATTGCCTCCTTGCCCTGGTAATAGGGAAGATCCGTCTCGTTTACGTCCAGGCCGTCTGCCTGCCGGTACGCGGCCTTCGCGGTTTTGATGAACGCGTTCTCCCCCAGGGCCGTTTGCGACCGTATCACGGCTATCAAGTGAACGAGCCGGTCTTCGTTATTCCGGGCCCCGGCATGAGCCCTCTTCAAATGGTCTTTCATCAGGCCCATCTCGGCGGCCTTGGCCGCGTGGTCCGTCGTGTCCGCGGCGATATGAGCTGTCGCAATCCCAAGGCCGTCATAAGCGGGAGAAAAGTCCGCGTTACAGTAGATTGCCCGTTCCAGCCTTTGGCGGCCCGCCCGGTAGTCTCCTTTCTCGATGAGCTCCATGCCGGCCACGTAGTGGAGCTGCGCGTTATCCTCGGGCGAGGTGCACGTCGCGACCTGCCTGGACGCACAACCCCAGCAAGCCGCGAACAGAGTCAAAACGATGAAAATCATGCCATGCATACCATGCGGATATGTCTTCATATGGTCCTCCTTAAGAAAAACCTGCTCGGACATCATGCTCCGGTCAGGCGCACCTGATGAGCGCCGCATCGGAAAACTCACCGGAAGTCTCGTGAAGTCGGCGCAAAAATGGCGGGTGCGCCTGTCCTACCAGGCGACGCCTCTTGCCCGCAGCGCGCAGCCCGCGTTTTTGTGGCCCTGTCTGGCGGCCCTTATCAGGTCGGCGATGGCCTGCTGCCTGTTGCCGAGTTTGTCGTGGGTGTTTCCCCGGTTGTAGTAGGCAGCTGCAAAGCCGGGGTCCAGCGCAATAGCCCTGTCGAAATCCGTGATGCCCCGCCGGTAGTCGCCAAGCCTGGTGTACGCATTTCCCCGGTTGTTATAAGCGACTGCAAAGCCGGGGTCCAGCGCAATAGCCCTGTCGAAATCCGTGATGCCCCGCCGGTAGTCGCCAAGCCTGGTGTACGCATTTCCCCGGTTGTAGTGAGTTGTCGCAAGGCCTGGATTGAGCGCGATGGCGTTATTGAAATCCTTGACGGCTTGTTTGTAATCCCCAAGCCGGGCGTAGCACTTCCCGCGGTTGTTGTAAGCCGGCGCGTAATCCGGATTGAGCCTGATGGCCTTGCCGTAGGCCTTGACTGCTTCTCCGCAATCGCCCGACACGTCGCGCGCATATCCCCTTTCGAACCATTCCAGGGCATTCAGCGCCCCGATATTCTTCTCATATGCGGCCAGTGTCGCCTGTCTTTCTCCGTCCTTAGCCAGCGTCAGTTCGTGTTTCAGCTTTTCATTTTCCTTCAGCAGGGCCCCCAGGTTTCTCTGCATTTCCTCCAGTTCCCTGACCCTTTCACTGTCTTTCCGGAGTCTGTCGATGGACTTTATCACGTCATCGGGATCGGCCGCCAGCTTTGCCTTTACATAGTAGACGCGACCGTCCCATTTTTCGACGATTATCTCCGTGCTCACTATGCCGGCGGTGAAGGTGGCCACCTCATCTCGCGTCAGTTGAAAGTCTTTCACCTCTGTCCTGCTTTCAAGGTAGGCGCCAAGCTCCTCGAGGAGGAGCCTTTTTACTTCTCTGAGAGCGATGGTCCTGCTCGAAATCTTGCTGTCGTCATCGCTGGCCTGATATGTGTATTCTTTCTCGAAGGTTTGCCTTTCGGCACATACGGGGCCGGCAAGGACGAGGCAGTGCGAGAAGACGAGCACGGTTAGTAACGCCCCGGCTCGTTCCAAGACGACGCCGGCCGCTTTCCGCTTCCGGCTGCTTCGAATGAATCGGGTTTTGAAAGGAATGCTGAAGCGCCAAGGCAATGAGATTTCGATCACCATCAACCTCATCTCGTTTGAGCGGGTGAAGCCATTACTTAACTCGCCGCCGTCCGGTATGATGACTGACTGCGGCAGCGCGTGCGCACTTTTGCCAACGCGCAAATGCCTTGAAAACCAGCTAATCTCATAATTCACTACACCATGACCTGTCAAGACATTTCTGCTGTTTTATGACATTTGTGCTGTTATCAAATAAGCGTCATCGAATAACTGGAGTTTCCTGAGTTTTTGGAATAAGAACTGAGATTTCCCAGTAATACCAAGGCCGGGAAGCTGGAGACATCTGAGCCGTTCCACCTTTGGTCTCAGAAAAAGGGGTATAATCATTTCAAAAACTCAGGAAACTCCGGAGTCAAATAAACGTTGACACTTTTTTTCCAATTTTGGTAAAGTGGTGTCAGCTTGTATACCCTGATTAGTCTACCCATTTGCCCTTTTTCGGACTTTGACACGGCACGAAGAGGCGGTGAGGATGGGAGGCTTTCGTTCTGCAGTCAGCCTGCACATAAGAACGAGAATTTGCCGGCGGATGTCGTGGCCGGTTTTTCGCGGGCTGCCCCTGGTTGCCGAAAGGAGATACGGATGAAAGGGAAGGCTTGGATAGGAACGGTTCTGTCGCTCTCGCTCGCGTTTGTTGTTTTAGCAGGTAACAGTTATGGGGACGACAAAAAGAAGAATGCCCCCTCGCCGCCGAGACGGGCACCGCACACAGCACCCAGACCGGCACCCCAGGCGAGACGGGCACCGCAGACGGCACCCAGACCGGCACCGCAGGTGAGACCGGCACGGCAGACGGCACCGAGGCCGTCGGGGTCGATGCACGTGAATGTGCCGGGACCGGCCGGGGGACGCGCCGCCGGAGGCATGCAGGCGAGCGCACTAGGCACGCGGGAAGAACTGCACCGGAAGATGGCTGTTCAGGTGAGCAGGCAGGAAAATTTACGGGCGGTAGATCGGTATAGGGAGCAGCGGGCGATGTTTCGACTGATGCCGCATGCGGTGAGGTTTTCGCCTGCGGCTCATCGCGCCTTGTTTGCCCGGGTGAGGTTCGCCCCTGCTACCTATCATTACCGGCGGGATGTTTTTTATACGCATTACCACTACGCTCCGCCGCCATACGCGTACAAGATGTACCCTGTTTACGGGATATGGGACACGGTCTTCCTCGGGTTCATGCTGGCGCACGCAATGGAGCGTGAGTATGCGCTTATGTATTACAATCATCAAAACGAGGAAGGCATGCAGCAGTGGCGTGCGGAGCTCGACCGGATGGCTGTGGAGAACGCGGGGCTTCGGAACCAGCTTGCCGTTGTGGACGGCCAGACTGCGAGCCTTCAGGGTACCCCTCTCGACCCATCCTATATTCCGGAGGACGCCCAGGATATCGCACTTGCACCGGAAGTCGTCGAACAGATGGGCGGCCAGGCGCAGGGACCAGGCGCCTAATTCAGCCGTTGCAAAAGGTTGGAGCCCGTTTTTTTGCAGGTTGACTCTCCCTCTTCCGGGAATTACGTTTGGTATGAAAGGCACTCTTTCCAGTTTTTTTATTGTTGTGCCCGTACCATAAGTGAGGCGAAATCAACATCAGCATTCCGGCCGGAATCATTGGAATTTTCCTTATCGTGGTGGTCCTGTGGGACGGTTTTGAGACGATTGTCCTTCCCCGCCGGGTGATGCGCCGCCTAAGACTCGCCCGCCTCTTTTTCCGGTCCACATGGTCTCCCTGGTCGTTCCTGGCGCATGCGGCGTGTTCCGGAAGCCGGCTGGACAGCGTGCTTGGTTTTTACGGGCCCCTATCGCTACTTCTTCTCGTCTGTGTCTGGGCCGCCGTGCTCATCTTTGGTTTCGGCCTGCTCTACTGGGCGCTCGGTTCATCGTTGGCTGTGCCTGATCAGATCGGGGGTTTCGGCGCCGACCTCTACATGAGCGGTACCACCTTTTTCACCCTGGGTCTTGGGGATGTGAGGCCGGTCACCTTTGGCGCGAGGGTCATCACGATCATCGAAGCGGGAATGGGTTTTGGTTTTCTTGCCCTTGTCGTCGCCTATCTACCCGCCCTCAACCAGTCTTTTTCGCGACGTGAAGCGAGTATCTGCAGGCTCGACGCCCGGGCCGGCTCCCCGCCCACCGCCGTTCGCATGCTGGAGAAGCACAACCACGAGGGCGGCATGGATGAGCTCAGGGAACAGTTATCTCAGTGGGAGCAGTGGTCAGCCGAATTGCTCGAGAGCCATCTCTCCTATCCGGTTCTCGCCCACTATCGCTCCCAGCATGACAACCAGTCGTGGCTGGCAGCCCTTACCGTGGTGCTTGACACCTCGGCCGTTGTGCTGGCCGGTATCGAGGGCGTATGCACGAGACAGGCGGAGATGACCTTTGCCATTGCGCGCCATGCTATCGTGGATATGGCGGCGGTTTTTAATCAACCGCCCAGAAGATGCGAAAAGGACAGGCTTGGCGACGGGGGCTTGACGCGGCTCAGGTCGATGCTTGAAGCCGTCGGTCTGAAATTGACGGAAGATGATGAGGCGGAACGCAGACTTCAACGCCTCCGCGATTCTTATGAGCCCTATGTCTACGCCCTCGCCCGCTACTTCCGTCTTTCGGTGCCGCCCTGGATACCTGCACCCGGAAAGCCGGCCGACTGGGAGATCAGTCTCTGGGAGCAGACGACCCCTTTTGACAGCGATGCTGTTCGCGCCGAATGGGAGAATCACCATTTTCGATGAGCACATTGAAGGGCATCTCGAAACGCGGAACTCGAAACGCGAACCTGCAAACTCTTCCGATTCGCAGTTGGTGATTGCCATTGGCAACAAAAGGCGGCGAGTTTTTCTTGCCTACCGGTTATCGTGGTAGGTTGCCCTTACCCTGGCCGACCTGTTGAGGTAGAGATACCAGATGCCGAGATAGAATATGGTGAAGAGCGAGTTGAGACAAGTGAGGGCGAATGTCTCGTGTGAGGCATGGAAGGTTGAGCCCACCAGGCGAGGGAGAAACGGCGCAAGGATCGAGTAGGCGAAAACCGTCCGGAGGTATTTGCGCGCGACGGTGAGGGCGCCGGGGAGGCGTTTCCACAGCGATATCCCGGCATACAGGCTGAAGACAGAGAGCGTTATCCCCGCTACGCCGTTCACCAGGATAAGCCGGAAAAACCCGGGATTCTGTGCAAAATAGGGCTTTGCCGCGTCAACGACCATGAAAAGGTTGATAAGAACAGCAGACGGGTCAAGAACGGTAAGGGTGACGCAGAGCAGCAGCAGCCATCCCCTCACCCCTTTCAGTCCCGCGCCTGCATTTTCCAAGAGATCCTCTCGTGTTGCTGTAGTAAGGCTTGTCCTATAATGTACAATGGGTCAAGACGTAATTCCAAGTGATTTGTCGCGTGACGTTTCCAGGCCGGTGCCTTAATAAACGGGAGGAGGGAAAGCACTATTGAGAAGGAGCATCTATGACGTGCGTTTCCCATGGAACTTAAGAGGAATAGCAGACTGCCGATAAGAGGCATGATTCTTTTGGAGGTTCCGTTCACGTCTCAAGGGCACTGGAAAGGAAGCGTAATGGGGCGAGCAAGGGTTATAATGAGAAGACGACGCAAGGAAGGCGGCTTCATGAATGAGGTCTTTGATTATGGAACCGGCGTGCCGTATACGTACGAGGACCTGGAAGTGCTTTTCAGGGGCGAAGTGGAAAGACGGAAAGAAGGGCCGAGGTGCTCTGCCTGTACCTGGTTCGACGCAGCCTCCTGTGAGCTTTGTCAGGGCCCTGCCACATGTGTGAAATGGGCGAAATGCGGAAAGTGCTGTTCTCTGGCCGGAAGGGCGTCTCTCGTCGAATTCGAGAGCTGTC
>Ga0181539_1005623_pt1 | contig 10033 bp, 8 predicted proteins | sample PEATcosm2014_Bin_46_FD_119767 | JGI IMG/M metagenome (GOLD analysis project Ga0181539, IMG submission 119767) | Peatland microbial communities from MTU Mesocosm Facility, Houghton, MI, USA - PEATcosm2014_Bin23_60_metaG | ecosystem: Environmental > Terrestrial > Soil > Wetlands > Peat | place... | reverse complement strand
TCCCGCCGCCTCCGAGAACCGTCTGCACCAGCCTCCTCCGCCGGCGCTGGTGTGGGCGCCGATCGCGTGGTTCGGCCTTCTGCTGGCCGCCTGCTACGGCCCGGTGCTGTGGCGCCTGATCAACCAGTGGAGCAGCGATGGCGACATGGGCCACGGTTTCTTCGTGCCCATCGTCGCCGGTTACATCGCCTGGCAGCGGCGGAGCGAGCTGCTGGAGGCCTGGGGTCCTTCCGACTGGCGCGGGTTGATTGTCATGGCCTGGGGCGCGGCCCAGTTGTACGCCGCCACGCTCGGCGCAGAGCTGTTCCTGGCGCGCACCGCGTTCATCGTTTCGCTCGCCGGCATCGTGCTGTACCTCGGCGGCGCCAGGGTGCTGCGCCTCCTGGCCTTCCCCCTGTTCCTCCTCTTCTTCATGGTCCCCATCCCCGCCATCGTCTACAACGTTGTCACCTTCAAGCTCCAGACGCTGGCCAGCCAGTTGGCGGAGAACGCGCTGGCGCTCCTGGGTGTTCCCGTGCTTCGCGAAGGACACATCCTGCGGCTGCCGAGCCAGTCACTTTCCGTGGTGGAGGCATGCAGCGGCATCCGCTCTCTGTTGACGCTCTCGTTCCTGTCGCTGGTTTACGCCTACTTCTTCGATAAGAAGGTCTGGATGCGGGCGGTGCTACTGGTTGCCACCGTGCCGATCGCCATCGTCGCCAACGCTTGCAGGGTCACCGTCAGCGGCCTGCTCAGCCAGGTTAACCCGGAGCTGGCCGAGGGCGTCTTCCACTCCGCGGCGGGGTTTCTCATCTTCGCGTTTGGCCTGGTGCTGCTAATTCTCGTGCATGTGGCAGTCAACTGGGGCTGGAAGCTGGTTTATGGCCGAAAGTAGCGCTCCCCTCCGATTCCTGAAGAGCACGCCCGCCCGCGTGCTCACGGTTGTGCTGCTGCTGCAGATGGCCGGCATGTTTGCCATCTCGCGGCGGGAAACGGTGCCACTGGCGCGCCCGCTCAGCCAGTTTCCCACCCAGCTTGGCGCCTGGTCGCTGTTTCAGGAAAGCGAGGCCGACCTGGAAACCCTGGACGTGCTGCGGGCCGACGACACTCTCTCGCGTACTTATACGAACCCGGCGCAGGGCGTCGGCGCCAATCTCTTTGTCGCCTATTTCAAGTCGCAGCGGACCGGCCGGACACCGCATTCGCCCAAGAATTGCCTTCCTGGTTCGGGTTGGGCGCCCTCGGAATCCGACGTCCACGCGATTCGGATTCCCGGCCGGGCCCAGCCCATTCTCGTCAACCGGTACGTGGTCTCCAAGGGCGAGGACAGGAGCGTGGTCCTCTATTGGTACCAGTCTCGCGACCGCGTCGTCGCCAGCGAATACCGCGCCAAGTTCTATTTGGTCGCCGATGCGATCCAATACAACCGCACTGACACGGCGCTGGTCCGCGTGGTGGTCCCCGTGTCCGGCAACGACTCCGCCCCCGCCACCAGGACAGCGGATGAATTCGTCCAGGCCTTCTTCGCCGCTCTGCTGCAGTACCTGCCGTCCTGACGTCGGTGCTTCAGCCCGAATACCTCCGGCCAGCGCCTGACGGAGTGGATTGCATCGCACAAGCTCGCAAGATCCGCTATCGTCTCCGCGACGGCGGAAAACCATCTCACGCAGCGGCTGTCTGGAAGCATGGTACGAACGATCGGCATTCTACCGACGCTAACCGGACGGGGGCGGGGGGCTTGAGGGACGAAGAGGTATTCTAGAAATCGTTTCAAGTCAGGAATTTCCGCGCTTTTCCGCGCCCGGGGAGGCAGAACTGCTGCTTTCCGGCGCCCCGGAGCTACTCGGAATGGAAGTACCAAAACAATGTAAGGTCATGTGAAAAATGGTTTAAACGCGGTTGGCCGAGTATAAGATAGAAGGGCCGTAATGTCACGCGAGGAGAATCTAAGAATGCTGACGAATTTTCTGCGGAACGAGCAAGGACAGGATTTGATTGAATACACCTTGCTTCTCGCCTTTGTTGCGCTCGCTGCCGCGGCTCTATTCATGACTGCCGCGACGAGCATCAGCCAGATCTGGAGTAACGCCAGTTCGAGACTAGCGAACGCAGCAGGAGGCTAGTCGCAATCACGGGGGGCATGCATGGCATGCCTGGAATCTGCGCAATGCGGTCGCCAACTCTCGGACGGCGACCGAGCGCGGCGCAGAAGACACGGCCCTCATCCGCGAGTCGCGGCAGACAGCGCGTGAGAGAAGCGGGTCAGTGCGCTGCGGTCAGCGCCACCTGCCGCCGAGCGGTGCGGAGGCGATCGCGGTACTCCTGAATCAGCGTGGTGAAGCCCGCCCAGAAGTAACCGCCGACGAACAGCAGCAGGAACGGCAGACAGAAGAAGTTGTAAACTTCGATCGCGAACACGCACATCGCGACGAAATACGCGCCGATCGCGATTTCGATGAACGGCAGCCAGCCGCTGCGGCGCCGGTACTTGGCCGCCACACTGCGCGCCGCGTCCTTCTGATCGGCCGCGAACTTCGGCGTACGCACGAACCCGCTCTGGATCCCCAACAGCGCCTCGATCACGGCCCGCGTGTTGATGACCGTCAGCGCCACACCCACCGCCAGCAGCGCCGGCAGCAGCAGAATCGTGCGCAGGACGCTGCGGGGATACAGCTCGCGCTCCGCCAGCACGTAAAACGCCGAAATGGACCAAAACGAGGCGACGATCAGCGGCAGGTCCAGGAACACCATCTGAAACCAGCCCATGTAGAACCGCACGATCATCACCGGAAGCATGAGCGCCGAGACCATCATCATCATGGGGTAGCTGATGTTCGGCGTCAGGTGCATGAACGCCTCCACTTTCAGACGCCACGGAATGTCGGCCCGCAAGATCGTGGGCAGGAGTTTCTTGGCCACCTGCGTCAGGCCCTTGGCCCAGCGCGATTGCTGCACCTGGAACGCGTGCATCTCCACTGGCAGCTCCGACGGGCAATCGAGCGCCGGCAGGTAGACGAACTTCCAGCCCTTGAGCTGCGCCCGGTAGCTCAAGTCTGAGTCCTCGGTCAGGGTGTCGTGTTGCCAGCCGCCCGCGTCGTCGATCATCTTGCGCCGCAGGATGCCCGCGGTCCCGTTGAAATTGAAGAACAGTCCGCGGCCGTAACGCGCCCCATGCTCGAGCACGAAATGGCCGTCCAGCAGGATCGCCTGCACCTCGGTCAGCACGTTGAAGTTCCGGTTCACGTAACTCCACCGCGTCTGCACCACGCCCACCCGGGGATCCACGAAGAAGTGCACGGTGCGCATCAGGAAGTCCGCCGGCGGAATGAAATCGGCGTCAAAGATGGCGACCAGTTCACCCGTTGCGGTCTTCAGGCCTTCCTGGAGCGCGCCCGCTTTGAAGCCCATCCGGTTGGTCCGGTGGTGGTATTCGATGGGCTGGCCAAGCGCCCTGTACCGCGCCACCAGCCGCTCCGCGAAGGCGTGCGTCTCGACGGTCGAGTCGTCCAACACCTGGATCTGAAGAAGTTCGCGCGGATAGTCGATCTTGAGGACATCCTCGAGCAGCCGCTCCACCACATAGCGCTCGTTGTACAGGGGCAGTTGAATGGTTATTGGCGGAAGCTGTTCAAACCGTGCCGGCGGCGTTTTGGGCAGCTTCTTGCGGTACTTGAAGTAGGTTCGGATCACCTCATAACGGTGCAACCCGTAGACGGAAAGGATTGCCAGCAGCCCAAAGTAGGGGATGAGGATCATCCAGTCGAACCAGTCCAGCTGATGTATGCCCGCGAAGGTGTTGTCCGCCAGCGCGTGCCTGAGTTGCTGGTAGACACTCGCGGTCAGCAGAAAGGCCGGGCTGAAGAGTGCTGTCATGAGGCGATCCGGTCGAGGAACCCGACTCCTTCTATCTTAATATGGCGCCGGGAGACTATTCTACACCTTAGAACCGGCCCTGGGAGCCGGGCCGCGACCGGTCGCCTCCCCCCACTTCAGCCGATCTGGTGAGGGGAGGAAGCCCGTGCAGTTCCTGAACGCGACCTCCGCGAGCGCCCCGCATGCTCCGCGCCGCACCACGCTACAATCGGCTAAGAAGCTCGCCCGCAGCGCGGGTGGGAGCGTCATCTATGACCAAACCGAGTTTCTTGCTGACCTTGCCGATCGCATGCGCCGCCGTCATTCTGCTGGCGGACTCCGGACCGACCCCTTCTCGCGAGGAAGCGCTGTGGCGCCATCGCAACCTGGGCAAGGCGTTGTACGAGACGCCGACCGGTGTGCCCCAATCCGTCGTGGAGCTGAAAAAGGCGCTCGATCTCGCCCCCGGCTCGTTCCGCGACCGCCTCAACTACGGTCTGGCCCTGCTGCGTTCGGGCGATCTCAAGCAAGGAATGGAGGAGCTCGAAAAGGCCCAGAAGCAGGAACCCAATTCCCCTTACACCTGGTTCAACCTGGGCGTCGCCTACAAGCGCGAGGGCCAGTATCCGAAAGCGATCCACCAGTTCGAGCGCATGGTCCAGCTTGTCCCTACTGAGCCGGTTTCCCATTACAACCTGGGCCTGCTCTACAACCTGACCGGCCGTGAGCCGGAGGCGCTGAAGCAGTTCGAGATCGCCAGGGAACTCGAGCCCAGGCTGGTCGCGCCGCGCTTCCAGATCTATAACGCCTACCGGCTGATGGGCAAGGAAGCGGAGGCCAAGGCGGCGCTGGCCGAATTCTTGAAGGCCAAAGAAGCCCAGAAGGCCGCCGACGACTCCGAAGACATGGAGTGGTGCTACTACGCCGAGCTCTACGACCCCATCGAAGCGCGCCCTGCCCCGCCCGCCGCGGAGCCTCCGGCGGCGCTGCGATTCGCAGACACGAAGCTTTCCGGAATGGCCGATCCGAAGACCGCGGGCATGCTGGTCATGGACACCACCGGCGACGGCAGTTCCGATCTCCTGGTCTGGTCGAGCAAGGGAATCAGCGTGTACCGGAAGGGCAAGGACCTGGTCGCCGACTCCGGCTTCGGCGACCTCAAAGGCGTGATCTTCGTTGCCGCGGGCGACTTCGAGAACAGCGGACTGGCGGGATTGTGCGTGCTCACGGAGACCGGCCCGCTGCTCTATCGCAACGTGAAGGGCAAGTTCGTAAAGGCTGGCGCGCAGCTTCCCGCGGGGCGGTTCGAGCGCGCCGTCTGGCTCGACTTCGACCACGATTACGACCTCGATCTGTTCCTGCTCGGCGAGAAGTCCGCACTGCTGCGGAACGAGGGTGAGCACGGATTCCACGACTACACGGCCCATTTTCCGTTCGCCGCGGGCCGGGCTGTGGACGCCGCGGCGTTCCGCCTGATTCCGGACTCTAAGGGAATCGATCTGCTGGTAAGTTACGCGGACCACTCCGCTGTTCTCTACCGCGACCAGATGCGCGGGGTGTTTGAAGCCGTCCCGGTGGATGCGATCCCGGCCGGCGCGCGCGCCCTTCAGGCGGCCGACATCGACAACGACGGATGGATCGACGTGGCGTTCTCTAGCCCGGCGGGCGTTCGATTCGCTATGAACCGAGACGGCAAGCTGGCCGCCGAGGCGACCCCGGCGCCCGCCGTCGCCGCGCTGGCGTTCGCCGATCTCGAAGACCGCGGTCTGGCGGACCTGGTGGCCGGCAACGCCGTCTACCTGAACCAGGGGCTGGGCAAGGTCGGCGCGGCGAAAACGCCCGCCGATTTCCCGGACGCGGTCGCCTGGGCTCGCGCCGATTTCGAGAACATCGGGCGCGCCGGCCTGGCCGCGGTGGCGGCGGATGGCAGCGTCCACCTGCTCGTCAACCGGACCGAAACCAAAAACCAGTGGATCCGGGTGGCGCTTGCGGGCGTGAAGAACCTGAAGCTGGGCCCGGGCACCGAAGTCGAGGTCAAGGCGGGCGCGCACTACCAGAAGCAGCTCTACGAAGGCGTTCCGCTATTGTTCGGCCTGGGACCGGAGAAGGCGGTGGATACCATCCGCATCAGTTGGGCGAACGGCCTCATCCAGAACGAAATGGAACAGGCCCCGCAGCGTACCGCCGAGCTCAAGGAGGCGCCGCGCCTCTCCGGCTCCTGCCCCATGATCTTCGCCTGGAACGGCCGCAAGTTCGAGTTCATCGCCGACGTGCTCGGTGTGGCGCCGCTCGGCGCCAGCTCGGGCGATGGCGACTACTTCCCCGTATCGAGCCACGAGTATGTTTCGATTCCCGGCGATCAACTCGAATTGCGCGACGGGCGGTATGAGGTCCGCATCACCGAAGAGCTGCACGAAGTCTCTTACATCGACCAGGTGCGCCTGATCGCGCTGGATCATCCGGCCGGAGTCGATATCGTCACCAACGAAAAGTTCAAGTCGCCGCCGTTCCCCGAGTTTCGGTTGTTCGGCGTGAGCAAACGCATCTTCCCCCTCTCCGCGCGCGACGGCAACGGCCGCGACATGCTCGCCAAGATCCTGCGGCGCGACCGCGTTTACGCCGACGGCTTCCGGCACGACATGAAGGGCGTGGCCGAAATGCACTCGCTCGAGCTCGACTTCGGCCCCAGCGCTGCTCGCGACAATCGCGCCGTCCTGATGCTCAGCGGCTGGATCGACTGGGCCGACGGCAGCACCTTCATGGCCGCATCGCAGGGCAGCAAGGACGGCTTGGTCCTGCCTTATCTCCAGGTGAAGGACGCCGCCGGCCAGTGGCGCACGGTGATTGAGGATATGGGCGTGCCCGCGGGCGAGCCGCGCACCATCGCGGTGGATCTCACCGGCAAGTTCCTGTCCTCTTCGCGCCAGGTGCGCATCGTCACCAACACCTGCGTCTACTGGGACCAGGTCTACTTGAGCGAAGATACGGCTGCGCCCCCGGCGCGCCTGACGGCGATGGACGCCGAGAGCGCCGATTTGACCCTGCGCGGATTCTCACGCGCCGTGGTCGACCCGCGGCACGAGCAGCCCGAGTATTACGACTACTCCGAGTGGCGGCCCGCCGCGATGTGGAACCCGGTCCCCGGCCTCTACACGCGCTACGGCGATGTGCGCGAGCTGTTGTCGGCGGCCGACGACCGCTTCGTCATCATGGGTTCCGGCGACGAGATCCGTCTGCGCTTCGATCCCCGCCGCCTGCCCCCGCTGGCGTCCGGCTGGAAGCGCGATTTCCTGGTGCTGGTGGACGGCTGGTCCAAGGACGCCGACGCCAACACGGCCTTCGCCGATTCCGTCGAGCCCCTGCCTTTCCACGGCATGAGCCGCTACCCGTATCCGGCCTCGGAGCGATTCCCCGACGACGACGCCCACCGCGCCTGGCGCAAGGAGTACAACGTGCGGCGGCCGCTGAAGTTCATCGAGCCGCTGGTGGCGGCGGCGCTGCCTTGACCACCGCAAAGCTCCCGGGACGCCCGGACGGTTGAATCACCCAACCGGGTTCGATGTGCAGGACCCAGCCCGCACCATGGACCGGGCGCTCGGTCGGGTTGATCGGCCCGGGCACGCGCACGGACATATTGTCCGGAGCTACCAGCGCGCCGCCGGAGTCAACTTGCAGCTTCCCCCAACTGGCGGAGAACGTCCCCGTAGGGTAGTACGTCCCGTGGGGCGGGAACGGAACGAGCGTTCCGGGATTGAAATTGCGCATCATCTCGGGGACGCTCGGAAAGTCCAGGGTCGGCCCGTCGAGGAACTTGCTCGTCAGCTCGGCGAGGAAGGATCTGTGGCGCTCCTCGCGCTCCTGTTCGGCGGCGGCCACGGCGGAGTAGCCGTAATGCTGGGCACGCCGCCGCGCCTCGCGTTGAAGATCCTCAGACGCCGGGACGCCCAAGGCGGAAGCCAGGATCGAATGGAGCGATGCGGACGCCGCGCGCTCGCGCCATCCATCTGCGTAGCGATCCAGAAGCAGGCCGAGAGCCGGACCCGTGGCATAGCCGAACGACCGCGCGAACGCGTCGCTGTCCTCGAACGCCTCAACGGCGCGCGCTTCGCGACCGATATCCTCCCCGGTCGCGCGCATGGCCACAAAGACGCCGGTGTACTCCGCCAACCCTTCCTGCTTCTCCATTCCGGCTTCCAACGCTTCAGAGCCCGGACAGAGGCGGTAGCGGACCATCCGGAACAGCATGGCATCGGCCGCGCTCTGGCGGCCGGCCGGTCCTTCCGAGCGCAAGGCGCGAGCCATGGCGCGCAGTTCGAGGCGCAGCCAAAGGCGCCCCGCTTCGGTGTCCAGATGCGGATCGGGTGTGTCCGGAGCCCCCAGCCCGAGGCTTGCCTGGATGCGATGGAACGACTCGTGTGTCAGCAATGAAAGGCGCCGAAACGGATCCAGCGGCAAGGGCATCATCACAGTCGCCCATCCCTGCCCTCCCCACTGGATCGACGTATTCGCCAGCGTGAACCGCTCCGGAAACGTCCCGACAAAGACGTCTCCGTCTTTTCGGAACTTGCCGTCGGGGTCTTGACGGTTGGCGATGGCGGCTCGCGTGCCCGGATTCACGAGCACAACGGGACCGCATAAGGACTGGCGCCAGAGGAGCCTGCCATCGGCCTCGCAGACTCCTGCCAGCTCCCCCAGAGCCTGGGTCGCAAGCCGCATTTCAGCCGAAATATCGGCGGCCGAGGCGCAGCCGGCGGCGAGGATCGTGATCGACAGGAGGATTCGCATGTGCACGGCATCTATCGTATACGATGTCTCGCGGCGGGGAGGTAACGTGGCTCCGATCTTCAACCGTCGCACCCTCGGCAACGCCGTCCTGAGGACCGCGGACGGCCTTTGGGGAGTCATCAGCCTTGGCATCGCTGTCGGGTTACTGGTTCCCGCGTGGGAGGAAAGGTCGATCCTCCACGGCTTCTTGGCCCTCCTGTTCGCCGCGGCGGGGCTGAACGGGTGTTCCGCCGCCCTGCGCAGGCGCCGCCCCCGCTCTCAGTAGTTGCCCCGGCAGACGATCGCGGCGAAAGCGTTGTGGAAGGCGCAGAAGACCGCCGAGCGCGTCCGGGCAGCGCTCGCGCTTCAGGATCCACGATGTCCGCTGCTTACACCCTACTCGAACAACTGGATCGCCGGATGGCGGCCGGTGCCCGCACGGAACAACCGCTGGTCCGCGGTGAGGAACCTGCAATCGCGCTCGATGGCGAGAGCAAGATAAACGCAGTCCCACAGCGACATCTGGTAGCGAAGGGACAGGTCGAGAGCCCGGCCGAGCCGGGGGTGGGTCTCGAGCAGGTCAGGGGCAAACTCCCTCATAAGCCGGAAGGCCCCACGCGCTTGCACCGCGGAAATCTGCTGGCGACGATGGCGCTTTGAGAGAAGGCTGGCCACCTCCATCAACAGCAGGTCCGGCGCGATCAGAGAAATCTCCCCCGCTACGTGCCGATCAAGCAACCTCAGCGCGGACGGGCGACCGGGCTCCGGAAGCACCCACTTAGCCGCCACACTGCAGTCGAGAACAAACGTCTCTGGCATCGACTATCGCTCGCGATCCTCGCGAATCAGAGGCGCGCTGTCGTCGAGTGGTGGCAAGGACGCAGCAAAGCGGTCCAACTCGTCCCTCAGGTTGCTCAACCGCCGCAGGCGCTCGGCTTCGGACGCCTGTTTCTCCAGCGCCTGAATGATCTCGGAGTTGAGACTTCGCCGGTGCCGCCTTGCCTCTCGTTTGATCACCCGGTAGACAGGATCCGGCACATTCTTCACCGTGATGTTCATGGAACCATTTTGGAACCGCCGAGGCTCTCGCTGCAAGTACGTGCCGCTTACGGCCATGCCACCAAATTGTCGATGAGGCGCGTCCCGCCGAGCCACACCGCCGCGGCTACCAGTACCGGCCCCGCGATCTCGGCCACCGGCTGTAGCTCTTCGGGGTCGACGATTTCAAAGTACTCGACGCGGATGCGCGACTCGCGCGCGAGCACCGTCAACCCCGCGAGCTTCGCCCTCTCGGGATCGCGCTCGCCATCCGCGATCACCGTCTCGGCTGCCCGTAATACCTGATACAGCAACGGCGCAACCGCGCGCTCTTCCGCCGACAAGTGCCGGTTGCGCGAGCTGAGCGCCAGCCCGTCGGCCTCGCGCACGGTCGCGACAC
>Ga0181539_1005617_pt1 | contig 10040 bp, 12 predicted proteins | sample PEATcosm2014_Bin_46_FD_119767 | JGI IMG/M metagenome (GOLD analysis project Ga0181539, IMG submission 119767) | Peatland microbial communities from MTU Mesocosm Facility, Houghton, MI, USA - PEATcosm2014_Bin23_60_metaG | ecosystem: Environmental > Terrestrial > Soil > Wetlands > Peat | place... | reverse complement strand
GCTGGAAGGCGATGTTGCAGGTCTACAGGTCCGATTGATGCAGACCAGCAGCCCAGTCGAACGCGGACAACTGCTCGACAATCTGGTTGAATACGAGCGGCGATTGGGTCTGGCGTGGACCAGAGATGATGCCCCAAGCCAACGCCTACCTGTGCAGCCAGCGCCGTTGACGAATGTGGAAAATGACCTGCATCCAGATGAGGTGCTCTTGGAGTACGTGCTGGATGATCCAACTTCCTTCTGTATTGCGGTGACGCGGCACGGCGCACACGTTCAAGCACTGCCGGTTGGGCGAAAGGAGGTAGAAAAACAGGTACAGCAATTTGTCGACGACGTGCGCGCAAAGGGCACTGGGATCGAAGCCTCGAAGCGTCTATTTCGAGTACTCGTAGAGCCGATCCCCGAAGCAAAGACGGCGACCCGATTCATCATTGCGCCAGACGGGATGTTGAACCTGCTTCCATTCGAAGCACTTCGCGATGGCCGGAGCGACTATCTATTGAAGTCTCGCGTCGTAAGCTACGTGCCTTCTGGGACCATTCTTGATGTGCTGCGGCGAGAGAGGAAGAACGTAACGGCGCCGCGTCCGTTTCTCGGCGTAGGTGATGTTGCTTATGAGAATCAAGGCGGGGCTGGGCGTAGGATACCGACTCCAGACACGGTCCGCGCACGGCTGGTGCGGGGCATGGCGGACTTTTCCGGGATGCGGCTTCAAGATCTTCCTGAAACGCGGGAAGAGGTCGAGAGAATCGGTAAAATTGTCGGACGGGATGCGGTAATGTTGTTTGGCAAAGACGCCACGGAGACTGCGTTTAAGAAGGAGCCGCTCGATCAGTTTCGCGTTTTGCATCTGGCGGTTCACGGGTTCGCAGACACGCAGTATCCCGAGCGTTCAGCACTGGTCTTGGGGACAGACCCGAAATCCGGTGACGATGGGCTGCTGCAGGTGCGGGAGATCATCAGGTTGCGACTGAATGCCGAACTGACTACGCTATCCGCGTGCGACACGGGTGTGGGTAAACTGCAGGGACAAGAAGGAGTCAGTAATCTCGTGGAAGCGTTCTTGGTAGCCGGTTCGAAATCGGTTGTCGCGAGCTTGTGGAGCGCCGACGACACGTTCGCGAGTGCGCTGATGGATCGCTTCTACCAGCGGCTGGACCAGGGTGAGGACACCAGTTCGGCGCTCAGAGACGCGAAGCTGGACCTGTTGGCGAAATATGGTGACAAGGTGAGTCCGTTCTATTGGGCAGCGTTCATCGCTGTTGGAGAGGCTTCCACACCAATTGGGATAAGACCGCAATGAACCTGACTCTCGAAGAGCGCACGAAGATTTTCGACAAGGTCTGCCGCTTGGTGGAAACCAAGCATTTCAATCCTGCCATGAATGGAGTGGATTGGAACGCGCTTGCTCAAAGCCGACGGGACCAAATTCTTGCATGTACCGAAGCGGAGGCATTCGAAAAGGAAGTTCAGAGGCTAGTGGCTGAGCTCAAGACTAGCCACACTGGCTTCCGACATGCCGGAATGCGAAACATACCGGCCCGGCACGCGATCAATGCAACCATGCAGCGCATCACCGTCAACGGGAGTGAACGCTGGATGTTTCAGGATGTGCACCAAGGCGGTCCTGCGTACTCGGCGGGGATTCGGCCTGGGGATTTATTGCTGGAGCGCGGTGGACGGGAGATTCGGCCTCCAGAGGATTTGACGTTCTCGGTCGGAGAGACGGTTGATTTAACAGTCGAGAAGCTCCACGGAGGCCAGGAGCGGCTCAGACTTCAATTGCCCGTGCCGAAGTCGAAAAAGCATCCCGTGACCGCGCCAGACGCAGTACACGCTGAGAAACTCACCGATGAGATTGGTCTTCTCAAAGTGGCGATGTTCCCCGGAGTCGTGGGAATCGACGTGGCCAAGGACATCGACCGCGGAATTGCTTTTCTGGACGGTTGCAGCCGCCTGATTGTGGATTTGCGCGGGAACACCGGCGGTGGAATTGGCGGATTGCGGCTCATGAGCTACCTGACGCCAGGAAAACTGGAAGTCGGCTATAGCCTTACGCGGAAACGCCGGGAGCGCGGCTATCGCAGGGAGGAACTCACGCGTTTCGGACGGATTCCGTCTCGCAAAGCGTCTCTCTTTTGGCTGGCCGCCCGATATGCCTTCGTGGAGAAGTCCATCCTTGTGGTAACTGAGGGGCTTGGTCACCGTCGTTTCCACGGGCGCATTGTGTTGCTGGTTAACGAGCATACTGCCAGTGCCGGCGAGATGGTCGCGGCATTCGCAGAAGAAAACAATCTGGCGACTATCGTCGGAACCAAGACCCCCGGCCGGTTGCTGAGCGGTAGCGCGTTCAAGGTGGGGCACGGCTACATTCTCGGATTACCCGTGGCTGGCTATTTGACGTGGCAAGGAAGGATGCTGGAAAACAGCGGCATTGTTCCCACTGCTCCCGCTGACCTTTCGCGAGAGGCCCTGCGAGACGGCAGGGACTCTCAGTTGGAAAAGGCAGTCGCGGTTATTAAGAGCTTGTCGTAGTATTGACCTCACCTTGAGGACTCAAGCACGGAGAAGTGCTTCGAATCGTGCGCGATATGCTAGCGAAGTACGAACGTGGCGACGTTGCCGTTCGGGTTTGCCGTATGTCGAACGGTAAAGCTTACGTGGTGGGCACGAAGGAGAAAAGATGAGCGGTCCTATGACTGTAAAGGAATTGCGGGAGAAGATAGCCAAGCTGCCCGACGACATGGATGTGATTGTGTACTGGGAAGAGGGACCCGAGCATCAATACTTTGGTATTGACGAAGTTTCCGCAACAAAAGGGAACCCAAGTCGCACAGACGGGAAGGTTGGGTTCGAGTTCACCTCAAAAGGCTTGGTTGAGTGGTTGTTCATCAGCGTCAGCCCGGAGTGAAATCAGCGCGGGCGGACGGACGCATCCGTTACTGATACGAGTGATACGGTTTTTCGTGGAATCAGGGGCAACAAGGGAAACTGTGGAAACAGGAGCCTAAGTTACGAATGTGAGATTTCTACCGCCGCTCCCCGTGCGAGCGGCTTCTCCTCCTTCTTTCTCTTTAATCCCACGGCTTGCGCGATGGGATTGACACGCGGTCTTATTTCTTGACGTAGTAGCCATCACCGAGCGGGTTCAGGATGTGCGTAATACCTTTGTCCACACCCTCAACTTCGATTCTCTGGAATCCGTTCTTGTCAGGCTTTCCCTTCAGTCTGTAGTGGATAGTCACTTGCATCTGATTCCCATTGCCGAATAGTTTTTTGTTCAGGGTATCTTGTGCAGCCATCGACTCTTCTGCTGTCATCCAGACAACCTGTCCAAACGGTCCTTGCTTCTGCATAGAAGCCTGCGTTATCCCCAAAAGTTTGAAGTAGATGTCACAGAAGATAATGGGAGTGCCTACCCCACAAGTGGTGTCGTACACCTTGTCCACTGATGTTTCTTGAACGCCAACCTGCACGCCGTCAGCCATCGTGAACAGAACCGTGGTGGGAGTTCCACCGATGCGGTCTAACTCTGCCCACTCTAAAGATGTGCGACAGTCAGGCGCGTGAGTGTCATCTCCCGCTGTACACTCGTAATCTCCCGATGTGTAATCGTGCTTCGGCATTGTGTCAGGCCGATTGTGTCCCTCTGTGTAAATGGCAGTCATCGTGAGCGGGTACTTCTCTCCCGCGAACGCTGTGCTTGTCGCTATAATTAGCAGAGCCATGATCTTTGTCATTGTGACTTTCATCTTGTCCTCCGTGTTTGCTGTACTGTTCATGCCTTTCATTTAGGTTTGAGCCGAAAAACGCGGACGTCAAGATGGCCCCGGTAACCTTGCATGTGCCGGGCTACCGCTCCAACTCGCTGTCTGAGCGCATCCTAGCGCAAGAAAAAGCCCGACGATAGTCTGCCGGGCTTGGCCGTGCTCGCTGAGGACAGTCTACGCCGTACGCCGCACCACGGTAACTTTATCGGCTCTCATCCGCTCTGGTAGAACGGAAGGCAGGAGATAAGTGCCATGAATAAACTCGGACTATTGCTGGGATCTGGGATTGGTGTCATCGGGCTGGTCTTCGGTATCAGGCGGCTGACGCAGAAATTCAATGTCACCAAGAAGCCTCGGTTTATCGCTATGACCGTTGGTGATACCGGTGGAAACTTGCCCGGCGAATCACCTGACGCGATTGGTTGGGACGGAGACAAGTCTGCTCATAAGCGCGCCGACATCAATAACGGATTGTTCAAGTGAAATAAGCGCGATGGCGGAAGGCAAAAACGCCCGCATCCGAGACACGCGCAGTAACCCCTCCGTCTCGGAGGGTGGGAGGGTAACTCTGAAAGGCACGGGCGACCACAGGAGAATACAGGCGTAAACAGCAAAGCAAACACGGATGGCACAATGTCAGACTTAAAGAAACTGTTTTTGATTCTCGGTGGCATCTTTGTGGCGGCGATTATCGCGATTGTGGCCTTTATGCCTGCTGAGTCGAAAGACTGGAGCATGAAGACAGCCGACGAAAAAGAACTCGCATACTGGGCGTGCAGACGTTCAGACATGGCAGACCTAAAAGAGTATGGGTCACCACGGACGATTCCTGAGTGTGCCGCTCTTTATCGTGAGCGGGCGTTGTTTGGTGGGTTTACAAACGGCCCGCGTCCGGAGACGCCTCCCGCACCGACCGCAACTGGCACCGTGGGCGAGACAGCGAAGCCCGTCGCGAAGACGCAAAAGGCGCATAAGATAAAGGAGTCAGCGCAGAACAACTGCCCGCTGTATCCCTCCGACGGTTCTTATTGCAATGGCACTGAACAGCTTCCGGTAACAGCCAAAGCGCCCGAGTGTGACCCCGCCTACCCCGGACAGTGCGTCCAGAAGATGGACCGCCTGCACCCCGCTCGGACGGCAGACAAAACAACTCCCGTCGTAACAGCAGCCGAAAAAGAAGCGCAGTGCGAGCGAGACTACAATGTTCATCCTTGGTACGTGGTCTCCGAAGACGGCATAAAGTCTTTGGACGCGCACGCCGCCTGTACAGCGGCATCCTCAAACTGAATCACACCCCCGTTATTGACTTGTGAACAGGAGCCACAAAATGAAAAAAACAATCGTCATTCTAGCCAGCATCGCCTTTATGGTGAGTGCGGCTTCAGCAGAAACAAAGCCGTGCAGCGAAATTCACTATCCGCACTCGAAATACGGCTGCATCAAAGATGCACCAGCAACTGTAGAGCAAAAATACCCGCTGACAGGAACTGCGCAGTTCGAAGCTACGCAATCTACCAGCGAAATTCATGTCTCTGCGCAGGGTCATTCCTACGACGCTTACTGCTCCGCAGATAACAGAGGCGCGTCCTGCACATCTAGCCCCGGCTACTTTACAGTGCTTCTTGCTGGGGAGCGTTGGTCCACCCCATTTAGACTAAGCATCACTGACGGGTACTCATATGAAGACCCGCTGCTCGAAGATGTTTCAAAAGCTAAGGCTCCGATTCAGTTCCATTACCGTTTGAAAAAGGACAAGTATGGAACGAATCTCTTTTGCATCCCTGTCGTCTTCACAAAGAACGGCGTGCCCACAGGCAAGCTAGCAGAATCCTGCTACCTTTACTGAACTCCAAGGCCCTCGCGTCGGCGAAGTGCTACGCAAAGAAAAAGCTGGGTGCTGTATGTTCACCTACCGCCTAACTCGCTGTCTGAGACGTTCCTAGCGCAAGAAAAAACCGCTGGATCAAGCAGGCGTGAACCAAACCAGAATAATGCTGTCCACATCATCGACGCACCCATAGGTTCTGGCTCGGACCGCAGCCCGTGCGCGTGCCTCTTCCCACGGACCTTCCTCGATGAACGTATTATTATGGTTCTCCTTGTTTGGGTGCAGCGGTACACCTTTTGCATGGGTGACTATGAACGTCCAGACGCCTGTCTGATTTTGCAAAGTTGGTGCTTCCAATCCTTTGTTGATTTCAATTGCAATCACAGAAAAGTCCTCCTTGCCTCGCCTGCCCCTTCCACCTTAGCATCCCAGAGTCGGTCTCAGCACGGTCGTAACCTAGTCGCCCGATCCAATCCGTGTTGGAATCGGGAAATGGCACGGCTGAAACTTTCGGAAGAGGAACGCAAGAGAAGACATCGGGTGGGCATGAAGCGCTGGCATCGGCGCGTTGACTGCCAAGTTGATGACCTGTTCACTTACTTTGACGAGCAAAGCGACCACAATAGTAACCCGGAAAGGAGCCCTGACCCAGCAGAGTTCACACACAAGCATATTACGACTGGTACGGAGAGTACCTTCCGCTGATCTACGCCCGCGCCCACACAGAGTTTGGAGAGCGTTATGGTTCCAAGATAAATTGTGAGGATGCCGGATGCGGAGAATTTAGGCCGGGTGAACATTCCGACCACGCTGTTGGTGCTGCGCTTGAAAAGCGCATAGATGAGATGGAAGCCCTAGCCGATGCCTACTATGCTTCACTGACACCAGAACAACGCTCGGCCCTCGAATCGCCCAACAACAACGAGGTAGAGTCGAAAGCCGATGACGACTTCAACTCCGATCTGCCGTTCTAAGGCGAGGGCTAGCAGAGTAGAAGATTTCTGCACGGGCGTCCTGAACTGAAAAACTTTCACCGAAACTTTCACCGTTTAGTCTAACGAAACCGGATTTTACCTAACGGATTCAAACGTGTTTTCAGCAACTTACGCATGAGTGGCGGACTAGATTGCGATTGAGAATCTTCCGTCCTGCTCCCTCCAGACCTGTGCAGTGGATCAAAGCAGGCGTATGGGATATCGGCTCCACTCAAGACCAGGCTGCCGAACCCCAAGAAAATATGCCCCCGGCGGAACACTCCTAACGTCAACATCGACCCGCAAGCCGGTAACGTGATCATGCAATTGTGCCGTGCCCGTCGCGCGCAAAATTTGGTCGCCCGTCTCAGTGAGTAGGCCGACATCGTAGGGTCCTTCTTTGCTCCCAATCGGCAAATCCAGAACCAGGTGCTTAGCGCTTCGAGGAATCTGCAAAGGTGCCTGACCAGTCTCAGATGGGTTCCCCCCGCGAGCCACTGAGCGCTCACGAAGGTCCAAAACAGCAGTGTCGGTTGTTTGCGCCGATGGTCGAGTCCGTAGCACCAACCATCCGCCAACCACAAAAAGCAGAACCGCAGCAGCGGCCAGCCAGACTTGAATACGACGCCGTTGGCCTGCCGCTTCTCTGCGAAACTTATTGAAGTCCTGGAAGCACGGGCTACAGGCACTGAGGTGGTCGAACCAAGGCGCCGCTTCGGACAGCGGCAATTTGTGGGAAGCAATGCCTCTGAGGATGGACGAGTCGGGGCACCCTACGCGCTCTGGGTTTGGAAACTCGCGCGACAAACCCCGCGCCAGCACATCCAAGATGCGCTTCTCTTCATCGACGGAATAGCCTTGTTCGATCAAAATTGCCTCTCGCCAAACCTTGCTTCAAAACTAACGGCCAAGTTTACCGCGAGCCGTGCGCTGGGCCTCGCGCCCCGCTCGAACCTCACGCCGCATTGCCAAATCGGGCACGTATCCGCCCGAGCGCGTACCGGAACCGAAGTTTAGCTTGCGGCTCGGTCAGCCGCAGATATTCTGCAATTTCCTTCCAGGAATAGCCAGCCTGCCGTGCCATCCAGACCGTACGTGTCCTGTCGTCCATGTTCTCGATGGTTTGCTTGACCTGAATCGAACGATCCAGATCCGACACCGCCTTCGAATCATGGGCATGTCGCAGCCGCTCAAGATCGCGGCCCAGCGGAAGATATTCCACCATCTCTCGCCTTCTGCGTTCCCGCCTCAGGGAGCGATTGAAGCGATGGTGAAAGGCCCCGAAGAGATAGGCCTCCAGGTTCAGTATCGGTCGGCCTTTTCCATTTGACCGACACATGGTTTTCGCGACGGACCGCAGTACCGACTCCCACACATCCGTGGCCAAGGCCATCGCGTCATCGGACGTTTTGTTTGTCAGCTCTTTGCGCGCGTGCGCCTGAACCCGCGGCCACAGACGCCGCGCAACGATTGCCAATTCGCTGACGTCATCCTGGCCCCATGCCTCAGCATTCGCAAGGAATGCAGAAAGAACCCATTCAGGGCCCAATTCGCGGCTGGACATCGGACAGGCCTCTCGTCTTAATGATTACTGCTAAGGCCAGAAAGTGCCAAGAGCTTGACATCTGACATGAGCCGATGTCAAGGCCCGGTGGACCTCTCGCCCCGACCGGAGTCCATAGTGTCACGCCGGCGGAATTGCGGCCCATCGGGTCTGGCCAGCGCCGCCCAGAAATAAAAAAATCTTTTTGATACTTTTTCTCCCCTGCCGGTTCCTTCACTAGATGTAGGGCAATTACCGATTTCTGCCGTTTGGCGAAAGAGGCTTGGAGCAGTGTTCCCCAACGTTGAAGTGCGTCACCTGCACGCAGTCATTGTTTTGGCCGAGGAGTTGAGCTTTACTCGGGCCGCCCACCGATTGCACATCACCCAATCTACGCTCAGCAAACAGATCACTGAGATCGAAGAACACCATAGATTTCACCTGTTCACTCGCGACAATAAAAAGATTGTGGAGCTCACTGACGCAGGACGTGTCTTCGTCGAAGAGGCTCGCTCGGCGCTCTCGCACATGGAGCGGGCTGTTCATCTTGCTCGTGCCGCCCATGATGAACCAGACAACGTTTTGATGATCGGACACTCGCCCTACGCCGATCAAGCCTGGGTTTCAGCCATTCTTGCAATTCGTCTCGCCCTGTACCCCAAGCTCCGCATTCGACTGATGAGTCAGTTCTCAATCGAGTTGCTCCGAAGCGTCCTGGCCGGCGAACTGAATCTCGCTCTGGTGACGGCACCGCCGGAGGACACCAAGATCACGGCCGTGCCATTCGCTCTGACTCCGCTCTATGCAGTTCTCCCACAGACCCACGAGGTTGCCCAAAAGGAACACATCGGGCTCCAAGATTTAGCAAAAGATGACTGGATTCTGTTGGCGCGACGAGTTCACCCCGTCGTTCATGACGCAATTATGGACGCTGCACGACGTGAGGGAATCGCTCCGAAACACGCGCACGAGATCATTACGGCTCAACAGGCGGTTTACTTGGTATCTGAGCAGGTTGGCGTGGCCATCCTGACCAAACCTACGGCCCTTGGAGTTCGCTTGGAAGGTGTAGTGGTAAAGCCACTTTCTGATACGTCATTGTGTTTCCAAACGTGTGTGATTATTAGAACCGACGATGATTCACGATTGGCAAACGAGTTCGCCCGGAGCTTCCTCCGCAAATATGCGCCCCAGCGCCTGCCACCAAAGCAAATGGAATTGTGGCTGTCCGCCTGAGTTGTCAGCTTGCAAACGGCAATCCCGGCGCCGCGCCCTTAAACAGCACTGGCTGGGGTGACATGTTATTCTTTGCCTTCGCTAATTGCGAACAGGAGAAGAGAATTTGAGTCCTATCGAGAAGATCATTCAAGAAGTGAAGAAAGAGATTGCACGATTGAGTCAGGTGGTCCGGTTGTTGGAGGGTACACCTCCAACAGGGAAGAGATCGGCACCAAAGAGCGCGGCACAACCGACACGCAAAATATCAGCGGCAGGCAGGAAAAGAATCGCAGCGGCACAGCGGGCACGTTGGGCAAAAATCAGGGCAGCAAAGAAGGGGTAGTTCGCTGCTTTGAAATGAGCGTTCGCAATTTCTTGCTCACCACCGAGATATCTTTCTGTAGTCTGGATTGAAGAGTGCCCCAGCAAGAATTGGATTTGTTCCAGATCGCCCCCGGATGAGAATGTGGCCATGCGGCCACAAGGGCAACAAGAGGGCAATTACGATTCCGATAGGTTCCAAACAAGGACCTTACGTTACTCTTTGCGCCGCGTAAGTCCATTAGATTACGTTAACTGTGGTACTCATAACCCAAAGGTCGGTGGTTCAAATCCACCCCCCGCAACCACTTACAAATTCCGAGGGACTGCTGGCGTAGTCCCCGATTCGCAAATCAGTGAATCGCGGCGGTTGCGAGCCTCAAATT
>Ga0181539_1005609_pt1 | contig 10051 bp, 3 predicted proteins | sample PEATcosm2014_Bin_46_FD_119767 | JGI IMG/M metagenome (GOLD analysis project Ga0181539, IMG submission 119767) | Peatland microbial communities from MTU Mesocosm Facility, Houghton, MI, USA - PEATcosm2014_Bin23_60_metaG | ecosystem: Environmental > Terrestrial > Soil > Wetlands > Peat | place... | reverse complement strand
GAACTGAGCCGCTCTGTGCCGGGGCGAGAGTGTTGATTCGGCAGGGCCGCGCGCAACAGGAAGTCGTAATGCCTGGCAAGGCCGAGACCTTGAACTGAGTTCCGCGCAACACCTTCAACCGTTCCGGAGGTTCTTCACGATAAGAGCAAAAGGCGGGGGCGCAGCAAGCAAGAGGCCGCAGGCGGCCGCAGGTGCGGCCAGGTATAGATCCTCGTAACTAAAATAGCTTTCCCTAAGGGGGCGGTTGGCCGGGGTCCGGCTCCGGCCGCGCTGGCGCCCGCAAGCAACAGAAATGGAAGACGCTCTGTCGATCTCTTGGTAGTGCGCTAAGTTCGGCGCGACGGCCTCCTTCAATGCCTCAACAGCTTATAGGCGAAACCGGCGCTGAAGCCGTTGGGCTTCATGCCGTTGCTGGGCTCGCCGGCAATGCCGGGCGCGGAAGGCCAGAACTGGTACTCATACTCGGCGCGGAGCGCGATTTTGCGCGTGAGCCGGTAATCGGCTCCTACCCCCGGCGCCAGCGCCAGGTATCTGCCCGTCCCGATGGTGAAGGGGAAGTTACTCTGTCCTAAGCCAACCAAGAACTTGGCATAGGGCCGGAGCTTTCCCAGCCGCACGATTTGCACCTTGGGGCCGATCAGGTAATCATCCTGTGCCTCGCCGTAGAAGCCGTTGAAGCGAAGAAAGCGCGCCTCCCCTTCGACGCCCCAGCGCGGCTTCACGATCCAGTCGGCAAATACGCCTATGCCCGTAATCCGGTCCGGGGGGCCGAAATCGGGCAGAAAGTCGGAGTACTCCCCTCCCACCCAGAGCTTCTCGGTGCTGCCGTACGCGGAGGGCACGACCTGCGCGCAGAGCCGGGCGGGCCGCACAAGAAGCCCCGCGGCAAGCAGAAGAAACACCGCCAGGCATGTAGTTGAGGAGAGCGAATGCCTTCCGGTTTCAGGATAACTTGTTGTTGCTCTCGGCATCGCAGCTCCGAATGAAGTGTAACTCTGTTGCCCACGCCGAGTCCGTTAATGGCCACCCCAACGGCGAAGACCTGTCGCTGGGCATACCTAGAAGAGGGACTTGACGGTCAGTGTGAATTGGGCGCTGTGAGTCAGTGTCGCGCCGTATCCCGTAAAGGTTGCGTTGACCGAGACGTTATAAACGCCGGGGGTCGTTCCGCCAGCGTCGGTGGGCGCTCCGCAGCCGCTCATCGCTCCGAGCAAGGCCGCCAGAATAAAGGCCGGCAACATACGCCGGAGCCGGGAAGAGCGCCGCCGGTAGAAGAACAAGAACAGCCCCAAGGCCGAAAGCGCCCATCTGGCCCTCTTCGGCCAGGGAGAGTTATCCGTCGGCGCGGCCGCGGTTACCTGATGGGGCGCCGCGGTCTGGATGACAAGCTGGGAGACGCCGTTGGCGCCGGGGACTGCGGCCGGGTTGAAGGCGCAGGTGGTGTTGTCCGGCAACTGGCTGCAGGACAGGGTAACATCCCGGTCCCATCCCCCGGTTGGGGTAAGCGTCACCGTGATAACTCGAGTGGCTTCCCCGGTGTAAAGAGACTGCGAAGTGGGCGAAACGGAAATGGAGAAGTCGCCGACATAGGCCGCGATGGTCTCGACATACACCGTCGAGACGCTGGGAAGGTAGTCGACCGAAGTGCTGGTGTAGGACGCGGTGATGGGATGCTGGCCGAGCGCCAGCGCGGGGGTGGTAAGGCTGGCTGTACCGGTGGCGCTGAGAGTTACCGTGCCGAGGGAGACGGCGCCGTCGTAGAAGGTTACTGTGCCCACGGGCACGCCGGGCGTCGTACCCGCCGGCACCGGGGACACTGCGACCAGCGCTGTAAAGGTTACAGGAGCGCCAGTCTCCTGCGGGTTGATGTTCGCCGTAACCGCGGTCGCCGTCGAAAAAACGATGATGTTTTCCGTGTACACGGCGGAGACGCTGGGCAGGAAATAGATGGTCGTGTTGGTGAAGGAGGCGGTGATGGGGTGCTGGCCGAGCGCCAGCGTGGAGTTAGTAAAAGATGCCTTGCCGGTAGCGTCGAGCGTGAAGGTGCCGAGGGAATTCGCGCCGTCGTAGAAAGTAACGGTGCCCACCGGTGCAGCGGTCGCGCCGGGGCCTGCCGAGACCGTTGCGGTAATGGTGACGGGAGCGCCAAGCTCTTGCGGGTCAGCGCTGGCCGTAACCGTGGTTGTCGTCGGGGAGGGCTGAACCACGATCAGTTGCGCGGCGGATTGGCTGGGCTGAAAGGCGGAATTGCCTGCATAAATCGCAATGAGGTTCTGATTGCCCTCCTGGCTGAAACTATAGGCAAGAGTTGCCACGCCGCTCGCGTTCAAGGTTGCGGAACCGAGCAATGTGGCCCCGTTCATAAAGGTCACGGCGCCGTTCGGCGCTACTCCGAAGGCCGAGGCGCTCATCGAAGTTACCGTGGCCGTGAGAGTTACCGTATGGAAGACGAGCACCGGACTGGGAGTTACAGTAAGCGCGGTCTCGCTGTCGTTGATGAGCACATTTTCGGAGAAGGTTACCGAGGTGCTGGCAGCGTAGTTGGCGTCGGCGCTATAAGTTGCCGTAACTGCCTGGCTGCCCGCGGCGGGGAAAGCATAACTCAGCGTGGCCGTTCCCGCGGCGTTGAGCGCGGACGTGCCGATGCTTGCGCCGTTGAGCATGAAGGTAACGGTTCCGGTAGGGCTGCCGGCGGGATCTCCACCCTGACCGGTGACCGTGGCGGTGATGATGGCCGGCTCCAGTGCATAGAGCTTTATTGGAGTTATGGAGACAACCGTGGTGGTGGTGGAAATGCCGGCGACGATCTGCGTGAGGCTGGCGAAATTACTGGTGTAGTCGGCGTCTCCCGAGTAGGCAGCGGCGATGGTATGGCTGCCCTTGGCCAGCGTGCCGGTGGTGAAGGCGGCCACGCCGTTCACCAGCGTCACCGTGGCCAGAACTGTGCTTCCATCGCTGAAGGCGACGGTTCCGGTGGGCGTGATTGGATAGGTCGAAGAAAGCGTCGCGGTGAAAGTGACTGACTGGTCGCGGAGGCTGGGGTTGAGCGAGGAGGTCACCGTTTCCGTGGCCGGAACGCTGTTCGATACAGTCTGCGAGATGCTCGCCTGCGCCCCGCCATAGCTAGTATTTCCCAGATAAGTGGCCTCGATGTCGTGCGAGCCATCGGTCAAAGCGGAGGTCGTATAGGTGGCAACGCCGCTCGAATTGATCGTGCCCGAGCCCAGCAAGACGCCGTTGTCGGTAAACTGCACCGATCCGGTCGGCGTACCAAAGCTGGCGCCGAGCGTTGCGGTAAAGGTGACGGGCTGATTCAAGAGGGAAGGATTGGCCGACGAGCTCAAGTTGAGTGTCGTGCTGGCCGCCTGCACCAGAATCAGGATCTCCACCGAGACACTGGCCGTAAAGGCGCCTTGTCCCGGATAAGTGGCGACCAGTGCATTCACGCCTGGCGCAAGCGGCGCAGTAGTCGCGGTGGCCGCGCCGTTGCCGCCGATCGCCGCGTTGTCGAACTCGACTCCGTTGGCGTAGAAGGTGACGGTGCCCGTCGGCGTACCATTCAGCGAAAAAAGCTGTGCGGTGACCGGCACGCTGGCCCCCGCGCTGGGATAGTAGTTGGAAGGAGTCAGAAGCATGGTTGTCGGGCCGGTTTCCTGAACTCCGGCGTATTCGTAAACGCCCATGTCAACGATGGGATAGCCCGTGCCTGTGGCGTCCTGGATACGAGGATTGCCATCGAAGTCCGTGGTCAACGGCCAGCCCAGGTTGTCCAATTGCTTCAGGGCGCTGTTGTTGCCCGCGTCGATGGTCGGCGAGCCAGCCGCCTCATGGAAGTCGTGGTTGGCGGCATCCACGAAGAGCGGAGCGGCGGATATGTTGCCGTAACTTCCAATGGGATTGGGGAGGATGCCGGAGGAATCGAAGCCCGGGCCTCCGGTTGAATAGATGTCGTTGTGGTCCAGAATCACGTTCTGATTGGGAAAGGTGGTGATCCCCAGAACCTGAAAGGAGGGAAGGGGGCTGTTGCCATAGAAGATATTATTGGCAAACTCCACCTGCGTCGGCTCAGAGACTTCGACGTCGGAGGAGCCGGGCGCGGCAACCTCATAGATGTCCGATGCGGGCGGCGGGGAGTCGGGATTGACGGTAAAACACTGCACCGGCGTCGTGGGCGCGGAGTTCATCCCAATCATGTTATTTACAAACAGAACCGCCGGGGCGGTATATAAGTTGTTTAGCCGCGCGTTCCAGATCATGACCCCTCCGCCGATGCAGCCGGCGGTGTTGCCGTAGACCAGGTTCTGGCTGAAGACTCCGCCCATTCCCGTTGCCTGGTAGAGGTAAAGGCCTCCGCCCGCCTCGGTCGAGCTATTGCTCCCGTTATTGCGCACGATGTTGTTTTCAACGACGTAGTACAGGCTCGGCGGGTAGGCCGCTCCGAACAAGGCCAGCACGCTCACTCCGCCCGCGCCAATACCCACACCGGCGCTCACCGTGTTGTTCTCGATGGTGTTGCCGCTGACCACCGCAGGCATCAATGGCGCTGATCCGCCCTGCTCCCAGATAAGATAGACGCCAGACGCGCGCTGGTAAAAAAGGCCCGAGGAGGGGCTGCATGCACCGCCACTCGCTGGGCCGGAGGTCGAGTTGGAACTGATCTCATTGTTCTGGATGAGCGGGGCGCTGTTCTGCGAATAGACGCCAAAGCAGGTGTTATTGGTGATGGTGTTGCCAAGGATCGAGGGGTTGGATCCGTTGATGGCCTGCACCCCGCCGGAAAGCGCATAGGCCCGGATGGGCGAGAACGTGCCGCCGTTCTGAATCGTAAAGCCCTTGAGGATGCTGCTGCGCGTTTCGTTGGTCTGAAAGGTGACCGCGAAGACATTGTTGGTCCCATCGATGATGGTGCTGGCCGGGCCGGCGGAACTCTCGACCGTGATAGCCTTGCCCCCGAAATCGATGGCTTCGCCATAGGTGCCGGGGGCCACCAGCACCGTATCGCCGTTGCTGGCGGCATTGATGCCGGCCTGGATGGTGGGCTGGTCCTTGGGAACGTTGATCGTCACCTGCGCGCCGATGATTCCGCAGCATCCCGCAAGGCACAGCGCCGCAGCCAAAACTACACGCCCCGTGCGCTTCGGCGCCGACACACGGCGGCCTGCCGCGCACAGCACCGCAAGAATGTCCTTGGAAGAACGCATCGACAAGAACAGCCCTCTGTAAGGGTTCCCGAAAACCACCCCAAGGATACCACGGAGCCGACTCGCCGCGCTCAAGTCCCCCCCGTTCGCCTTATGCGTGCGACAGATGTCAGCCCCGCGCGCTGTCATCTTGAGCAGCCCATGGTCCTTCGGCCCACCCATGAGAATGAGAATCAGGGATGCTTTTCGAAGGTGCGACCTGAATGCGCTTGGAGGCGGCCGACCCACATCTGACCATCCACAAATGATCGGTGCGCCAGGTCTCGTCCGCCGCGGCGGATAAGACCTGGGAACGAAGGAAAAATCCCGTATCAAAAGTACTTTCAGCAACTCAAAGACAGGTGGAGACGGATAAAGGACGGGGAAATACGCCGAAGGCGGAGATTATGCGGGTGGTTTTACAGGCGAGAATGAACAAGATGCTTGGGCCACTGTGCGGAGAGAGAATTTGAACCTTCGCCCCCCCAGGTCCCAAGACGACAATTGGTTTTTAAGTTGTTGATTCGTTTGGGCTTGTAGTGCGCCTAGTAGGCCCCAAGTACACGGTTTTCGGCAGCAATTGGACCCAAATTCTCTGCCTTCAATTCCCAGTAGCTTCTCCACAAAATCGATTGGGAGCAAAGTCTTTACGGTTCGACGGGTAGCGGCGCCGCCTTTGCAGACGGCATATTGAGATTCAGAATCTTCGCCACGGTCGGTGCGATCTGCCGCATGTCGATCACACCAAGATCACGGTGATGGGCGATTCCAACCCCCGACATGAAGAACGACGCGCGCATCTCAGGAAAATCCGGCGAGAACCCATGCGAGCCCTTGCTGCCGGAGATGGGAGTGACCAGATTTCCGCTTGTGGCGGCGCCGGTCTGATAGCCTGACTTGAGAACAACCAGAAACGCCGCATCGGGGAAGCCGCCGGTCGTTTTGATTGCATCGCGATCCAGAACCGCCTCGATGCCGTTGTTCGGGTCGGCGGCCAATTTTGCAAGCAGCTCGCGCACCTGCTGCTCGGTCGCGTGATCGTTGGGGTCGTGCATCATGATAGCCGCCATTCCGCCAGCCAGCCACGGCTCGGCCTTCCATGAATCGATGGTGGAAGACTTCGTCTCGGGATCGACCTTTGTCTGAATGAGCCCTGCCTGCAAGAAAGGGACAAAGAGATTGACCTTGTGCGTGACGGTGACAAAACCATGATCGGAGACGATGACGATTACCGTGGATGGATCGTTCTGGAGCGCCGCCGAGGCCAGCCGCTCGACCATTTTATCGATCGTCTCCAGGTCTTGATCGGCCTCCGCGCTAAAGGGGCCGTGCTCGTGTTCGATCTCATCCAGCGCGCTCAGATGGATAGTCATGAATGCGGGCTTGTATTTGCGCAGAATCTCTACCGAATAACGCGTCTTGATTTCATCTCCGTTGATGCTGGTGTCATCTCCCATCATGAAAGGACCAGCCGTCGGCTCTAACTGCTTGAGCAGTCCCTCCGGGCGCGAAAGGGCGCCGATCAGCTCGCGGTCGAGCGGATTCAGCGCGCCGGAGGAGCTGAAGACTCGCCAGTACTCCGGAATCAGCCAATCCAAATCGGTAGCGCCGACGCTGACCGGCCAGCCAACGCTCGCGGTGCGCAGGCCCGCCTGGTGCGCCGCCTGCCAAAGCGTAGGCACACGAATCTGCGCCGCATACCAGTTCCATGCCTGCGCAAAGTCGCGCCCTGGATCGAACTCGAGGTTGTTATAGATGCCATGCTCGGCAGGTGAAACGCCGGTCAACATGGTAGTGTGGCTGGGATAAGTCACGGTGGGCCAGACTCCCGTCACGCCTTCGGCATACGCGCCGTCGCGCATTAGAGTGCGAAGATACGGTACCTTCAAGCCGCGCGCATCGGCTTCCGTGACATACTCGGGCTTCAATCCATCAATGGAAATCATCAGCACCGGAGACGCGTGGCCCGGTGGGACCGCGGCGACGATCAGCAGAAGCAGCGGCAGCATTTGCAATAAGAAGCGGCGAGTAACTTGATTCATCGGTAGTTTTCCTCCGTAGCCAACGGTTGCCGGTTCCAGAGCGAGAAGCGGTTGCCGCCGGCAGCTTGTCTCTACAACACGAGAATATGGCGGCGTGAAGCGCGGATTATGAACGTCTGAAGAATCATAGCGCAGTTCATTCGCCGGCCCATCACTGTCGCACCGCAGCCATGCTCTCCTGCCTCCTTCTTCCAAAATTCACAGCGCATTTACCGTAACGTCATCTTTGGCTGCAAGTGTATACCCAGAAAAACTTGATGAGTGCGACTTAATTTGGCATTGATCCCTATTCGGATTGCACGCACTTTTCGCACAACCTGGGCGCGTCAAGGGCGAGTCGCGGGCGATTGTGAAGTTGTGCTTTTGTCAAGCCATGTGTTGTTGATTCAGTTACAGGCCGGGTCTCAATCATGCGTTCCGTTCCGGCTCTGAACAGTGTTTCTATCAGTGGTTTTAGGCAGCACCGGCCACCTTCAAAACAAAGGAGAGGAACTTGAAAAGCGCTGTGAACCTGTTTCCCAAGACGTCCCTGTTTTGTCTACTGGCGCTTTGCGGCTTGCTTCCATCCGCAAAGATCGTCGCGCAGTCAACCTACGGAACGATTGTCGGAAGGGTGACCGACCCAAGCGGCGCTGTCGTGGATGGCGCGAAGGTGATGGCGCAAAACCAGGCCACCGGCGATACCCGCGGCGTGGCCACGAACAGCGAGGGAGAATACCGGTTCCTGAACGTCGATCCGGGCCAATACACCATCACGGCTTCGGCGGCGCACTTCGCCGCAACGGAGGATAAGAACGTCGTGGTGCTGGCCCGCGAGACCGCCCGCTCGGACATCCGCCTGGAAGTGCAGGGAGTGCAACAGACCGTGGTGGTGGATGGCGGCCAGTCGGTGTTGAGCGAAGACCTCACCGAGTCCACCTCCATGTCCGGGATCGAGATCGGCTCGCTGGCGTTGAACTTCCGCGCCTCCAACGCGCCCAGTCCCATTGAAGCCGCCGCTGTCTCTCCCGGCGTCAGCCAGGATCAGGGCGGCAACCTGACGTTTTCAGGGCAACTGCCGACGGCCACATCCTTCTCTCTTGACGGCATCTCCATCCAGTCCGTGCGCCAGGGCGGACCCAGCACCAATCTCTTTCCCTCGGTGGAAGGCATCGCTGAATTCCGCGTGAACACGGCGGGCAATAGCGCCGAGTTCGCGCAGCCGACCGACCTTACCGTTGTAACCCGCGGCGGCACCAACCAATTCCACGGCAGCGGTTTCTGGTACTTCACCAACCAGGACTGGAACGCCACGGATGGGATCGGGCATTTCAATCCCACCCTCAGCGCCAACACCTTCGGCGGATCGGTAGACGGCCCCATCGTCAAGAACAAGCTGCTCTTCTACTTCGACTACGAGGGCGTGCGACTCGACCAGAACACGCTGATCGCGACCCAGACCATGCCCGCGGCCTGGGCCTCCGGCAACTTCTCCGGCGTCCCCGGCTTGCAACTTTACACACCCGCCGGCAAGCCGGTGAGCGGCAACCAGGTTCCGGTGAATGCAGATTCGGCAACGATCATCAAGGAATTTTTCCCGTCCCCTGCCGGACCCAATGCGGCCAGCTCCAATATCGACAGCGCGGGAAACAATCTGAACATGACGTGGCCGGGCAACTACACGGCTAATGGTTACGACGGCCGCCTGGATTACAACTTTTCGTCCAAGCATCATATCTTCGGCCGCGTGACCCAGCACGACATCACCAGCACGGGCAGCGACGCCACATCGGAGGGCGCGCTGGGGGCGGTCGGAGACACCAGCTACAACCCGGATATGGGAACGTTCTCGACCATCACCGGCGCCACCAATGTAGCCATCTCCTACAACTGGATCATCCGCTCCAACATGGTGAACGAGCTGCGCGGCGGCTACACGGCCTATAACTTGACCTACGCCTACCCGCAGGCGCAACAGGGCAATTCCATCATCTTTACGCTGGGCATCAATGGACTCCCCGGACCGCCGGTGAACGGGCTTGGCGGCGTCCCTGTCTTCTATGTCGCCAACCTGATGGGCGGGGCAACCAACCAGTTCGGGCATCCGCGCGATCAGAAGAACGGCATCTGGGAGGTCGGCGATAACCTCTCCTGGACGCATGGCAAGTTCAACGCCAAGTTCGGCGGCGACTGGCGGCGCTTGAACTATCAGGACAACATTACCTTTGAAGTCGGCGATGAGTATGGGGATTACTACATCACCGGCGATCAGGTTTGCCCCGCCGCTGAACTGAATCTCTATCCCGATGCCTGCGCGGCCGCTCAGTTTGTGCAGGGCTACCTGGACGAAGCCGATCAGGCGCAGAACGGTCCCGACGGCAAGCCCTTCGGCTATCACTGGGACTTCTTCGGTCAGACGGAATACAAGCTGCGTCCCAACCTGACGCTGACGGTGGGCTTGCGCGATGAACTGAACACGCCCTTCCAGGACGCCACCAATCAGCTCGGCAACTTCGATTACATCAAGACCTCGCCGGATTACGGCAAGCTGATTTACGACCAGAACGAGAAGCTGTCCTCCGGCTGGGTCGATTTCGTCAACAATTCGCAAGTCAATTTCCAGAACCAGTTTGTTCTGAATTCGGCAGTCGGCCTTCCCACCGGCCTCCGCAAACTCGACAACACGAACATCCAGCCCCGGCTTGGCCTCTCCTGGAGCCCCACGCCCAAGACCGTCATTCGCGCCAGCGGGGGCATGTACTCGGTGCCTGTTCTTGGAGCCGTGCTCTACTCCCTGCTGGGCGTGGACACGAGCAACTTCGGATCCTTCTACCCCACCGCCGGCGCCGG
>Ga0181539_1005607_pt1 | contig 10053 bp, 10 predicted proteins | sample PEATcosm2014_Bin_46_FD_119767 | JGI IMG/M metagenome (GOLD analysis project Ga0181539, IMG submission 119767) | Peatland microbial communities from MTU Mesocosm Facility, Houghton, MI, USA - PEATcosm2014_Bin23_60_metaG | ecosystem: Environmental > Terrestrial > Soil > Wetlands > Peat | place... | reverse complement strand
TTGTCGCCCACTACGAAAAGGAAACAAACAATCGCGCTCTTGTCCAAAACGCGAAAGCCGCTTAACGTCATTCACGGCAACGTCCGCTTCACGAAGTTCAACAAAGACCGGGGCAATCCCCGGGCTCCACCTCACCGTTGTTTGATGCCGCCGTCTGTCTTGCGGCGTCCCGATTAGGTCAGTGTTGCTGGCCTATGCAGCGCCCGCGTTAAAGTCCATAGTTGTTAATGGCTGCGGCGCAACGCGCTGCGTCGCCGGTCGCTAAAAAAAGTTGCGGTGTGCAGGCGAACGCTATCCGCCACGGCAAGCGGCCTCTCGCGGGTAGCGCGTGGGGGTCGAGACCCGCGGACAGCATTCGGCAAGCCACAAGACCATTGCCGCTTGAGACTAATGCCACTTGCGCCCGGCAAGGGAGGATGAGCCATGATCGAGGCAACGCTCGAATTGATCTATGGCGCCGCGATCGTCGTATTTTTAGTCTGCGGCATTTTCGCCACGAGGCCGCGAGCGAGGCCCCCGACCTGATCGGCGGCTCGACTCCGAGCATGGCTGTAGCCAGCGTGAGCATGGAGACATGCGCGGTTACACACTGCGGCAACGTGCGCCTCATACGATGTCGAAATGCATCCCGGCGAGCTAAATCGCAATCGGTAGGGCTTACGCGTCGCCGATCCGCGCTGCGAACTACTTGCCGAATTTTATTTTCTCGCCGGTCGCCAAATTGATGCCATACCGCGGCGCGTCCTCGGGCGCGGCGTCAGGATCGGGATATTGGTCGGGCTGCGCGCCGCGGCTCGCAACAATACGGGGGTATCGTATCTTTGCGATCTTTTTCCCTGTCTTTGTCAACTTCACCCGGAAGCGCCACTCGTCTCCGTAATCGAACAAGAACAGCATGGTATGCCCGATGGCGGGAAACGCCTGCGCGACCCGTATCTTCTTTACGCCAAGAACACCGGGGGCGGCGTCGCCCATGTCGGCGAATAGTTCATATCTTGGGTCCACACGCATCATCGCCGCGTCCGTGAGCCCGCTGTAGAAGCCAAAGGCGTGGTCGAAGTCGAAGCCAAAGGCCGAAACGATCGCCTCGGCAAGCCGGTACAGCGATTTCGTGGCCTCGATTTCGATATCCCGGTAGATCGATCCTTGGCCGTCGAGTGCAACGCGAATGACCAGCGTCTCGTTCTGTGCCATGTCCGAACCTCGGCTTATCGCGGGTGAGCGAGCGGACCAGCTTACACCGAAAACACTGGCTCGCTTTCGCATCGACGGTATCATCCCCAGGCGCCGTGGAGAGCGTGTGGAAACGCCGACAGCGGATGTCGCGTCGTTACATCCGTCCTATGCTTGCTGCGGATTGCCGCTATCACAGACAGGAGGTCGGGAGATGGCGCTCGACACGGATCGGATCGACGAAGCGGTCCTCGCACTGCTTTACCTTGGACTGCACGATCACTACCGCGCCTGGAAAGGATTTGACTGGGATGCGATGGACCGGTTGCACCTCCGCGGCCGTAGCGTGCGCTAGAGCCTGGGCGCATTACACTTCGGCGCGGCGAAGGCCCGCATATCGATATTGATGATCGGCCGGTGCGGACTGGGGCAACTAAGCGCAGTGTCCCGCATTTTCGGGGGAGAAGTCAGCTCGCGAAGGTCGCGGTGCTCTCGCTGCGTTTGCTACCACCAACGGCGCCTGCCCCAACCGCCGCCAAAGCCCCAACCGCCGCCGAAGCCGCCACCGCGCACCAGCCGAACCACCAGCAGGAGGAGGACGGCGCCGATGGTGGCGTTGATGATCGCCGAGACAATTCCCATGCCGAGATGGATGCCGAGTTGCGGCAAGAGCCAGTCGCCGATGAAGGCGCCGATGACGCCGATGACGAGATCGCCGATCAGCCCGAATCCGGCGCCCCTGACGATCTTGCCGGCCAAAAAGCCGGCAACAAGACCGACCAGCACTATGACCAGAAGGCTTTCATTGGAGAGATACATGGCGGCGACTCCTCAGACCAGTGTAACCCGTCGTGGAACTTATTGGTTCCATGAACCAGGCCCGGCCGGCGATCTCTTCGGCGCTCTATTCATTTTGGCTTATTCGCCATTGTGGTCAATTTGGAACAGTGCAGGCCGCGGCCGCGTGGAATCATAAGTGGCGCGGGGCCAACATAGGGCCGCAAAAGGTCGGCAATGGCGGACAATTTCATAAAACAACGGGCTAACGCTCAATTCAAGAACCCGCCCGCAATCGACAGCGGCAAGCCCGTCATGTCGGAATCCGAAGCCGCCGCGGACGCTCTTGCCGCCAAGATCGCGCGTCTGAAGGAGCTTCGCTTGGCGCGGGACGCGGCCGAACTGGCCGCGCCGCCGCAACCCGTCCCGGTGAAGAAGAAGGTCCGCAGCAAGAAAAAACGCGCTCCCGCAGCCCCGGCCGCATCGTTGTCGGATTGGCTGAAGGACCGCCACGCCGGCGGACACAATAGCTGAGAATGGGGCGAGCCGGGCGCAGGCTCTAAGCCAACAGCGCCGCCGCTCAGCACCTCCGCGAGATACCCCTCGGTCATCATCGAGCGCGGTAATAATTAGGTGCACTGTCCCCGTAATAGTAATAGCGCACTCGCTCCGCAATCAGGATCGCCTCATGATAGCGTCCCTCGATGAGCGAGATGTACCTGATACGACGACCGTTGTCAAGATAACGTATCCGTTCATGTGACACTACCGAAAGGCGTCACACGGCTGAGTGATGGGTTTCACAAGGGCCGAACCCGTCCTACCGCGCTTGCTAACGCGAGTGTGCCGGAGTAGGTCGGCGCGAAAAGCCGGTCGCGGCGCGCAGGCCGGCGCAGGAGAGTTCGAGATGACAGCCAATGACCGGCCCGTGATCACCAGGAAGGGCCACGAACACGGCAACACCGCGCAATCGGGCGGTCTGGCGTTGATGACGGGAGTGGGACTGCAGCATACGCCGGCGACCCGGTTGTGGTTCGGCAAGGCGAGCAACGCGCCCGGCTTCCGCTCGCTGCCGCACCACCACGGCGAGGCCGAAACCGGCGCCTATCTCTTGTCCGGCCGCGCCCGCATCTATTTCGGCAAGGATTTTCAGGACTACCTCGACATGGCGGCCGGCGATTTCATGTTCGTGCCGCCGTTTTTGCCGCATCTCGAAGCCAATATGAGCACGACGGAAGAGCTCTGGTGGCTCGCCTGCCGCACGCCGGAAAACATTGTGGTGAACCTGCCGGATGTCGAGGACGCGTCGCTTGTGGGGTATCGGCGGCGGTGAGTGTGCGGACATCATGACGTAACGCGTAGGGCGGGTTAGGCGAAGACGTAACCCGCCAATGTGCTGAGAGGCAGAACAAATGGCGGATTACGCCTCCGGCTAATCCGCCCTACGGGCTTGGAAAACGAGGGCATTCCGCGCGTCATGGCGCCCGTCATGGCGCCCGTCATGGCGCCGAGGTACAGTGCCGAATCGTCCATGCGCTGCGGCGCTTTTGATTTGAGGGAGAATTTACGATGCAAGTGTTGTCGGGATTGAGAGCCGGCCTCCTCGCCCTCGTGGCGCTCGTCGGCGCGGTGTCGGTTGCGCACGCCGAGGACGGCACGATCCGCATCCGCATCTTCAAGGCCGGCTTCATCGTGGGCGGCTCGGCCGGCGAAGGCGTGCTGACGTTCCAAGGCCGCAGCTATCCGCTGTCGATCGGGGGATTGAGCTACGGCTTCACCTTCGGCGCCTCGGAGACGCGCTTCCATGGCACCGTCAGCAACATTCACCGCCCGTCCGACGTCAACGGCGTCTACGGCCAGGGCGGCGCCGGCGCAGCCGTCGGCAGGGGCGCTCAGGCCATCGTACTCGCCAACCAAAGCGGCGCCGTGCTGGCGCTTTCCGGCGAGCAGAGCGGCCTGATCGTCAGCGCGGATTTGAGCGGACTGGTGTTGTCGCTGAAGTAAGCGGCGAAGCGTCCCGGTGTTCCAGAGCATGATCCGGAAAAAGCCTGCCCCGGACTTGATCCGGGGTGGTTGCCGGTTTTCCGAAAAGATCATGCTGCAATGGAAAATCTAGACCCTGATCCGACTCAATCAAATTGGATCAAGGTCTAGCGCGGTGATGGCCGGGGTTCACCCGGCGATTTGAGTGATCCATCCTGCCCCGCGCCAGCGGAGGCGAATGATTGTACTTCCCTCAAGCCCGCTCGACACGCGCGGCGTAGCAGCCGGGCGCGGCGAAGTGCACGTGCAGATAGGCCGTGCGCGGATTGGCGAACTGCCGCTCGATCGCCTCTTCGAGGTTGGCGCCCTCGATCAATTCCCAGCCGGTCATCATCGCACCAGCGTCGAAGCCACGCACCGCGAGCGTGCGTTTGCGCAACTGCTCCGGCACCGTGTCGACGGCGTCGAACGTCGCTTCGCCCGCTCGCACGTAAATCGCAAAGCGCATGCGGTAAGGCGATGCGACGGCGTGATGCTCGTAATTGACCAGGATCAGCTCGTCGCCGGGCCTGGCATCAGTGAGGCTGATGCGGCAGGGGCGCGGCCCGTCGGCGATGGTGCGCACCGCGCCGCGTTCCTTGAGCGCGTCATCGGACAGCGCAAACAGCGGGGCGAATTGTTCGGCCGGCAGGCCCTGAATGCGAAAGTGCACGATCTTCCTCCATGTGTTTGCGCATGATCCGGAAAAGTGGAAGCCGGTTTTCCGATAAAATCATGCGCCGCTATCGATAGCGAACACATGGAGCTAATACGCACGCGGCGACACCCGATTTCTGATTTGCTTTTCCTCCCCCGCTTTCGCGGGGGAGGATGAGCAAGTAGCCCGGATTGAGCAGCGGCGAAATCCGGGATTGTGCCGCGAGGCTTATCCCCGATTTAGCGCGTCGGGCGGATTAGCCGAAGGCGTAACCCGCCGCCTCGATGCAGCGGCCTTTAAGGCGATGTTGGCGGATTACGCTTCGCTAATCCGCCCTACTTACGGTGAGTCCATTCGCATAGTTCACTCGTCATGGCCGGACTTGTTCCGGCCATCCAAGTCTTTCTCATCCGTCGCAAACAAACAAGACGTGGATGCCCGGCACAAGGCCGGGCATGACGGCGGAGGGGGCACTCGCGATCCTTCGAGGCCCGCGCTGCGCGCTGGCACCTCAGGATAACGCTCACAACGCCTTATTACTCTCCTTCACCTTATCCGCCTCGACATAAACTTGCGCCCCCATATCCAAAAACCTTTTGGACATATCAGCCATCCCCTGCTTCGCGGCATCGGGATAGAGCGCGGCCTTTTCGTTGTCGGAGAGGCCGGCGGCATAGTCGCGAACGTCGGCGGTGATCTTCATCGAACAAAACTTCGGCCCGCACATCGAGCAGAAATGCGCGACTTTGTGCGCGTCCTTGGGCAGCGTCTCGTCGTGGTATTTTAGCGCGGTGTCGGGATCGAGGCTGAGGTGGAACTGGTCGATCCAGCGGAAGTCGAAGCGCGCCCGGGACAGCGCGTCATCGCGCAATTGCGCCGCCGGGTGTCCCTTGGCGAGATCGGCGGCATGGGCCGCGATCTTGTAGGCGATGACGCCGTCTTTCACGTCGTTCCTGTCGGGCAGGCCCAAATGCTCCTTCGGCGTGACGTAACAGAGCATGGCGGTGCCGAACCAGCCGATCATGGCTGCGCCAATGGCGGACGTGATGTGGTCGTAGCCCGGCGCGATGTCGGTGACGAGCGGGCCCAAAGTGTAGAACGGCGCCTCGCCGCACTCCTTGAGCTGCTTGTCGACATTGATCTTGATCTTGTGCAACGGCACGTGGCCGGGGCCTTCGATCATCACCTGGCAACCTTTGGCCCAGGCCACCTTGGTGAGTTCGCCGAGCGTTTCCAGTTCGGCGAATTGGGCGCGGTCGTTGGCGTCGCGGATCGAGCCGGGGCGCAAGCCGTCGCCGAGCGAGAACGACACGTCGTATTTGCGCATCAGATCGCAAATCTCGTCGAAGCGCTCGTAGAGGAAGCTTTCCTTGTGATGCGCCAGGCACCACTTCGCCATGATCGAGCCGCCGCGCGAGACGATGCCGGTGACGCGGTTGGCGGTGAGGTGGATGTAGGGAAGCCGCACGCCGGCATGGATGGTGAAATAATCGACGCCCTGCTCGCACTGCTCGATCAGCGTGTCCTTGTAGCATTCCCAGTCGAGTTTCACCGGATCGCCGTCGACCTTCTCCAGCGCCTGATAGATCGGCACGGTGCCGATCGGAACCGGCGAGTTTCGCAGAATCCATTCGCGGGTGTTGTGGATGTTGCGGCCGGTGGACAGGTCCATCACGGTGTCGGCGCCCCAGCGGATCGCCCACACCATCTTTTCCACTTCCTCCTCGACGGAAGAGGTGACCGCGGAGTTGCCGATATTGGCGTTGATCTTGGTGAGAAAATTGCGGCCGATGATCATCGGCTCGAGTTCGGAGTGATTGATGTTGGACGGGATGATCGCGCGACCTCGGGCAACTTCCGAGCGGACGAATTCCGGCGTGACGAAGAGAGGCACCGAAGCGCCGAAGCTCTCGCCGTCGTCGTGGGCGGCCTGGGCCACGTCGAGCATTCTCTTGCGGCCGAGGTTTTCGCGCTCGGCGATGTAGATCATTTCCTTGGTGATGACGCCCGAGCGCGCCCATTCGAGCTGGGTGGTGGGGGCGTCGCCGACGCCACGCAGCGGCATCGGCGTATTCGGAAAATTCCTCGCCAGGTGCTTGCCGGCGACGTTGCCGTTATCGACCGGCTTGATCGGGCGGCCGTCGTATTCCTCGACGCCGCCGCGCTCGCGCACCCATTCGAGCCGGGTGCGCTCGAGGCCCTTCTCGACGTCGATTGCCGCGTCGTTGTCGGTATAGACGCCGGACGGGTCGTAGACCCGCACCGGTTCCTCGCCGGAGCCTTCCGAGAGCGCTATCTCGCGTAGCGGCACGCGCAACTCGGGCGCCGCCTCGGGCGCCGCGTAAATCTTGCGGGAGCCGGCGATCGGGCCGGTGGTGACCTTCGGCGTCGCGAGATCGGATTCGGACAGAGGCTTATTCATCGTTCACTCCTGTGGGCGCGCCTGAACGGACGCGCCTTTGGGTCGCTCCGGGGGCGAGCGATCCCGAATTGGCGAGCCGAACATAACCTGCGGGGCGGAATTTGCGTGTAGTTTCCGTCCCTTCGCCGGCATGACCCGGATCAGGTTCAAAGGGTCACCGCAGTTCTCGCAAGCGAGATTCGCGGTCTCTCAGCTCCTGCCGGAGCTCCCCTCGGAACACCCTTAATCTAGGCTCCCGGCGCTTTGTGTCAACGCGGTGAAATCATGGCTGCTGCGCACTCCTTCTCGCCGCGCGGGAAGAAGGAGAAGATTTCAATAATCCTTCAACAGCCGCTCGATGTAATCGAGTTCCTCCTGCGGGCGGGCCATGTCGCCGAAGCGCTTGCGCAATTCCTCGATGATGCGGCGGGCGCGCTGCACATCGATCTCGCCCGGCACCTTGACCGTCGAGTCGTCGCCGTATTCGCGGCCGCGCAGCGGCCGGCCGAGCGGATCGGTGTCCTGCTGGGCGCGCGGATGGGCGAAGCGGCCGCCGTGACCCTGGCCCGGCGCCTCGCCGAGCTGCTGCTGCATCGACTGGGCGAGGCCCTGCGCGCCCTTGCGCATGGCGTCGAGCGCGCGGCCTTGGGGATCGACGGCGCCGTCGGCATTGCCCTCGCCGAGATCGCCCGCGGCCTCGCCCATCGCGTCGCCGGCGCGGCCGAGCTGGTCCAGCTGCTCCTGACCCTGACCTTGGCCTTGCTGGCCCTGTCCCTCTTGGCCGCCCGGCTTCTGGCCGAAGCCGTGGTTTTTCAGATCGTCGAGCAATTTGTCGAGCCGGTCGCGCAGCGCCTGCTGACCCTGCCGCAGCTCGCCCAGCGAATTGCCGGGCTGTTGCTGTTGGCCGGGGCGGCGCTGCTGGCCGCGTTGCGCGTCCTGCTGGCGCTGATCTTGTCCCTGCTTGAAGGTGCGGTCGCGCAGATCCTGCTGCTGGCGGATCATGTCGCCCAGCTCGTCGAGCGCCGACATCATGTCGTCATTGTCGTCGCCGTTGCCGTCCGGCGACGCCATCTGCAGGTTTTCCATCATCTGGGCCAGTTGCTGCAGCAGCTGCCGCGCGGCGTCCTTGGCGCCGCTCTTCGCCATGTTTTCCAGCCGGTCGATCATGTTCTGCAGATCGCGCTGGCTCAACACATGCGCATTGGGGCCGAGCGGCCGCGACAGCTGCTGGCTGTTTTTCAGCTGCTCGGCCAGCGCCTGCATGAAGCGGTCCATCGCCGCGCGCAGCTGATCCATCAATTGCTTGATCTCGTCGTCGCCGGCGCCGCGTTCGAGCGCCTGCTGCAGCGCGTTCTCGGCGTTGCGCAGCGCGTTCTGTGCGTCGGCGATATTGCCGTCCTCCAGTCCGACCGCCATCTGCCACAACCGCGTCACCACGGCGCGCAGATCGTCGTCGCTCTTGGCGCGCACCAGCGACCAGAAGATCGAACGCAGGCCGAGATAGACCCCCGCTTCGGGCGTGAATTTGTCCGGCGCGATGGCGAGCGCATCGAGCGCGGTGATGACGAGCGGCCGGCTATTGGCGTCGAGCGCCAGATTGCGCCGCTGTTCGATCAGCGCCCGCGCCAGCGGCTTGGTGAAGACGCGCTGCGGCAGGTTGAAGGTGAACGGCTCGCTCTTGCCGGTATTGCCGCCCTCGTCATGGGCGACCAGCGTCATCGTCACTTCGGCACCGGCCCAGGGATGGTCGGTCAGGTCCTTGATGGTCTGGCCGACGCCGTTTTTGGTGCGCGCCTGCGGCAACACCAGCGCGAAGTCCGGCGGGCCGTAAAGCGGATGCGCGCTTCCTCCGGCCGTCGCCGCATCGCTATTGCGCGCGAAACCGGCCTCGGCCGCCGTCACGCCGTAGTCGTCTTCGAGCCGGTAGGAGAGGGAGAGCGAGCCGCGGTTCTGCTGCTCCGGGTCCTTGGCGAGCGCGATGCTGGGCGGCCGATCGGGAATGGCGTTGAACGGCCAGACCAGATCTTCGCCGGCGCCGCGCAACGTTGCGGTGCCGGTTGCGGCGATCTTGAAGCGATGTTCCTCGGTGCCGGCCGGCGCATGCGCGTCGTCCTGCTCAGGCGTAACGCCGCCCGAGCCGGTGACCGCGAGATCGCGCTTGCCGGTCGAGCGGACGATCAGCGTCGAACCGACCGGCACGCTGACCGGCAGATTGACCGACCCTTGAGCCTGCGTCGCCGCTGCCGCTGTCGTTTCGCCCGGATGGAGGCCGGGCAGGATGAGCGGCGGCCTGCCGGTGTAAGCCGGCGGGGTGACCCAGGCGTCGACCCGGAAATTCGCCGGCAGGCCCACGCCCTGGAGATCGAATGCCGCCGCGATGCGTTTCCAGCGTTCGCCGCTGGCTGCGAAAAAAGTCGCGATGCAGGCCATCAAGACCAGCGCGCGCAGCGCATAGGGATCGCGCCCGGCGATGCGCGGCGACGGCACGCCTGCCTTGAGCGCGCGCGCCGCTTGTAGCGCGCGTTCGACATGCGCGTTCCACAGCGCGAGCGAATAGGGATCTTTCGGCGTGATCGCGAGCGCGTCGGCGACCGCCGTCGCCGGGCGATGGCGCAAGCCGCTGCCGCGGTCGAGCCGGCGCAGCCCCTCGCCGATCGCCGGAACCCGCAAGAACACGAGCGGCACGACGGCCACGACCGCGATGGCCGCGAACACGACAAGACCGACGGTACGGCCGAGCGGCGGCAGCACGAGCCACAAGCCGAGCCAGGACAGCGCGAGGAACAGTCCGACCGCCGTCGCAAGCGTCGCCAGCGCCGGCCACAGCCGCTCCCATAAGATCGCAAAGCGGGCGCGCCGCACCGCCGACGCAAGAAGCGTCCGGCCCGCCGGATTCCCCGCAGTCTGCGGGCCAGAAAGAGGCGCAGGCTGTTCCGTCACGATCACTCCGTCATTGGCCGCTCGCCGGCCGGCATTGACGCATGACAACAGCGTAACATGAGGGCCGGTTCAAGGCATCGGG
>Ga0181539_1005597_pt1 | contig 10068 bp, 8 predicted proteins | sample PEATcosm2014_Bin_46_FD_119767 | JGI IMG/M metagenome (GOLD analysis project Ga0181539, IMG submission 119767) | Peatland microbial communities from MTU Mesocosm Facility, Houghton, MI, USA - PEATcosm2014_Bin23_60_metaG | ecosystem: Environmental > Terrestrial > Soil > Wetlands > Peat | place... | reverse complement strand
TATCGCGGTGCGGCACCGGCGCTGACCGACCTGATGGGCGGTCAGGTTCAGGTGATGTTCGACAATCTGCCATCGTCGATTGCCTATATTCGCGACGGTCGCTTGCGCGCGCTCGGCGTGACGACGGCGACCCGCAATCCGGCTTTGCCCGATGTACCGAGCGTCGGCGACACCGTGAAAGGCTACGAAGCGATCGCGTTTTTCGGTCTGTCGGCGCCGAAAGGCACGCCGCGCTCTGCTATCGATAAACTGAACAAGACGGTGAACGAGGCGCTCGCCGACCCCGCGATGAAAGCAAAGCTCGCCGAGCTCGGCGGGGCCTTGATCCCCGGCACGCCCGAGGATTTCGGCAAGCTCGTCGCCGATGAAACCGCTAAATGGGCGCCGGTCGTCAAGGCCACGGGCGCCACCGCGGAGTGAGCACCCGAACATTCCGAGGGGACGAAGACGATGTTGACGGTCGCGCGCGTTCTCCTGACCTTGACCGTGATGGGCTATAGCGTGGCGACCATCAAGGCCGATTTCAACAAAACCCACGCCACCAATCCGGCGTGGACGCCGCACGGGCGCTTTCACGTCGTGTGGCAGATTCTGTCCTATAACGGCATCGGCTTGATCGCACTTTACCTGATCTGGTCGGGCGGACCGGACGCGTACCGACACCTCGTGCTCGCGGCGGCGTTCAGCGTCGTCATTTATGGCGCTTTCTTCGCGGCGGCGTTCGCCCGGCCGCTCTTCAAGGGAAGCCTTTACGACCAGAACGGCTATCTGCCGTTCAAGCCCCCGTTCGGTCCGCAGCATTGGCGCTGGGATGCGAACGTCACCGTGTTCACGATCCTGTCGGCGATTCTGGCTGCGGCGATCGTGGCCCTGGCGGCCGGCTAAAGCATGTCCCGCAAAAGTGGCGATCGGTTTTGCGAAAAGGACATGCTAAAACAAATAGCTGGAGCGGGATGAAGATTCGAAGAAAAGTCATCTTGCTCTAGCGGTTTCGCCATGACAATCGCATCACAACATGACCTCGCATAACAAAAAATCGCCCGAACAGCTGCGCAGCTATCGCTGGCTCGGCAAGAACGATCTGCGCTCGTTCGGCCATCGCTCGCGGCTGCGCCAGCTCGGCTACGACCGCGCTGACTGGGTCGGCAAGCCGGTGATCGGCATCATCAATACCTGGAGCGACATCAACGCCTGCCACGGCCATTTGCGCGATCGCGCCGAGGACGTGAAGCGCGGCGTCTATCAGGCCGGCGGGTTCCCGATCGAGTTGCCGGCGATGTCGCTTGCCGAGCCGATGGTCAAACCGTCGACCATGCTCTACCGCAACTTCCTCGCCATGGAGTGCGAGGAGTTGTTGCGCAGCCATCCGATCGACGGCGCGGTGCTGATGGGCGGCTGCGACAAGACCACGCCCGGACTCATCCTGGGAGCGATCAGCATGGGCATTCCGGCGATCTACGTGCCGGCGGGGCCTATGCTGCGCGGCAATTGGCGCGGTCAGGTGTTAGGTTCGGGTTCGGATGCCTGGAAATATTGGGACGAGAAGCGCGCCGGGCGCATCGGCGACGAGGAGTGGAACGAGATCGAAGGCGGCATTTCGCGCTCGTTCGGCACCTGCATGGTGATGGGCACGGCCGCCACCATGATGGCGATCGCCGAGGCTCTCGGCTTCGCCTTGCCCGGCGCTTCGTCGATCCCCGCGGTGGACGCCAATCATCCGCGCATGTGCGCGGCCGCCGGCCGCCGCGCCGTCGACATGGTCTGGGAGGACCTGACGCCGCAGAAGATTCTCAACTCTGCGGCTTTCGACAACGCCATACGCGTGCACATGGCGCTCGGCGGTTCGACCAATGCCATCATCCACGTCATCGCCATGGCGCGTCGCGCCGGCATTCCGCTCGACATGGCCCGCTTCGACCAGCTTTCGCGCCAGGTGCCGGTGATCGCCAATATCACGCCGTCCGGCAAATATCTGATGGAGGATTTTTTCTATGCCGGCGGCTTGCGCGCATTGATGGGCGAGATGCGGGAAATGCTCGATCTCGGCTGCATCACCGTCAGCGGACGCCCGCTCGGCGATGGCATTGCCGGCAGCAAGGTGCACGTGCCCGACGTCATCCGTTCGCTCAAACAGCCGCTTTATCCGGAGGGCGCCACCGCCGTGCTCACCGGCAATCTGGCGCCGCGCGGCTGCGTGATGAAGCCCGCCGCTGCGGAGAAGCGACTTTTGCGTCACCGCGGCAAGGCCATCGCCTTCGAGAACTACGAGCACATGGCGCGCGAGGTCGATCGCGACGACCTCGATGTCACGCCCGACCATATCCTGGTGCTGAAGAACGGGGGACCGAAGGGCGGCCCCGGCATGCCGGAATGGGGCCAATTGCCGATTCCGAAAAAGCTCCTGAAAGCCGGCGTCCGCGACATGCTGCGCATTTCCGACGCGCGCATGAGCGGCACGAGCTACGGCGCCTGCATTCTCCACGTCGCCCCGGAAAGCTATGTCGGCGGTCCGCTCGCTTTGGTGCAGACCGGCGACGAGATCGAAGTCGATGTCGCCGCGCGGAATATTCATCTGCATGTCGGCGACGATGAACTGGCGCGCCGGCGCGCCGCCTGGAAAGCGCCAGCGCCGCCTTATCCGCGCGGCTACGGCGCCATGTTCATGACCCATATCGGCCAGGCCGACGAGGGCTGTGATTTCGATTTTCTCGAGGGCCAGGCGCCGATCGCGGAGCCGGAGATTCATTGACGCCGTCTATTGCAAACCGCCGCTTCCAGGTCGTTGCGGCGGTCCGCGTTCAATTCGATTGAATGCTTAAGAACTTTATTATCCACGCTATGAATTTCGCTTCATAGGTTTGATCGGGTTCAAGCGAGTGTTCACCGATCGAGCTTAGTTTCTCAGTGGCGCAGCAAAACACGGTCCGAAGCGACAGATGCGCAAATTTACGTCGCTGTTCTGGCGGAGCTTGCCGCGGGGGCTTCCGTTTGCAGACGACAATCCGGAGGTGGTCACGCGCGATCTCGTCAGCAAGTCTTCCGGCGGCATGACCATCCGCGACGACGGCGCGCACAAACTTACCGAGCGGGTGAAGGGCGCAAGTCCACAAATCGCCCTCGGCACCGCACGCCGCCAAGCCGGCTCGCGATGCATCATGGCCCTGGTGCGCTCGCATTGCCCGTTGATCGATTTAGCACACGTCGCTGCAACAGTGAGCCATCCGGCATGCATCCTGATGCAGAGGTGAATGCGTTGAGGAGGATACGATGGATCGGACAATCGCACGGCATCGCTTAACCACGCAACTTCGCCGTTCCCAGGTGAATTCCTCCGTCATTAGACAGTGGAAACATGTTGCTTGGATTGTCGGAAACCGGATGACGGCGTTTGCAATAGTGCTGGCTTGGTTCACCGTGTGGCCTCTATGCGCATATGCGCAGGGTACCCCAGTGGAAGCGAAGGCGCTCGCTGAACGAGCCGCGGCGCATATGCTCGAAGTCGGCCCGGAGCAGGCTCTCCGCGACTTCAATGATCCTGACGGAACGTTTCGCGACCGCGATCTCTTTGTCGTCACGTATGATCCGGAACGTAAGGTGGCTTCAGCGATTGGCGTGAAGGCTTATCTTGGCCGCGACGCGACGGGTTTCGTCGACGCCGACGGCAAGGAGTTCGGCAAGGAAATCATCGCGACCGCCGAGAAATCAGGCACGGGATGGGTGGAGTACCGCATGACGAACCCTATAACCATGAAAGTGGAGTTGAAGACTTCTTACGTGATCAAGGTTGGGGATTACATTGTCTTCGTCGGAGCCTATCGTCCGTAGGACTGGACATCATGAAGTTACGCCCACTGAGGGACATACCTATTACCTTCAAGGTATTCTTGGCTCCGGCGCTGCTGCTATGCGCGCTTCTGCTTCTCGCCGTGGTGGCCATTGTCGATTTGCAAAATGCCAAGTTACGTGTTCGCGAATTGAGCGAAGGCGCGTTCGAAACGTTTCGTCTCACTGTCGCGGCCAAGGACGCCGCTTCTGTGGTGCAGGTACGTCTGCTCGATGCGATTTTGGTGTCCGCAACTGAAGTTGACAAAGCGAGGGTGGCGCCGCGAATTGCCGCGGTGGAGCAAGCGTCCGAACGGGCTCAGGCCCGCTTCGATGCACTTTATAATTGGCTCGGCACCACGTCGTCGGGTGCAGTCAAGCTACGCGGGGCACTGCAAGCGTATCTCCTGCCGCTGGGCGAGGTGCTGCATATTGTCCGGGACGACCCGGCAAGCGCATGGATCATTGTCAATGAAGTCAGGCGGAGCTTCGCGCAACTCAACGATGACCTCGCGCAATTCCAGGCGGGTGCAAATGCGCTGCGCCAGTCGTCTTCGCGGCAGGCAATCGAGGACGCGGCGACAGCCGACTCCGTCTTTTTCGTGATCGTGGTAATCACGGTCGGTTTTTCCGTTTTGGTTACGGTGCTCGCAGCGCGCTCGATCACAGCGCCGATTATTCGTTTGACCCAAGCAATGGGCGATCTGGCGGCTGGGAATCTCGAGGTTTCCGTACCGGAGCTGAATCGCCGCGACGAGGCCGGAATGATGGCCGCGGCGATGGAGGTGTTCAAGGAAGGATTGATCGAGGCGAACCGCTTGCGTGCGGAACGCGACATTGCACGCGTCCGCGAGCTGCAGCATGTCAAGCAACTTGCCGAAGAAGCCGAAGTCGAGCGCCAGCGCCTCGACGCCGCGCTGACCAACATGTTGCAGGGTCTTTGCATGTTCGATGCCGATCAGCGGTTGCTTGTTTTCAACCGCCGTTTCGTCGAATTGTTCAAAATTCCAGCCGATAAGATGACCGCGGGCATGCCGATGCGCGAAGTGATGCAGTTGGCGCAAGGCGTCGACAAGAACCCGGAAGCCGCCGGCGACGCGCAAGCCGGATTGCTGGCCGAACCGCGGAGCGGCTCGGTCGTCACGACCTTGGCTGACGACACCGTCATTTCGATTGCCCATCGTCCCATACCGGACGGCGGCTTCATCGCTACTTTCGAGGACATCACCGAGCGGCTGCGCAGCGAGGAGCGAATCCGGCACCTGGCGCATTTCGACGCTCTCACCGATCTGCCGAACCGCGTATCGTTCTACGCGCGGACGGGCGAGGTGCTGCGCCACCTGCGGCGCGCCGAATCCGTCGGCGTGTTGAGCCTCGATCTCGATCATTTCAAGAACGTCAACGACACGCTCGGCCATCCCATCGGCGATCTTCTGTTGAAGGCGGCGGCCGAGCGCATGCGCAGTTGCGTCCGCGACGAAGATATCGTGGCCCGACTGGGCGGCGACGAATTCGCCATCGTGCAGGTTCCGTCGGCGCAGCCGCCGAATGTTCCAGCCCTCGCCACGCGGCTCATCGATGTAGTCGGGGCGCCTTATGATCTCGATGGCCATCAAGTGGTCGTGGGTACCAGCGTCGGTATCGCTATTGCTCCGGCCGACGGCCGCGACCCCGACGTCCTCATGAAGAACGCGGATCTTGCCCTCTACCGCGCCAAAGCCGACGGCGGCGGCACCTATCGCTTCTTCGAGCTTGAAATGGATTCCCGCATGCAGGCGCGCCGGGCGCTCGAATTGGACCTCCGCAGGGCGGTGATCAAGGGCGAGTTCGAGCTCTATTATCAGCCGATCGTCGACGTCAAAACCGAGCATGTCACCAGTTGCGAAGCTCTGCTCCGATGGCATCACCCCGAACGCGGGATCGTCTCGCCGCTGGAATTCATTCCAGTCGCAGAAGAGACCGGCCTGATCGTGCCAATGGGAGAGTGGGTATTGCGCCAAGCCTGTGCTGAGGCGGTGTGTTGGCCGCAGGATGTTACGGTGGCCGTGAACCTCTCTCCGGCACAATTCAAGAGTCGGGCCTTGGTGCAGACCGTCATCGGCGCACTGGCGAGTTCGGGTCTTGCGGCGGATCGGCTCGAGCTGGAAATTACCGAGCTGGTTCTGCTGGAGGAAAGCGAGGGTGCCTTTGCCATTCTGCATCAGCTTCGTGATCTTGGCATCAAGATCGCGATGGATGACTTCGGCACCGGCTATTCGTCGCTGGGCTATCTGCGAAGCTTCCCATTCGACAAGATCAAGATCGACCAATCCTTCATCCGTGACTTGCCCATGAAGGAAGACAGCGTCGCGATCGTCCGCGCTGTGGTCGGGCTGAGCAGTAGCTTAGGGATCACGACGACTGCCGAGGGCGTGGAGACCCGGGCACAACTCGACAGTCTCAGACGCGAAGGCTGCACGGAAGTCCAGGGCTTCCTGTTTTCCGAGCCGAAGCCGGCCGAACATATCCGCGGATTGCTTGCGGCGTCCGACAATGTCCCGGCGGTCGCGTGAGCCGTCAGACGTCGCGCGCGGTGCGGTCGGTGTCGCGGCGCGCAAAGGTCATCTGGCAAAGGTCATCTGCATGTCGGCGACGATGAACTGGCGCGCCGGCGCGCCGCCTGGAAAGCGCCTCCCCGCATTATCCACGCGGCTACGGCGTCATGTTCATGACCCATATCGGCCAGGCCGACGAGGGCTGCGACTTCGACTTTCGCGAAGGCCATGCGGCGATCGCCGAGCCGGAGAGTCATTAGGGCGCGGATTCGTGGACGGCCGAGACGCGACGCCCCGCCATCGGCCTGGAACCAAGATCGGAGGAATCCCACATGTTGTCAGAAAAGCAGCAGGCAATGGTAGCGCTGTTCGAGAAGCACGTCGGTGCCGAGCTTGCCGGCGATCTCGACACCACGATGGCGACCATGAGCGACGATCCTCATCTCAACCACGTCCCCACCATGGCGGGGGGCGTCGGCCGGGACGGTGTCCGCGCCTTCTATCGCGATCATCTGGTCGGCAAGTTCTTTCCGCCGGATGTGACGATGGCGAGCGTGTCGCGGACCGTCGGAGAGGATCGGGTCGTCGAGGAACTCTTCATCAGTTTCACCCACACGACGGTCATCGATTGGCTGCTGCCGGGCGTGGCGCCGACCGGGAAAGCGGTCGAGATGGCAGTGGCCGTGATCGTCGGCTTTCACGGTGATAGGATTTCCCACGAACACATTTACTGGGATCAGGCCGGTGTGCTCGTGCAGATCGGGTTGCTCGACCCCGCCGGTCTGCCCGTGACCGGGGCCGAAAGCGCCCGCAAGGTGATGAACCCGAAGCTGCCGGCCCGCGTCTTCTGAGCGAGCCGAGTCTCACCCGGAACGGACCTCGCCCCCGATCCGATCGGACAATCAGCTCCGCGACGGCGGCTTCCAGATGCCGCGCTCCTGCATCAGCCGAACCTGGCGGTCGATCACGTCGCGTTTGTAATCGGCGTGACGGCCGGGAATTTTGTCGGCATAGAGATTCTTCGGATAGATCGGCTGCTCGTAGATGATCTGCGCCAATTCGGTGCGGATGTCCTTGACCCAGTTGGTCACCTGGGAGCTTTGCCGATGGTGCCGCAGCGCTTCGATATTGATCGGGCCGGCGACGAAGGTCGAGCCGTTGGTATCGCGCTGCTTGCCGACCAGCGCGCCGCGATAGTCGACGATCATGGACTGGCCGCCGCCGGCATCGATCGGTGTCTCGCTGTCGGTGTGGAGGTGGTAACCGCCGATGTTGGGCGCGACGACGTACATGTTGTTCTCGAGCGCCCGCGCCCGATTGGTGATTTCGAAAAAGTCGTTCTCGGTGAACGGCGCCGGCAGCGAGGCGCGATACACCACTTCGGCGCCGTTGAGCGCCAGGCCGCGGCCGTTCTCCGGGTAGCTGCCCTCCATCGCCATCATGATGCCCAGTCGCCCGATGGCGGTGTCGACGACCGGCCAGAAGGCTTGCAGGGTGCGGCCGTATTTCTCCACCCACCAGTCGAACACGTCGTGCGGCGAGACCGAGCGCTCGCACGGCAAGAGCGCCGATATCTTGTAGTGCTTCAAGATGACGGCGCCGTCCGGATCGACGATGAAGCCGGCATTGAAGAAGCGGTCCGGCCAGTCCTCGTGGCGCGCCTTGGCTTGCGCCATGATGAAAACGCCCCACTTGCGGGCAAGCCGGCCGATGCGGTCGGTCTCCGGACCGGGAATGTCGATCGCGCAGGTGCGCGCGAATTCGGAATGATCGGGGTCGAGGACCTCGTCGTTGAACCCCTGCAGCGCGCCCTCCGGGATTGCGATCAGGCGAACGGGGATGTCGAGGTTCGACAGCCAGTACGCCGCGTGGGTGAGGCTTTCCAGGTGCTCGAGATTTTTCTCTATCTCCTCGCGCCGCCGAATGCCCCAGAAGCTGGGGATCAGCCCCACCGCCGTATAGGGTTCGATCATGTTCGCATCCTCCAAAAGCCGTCTGGCAACCGATAGGGGATCGAGCAGAAGCTGCCCTGAAGCTTCGCGTGGCGTCAGCTTAACCCGCCGGTTTCTGTTCGCCCAACGCTAAAATCGAACCAAAGCGCCCACGACCGGGACGGAGTGGGCTGCCACTTCGATTTTCTCCAAGGCCAGGTGCCGATTGAGGAGCCGCAAATCTATCGACTCCCTCTCCCCCCATAGCGCGCGCGGGGAGAGGTGAATCTCACCCCGCTGGAAGCACCACGGCGCGACAGTCGCCCAGCCCGATGCGCGGATAGCCGGGCTTCGAGCAAAAGCCGCGGAAGATGATCTCGTCACCGTCCTCGATGAAGCCGCGCTTCTCGCCGCTCGGCAGCGTCAGCGGCTCCGAGCCTCGCGCGGTGAGTTCGAGGAGGCTGCCCCAGCTCGATCGATCAGGTCCCGAAATGGTTCCCGAACCGATCAGGTCGCCGACCGCGAGATTGCAGCCGTTGCTGGCATGATGCGCGACCATCTGCGCTACGGTCCAATACAGATGTGCCGACGATGTTCGGGTCAAAGGCATCGGTGCGATGCCCTGACGCCGCATGGTTTCGGTCGACATCAGGGCCTCGAGCGTGACGTCGAGACCGCCATGCGCGCGGTCGTCGGCATCGTCGAGATGCGGCAACGGCGCGGGATCGCGCTCCGGCCGCGCAAAAGCCGTCGTGTGAAACGGCAGCAACGCCTCCGCCGTCACCACCCACGGCGAGACGGTGGTGGCGAAGTTCTTCCCTAGAAACGGTCCAAGCGGCTGGTATTCCCAAGACTGCACATCGCGCGCCGACCAGTCGTTGAGCAGACAGTAGCCGAATATATGCTCGGCCGCCGTGGCGACCGGAATTGGCTCGCCGAGTTCGTTGGGCGTGCCGATGTAAAAGCCGAGCTCGAGTTCGAAATCGAGATGGCGTGAAGGGCCGTAGCTCGGCACCGCCTCGTTCGGTCCCTTGCGCTGGCCGCGCGGTCGCTTGAACGGCGTGCCGCTGACGCGGATCGAGGAGGTTCGGCTGTGATAGGCGACCGGTACGTATTTGTAGTTGGGCAACAGCGGATTGTCGGGCCGGAACATCCGCCCGGCATTGGTGGCGTGAAAGACCGAGGCGTAGAAATCGGTGAAATCGCCGATCGCTACCGGGAGCCCGATCTTCGCCTGCGCCATCGGCGTGAGACGGGCGCTGATCCCGGCGTCGCCACGCTCGGCCCTCAGGGCGCGCGACAACTCCAGCCGCAGCGCCGACCAGGCCTGCGGTCCGAGCGACATCAGAGGATTGAGATAGGGCGCCGAGCAGGCCGCCGCCGCTTCAGCAGCCAGACCGTCGAACGTCGCGCCTACAGCCGCGACATCGAGGATCTGATCGCCGATCGCGACACCGACCCGCGGCGGTTGTCCGGCCGCCGGCCGAAACACGCCGAACGGCAGATTTTGGATCGGGAAATCGCAGCCGGGCGCATTGGCGGTTTCGACAATGCTTCGGAGCGCGGGATCGTGGGTCTCGTTCAATTTGATCGGCATGTCTTTATCTGAGCTGATGCGTCGCGAACGGGATCAATGCGGAGATTGCTGATCGGTTGCGGCCCGGATGGCGTCGTAGCGGGCGAGAAAGTCGTCATACATGCGCCTCAGTCCGTCGCGCAACGATATTCGCGCCCGCCAGCCCAGCGCGTTGATGCGCGTCACGTCCAGCAGCTTGCGCGGC
>Ga0181539_1005596_pt1 | contig 10068 bp, 11 predicted proteins | sample PEATcosm2014_Bin_46_FD_119767 | JGI IMG/M metagenome (GOLD analysis project Ga0181539, IMG submission 119767) | Peatland microbial communities from MTU Mesocosm Facility, Houghton, MI, USA - PEATcosm2014_Bin23_60_metaG | ecosystem: Environmental > Terrestrial > Soil > Wetlands > Peat | place... | reverse complement strand
TGCGCCGGTCATTCCGGTCGCTCCGACGCGCTGAAATTGGAGCGGGCGAAGGGATTCGAACCCTCGACCCCAACCTTGGCAAGGTTGTGCTCTACCCCTGAGCTACACCCGCATCCGAGAAGGGTAAGGTGACCGTCCGCCGGAGCGGGGGCCACGGGGAAGCTATGCCAAACTGCGCCCGGCTTGGCAACCGCCCGCCGGGCGGCTTAAAAATCGCCCGATGCCTGCCTCGCCTGACGATCTTTTTGCCTACTTGGATAGCCTTGGTATAGCGCACGAGACCGTGACCCATCCGCCGGCGTTTACGGTCGAGCAAGGCCGCGCGCTGCGCGGCGCGGTGGCCGGCGGCCATACCAAGAACCTGTTCCTGCGCGACAAAAAGGGCGTGCCCTATCTCGTGGTCGCCGGCGAGAACGCGGCGATCGAGCTGCGCGGGCTGCATCGGCTGCTCGGCGCCAGCGGCCGGTTCTCGTTCGGTTCCGCAGAGCTGATGCGCGAGCTTTTGGGCGTCGAGCCCGGCTCGGTGACCCCGTTCGCCGTCATCAACGACACTGCCCGCCGGGTGACCGTGGTGCTCGATGCCGCCATGGTGGCGCATCCGGTACTCAACTTTCATCCGCTTAAGAATACCGGCACGACGACGATTTCGCGCGAGGGGCTGCTGAAATTTCTCGAATCGACCGGCCACCTGCCGCGAATCGAGCCGGTTTCCGGACCTGGACCCGGACCCGGAGCCGGACCTGGACCCGGGCCTGGGCAGTGAAAGAGCCCGATTGCATTTCGCCGGTTTTCTTCCCATTTAACCACACGAAACAGGGCAGGCTCCGGTCCATCGGGCAAGCGCCCGAAAACGGGCCGGAAATATGCGCCGGGGCAGGTCGCCCGGGGTATTGGGCAAGGAAAACATGCTGCAACAAGCTGGAACGATAACCGCGGACGCGTCGGTCAAGGACACGACGACGCAAACTTTCGTCAAGGACGTTATCGAGGAATCCAAGCGCCAGCCGGTGCTGGTCGATTTCTGGGCGCCGTGGTGCGGCCCATGCAAGCAGTTGACCCCGGTGCTGGAAAAGGCCGTCAAGGCCGCCAAGGGCAAGGTCAAGCTCGTCAAGATGAATATCGACGAGCACCCGGCGATCCCTGGTCAGATGGGCATCCAGTCGATTCCCGCCGTCATCGCTTTCGTCAACGGCCAGCCGGCCGACGGCTTCATGGGCGCCTTGCCGGAGAGCCAGGTGATCGCGTTCCTCGAACGGCTCACCAAGGATCGTATCGGCGGCGAGGCGAAGGATCTGCAGAAGGTGGCCGATGCCGCGCTCGCCGCGGGCGACGCCGCAGGCGCAGCCGACATGTATGCCCAGATTCTCGCCGAGGACGCCGCCAACCTGCCGGCGCTCGGCGGCTTGGCGCGCTGTTATGTCGAGAGCGGCGCGCTCGAGCAGGCGCGGCAGACGCTCGCCATGGTGCCGGAAGCCAAACGCAACGATGCCGCGGTCGCGGCCGCCCGCGCCGCGCTCGAACTCGCCGAACAGGCCAAGACGCTCGGGCCGCTCGCCGAGCTCGAGCAGAAGGTCGCCGCCAATCCGCTCGATCATCAGGCGCGCTTCGATCTCGCGCTCGCGCTCAACGGCAAGGGCCGCCGCCACGACGCGCTCGAGCAGCTGATGGCCATCGTCAAGCGCGACCGCAAATGGAACGACGACGGCGCGCGCAAGCAACTCGTTCAGTTCTTCGACGCCTGGGGTCCGACCGACGAGGCCACCATCGAAGGCCGCAAGCGATTGTCGTCGATATTGTTCGCATAGGATCGCTGCGCCGTCGCGGTGTGGAGTGCGACATGCCGATCAACACCATCTACAAGGGGCCGGAGGATTTGCCGGAGGTGATCGCGGTGTTTCCGCTGCCCGGTGCCTTGCTGCTGCCGCGCGGCCAGATGCCGCTCAATATCTTCGAGCCGCGCTATCTGGCGATGACCGACGACGCCTTGCGCTCGGTGCACCGGCTGATCGGCATGATCCAGCCGGATCCGTCCCATCCCGGCCCGGACGAGAACAAGCCGCGCCTCTTTAATGTCGGCTGCGTCGGGCGGATGACCCAATTCGCGGAAAGCGGCGACGGCCGCTATCTGATCCAGCTCACCGGCGTGGCGCGCTTTCGGATCGAGGAGGAACTCGCCGTCGCCACGCCGTACCGGCAGTGTCGCGTCACCTATCTGCCGTTTCTCGACGATTTCATCGCGCGCAAAGGCGAGGAAGGCGTCGACCGCAAGGCGCTGTTGCGCACGCTCGCGTCGTTTCTCAAGGCCAACAACCTCAAAACCGATTGGGACGGCATCGAGAACGCGCCCAACGAGGCCTTGGTCAATGCGCTGGCGATGATGTCGCCCTACGGCGCCGCCGAGAAACAGGCCATGCTCGAAGCGCCGGACCTGAAAACCCGCGCCGAAATCCTGGTCGCCGTCACCGAGATCGAGCTTGCCAAGAGCAAGACGCCGGGCGAAACCTCGTTGCAGTGAGTATTTCCTCTCCCGCTTGCGGGGGAGGTGGCGAGCGAAGCGAAGCCGGAGGGGGGTAGGTGTTCGACGCTCGCGCAAGCTTTGCAGCCGCGGGCCCCCTCCCTACCCTCCCCCGCAAGCGGGGGAGGGTTTATGACTCGACTGATTGGAGCACCCGCGATGTCCACGCCAGCCACCGACCGTCCCGCCGACGGCGTCGATCCGAAACTGCTCGAAATCCTGGTCTGTCCGTTGACCAAGACGCCGCTCGAATACGACGCCGAGAAGCAGGAGCTGATTTCCCGCGCCGCCAAGCTCGCCTATCCGATCCGCGACGGCATCCCGATCATGCTGCCCGAGGAAGCGCGCCGGATCGATTGACTCTTGCCACTCGCCCACTAGCGTCATGCCCGGCCCTCGGGTCCGGCCTCTGGCCGGCCCAAGTGTAAACCTCGTGCCGGGCATCCACGTCTTTCAGGGTGCGGACGCGAAGACGTGGATGGCCGCGACAAGCGCGGCCATGACGAATTATCGGGAGGAGAGACGTGATCAAAATCTGGGGCCGCAATACTTCGTCCAATGTGCAGAAGGTGATGTGGACCATCGGCGAGATCGGCTTGCCGTACGAGCGCATCGATATCGGCGGGCAGTTCGGCAAGAATCGCGAAGCGGAATATCTCGCGATCAATCCGAACGGACTGGTGCCGACCCTGGAAGAGGAAGACGGCTACCTGTTGTGGGAATCGAACACGATCGTGCGCTATCTCGCCGCCAAGCACGGTTCGAGCCTGCTCGAACCGGCCGATCTGCGCACGCGTGCCAACGCCAGCAAATGGATGGACTGGCAGCTTTCCGTCGCTTCGCCGGCGATCTTCGGCTGCTTTTGGGGCCTCGTTCGCACGCCGCCGGAAAAGCGCAATCACGCCGAGATCGAGGAGTCGAAAAAGAAGACGACGGCCGCGATGACGATGCTGGACCGGCAGCTCGCCAAGACCGCCTATCTCGCCGGCGATGCGTTCTGCTACGGCGACATTCCGGTCGGCATCATCGCTTACCGCTATCGCCAACTCGTCCCCGACCGGCCGCCGCTGCCGCATTTCGAGCGCTGGTACACGGCGATTTCGGCGCGCCAGGCGTTCAAGGATCACATCGCGGCGGTGCCGCTGTCGTGAAGAGCCGTCATTCCGGGGCGCGCGCAGCGCGAGCCCGGAATCCATAACCACCGCCATCGCAGGATATGCTCGGGCAGTTCAGTTTGTTCTGTGATTATGGATTCCGGGCTCCGGCCCAACGGGCCGGCCCCGGAATGACAGATCACTCCGCCGCCGCGCGGGTGCCGGCGGAATGTGCCGCGACGATGTAATCCATCGCCGCCTGCACGCCGCCCTTCTTGTGCGGGATGCCGGCGAGCGACAGCGCCATTTCGGTCGCCGCCAGCGCGCCGAGCTGCCAGCCGTCGTTGACATCGCCGAGATGGCCGATGCGGAAATATTTCTTGGCGTAGGGACCGAAGCTCGCGCCGTAGGCGATGTTGAAGGTATCGAGCGCGAGGCCGCGGAACGCGTCGGCGTCGTGGCCGTCCGGCAGCAGCACCGCGGTGATGGTCGGCGAATAATATTTCGCGTCGCGGCACAGGATTTCGAGGCCCCAGGCGCGCACCGCGCGGCGGGTCGCTTCGGCGAGCCGGGCGTGGCGCGCGAACACGTTGTCGAGGCCTTCCTCATGCAGCATGTCGAGCGCCACCGCGAGGCCTTGCAGCATCTGCGTCGCCGGCGTGTAGGGGAAGAAGCCGACCTTGTTCATGGTCAGCATGTCGTCCCAGGAGAAGAACGACTTCGGCAGCTTCGAACTCTTCGATGCCAGGAGCGCCTTGTCGCTCACCGCGTTGAACGACATGCCGGGCGGCAGCATCAGGCCCTTCTGCGCGCCGCCGACGGTGACGTCGACGCCCCAATCGTCGTGCCGGTAATCGGTCGAGGCGAGCGAGGAGATGGTGTCGACCATCAGGAGCGCCGGATGGCCGGCCGAATCGATCGCCTTGCGGATCGGCTCGATCGGCGACAGGCAGCCGGTCGCGGTCTCGTTGTGCAGCACGCAGACCGCCTTGATCGCATGCGCCTTGTCCTTGCGCAGGTGGTCCTCGACGGTTGCGGCATCGACGCCGCTGCGCCAATCGCCGGGAATGAATTCCGGCGCGAGTCCGAGCTTCTGCGCCATGGTCTTCCACTGCGTGGCGAACTGGCCGGTCTCGACCATCAGCACGCGGTCGCCCGGCGACAGGGTATTGACCAAAGCCGCTTCCCACGCGCCGGTGCCGGTCGCGGTGTAGATGATCACCGGATTGGCGGTCTTGAAGATGGTCTTGATGCCGTCGAGGCAACGCTTGGCGAGCTTGGCGAATTCGGGGCCGCGATGGTCGATGAGCGGCATGTCGATCGCCCGCATCACGCGGTCGGGCAGGGGGGTCGGACCTGGGATTTGCAGGAAGTGACGCCCGGCGGCGCGCGAAGCATTTTGCGGCATTTTCGGCACTCCTTCGGACCGGTTGATTTGCCCCGGCGGCGCAGGTCCGAGAGTGCGCGCGGCTTGTGGCGTTGAATAGCGAATGCGACATTCCGGTCAAGTCTATTTGACGGGAATAATATGGCATTGGTATCGCAGCGTTTTTAGACCTATCGCTCTTGGACCTTGGAGGTTTCGCGTGCCGGCACGACAGTTACCGCGGCTCGACCGCAGTCTCGAACGGCGGCTCGCGATGGAACAAGTGGGCGAGGTGCGGTTCGATGCGTTTACGCGTGGGCGCTATTCCACCGACGCATCGCATTACCAGATCATGCCGCGCGGCGTGGTGGCGCCGCGCACCATAGCAGAAGCCGATCGGGCGATCGCGATTTGCCGCGCGGAGGGCGTGGCGGTGACGGCGCGCGGCGGCGGAACTTCGCAGGCCGGGCAGACGATCAACGATGCGCTGATCGTCGATTGCTCGCGGCATCTCAACCGCGTGATCGCGCTCGATACCGACGCGCGGCGCTGCGTGGTCGAGCCGGGCATCGTGCTCGACGAATTGAACCGGGCGCTCAAACCGACCGGCCTGTGGTTCCCGGTCGATATTTCGACCGCCTCGCGCGCCACCATCGGCGGCATGGTCGGCAACAATTCCTGCGGCGCCCGTTCGCTGCGTTACGGCAATACGCGCGAGAACGTGATCGCGATCGACGCCGTGCTGGCCGACGGCACGCATGCGCATTTCGGTCCGATCGACGATGCCGCGACCGACGTACCGGCGGCGCTGCTGCGCGATCTTTTCGCCATCGCCGCGCGCGAGAGCGGCGAAATCGAGCGGCGCTTTCCGACCGTGCAGCGCCGCGTCGGCGGCTACAATCTCGATGCCATCGTTCCGGGCAAGAACGACATCAATCTGGCGCATCTGCTGGTCGGTTCCGAAGGCACGCTGGCGTTTTCGCGCCGGATCGAACTGAAGCTTGCGCCGCTCATCGGCCGCCGCGCCGTCGGCGCCTGCCATTTCGGCAGCTTCCACGAAGCGATGGCGGCGGCCCAGCACATCGTCAAGCTCGGTCCCATCGCCGTCGAACTGATCGATCGCACCATGCTGGGGCTCGCCCGCGACATCGCGATCTTCAAGCCGACGATCGACGCCTTCCTGCGCGGCGATCCGGAGGCGATCCTGTTCGTCGAATTCGCGGAAAGCCACGACGAGAACCTCGTCCGGCTGAAACGCTTGAGCGAACTCATCGGCGATCTCGGCCTGTCCTGGAATAACAGCGGCGCCAAATGGGGCGGCGTGGTCGAGCTGCTCGATGCCAAGCTGCAGAGCGCCATCAACGAAGTGCGCACCGCGGGCCTCAACATCATGATGTCGATGAAAGAGGCCGGCAAACCGATTTCCTTCGTCGAGGACTGCGCCGTGCCGCTCGAACACCTCGCCGATTACACCGCGCGGCTCACCGAAATCTTCGAGAAGAACGGCACGCGCGGCACCTGGTACGCCCACGCCGCGGTCGGCTGCCTGCATGTGCGGCCGGTGCTGAACCTGCGGCTCGAGAAAGACGTGCGCGCCATGCGCGCTATCGCCGAACAAGCCTTCGCGCTGGTGCGCGAATACAAAGGCTCGCATTCCGGCGAGCACGGCGACGGCATCGTGCGCTCCGAATTCCACGACAAGATGTTCGGCACCGAACTGGTCCATGCCTTCGAGGAAGTGAAGGACCGCTTCGATCCGGCAGGCCTTTACAATCCCGGCAAGATCGTGCGCGCGCCGAAATTCGACGACCGCGCGAATTTCCGTTACGGCCCCGATTATCGCGCCGATGAAATAACGACCGCGCTCGACTGGTCCGCTTATTCCGGCGCTGGCGGCGGTTTTCAGGGCGCGGTGGAAATGTGCAACAACAACGGCGCCTGCCGCGCGCTCAAGGGCGGCGTGATGTGCCCGAGCTATCGCGTCACCCGTGACGAGCGCGACGTGACCCGCGGCCGGGCCAATACGCTCCGCCTTGCCATCACCGGCCAACTCGGGCCGGACGCGTTCACGTCGGACGAAATGGCGGAGACGCTGAAACTCTGCGTCTCCTGCAAGGCCTGCCGCCGCGAATGCCCGACCGGCGTCGACATGGCGCGCATGAAGATCGAGGTGTTGCGCGCGCGGACGGAAAAATTCGGTCTCACGCTGCACGACCGGCTGGTCGGCTATCTGCCGCGTTACGCGCCCTACGCGGCGCGGCTGCACTGGCTTCTCAATCTGCGCGACATCGTTCCCGGCGCGGCAAGAGTGTCGGAGGCGATCGCCGGTTTCAGCGCGCGGCGGAGCCTGCCGAAGTGGCGGCGTAATTGGTTCAGAGACCCCCAGTCGTCATGCCCGGCCTTGTGCCGGGCATCCACGACTTCTTCGCCGAAAGACGTGGATGGCCGGGACAAGCCCGGCCATGACGGCGGAGTAAAGGGCGAGGTGGTCCTCTTCGCCGATACCTTCAATCGCTATTTCGAGCGCGAAAACATCGATGCCGCGGTCGCGGTGCTGACCGCTGCCGGTTATCGGGTGCGGTTTGCTATGCCGGCCGACGGCGGCCGGCCGCTGTGCTGCGGGCGCACGTTCCTCTCCATCGGCAAGGTCGACGAAGCGCGGCGGGAAGCCGAGCGCACGGTCGCCGCGCTTGCGCCGTACGTCGAGCGGGGCCTTCCGGTGCTCGGTCTCGAGCCGAGCTGCCTCTTGAGCTTCCGCGACGAAATCCCGTCGCTGGTACGGAGCGAAACGGCGCGCCAAGTCGCCGCCAACGCGCTGTTGTTCGAGGAATTTCTGGCGCGCGAGGCCAAAGCCGGAAAACTCGCTCTCGATTTTGCGCCAATGAAAACGCGCGCACTGTTGCACGGCCATTGCCATCAAAAATCGTTCGACACGATGACGGCGGTCGAGCAGACATTGCGTCTCATTCCTGATCTCGCCGTCGAAACCATCGAATCGAGCTGCTGCGGCATGGCTGGCTCGTTCGGCTATCATGCCGACACGATCGAGGTCTCGCGGGCGATGGGCGAGCTGTCGCTGCTGCCGGCCGTGCGCCGAGCGCCCGACGACGCTCTCATCGTCGCCAACGGCACCTCCTGCCGGCACCAAATCCACGACGGCGCCGGACGTGAGGCGATCCATGTCGCGCGGGTACTGGCGATGGCATTGCCGCCGGCTTAGACCAATCGCCTTCGGGCATCCCGCTGTGGCCCGACGCGACATGACCCGATCTTGGCGCGTTGACGCGGTTTCTGGCCAGTTTCCGGGCCTAGTAGCCGGATTTGAAAACACCTGTAGCCGGATTTATGATGCAGCCATGTCTGCCAAGAACCCGAACAACGGTGCCACTTTCACCAAGGGGAAGCCGATTAGGCCACCTCCGTCGGTGCCCGATCCGGGGCGCGAGGCCGCGCAACTCACGGAAGACAGGCGCGTCACTGCAAAGTCTAGGCGGCTTCATAAGCTTAGCCACACAGACATGCATGGCTATTTGCGGGAACTGGGACTTCTCAGCGGAAAATTAGAAACACCAAAGCTGCCGATTAAGCTCCGTCGCATCTAAACCGGGCCCTTTAGCCATGCGTTACGAGGTCCAGTTGGACTGCAAAGGAGAGAACTCTCGCATCGAGATCATCGATGCTGAAAGCGATTCTGAAGCCCATAACAACGCAAAAGCGTGGGCAAGATCATTGGAAATACCGCTTGGTGAATGCTGGCTAATAGTGAAAAATGCCGATGGGCGCTTCAAGACTTTCAAACCGAGCGAACTCTAATGCCCCCAGCCGGAAAAGGGCCGGCCTCATAAGAAGGCAAGTTGATGACCGTCTTTCGGGTTGCGCTACTGCTTCTTAATGCGGCCCTGTTCGCTTGGCTCGGATATTATGTCGTGAAAGACCCACGTCATGGAGAATTGCTCGGGTATGCCGTTCTCATCTGCTTACCGGCAAATTGTCTCTACTTACTGCTTGATCGACCCAGCAAGGCACGATGGCGCGCGTTTCGCATCATGGGGCTTTGGCTCGATGCCAAAGAATCCGAGTTGCGCGGTCGCGCCCAAAAGGCCCAAGAAAATTCAAACTGAGACGCTACCTCACGCGCTCAACCCCGCGCTAAAGGCGCACTCAGGCGATCGCGCGCCGATGTAGTTTCAATGAGTGGTTCGGCTGTGGCAGCGCTTGGCTAGAAGGTCCTTCGCCTCATCGAAAGTAATGGCTTTGCTGCTCCAGTGATGATCTTGCCATTCTAGGTCGTCAAATTCCACCATTTCTCTGTGATTACGGCCACTGAAAGTTCGATGCGGAATCGCCGTAAGCTGAAGTTGCATGGCGCCAATTTTCAAGCTGACCAGTTTGCTCGGCTCTTGAATTATATAATTTGTAAGGATGCCGCGACCTGTTGTACCAATGCGGATAATTGAAGTTTTGGCATTATAGCCATACGACACGAAATTACTAAGAAGTCCCATAAGCCATGCCTCGGGGTCCGTGAGCGTATGAATCAGATCAGCAGCCGTTGAGGATCGGTCGAGCATCTGTACACCTCCACTTTTATGAAAATTTAGCACAGCCATGTGGCAGCACTGCGGCAACCTCCTCCTTATCTTCGCCCGTTACGCGTTTCTCTGTCCGTTGCTGCGCCACGGTGCGTGGCTGACGATTCGACACGCCACACGTCGGGCGCTTCTTGCAATGACAATGTTAATTTAGCCATCACCTCTCGGCCGCCAGCGCGCTTTCGTGCCAGCGGCGCAGCGCAAAATAATTGACGGCCGATAACAGGTAGAAAATCGCGATGCCGGCGACGGAGAGCAGCAGCAGCGCCGCGAACATGCGCGGGATGTTCAGCCGATAGCCGGATTCCGCGATCCGGTAGGCGAGGCCCGAGCCGGCGCCGGCCGAACCGGCGGCGATCTCGGCGACCACCGCGCCGATCAGCGACAGCCCGCCGGCGATACGCAACCCGCCGAGGATATAGGGCAGCGCCGACGGCAGTTTCAGGTTCCACAACATCTGACCGCGCGAGGCGCCGTACAGCGCGAACAGGTCGGCAAGAT
>Ga0181539_1005593_pt1 | contig 10070 bp, 10 predicted proteins | sample PEATcosm2014_Bin_46_FD_119767 | JGI IMG/M metagenome (GOLD analysis project Ga0181539, IMG submission 119767) | Peatland microbial communities from MTU Mesocosm Facility, Houghton, MI, USA - PEATcosm2014_Bin23_60_metaG | ecosystem: Environmental > Terrestrial > Soil > Wetlands > Peat | place... | reverse complement strand
CTTTTGCTGGGTGCCATGCCCACGTTTACCGTGGGCATGATTCCGCGGCGAACATGCTTGCTGTCTCGCTGCGCTCGCTTAGCAAGCATGGCACCCATGGCTCACCGTGAGGCTGAGACGCTACACTCGCCTCACGCATCCGGCGTCACCGGCTGGGTGGCGTCCAACCGGGTCCAGCAGAACACGGCTACCAGGTAGACCGCGGCGAACAACAGGAAGCAGACGTTGTAGCCCAACAACGATCCGGCCTTCATCTGGTCGGCGGTGAGTTGATGCCGCAGGAGTCCCAGCCGCGAGGCATAAGCGTCTTGCGACAGCTCGAGGATGAAGCCGGTCATCCAGCCGACCGCGGCGCCGCCCAGGTTGCCGATCATGTTCATGGTGCCGGCGACGATCGCCGTGTAGCGCCGGCCGATGTCCTGGCAACTGGCCCAGGAGGAGCCCATCGTCAGATCGCTGGTGAAGGCCGACAGCGAGATCACCGCGAAGAACCAGAAGGCGCTGGGGGCCAGCGGGCAGAGCAGGAAGCAGACGGTCGACAGCGAGTGGCCGATGATGCCGAAGATCCGCCGGCCCAGCTTGCGGTTGCCCGTGCGGCGGATGAAGGCGTCGGTGAGGATTCCGCCCAGCAGGCAGCCTAAGGCGCCCAGCCAGAGCGGTCCCCCTTTGTACAGCGCGGCGAGGACGGTATCCCAGTCTACGCCGCGCGAGGCGACCGGGTAGCGGTCCTCCATGTAGCCGGGCAGGTAGTAAACGTTGAAGTACCAGCCGTAGGACTGGCAGGCGTACATCACGCACAACAGCCGGAGATTGCGGCTGGAGAAGATGGCCCGCCAGGGGACCTTGCCGTGTGCGGGCGGGGCGTTGCCTCCCCCGCTGCGGATCAAGGCCAGCTCGGCCGCGTTGACCGAGGCTTTCTCCTCGGGGCGATTCTTGAACCAGAGGGCGAACAGCAGGCACCAGCAGCCACCCAGTCCGCCGAAGCACCAGAAGGCGGCCCGCCAGTAACCGTGAAAGGCCGAGACCAAGAGCATCCAGACCAGCGGCGTCAGCCCGCCCATCAGCCGGCCGGACATCCAGATCACCCCCTGGGTGATTCCTCGTTGCCGCATGGGGAACCAGTTGTGCAAGGCCCGGGCGATGTTGGGGTAGGCGCCCGCCTCGCCCGCGCCGAAGAGGAACTGCACCACCACCAGCACTCCCATGCCTCCCAGCACCCAGCCGCCGAAGCTCATGCCCACCATGCCGGTCAGGATCACGAAGGCCGACCACCAGAGCACTACGCGGATCAGCGTGGCCCGCGGGCCGAAGACGTCGCCCAGCCAGCCGCTGGGGATCTCGAATAGTCCGTAGCCCAGCGAGAAGGCCAGGAAGACCCATTTCAGCTCCGACCTGCTTTTCAGGTGCATCGATTCGAGGATCTGCCCTGTGGCCGAGCCGGCGGCCGAGCCGAGCGAGGTCCGGTCCAGGTAGGTGATCATCGACAGCGCGCAGACCAGGGCCAGCACCACGTAGCGGCATCGCGTGGGGGCCTGCAAGGGCACATGGTCGGCGGTAAGGTTGCGCATCATCAGGCTTGCGAAGCAACAAGGGAAAGAAGACACGAAAGCCCGAAAGACGCGAAATCGCAGACGTCACCCGGTCGTGAAAGCGTGAACGCCAATTCAGTCCATCGAAACGGCTCGGACGGCAAAGAGCAGAAATGTGTCGCACCGTCTTTCTTTCGGTATTTCGCTTCTTTCGAGCTTTCGTGTTTCCTTTCTTTCTTCCTCACCCTTGCGGCGGCTGGATGCCGAAATCGCGGATCGATAGCAGGCTGGCGAAGGGGATTCCCAGCTTGGCGAAGGCCTCGGCGCCCCCTTCCATACGGTCGATGATCGCCACCACGCGCATCACCACCAGGCCGAAGGCCTTGACCCGGTCAATGGCCGCCAGCGACGAGCCGCCGGTGGTGACCACGTCTTCGACGATCACCACTTCGTCGCCCGGCCGCACCGGCCCCTCGACGAACTGGTTGGTGCCGTGCCCCTTGCTCTCCTTGCGGACCAGGAAGCCGGCCACCGGCGTGCCGCGGACGGCCGACATGGTGACCACGGCCGAGGTGATCGGGTCGGCGCCGATCGACATCCCGCCCACCGCCTTGGGCAGACCGTAGGGGACCAGCAGGTCCAGAATGCCCTCGCCCACCAGCCGCGCGCCGGCCGGGTCGAGGGTCACTTGTTTGCCGTCCAGATAGTAGCTGGCTTGTTTGCCCGAGGCCAGCGTGAAGCTGCCGAACTTCAACGCCTTCTCCCGCACCAGGGCGATCAATGCTTCGCGGTCGTACACCCTACCCTCCTGCGGCCCAAGCCGTGATTCGATCGTCGGACGGACTGGCTGTCCGTCTGTGCATTGCACCTATACCATTTGCCGGGCCGCGGCGAAAGGGGGTAGGTTGGGATTGGGACGCGGCAGGTGACGATATTGGCAAAGCGGCGCGGGGAGTTTGGCAAGCCGGTTTCGCGACCAGTCCCGACCCGAAGCGGCGCGACTCGAAAGCCCGGAGGGTTTTCAGGGCTACAGGGGCTACACCCGGATTATTCTCGGCCCCCGAGGCTCCGATCGCACTGTGCGAATCGTAACCCGAAGCGTAAGCGAGGGTAAGTGCTTGAGCCGCCCTCGCTTACGCTTCGGGTTGCAATGGCGACGTGAATAATCCGGGCTACAGCGTTCCCTGTCCCAGGGCTGCGCCCTGGGCTATCGTGTCGCGCCCCTTCGGGGCTGAGACGATGTGCGTCGAATGGCCCAGGCCGCGGATCATCCGCTCTAGCGTTGGATCACCACTTGCGATCCGGCGGCGTCGGCGGTGGCGGGGATGAGAATCTCGCAGGCGGCGTCCATGTCTTGAGGCAGCAGGCCGATCGACCCCGGGCCGTCGCGGCGGTCGATCTGCTGGGGCACGGTGGTTTGAATGGTCAACTGGTTGCTCAACGCGATGCGGCGGCCTTGCGAGTCGGCCGCGACCACCTGGAAGGTGCCTTCTACGGGCGGCGGCTGGAGGCCGACGCCGATGTGGAACTGGCCGGCGAAGCGATTGTTCAACAGCAGCGTCATCAGGCACCGGTCGAGGTGGATGACGGCCCCAAACGGCCCTTGGACCACCTTCAACCGCTGGCCGGGCTGGAGATGCTCCGGGTCGGCAAGGCCGTTGATCTTTGCCAACAGCGGCCAGGGAACCCGGCAGCGCTGGGCGATCTGGGCCAGATTCTCGCCCGGCTGCACCACGTAAAGCGGATCGACCAGCGGTTCCCGAGAGTAGATCACCATGAAAGCGACGCGGTTCAACATGTCGACGAGCTGGCGGCTCTCCTCGGCCGTGATGACCGGGCTGTCGCAACACTGGCTCAGCACGCGGTGCACGTCCAGCACGCCGGCCGGGCCGCCTTGCTGGAGTTTCCGCTCGGCCACTGCCATGAGGTTGGCGAAGGCCGCGTGAGGATCGGTCAACCCGGCGGCCAGCGGCTGGGGCGGGCTGGGAAGCAAGTTGCGGGGATCGCCCGGCATCGGCTCGGTATGGCTGGCTTGGACGTTGCCCGGGTCCCGAGCGGGAGGAGCGACCGCGACGAACGTCGCCGGTCCGGCGGGCGGCTTGGGCGGGAAGAGCGGCGCCTCCCCACCTTGCGTGCCGGCCGGCGAGGCCGCCGTGGCGGTCGCGGCCGGCGAGCTTGATCCGCTCGTGGCTTGCGCGGGTACTTCGACCTTGGGCTCCCCGGTGTAGCTCTCCTCCGCGCCGGGCGGCGGCTTCGTCGGAGGACTATTCGTCAGCGCAATATACACCCCGCCGGCCACCGCCAGCAGGATGCCGACGACGAGCACATTCTTCAACAGGTTCACGATCGTCCTCCTTGACGAATCCCGTCTCCCGAGTGTTGCAGATCATAGGAGAATTTCCTAAGGCGTGCCAGAGCAACTAGCAGGCGAATTCGAGTCTGCCCCCCCTCCTGAAGAGGGTTGTGTTATGCTAAGAAGCTGTTTCAAAGCGGAGGCGTGGCGACGGGCAAGAATGCCCATCCTACGGCCGCTGTAGGTTGGGCATTCCTGCCCGACGGTGGCTCCCCGGGGTTCTGAAACAGCGTGCAAAGCATAACCTACGGCGCCGGCTTCTGGCGGGCGGCGCGGAGACGGCTGCGGATCGCCTCCAGCCGGGCGGCCAGCTCACGCTCGAATCCCCGGTCGGTCGGCCGATAGTACTCCCGCACCACGCCGAGATAGTCTTGCGACGCGACTGCCTCGGGCTGATCGTGGGCGTACACGTAGCCCTCGCCATGCCCCAGCCGCTGGGCGCCCGGGTAATGGCTGTCGCGGAGGTGGACTGGCACGGGCAGGGTGCGGCCCTCGCGAACGTCCCGCCGGGCCTCGCCGATGCCCACCGTCGCCGCGTTCGACTTCGGCGCACAGGCCAGGTAGGTCACGGCCTGGGCCAGCGTCAGTTGGCACTCCGGCAGGCCCACCAGCTCGCAGGCATGGGCCGCCGCCACCGCCAGGGGCAAGGCCGCCGGGTCCGCGTTGCCTACGTCCTCGCTGGCCAGGATCACGATCCGCCGGGCAAGGAACCACACGTCCTCGCCCCCTTCCAGCATCCGCGCCAGCCAGTAGAGGGCCGCGTCCGGGTCGCTGCCGCGAATGCTCTTAATCAGCGCGCTGATCGCGTCGTAATGCGCGTCCCCCTGGCGATCATATTCGATCGCCTTCCGCTGCACCGATTCTTCGGCCAGTTGCCGGGTGAAATCGACCGGCGCGCGGTTCGAGGAGAGCACGCCGATCTCCAGCGCGGAAAGGGCCTGCCGGGCGTCGCCGTCGCTCACCTCGGCGAGGAAGTCCAGGGCCTCCTCGTGCATCGCCACCTGGTAGCGGCCCAGTCCCCGCTGCGAGTCTGCCAGGGCCCGGTGGAGCAAGGTCTTGATCTGCTCGACCGAAAGCGGCTGAAACTGGAAGACCCGGCTGCGGCTGACCAGGGCGCTGTTGATCGTGAAGAACGGGTTCTCCGTCGTAGCGCCCACCAGCACCACGATTCCCTCTTCCACGTCCGGCAAGAGCACGTCCTGCTGGGCCTTGTTGAAGCGGTGGATCTCGTCCACAAACAGCAGCGTCCGCTGGCCGGCGGTGGAAAGCCGATCCCGCGCCTCGCTCAACGTCTCGCGCAGCTCCTTGACCCCGGCGGTCACCGCGCTGAGCTGGTGGAAGACGCTGCGGGTCTCGCGGGCCAGCAGGCGGGCCAAGGTCGTCTTGCCCGTGCCCGGCGGACCGTAGAAGATCACCGACCCCAGCCGATCGGCCTTCAACAGCCGGCGCAGGAGCTTGTCCTCCCCCAAGAAGTGTTCCTGGCCGACAAACTCCTCCAGCGTGGCCGGCCGCATTCGGGCGGCCAGGGGCTGCGCCTGGCGGCGGTTGGCTTCTTCGCCGGCTTCAAACAACGACATAAGCGGCTACCAATCGTCGGCAAAACCGCGCTGGGGTCCCTTGGGACTCTGGCCCCGTGTCTCGCCGGCGCGGCCGCCGGCGTCGGCGAACCGTTCCTCGTTGCGCCGGAACAACAGCGACCAGAGCGATCGGACTTCGGCAAACGGATTGAGGTGGACCGACTCCAGCGGCCGGCTCAGCCAGACCGACTCTCGGGCGTACTCTCGCACCAAGCCGGATCGAGGGACGGCCCTGGCCGCGGCAAGCGACTTTCTCTCGACGCTCATCACGTGGATTCCTCTCCGGGACATTCCGCAGAGCTCTGTAGGCAGCGCCCTCCGTGGCGTTCCGCGCGCCGCCGAAAAGGGCTGTTCCGGCTTCCCCGGAACGCCACGGAGGGCGCTGCCTACAGACTCGACCGCAAGTCGCGTTCCTCTGCGACAACGAGCGTCATTTTCCGCCGCCCGGCTGGCCGCTGTCAATCAATTCCCTCGTGCGATTCCCGCCGTCGCGCTGGAATTTGTCGCCGCGCGGTCGTGTTCTGGCGATCCGGTAAGATTTTCGCCCCTGATTGGGAAAGGCCGCCAGGGCGCCGATCGACAGCAGCAACTCCAGCATCGCCACCACCGAGGGGTGCAAAGCCGGTTTCTGCTGGGCCACCGTCGGCATCAGCCATTCGGCACGCTGCCAACCATCGCGGGTCCGCCGCCAATCCCAGGGCGTCAGGCCATCCGCCGGCGTCAGCCCGCACCACGAAAGGCCGCTGGCCGTCCAGCCTGCCGCGATCAGCAGTAAAAGCCCCAACCTGATCCACTTCACCGCCACACTCCGCGCCCGAATTCCAAAGTAGTTTCTGTTGCGGAAAGGGCCGAATCGGGGTGCCATGGCCAAACTTGTTTGGCCATGCGGCGTTTCTCCCGGCGTTGATGCACATGCCCACGCAAGCGTGGGCATGGCGCCCAGCTTCTTGCAACAGAAACAAAGTGGCAGGCACACTCTGCGCGCCTGCTACGATCTGCGAAGCCTCTCCGGAAACAATTACCGAAGAGTGTTTCTCATTCAGGCAAGTGGCGGGCCAAGTGGCCGGTCAGCGGCGGACCAGCCGGCGCAACTCCCGCGACGACAAGGGTTTGTCGCGCTGCGCTCAACCGCGGCCGGCGACCCCGTGTGGTCTTTGCACAACTTCTGCGGCGGTGGGCGTTGCCGGCGTGCAACGGCGGCGGCGGATGTTTGCTCCCGGGGATCCCATGGCCTAGATTTGAGCGTAACGGTTCCCAGGGAACCCTGAGCGTCATGGAGAACGAAGACTCATGGGCCATTCCAACAGCGGCGCACCGAGCTTGGAAAAGGTCGTAGCCGCCGCCCAGTTGCCGGCGCTGCCGCAAAGCGCCATCTGCCTATTGGAACTCTCGCAGAATCCTGAGAACGGGCCGGGGGAGTTCGCCGCGCCGATCGAGGCGGACCTTGGGTTGACGGGACAAGTGCTGCGGTTCGTCAACTCGTCCTACTTCGGGCTGGCCCGCGAGGTTTCCAGCGTGCGGGCCGCCCTCTCGCTGGTCGGCGTCCGCACGATCAAGAACTTCGCCCTCTGGAGCGCCGTCTTCAGCCTCGTTCCCAATCCTCGTTGCGGTCCTTTCCAGTTGAAGAGTCTGTGGCAGGATTCGCTTCGCCGCGGGCTTTTCGCCCGGGCGATGAGCCGGTTGATGGGGCTCCGCGACGCGGAAGAGGCGTTTTCGGCGGCCCTGCTGCAAGACATCGCCGTCCCGCTGTTGGCCAAGGCGCATCCCACGGTCTATCAACGGTTACTGGACGGACGGCGTCAAGGCGCGGTGCGACTTTCGGACCTGGAACGGAAGGTTCTTGGCTGGACGCACGCCGAGGCGGGCGCCCTGATCGCCCGCCATTGGAACTTGCCCCCGCAGTTCGCCACGCTGATCGCCGCCCATGCGGTCGCTGCGGCCGAGCTGCCTCGCCTGGCGACGGAGCCGGACAAGGCGGCGGTGGCGCTGTCGGCATTATTGCCGGCCTCGAGCGATCCGTACTGGGTCGAGTGCCCGGCGTTGGAGAGCGGCTATCGCCAACTGGCCCCCTCCGGCAGTCCGGCGGTGTCGGAGTTTCTCGGTCAGATCGACGTGCAGTTGAAGGAGTTCGCTCCCGTGCTGAAGCTGGCGGTTCCGAAGAAGACGCTGGTGGAGGCTTTCGAGGAAGTAGAGGTTACTAGCTCCTAACTTCCGACTCCCGCTTACTTTACGGCTCGGGTTGAAGTACGCAACTTGGCAGACGCCGGTAGCGGCGGTTAGAATAGAGGTATCGCTGGGCGGTCTGGTCAGCGAAATTCCCCGCGTTATTCCAAGAGTCTCGTTGCCGTGACGACCCGACATCGCATTCAATTACGACAGTACCAGCGGCAGGCGGAAGGATATCTGGAGATCGGCCTGCCGCAGCAAGCGCTGGATGTGCTAGAGCGACTGGGCAAGGCACAGACATTGGGCAGCCACGCGCTCTACCTGCGGGGCAAGGCCCTGACCGACCTCGGCCGCTATGCGGAGGCCCTCGTGCCCCTGGGGGAGGTCGTCGACGTCGACCCGGAGAACGTTCATGTCCGGCTGGTCCAGGGCTGGTGCCATAAGCGGATCGGGCGGATCGACCTGGCGGTGCGCGACCTGGAGAGCGCGCTGGAGGCCCATCCGGACGAGGCCCTGCTCCACTATAATCTCGCCTGTTACCAGAGCCTGGCCCACAACAAGCGGCGGGCGCTGCGCCACCTCTCCCGTGCGCTGGCCTTGGATGCCGACTATCGCGATCTGATCGACGGCGAAACCGACTTCGACCCGCTGCGTTCCGACGCCGACTTCCAGGCCCTGCTCGGCATCGGCGTCTAGCCCGGTTGGTCGATGGTGAACAACCACCATCGGCTCTTGTTGTTTCGCGATCGGGCCTGGCGTTGGAAGTAGATCTTCATGGTCTGGCCGGAGTCGGCCAGCACCTCGAACCAGTGCTTCCGCACGTATCGCTCGCCGCTTCCATGGTGGCAAGGGCCGGTTTCTCGCCAGGTCTTCAGCACCCGCGCGATTCCAATGGTTTGCGACCCCCAACGGAACTGACGAGGAAGTCCCGGTTCCCCCGTGCTCATGCGGGCCGCGCTGAGCGTTTCCACGACCGGTTCGATCGCTTCGCTGACGAATTGCTCGGGCATGTCATTTTCCCGCCCTAGCCGGGATTATTCACGGTCCCACACTAGCCCGAAGCGCAAGCGAGGGAAGCACAACAACTTACCCTCGCTTGCGCTTCGGGCTAGTGCTATGCACTCTGCGCCGAAGCACGGGGGCCGTGAATAATCTGGGCTAGACCTCCAGCACGATTTTCCCGCTGAGATTACCGGCCTGGTGCAGCGTGGCGGCTTCCTGGAGACGATGGGCCTCGGCGGCCTGCGATAAGGGCAAGACGCGGCCGATCTGGGCCCGCAGCTTGCCTTCGGCCAGCCAACGCCGGATCGCCTCGGCGGCCGGTTGCTGCTTCTCGGCCGTAGTGGTGAGCATGGCGAAACCGAAGAGCGAGGCATTGCGGGTATAGAAAGGGCCCACGGGGAAGGGCGGCCGGGCGTCGCGGCCGGCCATGACCACGATCCGGCCTCGCTCGGCCAGGTGAGCCACGATCTGGTCGAAGTTCTGCTCGCGGAGCGTTTCGTACCAGACGTCCACGCCCTTCGGCGCGGCGCGGTCCAGGGCCTCGTCGACGTTCTCGCGGTGGTAGTCGATCACTACGTCGGCCCCCAGGTCGCGGCAAATGCGGACCTTCTCCTCGCTGCCGGCGGTGGTGATGACCCTCGCGCCGGCCGCCTTGCCCATCTGCACCACGCAGGAGCCGACGCCGCCGGAGCCGCCGTGGACGAAGAGCGTCTCGCCGGAGGCCAGCCGGGCACGGTCAAAAAGGCCCATGTGGGCCGTGATCCCCACCACGCCCAGCGCCGCCACTTGCTGGTCCGTGGCCCCGGCAGGCGTCGGGTGCAGCCACTGCTGGTTGATGGCCGCGTACTCGGCAAAGGTCCCTTGCCGGCCGAAGAAGCCCTGGTTGCTCCCCCAAACGCGGTCGCCGGGCTGGAACCGCGTCACTCCCGGGCCGAGCGACTCGACCACGCCGGCCAGATCGCTGCCGAGGATGTAAGGCCGGGGAATCTCCATGGGGACCATCCCGGCGCGGATGTACGTATCGATCGGATTGACCGCGACCGCCCGGACTCGCACCAGCACCTGCCCCGGCTTCGCCTCCGGCCGGGGTAAATCGCCGAACTGGATGTTCTCGGGGGGCCCGGGTTGTTGGATGTAGGCGGCTTTCATTCGTTTCACTCCTTGGGCGTCGAAGTTGTTCTCCTTCGAGGAGAAGGTCGGCGGATCGCGTAAGACGTCAATCACCGGGCAAAGCCACCGAAGGCGGACTTTGCGGTTGTTCGGCGTTTGCAGGCATGGATTGTCGCGTCTTGAACCGAAGCGAAGCGATCGTTCCCATGACCGCCGCTCCAATAGCCGAACCGCAAGGGCCTTAACGCACGTAATGTCGCCACCGCTGGCGTCGCCGCCGGGGCTAACAGAGGACGGCGGTGACCGTTAGCCCCGGCGGCCACGCCGGCTTTG
>Ga0181539_1005589_pt1 | contig 10071 bp, 6 predicted proteins | sample PEATcosm2014_Bin_46_FD_119767 | JGI IMG/M metagenome (GOLD analysis project Ga0181539, IMG submission 119767) | Peatland microbial communities from MTU Mesocosm Facility, Houghton, MI, USA - PEATcosm2014_Bin23_60_metaG | ecosystem: Environmental > Terrestrial > Soil > Wetlands > Peat | place... | reverse complement strand
TGACCACGCCGCCCTCTTTGCCCTGGGCCGGATTCGCTTGTTCCAGTTGCCACAGGGCCGCAAAAAATGGGTCCAGGCTGTTGGTGTCATCCACAAAAACGGGAGAGATGGCCTGTGGCCTTTCATTCCCCTGGGGTTGGATTGCGCGCGCTTTGGGAACCGGAGGCGCAGGCGGCCGGGGCCAGCGCAGCCGGAAGGTCTCCGGGAAGACAGCAGGGTCCAAACCCTTGCCGCGGTCCATATAGAAACGCCAGCACATCAGCGCGTCCGCCAGCACAAGAATGGCGAGCGCGGTCTTGATCGGAAAGCCTGAGCCGCCGTCGGCCGGGCCGGGACGAGGTGCGCGTGGTCCGGGTTGGTCGGAACCGGGTTGGGAAGACTCAGAAGTTGCCATAAACAAAGGGAGCGGAGCCACGGCCCGCCAGCGTTTGAATGAGCAGCACCAGCGCCGCCATGGCCAGTCCCTGCACCCAGAAGGGCATGCGGGCGGCCACGCCGGCCGAAACGTCAAACCAGCGCGGCGGAAGCGAATGGAGAACCGCGGCCAGCACGAGGACGCCCAGCAGCAGCGGCGTCAGATTCTCCGCCGGCCAGGTCAGCGCGCCCAGGCCGCGCAAGATGGCCAGTGCGTTTTCCAGTGTCGTAGCGCGAAAGAATATCCAGGTGAAGCAGACAAAGTGGAAGGTGATGAAACCTCCCAGCAGCTTGGCCCACCAATGGGGCGAGGGAATCTTGCGCCGCAGCTTCCAGGCAAAGACCACGCCCAGCGCCAGCCCGTGCAGCACGCCCCAGATGAGGAAGTTCCAGCTGATCCCGTGCCACAGCCCGCCCAGCGCAAATGTGACCAGGAAGGCGTAGCTGTAAGAGAGCAGCGGATACTTGCGCCGCTTGGGCAGCACGTCGAAGAGGTAGTCGCGCAGCCACTCGGAGAAGGTGATGTGCCAGCGCCGCCAGAACTCGGCCACGCTCACAGCCAGGTACGGCTGGCGGAAGTTCTCCGGCAGGCGGATGCCCAGCAGCAGCGCCGCGCCCATGGCGATATCCGTGTAGCCGCTGAAGTCGAAGAAGAGTTGTAGCGCGAAAGCGTAGACGGCAACCAGGGTCTCCACGCTGGAATAGAGCGCGGGAGTATCGAATACCCGGTTCACCAGATTGTTGGCCAGGTAGTCGGCAATCAGCAGCTTCTTCACCAGGCCCACCGCGATCAGCAGCATGGCGCGGCCGGCATCCTCGGCGCTGAACGCGAAGGGCCTTGAGAGCTGGTCGAGCAGCTTGCCCTGGCGCGGAATCGGCCCCGCCGTCATCGAAGGAAAGAACAGGGCGGAGCCCAGATAGGCCAGGTAGCTCGCCGTGGGCCGCATCTCGCCGAAGTAGAGGTCGATGGTATAAGTAAGCGACTGAAAACAATAGAACGAAAGGCTCAGCGGAAAGAGCCAGGCAAAGCGCCCCGCGGTCAGGAGCGGAAGCAGCTTGAGTCCCGCCAGCAGGCCCAGGTTGACGGCCAGCGAAACCCCGAGCAGCAGCCGGCGCGTGGCCTTCCGCTGAAATCGGCCCAATCCAAGGCCAACGAAATAGTCCGCGCTTGCCGCCAGGGGCAGCGCCAGATAAACCAGGCTGAAGCGGGCCAGAAAGAACAGGTTCGCCGCCACCAGCACCGCCAGCCGCAGCCGGCGCGATCCGGCGGCGGCCCAGTAGAGCAGGCTCACCGCAACCAGAAAGACAAAGAAAGGAGCCGCGCTGACCAGCATGGGAGGATTCCAGTGTATATTCCGTGACCCGTGGCGCTCAGGTCAAGCGCCGCCCAGTCATGCATTCATGGTCAGGCCTTGGCAGCCACGCCTGACCGGTCCGCGATGGGGAAAACGGCCGCGGGAACACAGTTGATTACCTCGCACGGGCTTCGACGGCGCCCAAACAGCAAAGGGGCGCGGTCTTGCGGCCACGCCATCCGTCAACCTGCCGCAGCGTGAAAGGAGGCGACAGCGGCGAATTTCCCAAGTGGCCGACAATGCGTCCGGAACAGAGAAAATGCCTGCGGGTTCGATAAGCCCATTGGGATGCCATCGTCGAGTGAGAATCACTTCCGGATTGGCTGTGATCCGCTCAGAGTGTCGTTCGCGCCTGAGATGGATCGACTTTACATGAGGACACTTTGAAAAGTGTCACAACTGTGCGCAACCCGGTAAGTAAAAACGATTAGCCTTTGTGCAGTACGGAGTGCATCGGGCGGTGTTGAGACACCACCCGCGCTTGGCTGTCCACGAGCGGAATCAGGAACTCATGAGAAGCAATGTCAGGTACCCGTCCGATGCACTTCTGCTGGGCGTAGTTGCGGTTCGCGATGCGAGGGCCGACGAAAAATCGTCGCAGGAATTCGAGAAACGCAGCGTCGACAAGATCGCACGACTCACCGCGAGGGAATGTGATGGAAGGCATCTCCTTTTCGGCTCTTCGAAAAGCGCAATCCTTTGTGCCACGCTTCTTGTCGCGATCTACGCAAGCGCAGCTCCCGCTTCTCAGGTGGCCAATTCATCTCAGTCTCCGAGGCATTCAACTGGGGCCGCCGATCAGACGGTCGGCCAGAAAGACCTGATCTGGTGGCTCCCCGCCGATACGGAGAGCGTGGTAGCTGCTCGAGGTCCCTTTCCCATCGCGGCTGAATCAGACGAGACCAGTGAGAAGGACGAGCAGAAATGGTTCACCAAGGAGGCGACTCAGGCTGAAATACGAGCTAGATTTGAGGAACTGCCACTCGAACTGTTTTATGAGCAGGATCTGGCAGCAGCGCTGAGAGGCTACACCGTAGCATACGCAATGCAAGGCTCGCGACATTTCCGAGATCCGTCTTATGGCGCAGAAGTGATGGAATATGAAGGTTGCTCCATTGTAATTTTTGAGAAAGACTTGGGCGGATTGGAAGGCGTCATTGGGCGAATGCCAGACTGGAAAAGTGCTTCCAAGGAAACCATTGGCAGAACGCGAGTCCTGGTCATGCAATCTGAAAATGCAGAGTGGACTTACTTTCTTGCCCTCCCGCGGCCCAACGTTTTGCTCGTTGCCAACAACCGGCAATATATGCAGGAAGTTCTGGAGCGATTGGCGCACAAGAAAGCTCCTCGTGCTCTGCCGGATCAACTGCCCGAGTGGCGGTTTCTGGATGCCAATGCGCGGTTCTGGGGACTCCGGCACTATGACCCCACTCAGGCAGAAATGGATCCGACATCTCCTCTCGGAGAAGATAGGACTTTCGACCCCGGCGACCCAAAGGCTATCGGTGTTCTCTTTGCGCTTGACCCAAAGAATGAACGAAGGCTTGTGATCACATCCTTCTCCGGCGATGAAGCCAAAGCCAGAGCCGAGGCCAGCACAGGGCGATCCGTAGCCGAACCTCAAGATGGAGTGAAATACGAGGTGAAACTCCGTAACCCCGAGCCGGGCATTCTCGAAGAGATTTACACTCTTGACCGAACCACCACTCTTGACTATTCCGTATTGACAATACTGTTCGCACTAGGACGCGGCATGTATTTTTGATCAACCTGGAAGGGAAACTTTTGACTTTTAGCATGAATTGCGCGGACAATGCACTGCTACCGAACCTGAAATGCTGGAGCGCACGCAGTTCAGCAGAAGCCAGTTCGTGCATTTCCCGTGCCTGTCGCTGCCAATCTGACCTTGCCAGGTGGCACCGTGCGTCGGTTTCCGCATCATCGCAGATGCGCTCAGCGAAGACTGCGGGCGGAGGAACTCCCGGAGTCCCGGGTCGTGAGCGAGTCGCCGGCAAACCGGAAACTCCACCGCTCCGTGGGCCTAACTGCACTATCTCTTTACAACTTTCGGGTCGCGAAGAATAACTATCGGTAAGCCTTATGAGAACTTTAGGCAATTGCCGTGGATAATCGTTGGGTCTAAAAAGAAAAGGATTGGCAAAAGAGTGCCAATTCAGTAAGATATGCAGATGGTGATACCAAGGAAACCCGGCTCCACGCGCCTGAAGACTCAGGTGGCTATTTGCCTCCTGGCGGCAGTTTCCTCGGTTGCGCTGGCCGCTGTGGTGGTTATGATCTCCACGCCGGCCGTGCAGGCGGATGTGCGGCTTTCCAGACCCGCGTCGACCTTGCCGCCCGCGGCGCCCATCCTGAGCGCGACGCCGGCCTTGCTTGCGCCGCCGATAACCGCCCGCAAGACCAGGAGCGGCCGGGGCGGCGATCTTCTCCACGGCATTGCCTCGTGGTACGGGGCGGTGCTCAACGGGCATCGCACTGCCAGCGGCGAGCGCTTCGATATGTACGCCATGACCGCCTGCCACCCCACCCTGCCCTTCGGCACACTGGTGCGCGTGGTGGATCAGAACACCAAGAGGTCGGTGGTGGTGCGCATCAACGATCGCGGCATACTCGACGAGGGGCGCGTCATCGACCTCTCCTATGCCGCCGCCCAGGAGTTGAAGATCACCAAGGCCGGTCTTGCTCCGGTAGCTCTGGAAGTCATCTCCCTGGGCCAGCCCAAGCACAAGAAGTAAGCAAGCCGGCTACACACCCTTCGCCAAAAGCACAGAGGCGCGGCCACTCACTTTTCGACAGTTGCGCAAGGGTGTGCCACTCGCCCGAGCTATACTTCGGCCATGCCCGAGGCGCAGGTCAGTCACAGGCGTAATCGTTGCCCGCAATCGGCTTGAGCGCGGCGTCCACAGAAAACAGCGTATAAGCGTAGTCGCATGCGGCGCCTTTCCATTTCACCAACAGCAAGTGCTGACCGGCAAGACGAAATGAGAGCGCGGACTCCGCGTCCAGGCACTCGTAGGAACTCGCGGCCTTGTCCGAGCAGTCCTTGGATGAGGTCGCCCAACTAACCGTGCGGCGGCCATCGCCGAAATCATAGACTGCTGAACCCGCCTGCCTTCTCCGTTCGAACTTCGCCTGCGGATCGACATCCTTGACGTCGGTCGGCTTGCCCACGACAGCGAAGGCCGCGTTGGCCACGGAATGCAGGGGTTTGGCGACGACGACGCCGGAAAAATAGCGTTCCTTGACGGCAGTCATGCTTGTGTCGAATTGGAAGTCCACAGTGCCTTTGAATTGAACCGGCTGGAGCGGGACGATGCCTGTGGCGTAGATCAAAAGATAAGTGGAACGGCCGACGGCGGGCTCGAGAGGCGCCAGGTAGTCGATGAAGCGAGACTCCCTGCCGTTCATTTCGTTGTACCTAAGGCGGGCGATTTGCTCAGGCGTGGGCCGGTCCAGATTCAGCCATGTAAGGGTCGCGCGGGCATTCGCTTCCCAGTCTAGCTGCTGGAACGGCTCGAAGGTAAGTTCGTTCGTATGCTCATTGAAGAACGCGTGGTGAAAGCGATCAGTGCCCGACAATACATCGTCCGGCTGGGCTTGAATTGTTGTGGCCAAGATGACCAGGAGCGGGAAGAGGAGCAATCTCATGGTTCTGTCTTTCCTGTAAGTTCGCGAAGCATCCTTGCGGAAGATTGCGATGCATGTTTTCGGTTCGCAGCCGTGGGTTCCTCGCTCGAAGTTCGGTCCTGGGAAGTTGCGCCAGGCGGCAACCGGGGCATGCTCTGGCAGTTTTCATCAATTACAAAGGGGTATATCTTGACTGCGGGGGGGTAGCACCGTTGCGGTCGCCGAACGAAATAATAGACCACGGCGCCAATAATGTGGGTGAAGACAATAATGAGAATCCAGACGATCTTGGTGTTGCCCTCGTCCGATTCCTTGGTCGCGCAATCCACCAGCATCCACAGCCAAAACAGAAATCCTATTAGGGCAACAAGCAAGAACAGCAAACCGAACAGCACAATCAGCCCCTCCTGGCAAGAGAGTATACCTTCTAGCCTGCCTATTGGGTTCCAAACGCCGCAACCGCGTTTCGCCTGGTTTGATTTCTAAGCCAGCGCGCGGCGCAGCAGCGGCTCCGATTCGGCGTTGGCGGCGAGGTAGCTGTCGATGGCGGCGGCGGCCTTGCGGCCTTCGGCAATAGCATGGACGACGAGCGACTGGCCACGGCGCATATCACCGGCGGCAAAGATGCCATCGACGGAGGTCATAAAGGTGGCATTGGCGGCCACGTTGCCGCGTTTGTCGAGCGCCAGACCCAACTTCTCGATCAATCCCGAGCGCACCGGGCCCAGGAAGCCCATGGCCAGCAGGACGAGATCGACGTCGATGCTGAACTCCGTGCCGGGAACCGGCGCGAAGTTGGGCGGCGGACCCACGCGCACCAAGTGCAACTGCTGGACGTTACCATTCTCATCGCCGCTGAAGCGCACGCTGTTCACGCCCCAGTCGCGGATACCGCCCTCTTCGTGGGCGCTCTCGGTGCGCAACTGCAGGGGCCACATCGGCCAGGGAGTCGATGGAGCGCGCTGGGCCGGCGGCTTGGGCATGATCTCGAACTGGTGGACGCTACGGGCGCCCTGGCGCAGGCTGGTGCCCAGGCAGTCGGCGCCCGTGTCGCCGCCGCCGATGATGACCACGCGCTTGCCCGCCGCATGGATGGCGATGGATGGATCGACAAGATCGCCCTCGTTGCGGCGATTCTGCTGGGGCAGATAATCCATGGCGAAATGAATGCCCTTCAGCTCGCGGCCGGGAATCTTGAGGTCGCGCGGATGCTCCGAGCCGCCGGCCAGCAGAATGGCGTCATAGTGATCGGTCAGGGCCTCGACGGGTATGTTCACGCCCACGTGCGCGTTGGCGACAAAGGTGACGCCCTCGGCGGACATCTGGTCCAGGCGGCGGTCGATGACGTACTTCTCCATCTTGAAGCTGGGAATGCCGTAGCGCAGCAGGCCGCCGATGCGGTCGGCCTTCTCATAGACGGTGACCGTGTGGCCGGCGCGGCGCAACTGCTGCGCTGCGGCCAGGCCCGCCGGACCGCTGCCCACGATAGCCACGCGCTTGCCTGTATTTTGCTCCGGAAGCTCGGGGCGAATCCAGCCCTCCTCCCAGGCGCGCTCCACAATGGAGCGCTCGATCAGCTTGATGGAGACGGCCGGCTGATCGATAGCCAGCACGCAGGCCGCCTCGCATGGAGCCGGGCAGATGCGGCCGGTGAACTCGGGAAAGTTGTTGGTGGCGTGGAGCCGGCGAATGGCCGCCTCCCAGCGCCCGTTGTAAACCAGATCGTTCCAATCGGGAATCAGGTTGTTCACCGGGCAGCCGGTGTGGCAGAAGGGCACGCCGCAATCCATGCAGCGAGCGCCCTGCTCGCGCTGTTTCTCCTCGGGAAAGGGCTCGTAGATTTCGAACCAGTCCTGGACCCGTTCCTCGACCTTGCGGCGGGTGGGCTGTTCGCGCTCAATCTCAAGAAAACCGGTGACCTTACCCATGCTGCACCTCGGCTGCCGCCGGTACAGGCGACGAAGTTATGGGGGGAACATAGACCTCTTCTACGCGGGCAATGCCCAGAACGCGCTTGTACTCGTGCGGGAAGATTTTGACGAACCGCGGCTGCGCGTCGGCCCAGTGCTCCAAAACCCAGGCCGCGCGGGGGCTGCCGGTCAGGTCGCGATGGCGTTCGAGCAGGCCGCGGACGAGGTCCACGTCCTCAGCGGCGGCCAGCGGCTCCAAATCCACGGCGGCTAGGTTGCAACGGCGCGTTGAGAAGTCGCCCTGGTCGTCGTAGACGTAAGCGATTCCGCCGTTCATGCCGGCGGCAAAGTTGCGCCCCGTCGAGCCCAGCACGATCACCGTGCCGTTGGTCATGTATTCGCAGCCGTGGTCGCCCACGCCTTCCACCACCGCCGTGGCGCCGGAGTTGCGCACGGCAAACCGTTCCCCGGCGATGCCGTTCAGGAAGGCTTCGCCGCTGGTGGCGCCATAAAGCACGACGTTGCCCACCAGGATGCTCTCCTCGGGCAGGAAGCTGGAGGTCTTGGGCGGATAGACGATGATGCGCCCGCCGGAAAGCCCCTTGCCCAGGTAATCGTTGGCGTCGCCTTCCAGTTCGAGCGCGACGCCGTTGGGTACAAACGCGCCGAAGCTTTGGCCGGCCGAGCCCTCAAAGCGGAAATGAATGGTGCCGTCGGGCAGTCCAGGCGAACCGTAGCGGCGGGCAATCTCGCCGCCCAGCATGGCGCCCACGGTCCGATGCACGTTGCGGATGGCGAAGCTGCCGGTCACCGGCGTCCTGGATTCGAGCGCCGGCGCCGCCTTGGCTATCAGCAGGTGATCGAGCGCCTTGCTCAGCCCATGATCCTGGGCCTGGACCTTGCGCCGCGCCACGCGCGCCGGCAGCGCGGGGGCGTACAGGATCGAAGAGAGATCGATCCCCTTGGCCTTCCAGTGCACATTGGCCACGGAGCCATCGATCTTGTCCACGCGGCCCACCATCTCGTCGAAGGTGCGGAAGCCCAGTTTGGCCATGTGCTGGCGCACCTGTTCGGCGAGGAAGAAGAAGAAGTTGACCACATGCTCGGGCTGCCCCTTGAAACGCGCGCGCAGCACCGGGTCCTGCGTGGCGATGCCCACCGAGCAGGTATTCAAGTGGCATTTGCGCATCATGATGCAGCCCATGGCGATCAGCGGCATGGTGGAAAAACCAAACTCTTCGGCGCCCAGCAGCGCGGCTATCACCACATCGCGGCCGGTCTGCAGCTTGCCGTCGGTCTGCACCCGGATGCGGCTGCGCAGATCGTTCAGCAGCAGCACCTGCTGCGTTTCGGCCAGACCCAGTTCCCAGGGCAGTCCGGCGTGCTTGATGGAGCTGAGCGGCGAAGCGCCCGTGCCGCCGCTGTCACCGGAGATGAGCACCGTATCGGCATGGGCCTTGGAGACGCCGGCAGCCACCGTTCCCACGCCCACCTCAGAAACGAGCTTAACGGCAATGCGCGCCTGCGGGTTCACGTTCTTCAGGTCGTAGATCAGTTGCGCCAGGTCTTCGATGGAGTAAATGTCGTGGTGCGGCGGGGGCGAAATCAGGCCCACGCCCGGGATGGAATGGCGCACTTTGGCGATGATCTCGTCTACCTTGTGGCCGGGCAACTGGCCGCCTTCGCCGGGCTTAGCTCCCTGCGCCATCTTGATCTGAAGTTCATCGGCATTGACCAGGTAATTGGTGGTCACGCCGAAGCGTCCGCTGGCCACTTGCTTCACGGCGCTGCGCCGCGAGTCGCCATTGGCATCTCGTATGAAGCGTTCTTCGTCCTCGCCGCCCTCGCCGGTGTTCGACATTCCGCCCAGGCGATTCATGGCGATGGCCATGGTCTCGTGCGCCTCTTTGCTGATGGAGCCGAAGCTCATGGCGCCGGTTGTGAAGCGCTTGACGATCTCCTTGGCCGGCTCCACCTTATCGAGCGGAATGGGCTTGTCGGAGTATTTCAGCTTGAACAGGCCGCGCAGCGTGCACAGGTTGCGGCTCTGTTCATCGATCAGATCGGTGTACTCCTGGAAGGTGGCGGGACTGTTCTGGCGCACGGCCTGCTGCAGCGCGGAGATGGTGAGCGGGTTCACCAGGTGATACTCGGCACCCTCGCGATACTGATATTGGCCGCCGACCATCAGATCGGTCTCCGACTCGGTGAGCGGCTGGAAGGCGTAGGCGTGCTTGAGCTGCGCTTCGCGCGCCAGCACGTCCAGGCCCACGCCCTCGATGCGCGACGCGGTTCCGGAGAAGTACGCATCCACCAGATGCCGGTTCAGCCCCACCGCCTCAAAGACCTGCGCGCCGCGATAGCTTTGCAGGGTGCTGATGCCCATCTTCGAGAAGGTCTTCAGCAGTCCCTTGTTGATGGCCTTGATGAAATTCTTCTCGGCGTATTCGGCGGTCAGGCTGTCGGGCAGCAGGTTGCGCCGCTTCAGATCGTGGACGGTCTCGATGGCCAGGTAGGGATTGACAGCGCTGGCGCCGTAGCCGATGAGCAGGGCGAAGTGCATCACCTCGCGCGGCTCGCCGCTCTCGATGATCAGCGCCACCTGGGTGCGGGTCTCGTCGCGTACCAGCCGGTTATGCACGGCCGCCATGGCCAGCAGGCTGGGTATGGGCGCATAGGTCGGATCGACGCCGCGGTCGGAGAGGATCAGCAGCGTGTAGCCGGAGTTGACCGCATGGGCCGCGCGA
>Ga0181539_1005588_pt1 | contig 10074 bp, 5 predicted proteins | sample PEATcosm2014_Bin_46_FD_119767 | JGI IMG/M metagenome (GOLD analysis project Ga0181539, IMG submission 119767) | Peatland microbial communities from MTU Mesocosm Facility, Houghton, MI, USA - PEATcosm2014_Bin23_60_metaG | ecosystem: Environmental > Terrestrial > Soil > Wetlands > Peat | place... | reverse complement strand
GTCCAGGATCTCGCCCGCGAAAAAGAGCCGCGGCACAAGCTTGCTCTGCATCGAGCGGGAGTCGACCTCCTCCAGCGACACCCCGCCGGCGGTAACCTCGGCCTTCTGAAAGCCGAGCGAGCCGCTGATCGGAATCGAAAGCCGCTTGATCGCCGCCAGCAGCCGGCGACGGTCCGCTTTGCCGATCTCCGCCGCGCGGCGCTCGGGGTCAAGGCCGGCCTGGAGAATCATCGCTTCGGCCAGCCGGCGCATGATCCTCGGCTGCTGCGGCGTTGTCTCGGCGGCGGAAGTCGAAGGCCGGAGTGCTTCATCACAGGAGAGCAGAACGCCCGCCAGTTGCCGCTTGCCGGCCGCGGCACACTGCCGGGTCAACAGCGCCTCCAGGTCGGCCTCCGCGACCGAAGGCAGGAAATCGCAGACCACGCGCAGCGTCTCGGGATGGGGATGCCCGCTCACCTCGCGGCTGACGTTCAGCACGGCGGGACCCGACAGGCCAAAGTGGGTGAACAGGAACGACCCGCGGCATTCGGCCAGGGCGCGGGGCGAGTCTCCTTCGTCAGCTCCGGGTACGATGCGGACCAGGACGTCGTGTACGGTGAGCCCGGTGAGCGACGTGACCCAGGCGGCGTCGGTCCGCAGGGGGACCAGGGCCGGCCGCGGGGGCACGATGGCGTGGCCCCAGGCCGCGGCCCAGGCGTAGCCGTCCCCGGACGTGCCGCAGCGGGGATAAGAACGTCCACCGGTGGTCACCAGCAACTTGGCGGCGCGGATCGAGCGGCGGGGCGTAAGGAGCTGGAAGCCCGAGCTGTCGGGACCGCCGATTTCCAGGACGGGCTCCTCGCAGGCCAACTGGGCGCCGCTTCGCTTCAGCCGCGCCAACAAGGCGTCCAGCACGTCCAGGGCCCGATCGCTGGCCGGAAAGATCTTGCCCGTCGGCTCGACCTTGGTAGGGAGGCCCTCGCGATGGAAGATCTCGACCAGGTCCCGGGGCGAGAGCCGGGCCAGCGCGGAGTGCAGGAAACGTCCCGGTCGGCCGAAGGCCTCGATGATGCCCCGGGCGTCCGTGGCGTGGGTGAGGTTGCAGCGGGTGCCGCCGGACATGAGGATCTTCACGCCCGGCTTGCGATTCTTTTCCAGCACCAGCGTCCGCAGCCCACGTTCGGCGGCCCTGGCTGCGGCCAACAACCCGGCGGCCCCGGCCCCCACGACCACCAGATCCTCGTCCGTCCTTTGGAGTGCGGCGATTTGTCGCCGCTTTTCCGGAGTATTCGTCACCGAAAGGCTACGCCGCCGTGTACCTGAAATCTTTCTGCCGACCGCTTCCGGCCGCTCAAAGAAAGCGGCGACAAGTCGCCGCACTCCAAAGCTTCGCCTGGTCCTGGGCTACTCTTCGGCCACTTGGGCCATCACGGCATCGGGAATGTTGAAGTTGGAGACCACATTTTGCACGTCGTCGTGGTCGTCGAGCTTCTCCATCAGCTTGAGGATCCGGCGGGCCGTGTCGGGGTCGTCGACGTCGACGGTGCTCTTGGGAATCAGCGTGAGTTCCTGGACCTCGGGCTCGATGCCCGCCTTGGTCAGGGCCTCCGAGACGGCGCGGTACGCGGAGATCGCGCAGGTGACGGAGAACTTGTCGCCGTCTTGCTTGACATCGTCGGCGCCGGTCTCCAAGGCGAGCTCCATCAGCTTCTCCTCGTCCACCTTGGCGGTGGAGACCATGAACAGTCCCTTCTTATCGAACATCCAGGCCACCGAGCCCACGGCCCCCAGCTTGCCTCCGGAGATCTCGAAGATCTTGCGGATCTCCGGGGCCGTGCGGTTGCGGTTGTCGGTGAGCACTTCGCAGATCATGGCCACGCCGCCGGCGCCGTAGCCCTCGTAGGTGATCTCCTCGAAGGCCATGCCTTCGGCTTCGCCGGTGCCGCGCTTGATGGCGCGGGTGATGTTCTCCTTGGGCAGGCTCACCGCCTTGGCGGCGTCGATCGCCGCGCGGAGCCGGATGTTCATGTCCGGATCGCCGCCGCCGTGCCTGGCGGCCACGATGATCGCCTTGGAGAGCTTGCTCCAGAGCTTGCCGCGTTTGGCGTCGACCGCCGACTTCTTGTGCTTGATCGTTGCCCAGTGGGAATGACCTGACATGAGAGGGTCTCCTTGCTTTTGCTCCGCACGTTGGTAACTTAGGGCCTGCAAAACAATGAGTTTGCCCAACTTATTGTTTTGCAGGCCCTTACGGATTCTTCTGCACTTTCTTCTCCACGGCCTGGGCCTTGTCCGGCTGCGGCGTCTTGGCCTTGCGATAGCCGGCGGCCGCGCGCTGCCAGGCGTCTTTGGCCTTGGCCGGCTGCTGGGCCGCGGCGTAGACGTCGCCCAGGTGTTCCAGCACGGCGGGATCGGCCTCCAAGGCGGCGGCCTTCTCCAACTGCACAATGGCCTCGGGGATCCGGCCCAGACGGTACAGGGCCCAGCCCAGGCTGTCGCGGTAGGCGGCGTTGTCGGGCTCGGCGTCGACCGCCTTCTGGACCATCGCCAGCGCCCGCTGGAGACGCTTGCCGGAATCGGCCCAGAGATAGCCCAGGTCGTTGGCGGCCGAGGCGTCGTCGGGGAACTCGTCCAGCACCTGCTGGAGCCACTCTTCGCCCTCGCGGAGTTTGCCGGCCTCGACATCCAGGTTCGACAACGCCAGCCGCGACTCGCGGAGCACGTCGCGGTCGTCCTCCGCCTCGGTCTCCGCGTCGAACTGGTCGATCAACTCCTGGTAGGTCTTGCGGGCGTCGGCAAAATGCCCGGCGTGGTACTGGATCCAGGCCACGCGGCTGAGGAAGCGGGGCGAATCGTCCTTCTTGGCCAGCGCCGCCCGGGCGACGACCAACGCCTCGTCCGTCTTGCCCTCCAACTCCAACGAGCCGGCCAGGTAATACTCGAAGCTGGGGTTGTCCGCGGGCAGGGCCTTCTCCTCGATTCCACGGCGCAAGACCTTGCTCGCCGCCGCGTACTGCTCGGCCGTCAACAGACCCACGCCCCAGGCGAGCAGGATCTCCGACTTCTGCTCGGGCTTGGCCCGGATGGCCGCCTCGAACAACGCGCCGGCGTCGTCGTACCGCTTCGCATCCAGGGCCAACAGGGCGGCCGCCAGCCGCTGGGGATAGGGGAACTTCGCCCCGTCGCCGGCGAGCTTCTTCTTCGCCGTCTCCAACAAGGCGCCGATGGCGGCCGTGTCGGACTGTAGCGTCCGGCCTTCCTCGCCCAAGATGTCCATCGCGGCGGACTTCTCCGTCAGCTCGCCCAACACCTCCAGCAAGGCGTCCGGCTTCTTCGTCTGGCGATAGATCGACACCAGGCTCCGCAATCCCGCGCCCGAGGGCGTCTTGGCGACCAGTGTCCGGTAGAGCGGCTCGGCCTTGTCGAACTGCTTGCGATCGAGGTACTGGTCGGCGAGGTAGTAGGCCAACGGCACGTTGGCCGGGTCGGCGGCGTGCAGCTTCTCCAGACGCGGCAGCAGCTCGCCGCCGAGCTTGAGGCCCTCCAACACCTCGCGGAGCAGCCGGTAGGGCTGGATGCCTTCGCTGGCCAGGTGGGCGTCGAAGCAGGCTTGCAGGTGGTCCAGGGCCTCACGCGGCTTGCCGCCGCGCTGGTCGAGCCGGGCCAGGTTCAGCGCATACAGACCCGCATTCGGCGACACCTGGTTGGATTTCTCCATCGCCGCCCGCGCTTCCTGCGGCCGTCCGGTCAGGAGGAAGCACTGACCCATCAAGTTGTAGGTCGGTCCGGGATCACCCAGCACGAGCTTGATCGATTCGTCCTCCAATCCGTGCTTCTTGGGATCGGCCAGCACCTCGATGACCCTGGCGAAGCAGTCGGCCGCCTTGGGATACTGCTCGGCCAGGGAGAAGACGCGTCCGGCCTCCATCTCCAGCAACAAGCCGGCGACCGTCGCGTCGGTCTTCTTCAGCGCAGCCAGGGCCTTGGTGTACAGTCCGACCGCCTGCCGCCACTGGCCCTGCTCGGTGAGGTAGGCCCCCAGCTTCCGCAGCAGCATGGGGTCCGCATCGTCCAGCGCCGCGACTTTCAAGGCGTAGCGGATCGCCTCCTCGCGCCGGCCGAGCTTGTCCGCCACGGGCAGGATGGCCCGGGCGACCGTCAGCGAATCGGGATCGAAGCGGAATGCCCGCTCGTACAACCGCAGGGCGCCGGCGTTGTCCTGCTGCTTCTCCAGCATCCGCGCGGCGGAGAACATCGACAGGGACTCGATCCGGTCCTGGTCCGCGTCGCTGCGCGGCGTAGCCGGCTTGAGCAGGGCCGGTTTGTCTTCCAGGTCCAGCGGGCGCGGCCCATGCGACTGGGCGACCGCCACCAACCGCGGCCCACTGGCATCCCGCGCGTAGCCGTTTCCGGGAAACTGGCTTGCGAATACCGCCACGGCCAGAGCCAGGCCGGCTGCGGCGGACAGAGTTGACAATTGCACGAAATGGCTCCTCGGGTCCCCCTACTATTCTACCGCAGCTTGCCCCGAAAAATGGCTCGGCCCTCAACCGCGACCAAAGGACGACTTCCGCCTGATGAGCTTTGACGAACAAGGCCGGAAATACCTCTGGGTGGCCTCGATAGCTTGCTATCGGGGTGCCGAAGGCACAGGAGGCCATATGGCGCATTCCTCTTGCGGCTGCGCCGCCCCCGATAGCAAGCTATCGGGGCCACCCGATTACTGGTCTTGTTCGTCAAAACTCATCAGAACGCTCGAAATGTGAAAGTTGTTCTTCCGGGCGATCTCAGGGCGTCGCCGCGGTCTTCTTCTCCTTCTCGCCTCCAGGGTGTTCCTTGGGCTCGACGGCAGGAGTTTCCTTCTTGGCCGGCGTTCCCTTCTTGCACGTCGCCGGCTTCCGTTTGACGGAGGAAGACTCCTCGAGATCGTTCTCTTCCTCGACGGGCTTTTTTCGCAAAGGGACCGGGGGCTCTTCGTGCGGCTTCTTCTTCCGTTCGGCAGACGCCCGCGGCTCCTCCGCCGAAGGCTGTGCAGGCTGGGCTTCGTGTTTGCCGGACGATTTCTGCTCGGCGCCCTTGGCCTCGGCCGCCTTGGTGGAGGGGGTCTTGGACGTGGGGGCCTTCGCCTCGGCCGGCTTAGTGTCGCCGGTCGCCGCCTTGGTGGCTTTGGCCGCGTGGCCTTTGGCCGGCGTATCGTGGGCCTTGGCCTGGGGCTCTTCGTCCGGCGCCACGGGGCCCGCGGCGCGCTTCGCCTCGGGCCGTTTGGTCTCCGCCGGTTTCGCTTCCGTCGGCTTGGGTTCGTGATGTTTCGCTTCGGCCGCTTTGGCTTCGGCGGGTTTCGGTTCGAGGGGCTGGGCCTCGGCCTGCGGGGGCTCGTGGCGACCGGGCGGGGCCGGCTTCTCGGCAATCTTCCTCCGGGTCTCGGACCGTTTCTTCTTGGCCTCCGGCTCGCCTTCGCCGGCGTCGGACTGGGGCGGGCGCTCTTGGCCGGCAGCGGCGTTGCCTTTGGCGGCGGGCTGGCGCTGGGCGTCATCGACCTTCTTCGGACGCCTGGCCGCTCGCTCGGCGATGGCCGGGTTGAGATCCACGAGGATCTGCACGAGAGCCGGCGACTGCGGATTGGCGATGAAGTCGGCCCCGAGCTGGTGCAGTAGCGAGGCGAACTCGAAGCCTTTGGGCTTGGTGATGGCCCGCTCCAAGCCGTTGATCTGGCCCGATTGAATCTCCTCCGGGGTAATCATGTCGGCCGCTTCCAGGGCTTTGACTGTGCCCTGGTCGATGGGGATCGCATGACCGGCCAGGGCCGCCTGGACCACGTAAGCCACGGAGAATGGAGTCGCGCCGTCGAGCTTGGCGAGTTTCTCGGCGGCCGGACCGAGGTTCAGCTTGTGGAGGTCCTCCAGGTCGAAGGCGTAGGTGGCGTCGAAGATGCTCTGGAGCACGCGCTTGATGCGTTGGCCGGCCGCCGAGGGATCGGGCAGCCGGGGCATCTCCTCGGCCAGCTCGCGGACCGTGCTCACGCGGATCTCGTTCCAATCGAAGAAGTTGTGCGACAAGGCGGCAAACGCCTCCTCCGCCGCGTCGTAAGGGGCGTTCTCCAGGCAGCAGGCGAACAGCAAGTGCTCAATCACCGAGCGGTCGGGCGCGGGGTTCACCGGCTTATAGTACTTCTTGAGGACCTTGTGGATCCTCGCGATCTGGGCGGTGCGACTGGGCTGTGCCATGATTCCTCGGTTTCAGACGGTCGTCGCGGCAGAATCAGTTGACGATCAGGATCCCGGTGGACGGTCTGGCGGGGCGACGGCGTCCGGCGATGGCGGCGGGTGCGACGCATCCACGGCGGGCGCCTGAACCTGGCTCTCCTCCGGCAGGGACTCCTCGGGCAAGGGCTCCTCCGGCGCCGGCTTGGGCAAGACCTCGGACAAGATTTTGGCGATGGCGATCGACTTCTTCACCCCCTGGTCGAGCAAGAATTGCAGCCGCGGGGTATAGCGCATGTCGATCCGCGCGGCGCAGCGGGCCTGGAGGAAGCCGGCGGCCCTGGTCAGACCGTGTACCGCCAGCCGCTGCTTGGCCTCGTCGCCCATCACGGAAACGTGGATCTTCGCCGAGCGCAGGTCGCCGGCCACTTCCACATAGGTGACCGTAACGTCCTGGACGCGGGGATCCTTCATCTCGGCGAGGATGGCCATGCTCACGACCTCGCGGATGGCTTCGGCGACTTTTTGCGCGCGGCGGGAAGGCATCAGAACGTCCGGCGAATCTCCTCGATCTTATAGGCTTCGAGGATGTCGCCCTCCTTGAGGTCGTTGAACCCGGCCAGCTTGATGCCGCACTCGAACCCCTCGCGGACTTCGCGGGCGTCGTCCTTCTCGCGCTTCAGCGATTCCAGCCCGTAGTCGCCGATGATGCGGTTCTCGCGGATGATCCGCAGGCGGCAATCGCGCTGCACCGTGCCGGAGAGCACGCGGCAGCCGGCCACGGCGCCCACGCGGCTGATGTGGAACACCCGCTGCACCAGCGCCCGGCCCAGCTCCGCCTCGCGCTTCTCCGGCTTGAGCATCCCTTCCAACGCGGCCTTGAGGTCGGCCGTCAATTGGTAAATGATGTCGTAGCGGCGGATCTGCACGCCGGCGGCCTCGGCCAAGGTGCGGGCGCCCTCGTCGGGCACGACGTTGAAGCCGATGATCACCGCGTCGGAGGCGGCGGCCAGGTGTACGTCGCCCTCGGTGATCCCGCCCACCGCCGCCATCAGCACCTTGATCTGGACCTCGGGATGTTCCAGCTTGGTGAGTTCCTTGCGGATGGCTTCGATCGAGCCGCGGACGTCCGACCGCAGGATGATGTTCAGCGTCTGCACTTCGCCCATCTGGCCCAGCCGCTCGTGGAGCGTTTCCAGGGTCACCAACTGCTGCCCGCCCGAGAGGGCCCGACGGCGCAGCGCGTCGGCGCGATCGGCGGCGATCTGCCGGGCCTCGCTGATCTCGCGCAGCACGTGGAAGCGGTCGCCGGCGTTGGGCGCCGAGTCCAGCCCGGTGATATTGACCGGCACCGAAGGGCCGGCCTCCTTGTGCTTCTTGTAGGGATTGAGGGTGTCGTACATGGCCTTGACGCGGCCGTGGGCGGGCCCGCAGACGATCACGTCGCCCACCCGCAGCGTGCCCTTCTGCACCAACACTTTGGCGACCACGCCGCGGCCCTGCTGCACCTCGGCCTCCAGGCAGACGCCGGTGGCCGGCCGGTCGGCGTCGGCCACGTACTCGTGCAGGTCGGCCACGGTGAGGATCGTCTCCAGAAGCTCGTCGATCCCTTCCCCGGTGATGGCGCTGGTGCGGACCAGTTCCGTATCGCCGCCCCACTGGCTGGGCAAAAGGTCGTTGGTGGCCAGCTCCTGCATGATGCGGTCGCTGTTGATGCCCGGCAAATCGATCTTGTTCAGCGCGACGATGATCGGCACGCCCGCCGCCTTGGCGTGGCTGATGGCCTCTTCGGTCTGTGGCATCACGCCGTCGTCGGCGGCCACGACCAGCACGGCGATGTCGGTGCAATTGGCGCCGCGGGCCCGCATGGCCGTGAAGGCCTCGTGGCCCGGCGTGACGACGAAGGAGATCGGACGGCCGTTCTTCTCGATCTGGTAGGCGCGGATGCACTGCGTGATTCCGCCCTTCTCGCCGGCGGCGACGTTCAGGCCGAGGATCCGGTCCAAGAGCGAGGTCTTGCCGTGGTCGACGTGGCCCAGGACAGTGACCACCGGCGGCCGAGGCTTAAGGTTCTCGGGGTTGTCGGCCCCTTCCATCGCGGGAATCAACTTCTCCTCCAGGCCGCGGTCTTCGCGGAAATCGGCCTCTACGCCCAACGCTTCGACGAGTAGCTCGGCCGTCTCAACGGTGATCGTGGAGGTGATCGAGCTGATCATGCCCAGTTCCAGCATCTTGGCCAGCACCTGCGAGACGGGCAGGCCCAGCGTCTCGGCGAAACTGCGGACCGTGCAGGGCAGGTCCAGCACCACCTTGCTCTTGCGGGGCGCCGCGGTGCTGGAGTTTCCTGTGCGGCGGAGCCGGCGGGCTTCCCGGGCCGGCGCCGAGTCGTCCTCCTCGCCGTGGCGGCGTTTGACCGTCGCCGACCGCTTCCGCTTCAACTGCCGCTGCTCGCGGCCGCCCAGCGTGGCTCCGGCCTCTTCATCCGTCGGGGCGGCAGTCCCCGCACCGCTCTTGCGGGAACGATCCTTCTCTTCTTTCTTCGCCAACAGGTCCACGATCTCGGCCGGGTTAGGGGCCACGGGCGTCTTGCCCCCGGGCTTCTTGCCGCCGGCCTTTCGCTTCTCCTCCTGTTTGCGGATGTGCTCCGACAACGGCTTGCCACCGGCCTTCGAGGCGCGGATCGCGTCCGGCGCAAGCTTGATGTCGGGCTTCTGCGGCGTCGGCTCGGCGGGCTTGGTCGGCACCGGTTGTTGGACCTGCGGCAGCGGCGCCAGCTTGATCGATGGGCCCGTCCGCTCCGGCCGTGGCCTGTCGGACCGGGGCTTGGCCGGACGGCCCAGCCGGTCGACGGGCCCGTCGGGGCGCGTCGGCCGCAAAGGGCGAATCATACGGTCCGGTCTTGCCTCCGGCGGCTGGCGTGGACCGGGCTCGCCTGCAACCGGCGCGGTGGGCGCCGCCCCGGCCGTCGCCGTGGCGGCCGGCAGCTCGGCGGCCGGCGGCTCGATCACCTCAGCGGAAACCGGCGGCGGCGTTTCCAACGGCGGCGGCACGGACACGGCGTCGGAAGTCGTGGACGCCGGCTCGCCGGCCAGCGGTTCGGCGACCTCCGTAATCACCGGGACAGCAGGCGATGGCGCGATCTCGACCGGCGGTGGACCCGCCGGGGGCATCTCGCCTACGACGGGCGGCGGCGCGGATTCCACCACGGTCCCCGGGGGAGCAACAACCTCCGGAGGAAGCGTCAGCGCGGCCGGCTTCTTGGCCGCCGGCTTCTCGGGCCGCTTTTCCAGAACGGGAACTTTCTTCGAGACCGGCGAAGGAAGGACGTGATCGTCGCGACGCGCTACGGGGGACGCGGCCAGACCACGGCCGGATATCGCCCGGGCGATGGGTCCTTCCAGGACGGCCGCCGCCCCGCCCGGTCTCTTGCTCGCAGTGCCCAAGTGGCCCTTGATCGTCGCCACTTCCTCATCCGACAGACTGGCCAGCGCAGACCCCTTCCCGCTGATCCCGATCTTGTTACAGATATCGACCAGGACCTTGTTGTCGAGCTTCAGCTCTTTGGCTAAGGTATAGATGCGTGTGGCCAACGCGACTCTCTCCTAACGTCCGCAAGGCCCCTCTGGGCTGCGGTGCCTGCGCCCTAAGTTCCATCGTGGTTTCGTATTTCTTCATCGACGGACGGCTCGGATGCCTGCTGGCTCCAGGCAGCGTTGCCATCCTCGCCACCGGCTGGGCTCGTTGCGGCCGGCTCGTCTTGTCCTGCCCCCCCATTGCCAGCGGCCGGCTCGTCTTGTCCTGCTACCCCATCGCCCGCGGCCGGCTCGTCTTGTCCTGCTACCCCATCGCCCGCTGCCGGCTCGTCTTGTCCTGCTACCCCATCGCCCGCGGCCGG
>Ga0181539_1005584_pt1 | contig 10079 bp, 9 predicted proteins | sample PEATcosm2014_Bin_46_FD_119767 | JGI IMG/M metagenome (GOLD analysis project Ga0181539, IMG submission 119767) | Peatland microbial communities from MTU Mesocosm Facility, Houghton, MI, USA - PEATcosm2014_Bin23_60_metaG | ecosystem: Environmental > Terrestrial > Soil > Wetlands > Peat | place... | reverse complement strand
CTCGCCAAGGGCCGCGTCGCCAAGACCACCGACGTCGTCAAGGAAGGCGACAAGGTGAAGGTCAAGCTGATGGGCTTCGACGATCGCGGCAAGGTCAAGCTGTCGATGCGCGTCGTCGATCAGCAGACGGGCGCCGACCTCGAAAAGGCCGAAGCGAGCGAGGCCGCCGCACAGGGTTGAATTGCGTTAACCACGGCGGATTAAACTTCGTTAACCCGCGAAATAGTCCGAGCGGCGCCTCACCGGCGCCGCTCTTCGTCTCTCTTGTCGCCGCGCCGTTAAGGCGAGCGAAAGATCGGCCCGGCAAGGTCGAACCCCCGAGACAACCAGACGAGCGAAGAATCCCATGCAAGTCAGTTTCACCAGCGCGCTCGAAGACGGGCGCGCCCATCATGCGATCGGCCGCGTCCGGGCCGTGGGGCGCTGGCGCGCCGAGCGCGAGCCGGGCGCCGAAGCCGATCGGCAGGCCGTGCTTCGCGCGCTGGTGCGCGAGGCCGAGGACTACGGCGCCGACGCGCTGATCGAGGTGAATTTCGAAGTCGAGGAAGTCCCGAGCGCCGATATCGACGGCGTGCCGCTCACCCGCCTCGTCGCCGCCGGCGCCGCGGTGCGCTTCGCCGTGGCGGCGTGAAGGGACAGCGCCCCCTTCCCCCCTTGCGGGGGAAGGTGTCGGGCGAAGCCCGACGGATGAGGGGTCGCGCCGTAAGGCGCGCTTCTCCGCGCTGCTGCGAATCGTGACCGTCTTTATCGCGTAAACCAGCAAGCTTCGGCTAACGCCGTGGCGACGCGCCTTGCGGCGCCCCCCTCATCCGTCACGCTTCGCGTGACACCTTCCCCCGCAAGGGGGGAAGGGGCGCTCACCCCGCGATCTTCGAAAAATCCGCGACCGTATGCACCGCCTCGCGCAGCTCGCCGAGCAGACGCAGCCGGTTGAGCCGCAGATCGGCGTCGTCGATATTCACTGTGACGCCGACGAAGAAGGCGTCGACCGGCGCGCGCAGCGAAGCGAGCGCGCGCATCGCCCCCTCGAAATCCTCGCGCGCGACGCGTTCGCGCGCTTCCGCGCCGGCCGCCGCGAGCGCATCGGCGAGCGCGATTTCTTCCGGCAGCGCGAGGGCGAGCGGATCATGCGCGCCCGCGAAGGCGCCTTCGCCGTCTTTCTTTTCCTCGGCCCGCACGATATTGGCGGCGCGGCGATAGCCCACCAGCAGATTCTTGCCGTCGTCGGTGTCGAGGAAGCGCCCCAGCGCGTCGACGCGGCGCACGATCATCAGGAGATCGTCCTGGCCGGGCAGCGCGAACACCGCGTCGATGAGATCGTGCCGCGCGCCCTTTTCGCGCAGGTAGACCTTCAGGCGGTCGGCGAAGAAGGCGAGCAGGTCGGCGGATTTTTGAACGGCGCTTGCTTCAATTTGTTCGACGATCTGCTGACGAATCGGAAGGCTCGCCACACTCGCCAGTTGTGCCTGTTCTGTGAGAATATGGATCATTAGTTTCAGCCAGAGTTGCTGTAGCCGAAGACGGAGCCCATTTTCCAAGATAAGCCGAATGACGCCGAGCGCCGCCCTGCGCAACGCGTAAGGATCCTTGCTTCCCGTCGGCTTCTCGTCGATCGCCCAGAAGCCGACCAGCGTGTCGAGCTTGTCGGCGAGCGCGACGGCGATCGAGATCGGCGCGGTGGGAATGCGGTCGCCCGGCCCCTGCGGCTTGTAATGCTCCCCGATCGCGTCGGCGACGCTGGGCTCCTCGCCTTGCGCGGCCGCGTAATAGCGGCCCATCAGGCCCTGCAACTCGGGGAACTCGCCGACCATCTCGCTGACGAGATCGGCCTTGGCGAGAAGCGCGGCGCGTTCGGCGAGATCGGGATCGGCGCCGACCTGCGGCGCCAGCTCGCGCGCCAGGGCCGCGATGCGCGCGACGCGCTCGCCCTGCGTCCCCAACTTCTCGTGAAAGACGACGCCGAGCGCCTTCAGCTTTTCCAGCCGCTGGTCGAGCGGCTTCGCGGCCTTGTCCCTATAGTCGGGCAGCGGCGCGAGATCGGTCAGCCAGAAATGGCGGGCGTCCGAAAGCCGCGCGCGCACGACGCGCCCGTTGCCCGCCGCGATCGCCGCGCCGCCGTCGCTGGCGACGAGGTTTGAGACGAGGATGAACTTGTTGGCGAGCTGCCCCGCGCCATCGCGCAGCACAAAACATTTCTGGTTGGCGCGGATCGTCGCGCGAATGACCTCGGGCGGGATTTCCAGGAACGCCGCCTCGAATTCGCCCATCAGCACGACCGGCCATTCCACCAGGCCGGCGACCTCTTCCAGCAGTCCCTCGTCCTCGACGAGCTCGAGCCCGTGCGCGAGCGCGAGGCTGTGCGCGTCGGCCGAAATCATCGCCTTGCGCCGGTCGGCGTCGAGGACGACCTTGGCCTTGGCGAGCGCGGCGGCGTAATCCTCGAAGCGGCGGACCTTGATCGGCGCCGGCGCCATGAAGCGATGGCCGTAGGTCACGTCCCCGGCCGTCAGGCCGTCGACGGCGAAGGCGATCGTCTCGACCGCCTCGTGCGGGACGCCGAACGTGCAGAGGATCGAGCGCAGCGGGCGCACCCAGCGCAAGGCGTCGGGCCGCGCCGACGCGGCGCCCCAATGCATCGATTTCGGCCAGGGAAAGGCGCGAATGATCGCCGGCAGAATCTCGGCGAGCAATTCGCGCGTCGGCCGGCCGGGCTTGTCGATGACCGCGACGTAGAATTCGCCCTTCTTGGCGTCCTTCTCGATTTTTGCGTCCTCGATGCGCGCGAGCCCGGCGCTCTTGAGGAAGCCCTGGATCGCGCCCTCGGGCGCGCCGACGCGCGGCCCCTTGCGCTCTTCGCGCCGATGCGGCTGCGCCTCGGGCAGGCCGACGACGTGCAGCGCCAGCCGGCGCGGCGTCGCGAAGCCTTGCGCGCCTTCGTAGGTCACGTCGGCCTCGACGAGCGCATTCGTGACGAGCCGCTTGAGGTCGTCCGCCGCCTGGCGCTGCATGCGCGCCGGGATTTCTTCGCTGAAGAGTTCGAGCAGCAGATCGGGCATTCGCGTTCTTCTCTAGGTAAACACTTGACGACAGCGCGCGCTCGCCCGGCCCCTCACCCTGCCTCTCCCCGTGAACGGGGAGAGGGGAAGACGGCGCCGCGCGCGCCCCTCTCCCCGCGCGCGGGGAGAGGGAAGGGTGAGGGGCTTGGGGATTGGCCGCAAGCCTTGCCCCACGCTACGCGGCTCACGCCGCCGCCCCCCCGCCAGCCGTCTTCAGCCACGCCGCGCCGCAGGCCTTGGCGAGTTCGCGCACGCGAAGGAGGTAGCTCTGGCGTTCGGTGACGGAGATGACGCCGCGCGCGTCGAGGAGGTTGAAGGCGTGGCTCGCCTTGATGCACTGGTCGTAGGCGGGCAGCGCCATCAGATGGCGTTTCCCCGCCTCGCCCTTCTCCAGCAGCGAGCGGCATTCGGCCTCGGCGTCCTTGAAGTGCCGGAATAGGATTTCCGTGTCGGCGTGCTCGAAATTGAAGCGCGAATATTCCTGCTCGGCTTGCAGGAACACGTCGCCGTAGGAGATTTTCTCGTCGCCGGAGCGGCCGTTGAAATTGATGTCGAAGAGGCTGTCGACGCCCTGCACGTACATCGCGAGGCGCTCCAGCCCGTAGGTCAGCTCGCCCGACACCGGCGCGCATTCGAAGCCGGCGACCTGCTGGAAATAGGTGAACTGCGACACCTCCATGCCGTCGCACCAGCATTCCCACCCCAGGCCCCAGGCGCCCAGCGTCGGGCTCTCCCAATCGTCCTCGACGAAGCGCACGTCGTGCAGCGCCATGTCGACGCCGATCGCCTTGAGGGAGTCGAGGTAGAGCTCCTGCAGGTTCTCCGGCGAAGGCTTGAGGATCACCTGATACTGGTAATAGTGCTGCAGGCGATTGGGGTTCTCGCCGTAGCGGCCGTCCTTGGGACGGCGCGAGGGCTGGACATAGGCGGCCTTCCACGGCTTGGGGCCGAGCGAGCGCAGGGTCGTGGCGGGGTGGAAGGTGCCGGCGCCGACCTCCATGTCGTAGGGCTGCAAGATCACGCAGCCCTGCCGCGCCCAAAAGCTCTGCAAGGTCAGGATCAGGGCCTGGAACGATTGCGCGGGATCGAGCGAGGCGTCGGCGGAAGGCATCGGGAGAGGGAACTCGGGTTTTCGCTTTTGCGCGGCGGACCCTAGAGACGCCTCACCCCCGGGTCAACGCGGATCATGCGGGGTTTCACTCTTGCCAGTCGATCGTCGCCTCGCCGCGGTGAATCGCCTCGGCGCGCGCGGTGAAGGCGCCGGAGGCTTCGTGCAGGGCCAGCGGCGGGACGATGCTGAGCGGCGCCCTCGATCCCTTGACGCCGGAGATCAGCAGCCGATGCGCGTTCGCGCCGGCGCGCGGCTGCACCGCCAGCAGCGCAACGCCGCCCAGGCGGCGCCCGAGCGCGGCGAGGATCGCCCCGAGCGCGTCGGGGCGATGGATCATGACGAAGCGTCCCCCCGGCGCCAGCAGGGCGAGGCAGGCGACGATCCAGGCTTCGAGCGGCGAGGCGGCGCCGTCGCGCGCCGGCGCCACGTGCGCGCGGGCGCGGCGCGCATCGGGCGAGGCGCGAACCTGCCGGGGGTCGAAAAACGGCGGATTGGTCACGACGAGGTCGGCCTTGCCGTCGGCGAGGCCCGCCGCGCGTCGGTCGGGCGCGCGTAGCGCGTCCGCGACGATCGCGCGCGCGCGCTTCTCCAGGCCGTTGAGCGCGGCGTTTTCGCGCGAAAGCGCCGCGAGGGCGGGGTCGATCTCGACGAGGTCGCCGAGCGCCTCGGGCCAGCGCTGGAGGAGCGCGAGGCCGACCGCGCCGACCCCGGCGCCGACGTCGACGAGGCGGCGCGCCGGCGCGCCCGCCGCAGCCGCGAGCAGCACCGCGTCGGCGCCGACGCGGTGGCCGTCGAGGGGCTGGCGCAGGCGCAACCGCCCGCCGAGGATCGCGTCGAGGCTGGTTCCCGCCTCGCTCGCGGCGTCACCCATCGCGCAGCTCGCCCGAGAGCCCGGCGTCGCTGAGCAGCCGCCGCGCCCGCTCCTGCTCGTTCGAAGCGATCATGATCCGCCGCGGCAGAAAGCCGAGCGAGCCCTCCACCGCGCTCATGTGCTGGTCGGCGACGAAGAACGCGACGCCCGCCTCATTCAACAGCGTCTCGATGAGGGAAATCAGCACGAGATCGTTGGTGCGCACGAGTTCGACCACGTCACGACCTCATCCCGCCGCGCCTAACCCTGCGGCGCCTAGCGCCCTTGCCCGCTCGCCCGGGCGTCTTTATGGTCGTCGGACTGCGCTCTGGCAAGGGAAGCGTCCGTGGGAATTGTCATTCCGCTCGAGGAGAAGGCGCCGGAAAGGCTGATCGACCCCCTCGTCGCCCTGGTGGCCGACGACATGGCTCTCGTCAACCAGACGATCCTTTCGCGCACGGGATCGGAAGTGACGATGATCCCCGAGGTCGCCAATCACCTGATTTCCTCCGGCGGCAAGCGGCTGCGGCCGATCCTGACGCTCGCCGCCGCGGGCCTGTGCGGCTATCGCGGCTCGGGCCATGTCAAGCTCGCCGCCGCGGTCGAGTTCATGCACACGGCGACGCTGCTGCACGACGACGTCGTCGACGAAAGCGATCTGCGCCGCGGCAAGGCCGCCGCGCGCGTGCTGTGGGGCAACGAGGCGAGCGTGCTGGTCGGCGACTTCCTGCTCGGCCAGGCCTTCAAGATGATGGTCGAGGTCGGCTCGCTGCCTTGCCTGGACGTGCTGTCCAGCGCCGCGGCGGTGATCGCCGAGGGCGAGGTGATGCAGCTTTCGGCGGCCAAGGACACCGCGACCACCGAGGACGCCTATCTCGCGGTGATCCGCGCCAAGACGGCGGCGCTGTTCTCCGCCGCCTGCGAGGTCGGCCCGACCCTCGCCAAGCGCGGCAAGGCGGAGGTCGCCGCGTGCCGCGGCTACGGCGCCAATCTCGGCGTCGCCTTCCAATTGATCGACGACGCGCTCGACTACGGCGGCTCGGCGGCCAAGCTCGGCAAGAACGTCGGCGACGATTTTCGCGAGGGCAAGATCACCCTGCCGGTCGTCTTGTCGTTCCGTCGCGGCTCGACCGAGGATCGCGAATTCTGGCGGCGGACGCTGGAACGCGGCGAAATCGTCGACGGCGATCTGGAGATCGCGCTGGCGACGATGAAGAAGCACCGCGCGCTCGAGGACACCGTCGAGCGCGCTCGCCATTACGGCGCGATGGCCCGCGACGCGCTCGAACTGTTTCCCGCCTCGCCGTGGAAACACGCGCTACTCGACGCGGTGGAGTTCGCGGTGCAGCGCGCGCATTGAACGGCCGGCGCGAGCCGGGTCGCAACGAGCCGCCCGTCGGAAAATTAGGCAACCGGCGGGCGACGAAGAAACGATGGGGGAAAACGCATGAGAAATCTGTTCGCCGCGGCGCTCGCCGCGTTCGCTCTGACCGCCGCGGGCTCGTCCGCCCTGGCCGCCGAGCCGATCCGGATCGGCTCGGTGCTCTCGGTGACCGGGCCGGCCGCCTTCCTCGGCGAGCCCGAGCTGAAGACGCTGCAAATCTACGTCGACAAGACCAACGCCGAGGGCGGGCTGCTCGGCCGCCCGGTCGAGCTCGTCACCTACGACGACGGCTCGGAAGCGGCGCGCGCCAACAGCTTCACCAAGCGCCTGATCGAGGAGGACAAGGTCGACGTCATCCTCGGCGGCACCACGACCGGCGCCACGATGGCCATGTATCCGCTGGTCGAACGGGCGGAAATCCCCTTCATTTCTCTCGCCGGCGGCGTCGTCATCGTCGAGCCGGTGAAAAAATGGATGTTCAAGGTCGCGCACAACGATCGCATGGCGGCCCAGCGCGTCTTCGCCGACGCCAAGAAGCGCGGCATAACGAAAATCGCGCTTCTGTCGGAGACGTCGGGTTTCGGCCAGTCCGGCCGCAAGGAGACGCTCGCGGAGGCGCCGAAAGCCGGCATCGAAATCGTCGCGGACGAAACCTACGGCCCCAAGGACACCGACGTCACCGCCCAACTCGCCAAGATCCGCGCGATCGACGGCGTGCAGGCGATCCTCGTTTTCGGCCTCGGCGAAGGGCCGACGATCGTCACCAAGAACATCGCCCAGCTCGGCATCAAGCTGCCCGTCTACCAGACGCACGGCGTCGCCAGCGAGGAATTCATCCGCCTGTCCGGAGCGGCCGCCGAAGGCGTCCGCCTGCCCGCGGCGGCGATCCTCGTCCCCGACCAGCTCGCCGACTCCGATCCGCAGAAGGCGATTCTGAAGGCCTACGTCGAGCTCTACAAGACCAAGACGGGTTCCGACGTCTCGACCTTCGGCGGGCACGCGCGGGACGCGTTCGTCATCTGGAAGGAAGCGGTCGAACGGGCCGGGACGGTCGACAAGGCCAAGGTGCGCGACGAGATCGAAAAGACCAAGGGCTACGTCGGCACGGGCGGCCTGGTGACGATGTCGCCCGAGGATCACCTCGGACTCAGCGCCACGGCCTTCCGCATGATCGAGATTCGCGACGGCAAATGGAAGCTGGTGGAGTGACGGCGCGCGCAAGGATCGGGGCGGCCGCCCCCGATCCTCGCTCGAGCCTTGCGCGATGACGAAAGTCGGGCCGTGTCGCAGTTCCTGCAATTGATCTTCACCGGCCTGACCATCGGGGCGACCTACGCGCTCGCCGCGATGGGGTTCTCGATCATCTACAACGCCTCGGGGGTGATCAATTTCGCGCAGGGCGAATTCATCATGCTCGGCGGCATGATCGCGGCGTCTCTCGTCGCCGCCGGCGCGCCGCTGGCGCTGGCGGTGGTCGCCGCCGTGGCGGCCGTCGTGGCGATCGGCCTCGTCGTCGCCAAAATCGCCATCGAGCCGGCGCGCGGGGCCGACGTCACCACCCTCATCATCATCACCATCGGCGTTTCGATGGTCCTGCGCGGCGGGGTCGAGGCGACGATGGGCAAGGGCGGCCATGCGCTGCCGCCTTTCTCGGGCGACACGCCGATCGTGCTGGCCGGCGCGACGATGCTGCCGCAGAGCCTGTGGGTCGCGGCGACGACGCTCGTCGTCGTGGCGGGGCTCGCGCTCTTCTTCGAGCGCACGCGCCTGGGCAAGGGCATCCTGGCGACGGCGCACAATCGCCTGGCCGCGCAACTCGTCGGCGTCGACACGCGCCGCGTCCTCACGCTGAGCTTCGGCCTGTCGGCCGCGCTGGGCGCGATCGGCGGCATTCTGATCGCGCCGATCGCCAACACCTCGTATGACGCCGGCGTGATGCTCGGGCTGAAGGGGTTCGTCGCCGCCACCATCGGTGGGCTCGGCTCCGGCGTCGGCGCGGTCGCCGGCGGCGTCGCGCTGGGGCTGCTGGAGAGCATGACCGCGGGCTACCTCTCTTCGGCTTACAAGGACGCCGCGGCGTTCGTGATCGTGCTCGTCATTCTGCTGCTTCGCCCGTCCGGAATGTTCGGGGCCGCGACCAGCAGCCGAGTCTGAGCGTCCATGACCGCCGGTTCCGCGCCAAGGTCGACCGCCTCGTCCCGCGCCTCGCGCTGGGCCGTCGCACGCGCGCCGACGCTGCTCTTCGTCGCGGCGCTCGTCGTTCTGCCCCTGATCCTGCCCAACGTCTATTACTTCGACGTCGCGATTCGCATCGCGATCAATGCGACGCTCGCCATCGCGCTCAACTTGTTGATCGGCTACACCGGTCAGATCAGCCTCGGCCATGCCGCGTTCTTCGGCCTGGGCGCCTACGGCTCGGCGATCCTCGTCGCCGAATACCATTGGCCGCCGGGCGCGGCGCTCCTCGCCAGCGCGGCGCTGGTCGGCGCGCTCGCCTATGTCGTGGCGCGCGTGATCCTGCGCCTCGAGGGGCATTATCTCGCGATGGCGACGCTCGGGCTCGGGGTCATCGCCTCGATCGCGCTGAGCAACGAGGTCGGCCTGACCGGCGGCCCCGACGGCATGTCGGTCCCCGACTTTTCGATTCTCGGCCTGCGCGTCGTCGGCGAGAAGGCCTGGTACTGGGTTTTCGCCGCCACGCTCGTCGCCGCGATCGTCCTGGCCGGCAATCTCGTCGACAGTCCCGCCGGCCGCGCGCTGCGCGCGCTGCACGGGTCGCAGACCGCCGCCCGGGCCGTCGGCGTCGAGGCGAGCGCGTTCAAGATCCGCGTGTTCGTGCTCTCGGCGACGGTCGCCGCGGTCATGGGCTCGCTCTACGCCCATTACGTGGGATTCGTCACGCCGGGCCTCGCCGGCTTCCCCAAATCGGTCGAGTTGGTGACCATGGTGGTGGTCGGCGGGATGGCGTCGATCTGGGGGTCGGTGCTCGGCGCGGCGCTGTTCTCGCTGGCGCCGGAACTGCTCGCGCGTTTCGAGGGCTATGAGACGATCGCGTTCGGCGCCATCCTGGTGGCGACGATGATCTTCCTGCCGCGCGGGATCGCGCCGAGCCTCGGCGCGCGGCTTTGGCGAAGGGACTCCTGACCATGCTGCGGGTCGAGAACCTGACCAAGAGCTTCGGCGGCGTCGCCGCGGTTTCGCAAGTCAGTTTCGACGTCGACGAGGGAGCGGTCCACGCCGTGATCGGCCCCAACGGCGCCGGCAAGACCACGCTGTTCAATCTGATCACCGGCGTCTACGCGCCGAGCTCCGGCTCGATCCGCCTGCGCGGCGAGGAGGTCGCCGGGATGGCGCCGGAAAGCCTGGCGCGCCGCGGCGTTTCGCGCACCTTCCAGAACCTTCAGGTGTCGATGAATCTCTCGGCGATCGAAAACGTCATGCTCGGCGCGCATCTGCGCCTCAATTCGAGCCTGCTGGCGGCGATGGCGCGCTGGAGAGGCCTCGCCGCGAGGGATCGCGCGGCGCGCCGGGAGGCGGCCGACCTGCTCGCCTTCGTCGGCTGCGGCGCCTATGTCGGCGCCGAAGCCCGGTCGATGCCTTACGGCGCGTTGAAGCGGCTCGAAATCGCCCGGGCGCTCGCCGCCGAGCCGAAGCTGCTGTTTCTCGACGAGCCGGCCG
>Ga0181539_1005582_pt1 | contig 10083 bp, 9 predicted proteins | sample PEATcosm2014_Bin_46_FD_119767 | JGI IMG/M metagenome (GOLD analysis project Ga0181539, IMG submission 119767) | Peatland microbial communities from MTU Mesocosm Facility, Houghton, MI, USA - PEATcosm2014_Bin23_60_metaG | ecosystem: Environmental > Terrestrial > Soil > Wetlands > Peat | place... | reverse complement strand
CATCGCGAAAATGCCCAGGCAGACCGTCGCGATCTTCGAGACGCGAATCTCGTCGGCCTCGGTCGAGCGGCCGCGAGCGATCACGTTGGCGTAGAGGTCGTGGCTGATCGCCGAAGCGCCGGCCAGCGTGAGCCCCGAGACCACCGCGAGGATCGTCGCGAAGGCGACCGCCGAGATGAAGCCGAAGAGCACGTCGCCGCCGACCGCCTTGGCGAGCAGCGGGGCCGCCATGTTCGGGAAGCCCCGGGTCGCGGTGATGACGCTCGCGCCGGCCGCGACCTTCGCCTGGTCGATGAAATCGGGGTTGGTCGAGACGAACACGATCGCGCCGAAGCCGATGATGAACGTCAGGATGTAGAAGTACCCGATGAAACCGGTGGCGAAGAACACCGACTTGCGCGCCTCCTTGGCGTTGGGGACGGTGAAGAAGCGCATCAGGATGTGCGGCAGTCCGCAGGTTCCGAACATCAGCGCGAGGCCGGTCGAGATCGCGGAGAGCGGCGTCGACACCGGCGCGCCCGGCTTGAAGATCGGGCCCATGATCGCGCCCCCGAGCGGATGCACCGAGACCGCCTTGGCGAACAGCGCGCCCGGGTTGAAGTTGAACGCGAGGAGCACCAGGAACGCCATCAGGGTCGCGCCGCCGAGCAGCAGGCCGGCCTTGATGATCTGCACCCAGGTCGTCGCGATCATGCCGCCGAAGGTGACGTAGAGGATCATCAGGCAGCCGACGATCACGACCGCGTGCCAATACTCGAGGCCGAACAGAATTTTGATCAAGGCGCCGGCGCCGACCATCTGCGCGACCAGATAGAAGGCCACCGTGACGAGCGTGCCGCACGCCGCCAGAATGCGGATCGGCGTCTGCTCGAAGCGGAACGAGCAGACGTCGGCGAAGGTGAACCGGCCGAGATTGCGCAGCGGCTCGGCGATCAGGAACGTGACGATCGGCCAGCCGACCAGCCAGCCCACCGAATAGATCAGCCCGTCATAGCCCCAGGCGTAGACGAAAGCGGAAATGCCGAGGAAGGAGGCCGCCGACATGTAGTCGCCGGCGATGGCGAGGCCGTTCTGCAGGCCGGTGACGCCGCCGCCCGCCGCGTAGAAATGCGACGCGGTCTTGGTGCGTTTGGCGGCCCAGTAGGTGATGCCCAGCGTGATGAGCACGAAGAAGATGAACATCGCCACGGCGGAGGGGCTGACCGAGGACGCCGCCGGGGCCGGGGCGGCGGCCTGGGCGAAGGCGAATCCGGGCGAGAGGCCGACGCCGAGCGTCAGCGCGTGAAGAAGCTTGCGGTTCACTTGGACGTCTCCTCGATGATCTCTTTGGTCAGGGTGTCGTAGGTTCCGTTGGCGCGATTCACGTAGTAGCCGGTCAACAGGAAGGCGGCGACGATCACCAGGATTCCCACGGGGATGCCGACCGTGGTGACGCCGCCCGTCAACGAGGCCCCCAGGAACCCCGGCGCGAAGGCGACGAGCAGGATGAACCCGAAATAGATGATGCACACCAATATCGAGAGCGTCACCCCCAGTTTCGCGCGCACGGCGACGAGGTGTTTGTACTTGGTGTTGTTCTCAATGGCTTCGAGGCTGGCTGCAGCCATGTATCCCTCCCATTTTGGTCGATCCGCAAGAACCGCGGACCCGATTCTTGCGCGCCGCGTGTAACCACGGCGAACGCCGGCTGAATTCAGGCGAGATTCGAGCCGATGCACTATTGATACAGCAGGTGCGGCGAGCGAGTCCCTCAGCCTTTGGTAAGGGGGCGCCCCGCTCGGGACGGTCGTTTGTGCCGGGGGCGGCGATCGGATAAGTTGCCTTGGGGCTGGCCCCCGGTCCGGATGAGGGGTATCACACTTGGCTCACGCGGCCCGAAACCCCATATCCTCGCCATACGCGGTTGCGCGAACGGCGAGATAGCTGTCAGAAAAGGCCGATTCAATGGATTTCCTCAAGCCACGGTTGCACCGCATGAACCGCCGCCGACGCATCTACGAAGGCAAAGCCAAGGTCCTCTACGAGGGCCCCGAGCCCGGCACCTTGATCCAGCACTTCAAGGACGACGCCACCGCCTTCAACGCCAAGAAGCACGAAGTCATTGAAGGCAAAGGCGTTCTGAACAACCGCATCTCCGAATATCTGTTCCAGCGGCTCAATGAGATCGGCGTCCCCACGCATTTCATGCGCCGCATCAACATGCGCGAGCAACTGATCCGCGAGGTCGAGATCATTCCGCTCGAGGTCGTGGTCCGCAACGTCGCGGCCGGCTCGCTGGCGACGCGCCTGGGCATCGAGGAAGGCACGCAACTGCCGCGTTCGATCATCGAATTCTATTACAAGAACGACGCGCTCAACGATCCCATGGTCTCCGAGGAGCACATCACCGCGTTCGGCTGGGCGAGCCCACAGGAAATCGACGACATCATGGCTCTCGCCATTCGCGTCAACGACTTCTTGACCGGGCTGTTCCTCGGCGTCGGCATCCGCCTGGTCGACTTCAAGATCGAATGCGGCCGCCTGTGGGAAGGCGACAACATGCGCATCGTCGTCGCCGACGAGATCAGCCCCGATTCGTGCCGGCTGTGGGACGTCAAGACGAACGACAAGATGGACAAGGACCGCTTCCGCAAGGATCTCGGCGGCATGATCGAGGCCTACACGGAAGTCGCGCGCCGCCTCGGCGTCGTGCAGGAAAACGAGACGCCGGGCGCCGGCGGGCCGCGGCTGGTCAAGTAAAGGCGGGATCCCCCTTCCCCCCTTGCGGGGGAAGGTGGACGCGCGAAGCGCGGCCGGATGAGGGGGGTCGCGCCATAGGGCGTCGAAAGACGCCCGTCTTTCGACGGGCTATGGCGCGACGGCTTTGAGCATTCAAGGCGCTTGGTCGCCGAAACTCGCGGGCCATGCGAAGCGCCGGTTCCTACGGCGTTCGGAAAGTGAGCGGCGTTTCGCGCAGCCATCGCGCTCCGCGCGATCCCCCCATCCGTCGCCCCTGCGGGCGACACCTTCCCCCGCAAGGGGGGAAGGGGGCGCGGCGCCGCTACCCCAGATGCTCGGCGAAGAACTCCAGCGTGCGTGACTTAGCGAGGGCGGCGCTCGGCGCGTCGTAGCCGGGACCGACGTCGCGGTTGAACGCGTGGCCCGCCGGATAGAAGTAGATCGGCACGTCGGGATGCGCGGCCGCGACCTCGCGCACGCCGGCTACGGGAATGTGTTCGTCCTTTTCGCCGAAATGCAGCATCGTGGGGACGCGCGGCTTCAGGTTCTTGAGCCCGACGATGCCGCCGCCGTAGTAGCCGACGGCCGCCGACAGGCCCGGCGCCTGCGCCGCCGCCAGCCATGCGAGCGTGCCGCCCAGGCAATAGCCGACGACGCCGACCTTGCCGGCGCTCTTGGCCGCTTCGATCGCGGCGCCGAGGTCGAGCAGCGTCGCCTCGCGCGCAATCTTTTCGACGACCGCGCGGCCGCGCGCCAGGCCGTCCGGGCCGTAAGCGAAATCGGCGTCTCTTTCGCCGCGATCGAAAATGGCCGGCGCGATGGCGAGGTAGCCCTCGGCGGCGTAGCCCTCGGCGACGGAGCGGATATGGGCGTTGACGCCGAAGATCTCCTGCACGACGACGACGCCGCCGCGCGGGGCGCCTTGGGGCTCGGCGCGCCAGGCGCCCAACTCGAAGCCGTCGCTCGCTTTCAGTTTTATCCAATGGCCCATGACCGATGTTCCTTCTCGCGGGTCGTTTCCCGCGCTCGCCTCTCGCCGGCGCGCTACCGCCGCGACGGTCCGCGCTGAGCGACGGCGATCCCGCCGACGACAAGGACCAGCGCCACGACATGATACGCGGCGAACGGTTCGCCGAGCAAGACGACCGCCATCAGCGCGCCGAACGCCGGCACCAGATTGACGAACACCCCGGCGCGGCCCGGCCCGATCAATTCAACGCCGCGCATGTAAAAGACTTGCGACACGAAAGCGGGTCCGAGCGCCGTGAACAGCAGCAGCAGCAGCCCCTCGCCCGTCGGCCAGACGAAGTCGCCGGCGGCGATCTCCCACGCCAAGAGCGGGACCGAGCTGACGAGAGCGGCCAACGCCATGCCGGCGAGAAGGCCGAGGCCGGAAACGCGCGGCCGATCGCGCAGTCCGAGGGTGTAGCCGGCGTAGAGGAAGCAGGCGATCAGCACCATGAGATCGCCGCTGTTGAAGGCGAGCCCGGCGAGCCTCGACGCATCGCCCTGCGAGGCGATCGCCACGACCCCGAGCATGGTGGCGAACGCGCCGAGCGCCTGCAGCGCGCGCACCTTCTCGCCCAGAGCGAACCGCGCGCCGAGCAGCACGAAGGCGGGAATGGAGCCCTGGATGATCGACAGGTTGAGCGCGCCGGTGCGGTGCCCGGCGACGTAGAACAGCGCATTGAAGCCGGTGAAGCCGAGCGTGCCCATCAAGGCGACGAACAGCCAGCGTCCGCGCATGACCTCGATGTCCCGCCGCAGCGTCCCGCGTGCGGCCCAGGCGATCGGCCCGAGCGCCACCGCCCAGCGCCCGCAGGTCAGCGTCATCGGCGCGATCTGGCCGACCGCCATGCGGCTGGCGAGCGCATTGGCGGCCCAGATCAACGCCGTCAGCGACAACAGCGCGACGGGACTGCCCCAGGCTGCCCTCCAGGGTCTGGCCCACCACCACGCGGGATTCTCTGACATCGCGACTCCGCCTCGAGCGCCCCTCATCGGACGCGCCGCAGGGAAGGGCGAGTCGGCGCTTGAAGGTTTGGAACGCGCACTTACGTCGGCCGGCGGGCGATGGCAATGCGCGGCGCGGTCAATCGAGCGCGAGCGCCGTCATCCGCACCGCGCGCGCCAGCATCTGCGCCGCCGGCGAGGGCGGCGGGCCGGCGCGCACGGTCAGGCCGACCGGCCCGCCCGCGACCGGCGTGGTCAGCGGCAGGCGAATCAGCGCCCCCTCGCGCAAATCCTCGGCGACGACGCCGAAGGAAATGATCCACACCGCGTCGCTGGCGCGCACGTAGGCGCGCGCGAAGGGATGGGCGACGGTCTCCACGACGTCTTCGGGCTTGGCCAGCCCTTCGGAGAGAAAGAGACGGTCGACCTCAGGGCGAATGATCGATCCGGCGGTCGGGATCAGCATCGTCCGCCGCGCGAGGTCGGCCAGGCGCACCGGCCGCCCGTCGGCGGCCGGATGGCCCGGCCTCGCCACCGCGACGATCTCCTCGGAGTAGAGATGCTCGAAGGAAAGACCGATCATCGCCTGCGGCTCGGCGAGCCGGCCGACCATCAGATCGAGGCGGCCCTGCTTCAATCGGTCGAGCAGCCATTCGTTGGGCCCGGCCTCGATGCGCACGGTGGCGGTCAGGCCGTCCTGTTTGGCGCGCAGCACCGCGTGCGGCATGACCCGCGCGGCGACCGTCGGCAGGACGCCGACGGCGAGGACGAAGCCGCCGCCGCGGGCGTTGGCGACCGTGTCGACGCCACGGCCGAGCTCGGCGTAGGCGGCGCCGGCGTGGGCGCGAAAGGCCTCGCCTTGCGCGGTGAGAACCGCGCCGCCGCGCCCGCGCTCGAACAGCGGCGCGCCGAGAATCTCCTCGAGTTCGCGGATCGCCCGCGACACCGCGGGCTGGGTCAGATGCAGGCCTTGCGCGGCGCGGCCGAACCCGGCGCGCGCCGCGACCTCGAGAAAACACGCGACGTGGCGAAGCTTCATCCGTCCGTCGATCATGGCGGCCCTTTCCGTCCTCGGCTAGCGGATTCACCCATCCGCGCCGCTTGCGGCCAATCCCCCAAGCCCTGCCTCTCCCCGTAAACGGGGAGAGGGGCGCGCGGCGCCGTCCTTCCCCTCTCCCCGCTCGCGGGGAGAGGCAGGGTGAGGGGCGGGGTGAGTAGCCGCCCTGTCGCCGAGTCGCGTGCACGCCGCAGCCTTCGTTCGATCTTGTTCATACCAATTTCGGTATCGAACGATAAGCCAATATCATTTTCCATATCTGTTTTCATATGCGATTCTCCGCGGACGCCAAGCCCGGGGTCGGGCGAGCGGGAGCGGCCAAGCATGCGTTTTGTCAGGAGCGGAGAGGCGACGTTGCACGTCGAGGCGAATCTGCTTCGCGATCGGCCGACGGTCGTCTTCGTCAATCCGCTCGGCGCGGACTTGCGGATTTGGGACGACGTCGTCGCCGCGCTCGCCCGGGCGCGCCTCGGCGCGCTGCGCTACGATCTGCGCGGCCAGGGCCTCTCCGATCTCGGCGCGACGCCGATCCGCTTGAGCGATCACGTCGCCGATCTCGAAGCGGCGCTGGCGAGCTTTGGAATCGCGCGCGCGGCGATCTGCGGCCTTTCGGTCGGCGGCATGATCGCCCTCGGCCTCGCGCGCAAGCGTCCCGACCTCGCGGCCGGCCTCGTTCTGTGTTGCACGGCGCCGCGCGTCGGCACGGCCGAATCGTGGGACTCCGGCATCGCCGCGATCGAAAGAGGCGGCGTCGGCGCGATCGCCGAAGCCGTGCTGCAGCTCTGGTTCTCGCCCGCCGCCTATAGCGAAAACGGCCCCGCGGTGGCGCTCTGCCGCAACATGCTGGCGCGGACCCCGGCGGACGGCTACGCCGCGACGTGCGCCGGGCTGCGCGAGGCCGACCTCGAGGACGCGGCGCGCGCCGTGGCGGCGCCGACGCTGTGCTTGGCGGGGGAGCGCGATCGCGCGACGCCGCCCGAGAGCGTGCGCGCGCTGAGCGCGATGATTGCCGGCGCGCGATTCGCGACGATCGTCGGCGCCGGGCATATGCTCTGCGTCGAAGCGCCGGAAGCCCTCGCCGACCATATCGTCCGCTTCGTCGATGAAATCTATGCGTGCGACGAGAGCCTTTTCGCGCGCGGCATGGCGGTGCGCCGGCGGGTCCTCGGCGACGGCCATGTCGACGCCGCCGAGCGCAACAAGACCGCCCTCGACGCCGACTTCCAGCGCTTCATCGCCGAGGGCGCCTGGGGCTCGGTGTGGTCGCGGCCCGGCCTCACGCTGCGCGAGCGCTCGATGATCACCATCGCGCTGCTCGCGGCGCTCGGCCACGAGGGCGAAGTGGCGATGCACGCGCGCGCGACGCGCAACACCGGGGCGACGCAGGGCGACGTCGCGGAGGCGCTGCTGCACGTCGCCGTCTACGCCGGCGTTCCCGCGGCCAACCGCGCCTTTCACACCGTGAAGAAGACGTTCGAGGCGATGGAGGAGCACCCATGATCAACGCGCCCGTTTCGCAACGCGACTGGAGCGCGCATCCGCCGCTGCTCCACCCCCCCTACGCGTCGACCGCGCTACGCGCGCCGATGAAGCCGCTGATCCCGCTCGCTCACGGCCTCGCGGAAACGAGCGGGCCTGTCTTCGGCCACGAGAGCGTCGGCCCGCTCGATCACGATCTGACGCAGAACGGGCGGCGCAACGGCGAGGCGCTCGGCGAGCGCATCGTGGTGACCGGGCGCGTCCTCGACGAGGACGGGCGCCCGGTGCGCAACACGCTGATCGAAATCTGGCAAGCCAACGCGGCCGGCCGCTACGTCCACAAGGTCGACCAGCACGCCGCGCCGCTCGATCCGAACTTTCTCGGCGCCGGCCGCTGCGTCAGCGACGACGACGGCGTCTACAAGTTCACCACGATCAAGCCCGGCGCCTATCCCTGGCGCAATCACTTCAACGCTTGGCGGCCCAACCACATCCACTTCTCGCTGTTCGGCAATACGATCGCCTCGCGGCTGGTGACCCAGATGTATTTTCCCGGCGATCCGCTGCTGGCGCTCGATCCGATCTATCTGAGCGCGCCCGAGGGCGCGCGCGAGCGCCTGATCTCGCGCTTTTCGCTCGACGTCACCGAGCCGGAATTCTGCCTCGGCTACGTCTTCGACATCGTGCTGCGCGGCCGCAGCGAAACGCCGTTCGAGGGACGCGCCCGATGAGCAAGCAAACGCCCTCGCAGACGGTCGGCCCCTATTTCGCCTATGGGCTGACCGCGCAACAATACCATTACCCCAACAGCCAGATCGCCGACGGGACGTTGGCGAGCGAGGGCGCGGCGGGCCGCATCCGCATAGTCGGTCGCGTGCTCGACGGCGCGGGCGCGCCGATCCCCGACGCGATGATCGAAATCTGGCAGGCCGATTCGGCCGGCCGCTACGGCGCGCCGGGCGTTTCCGGCTTCGGCCGGCAGGGAACGGGAACGGACGCTGAAGGCCGCTTCGTCTTCGATACGATCAAGCCGGGCGCGGCGGCGGGCTGCGCGCCGTTCGTCACGCTCGTCGTCTTCATGCGCGGCCTGCTCAGCCACGTCTACACCCGGCTCTATTTCTCCGACGAGCCAGCCGCCAACGCCGCCGATCGGACGCTCGCGACGGTTCCCCCGGAGCGCCGAAATACGCTCGTCGCCCGGCGCGACGAAGCCGAGCCCAGCGCCCTCTATCGCTTCGACATCCATATGCAGGGCGAAGACGAGACCGTCTTCTTCGACCTATGATCGGGACTCGAAATGGTTGAGCGCACGCAAGTCGCGATCGTCGGCGCCGGCCCTGCGGGACTGCTGCTGGCCGAGGTTCTCCGGCGTGAGGGAATCGAGTCGATCGTCCTCGAACGGCGCGATCGCGCCCATGTCGAGGGGCGCATTCGCGCCGGCGTGCTCGAAACGGGAACGGTCGAGATGATGCGGCGCGCCGGCGCGGCCGAACGGCTGGAGCGCGAGGCGCTGATCCACGAAGGCATCGAGATCGCCGTCGACGGGGCGCGCCGGCGCATCGACTTTCGCGAGCTGACCGGCGCCAGCGTGACCGTCTACGGGCAGACCGAGGCGACCAAGGATCTCGGCGAACGCCGCGCCGCCGCCGGCGGGCTCACGATCTACGAGGCGCTCGACGTCGTCCTCCACGACATCCACTCGAAGCGGCCGCGCGTGCGTTTTCTTCACCAGGGCGAGCGCGCCGAGATCGAGGCCGACTTCGTTGCGGGCTGCGACGGCTTTCACGGCGTCTGCCGCGCCAGCATTCCCGACGATCGAATGCGCGCTTACGAGCGGGTCTATCCTTTCGCCTGGCTCGGCGTCATGGCCGACGCGCCGCCGCCGGCCGAGGAACTGATCTACGCCCGGCACGATCGCGGTTTCGCGCTGTGCTCGATGCGCTCGCGCTCGCGCTCGCGCCATTATCTCCAGGTTTCGCCCACCGAGGACCTCGAGGCGTGGTCGGCCGACCGCATCTGGTCGGAAATCGCGCTGCGGATCGGCGACCCCAGGGGCGAAACGCTGAAGACCGGCCCGTTGATCGAAAAGAGCCTGACGCCGATGCGCAGCTTCGTCTGCGAGACGATGCGCTGGGGCCGGCTGTTTCTGGCGGGCGACGCCGCCCACATCGTGCCGCCGACGGGCGCCAAGGGGCTCAATCTGGCGGCGAGCGACGTGCACTACCTCTCGCAGGCGATCCTCGCCTTCTACCGCACGGGGTCGGCGAGCGAACTGGACGCCTATCCCGAGCGGGCGCTGGCCCGCATCTGGAAGGCGCAGCGGTTCTCCTGGTGGATGACGACGATGCTGCACAATTTCGGCGCGCTCGACGCCTTCCAGGACAAGCTCGGCCGCGCCGAGCTCGGCTATGTCCTCAGTTCGCGCGCCGCGCAGACGGCGCTCGCCGAGAATTACGTCGGCCTGCCCTATTGAGGCGGACCGGCCGCGTCGCGGCGACACGCACAAAAGGAAGCGGCGCCGGCCAGGCCGACGCCGCTCGATCGTTTTCGCCGCCGGAGCGAGCGATCAGTACTTGCGCACCAGCGGGGCTTCCGGCGGCGGAGCGTAGGCCTCTTCGCCGATCATCCAGCGCAGGCCGATGCGGAAGTCGTTGTAGGCGAGATCGTTCTTGGACACGACGTAGTTGGCGACCCCGCCGCCGCAGGTGCCCAAGCAGTGCGAGGCGCCCGAAGTGTACTGGCCGAGATCGAGGTAGCGATAGCCGAGCTCCAGCTTCAGGTTCTGCGTCACGTCGAAATCGAGGCCGGTCATCAGCGCCCAGGCGAAGTTGGTCTTGGAGCCGTCGCTGAAATAGCCGCCGCTCGGTCCGGCAGTG
>Ga0181539_1005571_pt1 | contig 10096 bp, 4 predicted proteins | sample PEATcosm2014_Bin_46_FD_119767 | JGI IMG/M metagenome (GOLD analysis project Ga0181539, IMG submission 119767) | Peatland microbial communities from MTU Mesocosm Facility, Houghton, MI, USA - PEATcosm2014_Bin23_60_metaG | ecosystem: Environmental > Terrestrial > Soil > Wetlands > Peat | place... | reverse complement strand
TGCCTGTGACACCCTATTTTACAGAAGAAGTAATAAAAAAGGAAGCCCCCGACGGTATCCTGCTGGCCTTCGGAGGCCAGACAGCGCTCAATTGCGGGGTATCCCTGTACAGGGCAGGAGTCTTCGATAAATATGGATTACGGGTTCTTGGAACTCCCGTTGAGACCATTATCAGCACTGAAGACAGGGAGCTTTTTTGCAGGAAACTGGATGAGATGCAGGTGCGAACGCCAAGAAGCGTTGCAGTCACCGATGCCGGAAGTGCAAGAAAAGCAGCAGAGCAGATCGGTTACCCCGTGATCGTTAGGGCTGCCTTTGCACTGGGAGGACAGGGAAGCGGATTCTGTTCCAATAAGAATGAACTGGATCTTCTCGTTGCCAAGGCATTTTCTTATTCCAGCCAGATCCTTGTTGAAGAATCATTAAAAGGCTGGAAAGAAATAGAATACGAAGTCGTACGCGATTGTTACGACAACTGCATCACTGTCTGCAACATGGAGAACTTTGATCCTTTAGGCATCCATACGGGTGAAAGCATCGTGGTAGCTCCATCGCAAACCCTTTCCAACCTTGAATATTACAAACTGCGTGAACTTTCCATACGCGTAATCCGCCACCTGGGAGTCATCGGGGAATGCAATATCCAGTATGCCCTTGACCCTGAATCAGAAGATTATCGTGTCATCGAGGTGAATGCCAGGCTGTCAAGGTCATCCGCACTTGCTTCCAAGGCGACAGGATATCCCCTGGCATTTGTCGCTGCCAAACTGGCATTGGGCTATGGACTGCATGAGCTGAAGAATTCTGTAACACGTACCACAACGGCTTGCTTTGAACCGGCATTGGATTATATCGTTTGTAAGATTCCACGCTGGGATCTTGGTAAGTTTGTCGGGGTATCAAAGGAGCTTGGGTCAAGCATGAAAAGTGTCGGGGAGATCATGGCCATTGGAAGGACATTTGAGGAGGCCATTCAAAAAGGGCTGAGGATGATCGGGCAGGGGATGCATGGATTCATAGGAAACAAGGAACTCCATGTCAGTGACCTTGAAAACGGACTCTCACACCCGACCGACCGGAGGATGTTTCTCATCGCCCAGGCTTTTGCGGAAGGATATTCTATTGACCGCATCTGGGAGCTGACCCGCATCGACAAATGGTTCTTGTATCGCCTGAAGAATATATTTGATACAGGCCACAGCCTTGAAAAGTATCACGACATCCGAGAAGTCCCTGATGAACTGATCCTGGATGCCAAACGATACGGGTTTTCCGATTTCCAGCTGGCCCGCCTGGTGTTCAAATCGGAAATTAAGAATCCGGAACCCGACATGCTGAAGATCAGGGAGTACCGGAAAGAACGGAACATCATTCCCTATGTCAGGCAGATTGATACCCTTGCGGCAGAATATCCCGCTGTGACCAACTATCTCTATTTGACTTACAGCGGCAGTGAGCATGACGTCGATTTCCCGGATGACAAAGGCTCTGTGATCGTCCTGGGCAGTGGTGCTTACCGGATCGGGAGTTCGGTTGAATTTGACTGGTGCAGCGTAAATACGCTAAATGCAGTGAAAGATGCCGGTTACCGGTCGATCATGATCAATTATAATCCTGAGACCGTCAGCACCGATTATGATATTTGTGACATGCTTTATTTTGATGAGCTTTCCTTTGAGCGGGTAATGGACATCTATGAGCTGGAAAACCCAAAGGGGATCATTCTCTCTATGGGAGGCCAGATCCCGAACAACCTTGCCATGCGGCTTTACAAGCAGAACGTCCCCGTGCTTGGAACTTCTCCTGTCTCTGTGGACAATGCAGAAGACCGCCATAAATTCTCTTCCATGCTCGACCGTCTCGAAATAGACCAACCCCGCTGGAAAGAGCTTTCAACCCTTGAGGATATCTTTGCTTTCACGGAATATGTCGGCTTTCCCGTACTGATCCGGCCCTCATATGTCCTCTCCGGCGCTGCCATGAACGTGGTCTCAAACAAGAGCGAGATGGAACATTTCCTGACCTTGGCGGCCAATGTCTCCAAAGACCATCCTGTGGTTGTATCGGAATTTATCCAGGAAGCCAAGGAGATCGAGATCGATGCCGTAGCTAAAGAAGGCGAGATCGTTGCTTACGCCATTTCCGAGCATATTGAGTTTGCCGGCGTTCATTCAGGCGATGCTACCATCGTTTTCCCTCCCCAAAAGATTTACATTGAGACGATCCGCCGGATCAAACGTATCAGCCGTGATATCGCACGGTCCTTAAAGATATCGGGTCCTTTCAATATACAGTATCTTGCCAAAGACAATGATATCAAGGTGATTGAATGTAACCTGAGGGCTTCGCGCAGCTTTCCTTTCGTCTCAAAAGTTCTGAAAATAAACTTTATAGATATAGCGACCAAGGTCATGCTTGGGATCCCGTTTGACAAGCCTGACAAATCTTTTTTCGATATCGATTATATCGGTGTGAAGGCTCCCCAGTTCTCTTTCTCACGGCTTCAAAAAGCCGATCCGATGCTGGGGGTCGACATGGCTTCCACAGGCGAGGTGGGCTGTATCGGCGATACGGTATATGAAGCTGTAATGAAGTCCATGCTTTCCGTGGGCTACCGCATCCCCGAAAAGAGCATCCTGATCTCCTCGGGACCGGTAAAATCCAAGACAATACTGCTGGAAGGATGCAGGATGCTGGCTGAAAAGAAATTCCATATTTTCGCCACAAAGGGAACAGCAGAATTCCTTGCCGTGAATGGCATCAGTTCGACCATTCTCCACTGGCCCGATGAGGATACGGCTCCCAATGTGATGGAATACCTTAAGGACCACCGGATCGACCTCGTGATCAACATCCCTAAGGATCTTTCAAAGGATGAGCTCTACAATGATTACACCATCCGCCGTGCAGCCATCGACTACAACGTACCGCTGATCACCAATGCCAACCTTGCCAATGTGTTCCTGATGGCTTTCTGCAAGCTCAGGCCGGAAGAGCTGGAGATCAAATCCTGGCAGGAGTACTAGGAATAAATAGCGAAAAAGCGAAATGGCGAAATAGCGAAACTTGCCTGCCGGCAGGCAGTGCATCTATTCTGTCAGGCATCAGGATGGCTTGTTTCACCTGATTGCCTTGATGCCTGGAGCCGGGCAAGCTTTTTCTTGCCATAGCTGAGGCGGATTATCAGGATAAATAGTACCGGGATGATGAATACCCCTAAGGCAGTAGCTGCAAGCATTCCTCCGAGGACTGACCACCCAATGGTCTGACGGGCAACGGCGCCGGCGCCGCTGGCAAAGACCAGGGGAGAGACTCCAAAGATGAATGCAAACGAGGTCATCAGGATTGGGCGCAGTCTTAAACGGACAGCCTCTATTGTAGCTTCAACAATCTCCATACCCCTGTCGACACGCTCTTTGGCGAATTCAACAATAAGGATAGAGTTCTTTGCCGCAAGGCCGATCAGGGTAATAAGACCGATCTGGGCATAAACATTATTTGACAGGCTTGGTACCAAGGTCAGTGCCAGGATGGCTCCAAAAGCAGCAAGCGGAACGCCGAGCAGGATGGTAAAGGGGACAGTCCAGCTTTCATATAAGGCAGAAAGGAAAAGAAAAACAAATAGTATGGATAGTATGAATACATACATAGAAGCGTTCCCTGCTTTTGTCTCTTCACGGCTCAGACCTGAAAACTCAAACCCATAGCCGGCAGGAAGCACCTGTTGGGCAGTCTCTTGTAATGCCTGGAGCGCCTGCCCGGAACTGTAGCCGGGTTTTGCATCGCCGACAAATTCAGCCATCCGGTAAAGATTATAGTGGGAAAGCATGGAGGCGCTTTCGCTGACCTTATAACTCATCACTGAGCTTAAGGGCAGCATCGTGCCTTCCTGGTTACGGACATAATATTTATCCATATCGACAATGTCGTTCCTGTACATGGTATCTGCCTGTGCAATTACGCGGAAATTCCGGTTGTATATCGTGAAGTCATTGATATAGTCACTGCCCAGATAGGTCTGGATGGTATTGAAGACGTCGGCAAGATTGACCCCCATCTTCTTGCATTTATCACGGTCGACAACAAGCTGGTAGTTGGGCGTGTGTGTATTGAAAAAAGTAACGGCCCGCGCAATCTCAGGACGTTTGTTGATTGCAGCCATGTATGTTCGGACATTTCGTTCAAAAGTCTTTACGTCGTCATTGCTTTCACGCTGCTGCAGCTCAAAGGTGAAGCCGCCCGTAGCCCCGAGTCCCGGGATGGCAGGAGGAGGAATTACAAGTATATTGGCATTCCTGAGGGATGCAAACCTCGCCTGCATCTGCGCCATTAAAGCGTGGATCTGTTCAGACTTGCTTTTACGCTCATCCCAGGGGATCAACTGGCAGAAAATCGTGCCGCTGTTTGGCTTGAGGGCCCCGGTCACTACATTAAGCCCTCCCACGGCAGAACAATGCCTGACACCCTTGATATCCAGAAGGATATCCATCATTTTCTTCATCACATCTATCTGGCGTGAAGTAGAAGTACCTTCAGGCAATTCGAATGTAATGTACAATCGCCCTTCATCTTCTATCGGGATGAAACCGGTAGGTTTCTTAACGAGCATGACATAGGCGCCAAAAACCACCATGACCAGCAGGATGACAATATAGCGGGAATGCTTTATCGCCAGCCTGACATTCTTGGTATATCCCTCCGTTCGCCTCGTGAACCATTTATCAAAATGGAAGAAAAGGAAGTTAAGTCCTTTTGAGGATTTGGTGATATGGTGGGGTTTCAGGAACAGGGAACACAAAGCAGGAGTAAGCGATAAGGCAACAAAAGCCGAAATAAGTACCGAGATGGCTATGGTAATTGCAAATTGCTGATACAGCTTCCCGACAATGCCGGGCAAAAATCCGGCCGGGACAAACACGGCTGCAAGCACAAGTGCAATAGCGACCACTGGTCCCGAGATATCTGCCATGGCTTTGTAGGCGGCTTCCTTCGGGGTGAGGTGCTTCTCTTCAATGTAACGCTGCACCGCCTCAACCACGATGATGGCATCATCCACAACGATACCGATCGCAAGCACAAATCCGAAGAGGGTAAGCTTATTAATGGTAAACCCCAGGGGTATAAAGAAAATAAAGGTGGCAACTATGGATACAGGAATTGCAAGGACAGGAATGATCGTGGAACGCCAGTCCTGCAGGAAGATAAACACTACCAGCACCACGAGCGCCAATGCCTCAAGCAGGGTGGTCACGACTTCGCTGATGGAGGCTCTTATGATTGAAACCGATTCAAAGGGCACTGTGTAAGCAACATCTTTCGGAAAAGATTTACTAAGCTGGGCCATCGTCTTGTAGACACCATCTGCAACATCAAGGGCATTGCTACCGGGTGTCTGGTATATGATCATGTACGAGGCAGGTTTTCTGTCAACAAAAGCAGTACCCGAATAATTGAACTTACCCAACTCTACACGTGCCACATCCTTTAGATAGACTATTGAACCGTCGGCAGGATTTGACCTGACGACGATCTTATTAAAATCATCCACGGTACTTAGTCTTCCATTGACAATTACCGTGTATTCAAAAGGCTGGCTGTAAGGTTGAGGAGGCGTTCCAATCGAGCCGGCTGCAACCTGCACATTCTGTTCCTGGACGGCATTAAGAATGTCATTGGCTGTAAGTCCAAGACTGGCCATCTTATCAGGCTTAAGCCAGAGACGCATACTGAAATCATCCGTCCTTGTAAAGATATCCCCAACACCTTTCACCCTCATCAGGGCATCTCTGACAAAAATATTCGTGTAATTATCAAGAAACCTTATATTATGTGTGGCATTGGGAGAGTAGATAGCCACATTCATGATCCCGCTGGGGTTACGCTTGCGCACTGTGACTCCCAGTCTTTTCACCAGGTCAGGCAGGATGGGGGTTGCGATATTTACCCTGTTCTGCACATCGGTAGTTGCAACATCAATATTGGTGCCGATATCAAAATAAACATTTATTGACGAGCTTCCATCGTTTGTACTGGTGCTCTGAATATAATTCATGCCGGGAGCTCCGTTCACCTGCAATTCAATGGGCGTAGTGACGGTTTGTTCAACAGTTGTCGCATCGGCCCCAATATATTGACTTGATACCCTTACCACAGGCGGTGAAATATCAGGATACTGGCTTATTGGCAGGTTAATTATCGCGAGAAAACCAACGATGACTAATACCATTGAAATGACAATTGCAGTTATCGGGCGTTTTATAAAGGTGTCGGCTATCATTTCAATTACGAATTACGAATTAGGAATTACGAATTACGATTGCATTTTTCATTTTTGAGGTTAACCCCACCCCCTGGCCCCCTCCCCCAAGAAGGAGGGGGAAACCCCACCCCCTGGCTTCTGAGCCGGCAGGCAGGGACGCCAAGACGCTAAAAATTATATTATTGATTTTGCGTTCTTTGCGTCTTAGCGACTTTGCGGTGAAAAAAAACTAATTTATCAACTCCAATAATGTGTCCTTTTATTTTTCATTTAATCATCGTACAACTCTTATTTATTAGGTTGCTTTGATTGTACGATCTTGATCTCTGAGCCGTCATGCAGTTTCTGGGTTCCTTCTACTACGATTGTCTCGCCGGGGGTGAGGCCTTTCAGGACAATGAAATTGGCATTGATCCTGGGGCCTACAATTACCTTTGCCTGGTCAACAATATTATCTTTTACCTTGAAGACAAAATATTCACCCAGCTGCTCTATGACTGCCGCTGAGGGGATCAGTATTTGCTCACCTGAATTGATATTCAGCACTAATACCTTGCAGCTCATGCCTGGCCTGAGAATGCCTTCCTGGTTGGGAACGGTTATCCTGACCCTCACCGATCCTGTCTGCGGATCGACGGCCCTGTCGATAACGCTGATCTTTCCTGCATAGGGATAGATCGTATTATCGGGCAGCATGATCCGGAATGTCGTATCCTTATCTGAACTCACTGCATTGTCGAGCTCCCGGAAATGCCCGATCTCGGTTTCGCTGATTTCAAAATCAACTCCCATGACATCATCTGACGACAGTGTATTAAGGAGTGTCTCTCCGGGGGTCACGAGAGATCCCAGCTTGACCATTGAAAAACCGATGGTGCCGTCAAAGGGTGCACAGATCAGAGAATATTCAAAATCGGTTTTAGCCTTTATCAGTTCTGATTTCGCAGCATCCACCTGCTGTTTGGCAGTCTTGAGATCGGTCATCGCATTGTCGTAAAGCTGCTTTGCAACAGCATCTTGCTTAGAAAGATCGGTATAACGGTCGGCATCACGCTGGACTTTCTCAAGATTATCTTCTGCAATCTTAACATTCGACTGGGCTTCCTCATAAGCTGCCTCATATTTGCGGCGGTCAATCTCATAGAGTTTTTCTCCAGCATGGACTTTCTTCCCCTCGGTGAAATATATTCCCGTGATATATCCGCTTACCTCCCCGCGCAACTCAACCTCTTTCAATGCCGTTATATTTGCCGGATAAGAATTGTAAAATATGGCTTTTGATAAACTCACATTGGCAACCGTCACGGGTATGGCATCCGCCTCAGTCCTTTTATTTGCTGAATTCTGAGAGCAGGACAGCAACCCTGCCATTGAAACAAATATCAGTAGTCGGATTATTTTATTCATAGTGCTACAAATTTAAAGCCGGTCAGCTATCAGGAAAAAATGTTCATGGTCAATTGGTCTTTATATCCCCCAAAGCTTTCTCCAGATCCATCTTGCTGGAAAGGACCTGGAAGAGTATATCTAAATAATTGAGCTCGGCAGTCCGCAGGTCGGTTTCGGAAACGATGACTTCGAGGTATGCCTTGATCCCTTTATCATACTGGAACTTCACCGTGTTAAAGATATCTTTTGCAACGGCGATATTATTTTTTGCGATTCTCAGTTCATTCAGGTTGCTCAGGTATGCCGCGAGCGCCTGCGTATATTCACTGCTGATCCCGCTTTTCAGGTATTCCATGCCAAGCTCCAGCCGCTTGTACTGGATCTTTGCCCTGCTTAGGTTCTCCAATCTGTTTAATCCCTGGAAGATAGGGATCGTAAGTTTCAACCCGATCACCTGGGTCGGGTAGTTCTTATTATACAGATCGGCAAACTGGTCATTCTGGAATAGCGGCTCATAGTCATAATAAGCAGATAAGGTAGGAAGGAATGACCACCGGTAGTAGCTGATCTCAGTGTTCTGGAGGGTCAGGGAAGTCTGCATCTGCTTATATTCAATGCGCTTGCTGTAATCGAGGTTTTTTGAAGTATCGTATAATATTTCACTTTCATACCTGGATGAATCATAGGAAACCGTCAACTGCTTCCCGGGAACCACGCCCATCGTATGTTTCAATACAGAATACTTGGCTTTCAATGCTTCCTGTGCCGTTCTTTTTTCTGCCTGCGCATTGCTGAGCGATATTTCAGTACGCTGGTAGTCAATTTTGTCGGTCAGGCCATCCTTGTAAAGATTCCAGGCATCCTGGTAATTCCGCTGCAGGCGGACGATATCCTCATCCAGCACGTTCAGCTGCTCCTCTGTCAGCAAGACATCGTAAAATGCCTTGGTGACATCAACGGTAGTGTTGATCCTGGTATTTTCCGTGTTCTCTGATGCCTGGTTCTTCAGTTGCCTGGCTGTCCTGGCCGCAAAGAGAAGACTATTGCTGTACAGTGTCTGGCTGGCAGAAAATATGCCCGGTGATACAAAATTCGATGTTGAGGGATAAGTCAAAGGAGATGCAGGATCCAGCACATTCGGATAAGTTGATAATGGCGCCTGGAGAAAATCCTCCAGACCGGCATCAAATTCCAGCTGGGGATACCAGCCCGACAGGGCTATTCTTATGTTCCTCCTGGTAATGTCTTCATCCAGCTGCGATTGCTGGACCAGTGCCTGGTGAGCCAGGGCATAGGTAATACATTGTGATAAGGTGACTTTGGAAGGAAGCGTATCATGGGCTTGTTGTCCTGACAAAAAAGTCGAAAGGACAAGAAATAAAACACCTGTCAGGATTGCCTTGTATGCTTTAGATACGGGTTCATTTTTCAGCATGTGGTCCAATTGTGCAAAACAGGGTGCAAAGGTAAGATTCATATGGATATGTTTGCATGGCGGGTGATATATTTTCGACCAATTGGCAGGATATATCGACATATAAGGAAATCGTGACGCGTAACGCGTGACGCGTGACGTGAAAAAAGTGTAATTATTAATTCTTGAAAATATTTCCCCACTCCTGGGTTTCTGATATAACTTTGTGTTTGTATTTTGGTTAGACAGTTTAATTGGTTTCGTTATAAATAAATATAGGAGGAAATTATCATGAACACAATAGAGAAAAAGAGCCTGAATCATCCTGATGAAACCCGTAAGTTCCCAAAGGGGCAGCTTGAGCTTGTGATGTTGGACGGGATCAGTGTCGCCAAGGCAACCTTCCAGCCCGGCTGGAAGTGGACAGAATCGTTGCGTGACATTGCAAAGACAGATACCTGCCAGGCATCTCATAATAATTATGTCATCTCGGGGAGGATGCATGTGAAGATGAATGATGGCACCGAGAAAGAATACGGCCCCGGTGATGTTGCCGTTATTCCGCCCGGTCATGATGCCTGGGTCATTGGCAAAGAACCCTGCGTGGTGCTTGATTTTAACGGCATGTCACATTATGCTGAACGACATTAAGTATTTTAAATTATTTTCAAAAAAAGGCTGTCACGATTTTATGATGGCCTTTTTCTTTTACACTCTTTTGAATTTTTCACTCGCCGAGGCAGATCACCCTCCCTGTTCTCAAAACCCTGATCTCACTTAACACTTAAAACTTAACACTTCCCTTTTTCACTCATTTAACATTATTTAACTTTTATTTAGACCAATTCTTTATATGTGTCCTTATTTTTGTCAATCATACAGTAATTTTTAACATTTTTATTTAATTCATTAAATCTAATAGGAGGATACATTGTGAAATTCAAATATGCCGGATTAGTTATTCTGATTTGTTTTGTTTTCGGGATTACGCGGGTTAGCGCACAGGAATGGTCATCAGCACAGAAAGAGGTCTG
>Ga0181539_1005566_pt1 | contig 10103 bp, 17 predicted proteins | sample PEATcosm2014_Bin_46_FD_119767 | JGI IMG/M metagenome (GOLD analysis project Ga0181539, IMG submission 119767) | Peatland microbial communities from MTU Mesocosm Facility, Houghton, MI, USA - PEATcosm2014_Bin23_60_metaG | ecosystem: Environmental > Terrestrial > Soil > Wetlands > Peat | place... | reverse complement strand
CGAAAGATTCGTACTCCCCCATGTCGCCGACGCGCACCCATACCAGCAGTTTCGGATGGCCGCACACGATGCACGCCAGGGCATCGTTGCCCGTCGCGTCTTGCCAATCAGCCGGGTTCGGAATGTCGCTGATACCGGCGGCCTTCTTTTCCACGGCGGCCCGGTGTTCCGGGTTTGCGTGGCAGTGTTCGCAAAGGCAAGCCTCGTAGCAGGCGGTGCCTTGTTCGCTCACAATTGCCAAGAGTCTCGTCATAGTTGCTTGCTCCGGTTGCTTGTTCCCTGCCACGTCAGCCGGCCTTATACCCGCGTATTCAGTTGCTCGCAAAGGGTGTCGATTTCGTCGTTGCCCGGCGGCTCGAACTGGCCGCTGTCGCTGGCTATGTCATACTCCGGCGCTTTGCTGGCGGTGCTTCGATCACTCGCCTGCCAGTAGCGCAGGGCCGCCAGGATGGTTGCGAACTCTCGGGGTGTAACACTCAGTAACATTTTGGTTGCTCCAGTTTCGTAAGTTTTCGCGGCCGGCGAATGCGTCCACCCAGTTCCAGCCAGCGCACGCGCGCCGGACGGTCCCAACATTGCGGGTTGCCGAGGTGGGCACGCATTTCCAGGTAGCGGTAGCCCTCTTTCGCCAGGTCCGTAAGGCCCGTGGCGAGAACATGGGCGAGGTGTTCCAAGCTCATTTGACACGCCCCAGCCTTCCACTTGCGATCATCCTTGACTCGCGTGGCCCATGCCTTCAGGCGGCGGGCCTCCTTGAGGCAATCAGCCCACACGCCGGGGACAACCGGATAGCGCCGCTTGCCACGGCCGTAGAGGGTGATTGTTTTCGGTGCTTCGATCATGGCTGCCACCCCAGCAAATGCCCGTGCAAGTTCCGGTCAAGTTCCCGCTGTAGGCGGGCGGCGTGAATCCGGGCCGTTGTCTTGCACCACGGGCCAGCGCGCAGGAATTGCGGCCGGTAGACGTGTTTCCCGCTCGGGGCTTCCCCGGCCACGCCAACGTGGAAGCGGCGGCTTCTGCCTACGTGGGCCGTTTCGGTTATGATGGCTCGCAAAGTCATAGTTGCTTGCTCCGGTTGTGCTAGGCCACGATGCGGACGGATTGGAACGGCGCGCCGGTGACGGCGGGGCCGCCGCTGGAATTGCGGCGGGCGATTTCCAGGTGGATCGGCAACCACCCCGTACTCTTGCCGACGATGAAACAGCGGCGCTCCCCGTGGTGGTCTACCACCTCCACGCGCCTGCCCTCCAAGCCGGTCAGTTGCGGCGTCAATTCGGTCGGGCAGCGCAGCTTGTTCCGCTGGCAATAGCCGGCGGCACGGTCAAGGAGGGTCCGGTAGGCGGTGTAGGCTCGCATGGAACCCCGCGCGTCCGGCGGCAGGTTGGTTTGCTGTAGCCCCTCCTTGCGCAGCCATGCCGCCACGGCGTTGTGGCGTGCCAACAGCACGTCAAAGCCAAGGCAGCTATAGCCGTCGCCGCACGGGATGACATACAACTCTTGTTCGGCGTTGACGGTGACGGTACGGGCGGCCCGCTGGCTTTCCTCGAAAGGCCCCAAGGCATCCCGAACCCGGTCAAGGCTCTTTTCCAGGAACGGGGTGCGCTCGACATTCAGTAGGAGTTGCCGGGCGGCCCGATACAGTTCGGTCACGTCTTTTCCAGTCGGCTTGCTCATGCGGCACCTCGGGCGATGGCAAGGCGCGTCTCGTGGTGACGACGGCTGGCCCGCTTCAGTACATGGGGTCGGTAGCCGACGCGCCGCAGCTCGGCCAGGAGCGGGGCCGCTTCGCGGCGATTGGCGGGCCGGCTGTTGGCGATGCAATGGCCGTAGTCCGCTCCCGCGTGCTGCCCGATGTGCTGGTAGCTGGTGCAAAGGTGGCCGTAGTTGTCGGCCGGGTCGGCGGGAAAGAGGGCGAACACGTCGCTATCGTCCCCCTTCCAAACGCGAATCACAACGGGGTCAGTTGGCTTGCTCATGGTTGCTTTGCTCGGGTTTCATTGCTCAACCACTTAATACTAGCTCAAAATGTATGTAAGGTCAAGACAAAAGCCCGGATTCCGTGGTGGTTAGGCGGAGAAAGGGACCGGTTGCGCGGTTGGCGACGGTTAGCCGGCCTTAGCCTTCGCTTGTCGGGTTGCCTTGGGAATCGTATCGCTCATCTTCGGAGTAGTGGATGATATGCACGCGCTTGTGCCCGGTTTGCTTCTCGAAAGCCGCTTCCACGCCACGGCCGATGTTCGCCAGGGGAATGTAAGCGAAGTCCCCGACTTTGCTGCAGTCCCCGCCGAAGAAGGCAAGGTCGTATTCCACGCGGATGCACGGCGAGATTCGGACTGCATCGGCCGGCATAAGGACCGACCATTTTCCATCCCGTAGCTCGTATTCGTCCCCCGTGGGAATAACGCGGAGCTGTAACCGATCCCCCGCGGTAACGTGTCGCCGCTCTTCGGTCTTGCCCGACTTGCTGACCCAGGTAATGTCGCCCGTCTTGAGGAACTCCACGGTGCTGTTGCGCTGGCACGTGCAAGGGTCGCCGGGGTGCTCCGGGTGCCCAGCCCAACCGGCGGGGCAACTCTGACGATGATCGGAGAAGGGGCACGTTGCATCGGCACACTTGCCCGCCGCGTCCAGGTCGCTCCCGCAACGGTCACATTCGGCGTCTACCGAGGTGACTTCCACGTCGGCAACGCCAATCGAAGCGTCGTCGGCAAGATCATGCGTGAAGCCGTTGTCATACGCGAATTGCAGCGCGTTGGTCACGGCTTGCTTGGCGGCCCGCTTGATCCTCTTTGGCGTGTGTGGTTCGTCGGTGTCAACCTGCAGAGTGACTTTGACCTCTACCTCATAATTGGGCACAGAACGCTCCTTTCAAGATAAGTCGTTGCAAAAGCCGGTATGCCTCGCGCGGTGCCTTTACGCTCCAGTAGCCGAACTTGTCGCCCGGCTTGTGCTCGCCCAGGTCGCTAGGGTCGCGCAGAAACTCGGGATAGACGAGCACGTTGTAGGACAGCGGCGTCGTTTCGGTCCAACAGTCCTCCCATTCCAAGGCTGGCAGACTGTAGCCTTCGCCCTTCTTCCATGCCCGATCCCGCCGCCGCTCGACCCTCGCGGGCGTGATAAGCCGCGCGCCCAGCCCGATTTCCGGCGTACCAAACGTGATTCGGGCATCGGGGGCAAGGCCGGGGTAGACAAATGCCCCGCCGCTAAGCCGATGGGAATTGAATCGCACTTGCACAGGGCCGGCGAACCGCCGGTGCAACCACTCGGCAAAGCGCTGGACGGCCCGGTCAAGACGCTTCGTTTTGCCCTCATAGCCCCCGCCGGGCAGCGGGCCGCCCCACGGCACGCCCGGTGCGATTCCAAGAGAACGGGTAATCATGGCTGTTTGCTCCGTTGTCATGCGGCATGAGCGGCTGGGGTAGGAACGTGGAACACCCCGCCCACGTCAATCAGCCGGCGCAGCCAGCGGTAGAAGTCCAGGTCGTCCATGTGGTCGTTGTACATGCGGTCGTAATCTTGCCCCATGTCCGGGTTCAGGGCGGCCCGGCGGGTTCGCTCGCAACGGGCCGTGGCGACAAGGTAGTGGGCGTGTTCGATAAACTTATCCACGTCGGCAACGCTCACGGGTTCCCGCTGGAATGGGGCCGGCAAGAGGGCCTGCTTAACGCGCTCCACCGCGGAAAAGCGGCCGTTGGCAAAGCGGTCGGGGATTTCAACGAATAGGCCGGGGTACTCGCGGCGAACAATCGCCGGCACGTCAAGGCCGGCATCGACGGCCGCCTTGACCACGATTTCGTGTGTGATACCGGCCAGGCCCACTAGATCGGCGTCCAGCTCGGCGAAGGTGCCCGTATAGGAGCCTCTGTAGATGCGCCGCGGTGCCCCACCGTCAACGCTGGCGACGGCTTGCGTCCGCTTCGCGGTCATTTCTCCGATGGTCAGTAGCTCGAATCGGTTGCCATAGGGCGGCTTGTAGCAATAGGTCTTGCCCGGCTCCAGCGCGGCGAATTCGCACGTCGGGCGGGCCTCCAGCATGGCGCGGCACTTGGCGGCCATATTATAGGCGGTCAGTTTGTGGAAGCCCTTGCACAGGGCAACGTCGATTCCGGTACTCATGGCTGTTGCTCCGGTTGAAAGGTCAGGGCGGCAAGGCCGTCGCCTTCCACGGTGAACACGTCGCCCGGCCGTGCGGTCAGGCGATAGCGGCGGCCCAACACGTTCTGGACGTAGGCCGCTTGCTTGTAGGCTTCCCGTTTCGTGTTCGCCACGGTGACGGTATCACCATAGGGGCCTTGTTCGATGGCGTGAAACATGGTTGTTCGCTCCGGCGTTACGTGCTCCATAGGTTTAGTCTATCACAAAATGTGTGAAAGTCAAGAACGAAAAATGGCGATGCCGGCTGTTGACTTACGCACCATTCGGATTATCGTTAGATTGGAGCAACCGAGAATCCGCCGTTATCGGAGCGCGGCACAAACGCCGTGAAACAAGGTATGCCCGCCAGGTGCAACCAAGCCTTTTCGAGCAGCGCGCCCGGCTGAAAAGCCAATACCCCGGCGTCATTCTCTTACTGCACGTCGGGGATTTCTACGAAGCGTTTGACGAAGATGCGGACACGATTGCCCGTGTCTTATCCCTTGCGCTGACTACGCGCGGCGAGCATCGCATGGCGGGGTTCCCGCACATGCAGCTTGACCGCTTCTTGGCAGCCCTCGTCGGGGCCGGCTTCCGGGTCGCCACGGCGGAACCGGTCCTTGGTGAACCCCTGCCGAGCAAACCGGCTACTGTCCGTTGGCGTGCTTCCGTTGAAAGAGGGGACTAGCCTATGCGCTGATGATTGCGCCTGTTGCCTGGCCGCACGGCCGGGTCTGCCCATGCTGCGCCTTGGAGAAACCGCCCATGCTGAGTTGGCTGATCGCGCTCTGTCTGCTGGTAATCGCGCTCGGCCCGGCCGCGCCGCCGATGGTCGTCGTGGCGGCCAGGTCGGCAATTGGCGTCGTAATGTATCCCGCCGTGCCGACCGACCGCGCTGAGGGCGATGGTCTGCGCGAAGAGGCCCGCCTGCCGGAAGACCTCGATCAGCACGGCTTTGCCCAAGTCGGGGGATGCGCCGGATGCACCGGGCTGAGGGGCCGCGACGGTTGCAGCGTGGTGCCGGACTGGACGGCTGTAGCAGCGGCGGTTTCGGGCCTCTAACCGTAGCGCATATTTCGCCCGACTAACCGTGGGCGGAATTTCCCCCGGTAGAATCCGCCGGGAAATCTGGCCGCCGAATGGTCAGCCGTCCGCTCGGGCCTGACTCGACGATGAAGCCACCTTCGACCTTCAGGATGCTACCGGCTTGGTCCACCGTGCCTTTGTAGCCGGCTTCGGTGGCGATCTCGACTACACTGTCGAGCATGGCGGCCGGGCCGCCGGCTTGGGCTATGCGTTGCTCGAATGTAGCCTTCAACATGAGGAAGTACGATTGGCTCAGGGCCACTGCGTCCCGCAGGCTCAGCCGGTTGCCAGCCTCAAGGTTGATCTCGCGTCCCATGTCTCGACCTCGCGCAACAAAAACGGCCCTTGTGAACAGCGCCGTTCGGTGGTGCGGACCATCCGCAGCCCAGGCTCCCGTGCATCTTCGACCCAGATGGAAGATGCCCGGCGGCCTGTCATTGATTCTATCGTCGGCCGAACCTGCCGGCCATAAGGATTCTACCGCTCGGCGACGCCCTGCCGGCGTGGTCTGGTAGAGTTGCTGTTCGTGACGGCTCGTGGGCGGCCTTGGCAGAGCGTTTATACGCTCTTGACGCCTCAGCCGGGGCCTCGGTCCTGCCGATGCCAAGCGCGCAAGCCCTGAGCGCGCGGGCCGCCGAGCGCTTCGGGCATCGGCAGTTCTGACCCTGGTTGTCTTGACCCCTTCGCCTTTTGACCCTATACATGCACCTGGCCTCTTGCACGAGACAGCGCACCGCTTCGCAGTAACCTTAATTGCTCACCGCTGGGGGCGCAGCCATCTGGTACGCGGAGAAAACCTGTTTCAAAACCTCGCACTTCCGCTCCAACGCCCTGACAGCCTCTTCAGCTTGGGCCTCATCGCCGACATGAAGCCGAAAGTATTCCACAGCCAACACTCCATACGTGCAAAGTTCTGTTCTGGCCCGGTGGTTAGCCTTTGGCGAGGCCGGATTGTCCGGCTGGTTCACGACAGCATATCTTGGCGCACTCATGGAACGTCTTTCTGCGGTGGGCTTGCTGCGGCATTGTCCAACCCTTGGACAATCACGTTGTTGCCGCATGGGGTTGCTCCCTGGCGCGTCGTTGTCGGCTGTTCTTCTCGCCGCGCGTTGAGCACCTCCAGCAGCTTGATGATGTCAACATCCATCATGTGGCAAGCTTGGGCGATGGTCACCCGCCGGGCCAACGTTTTCCGCGGCAGCGGGTTGCGCAATGGCGTAGAACCAAACTTGATGAAGGTATCCAGCAGCCCGGGGGTACAGGGTCAGTACGTCGCCAACCCGATCCTCCGCCATGATCGGTCTTGTCGGATCCAACGCGACGCCCGCAGTCGGTGGCTCATTGAGAACCATCGCCCGCGGCGACGTCGGCCGCCATAAGTGACAACGCCCGTCATCAGCACGAACGTGAATGGGGAGGAGGCGGACAGCGAGAGCGTTCTCTTCTTCATGTCTGCTCCTGCTCGTTGAGCGGAGCACCAGGCGCCGATGGCCGCATGAGCAGTGCGTCCAGCGAAAGCGCTCCCGCTCCGACAATCAAGAGAAAGGCCAAGCCCAGCCACATGGAGAAATCCGTCCGCGCCTCGTGGATCATGCTCCAGAATCCGTATCGCGACAGTTTGGGCAACGTGAACGTCCAATAACCGTGGCCCAGCAAGATGGGCAGCTTGGTCGAGAGGATCGCCACGGAGATGTCGATGAGCAAGGGTATCGCCGCCAGCCGGGTGAGCAGCCCTACGATGACCAGCGCGCCGCACACAATCTCAACGAGCCCAACGAACGGCCCCATGATCTCCGGGCTGGGAATGCCGATCTTCGCAAAGCGGCCGACACCCAACTCGTCCGCGTAGACAAATTTTTGAATGCCCTCGGCCAGGAATACCCCACCCACCATCAAGCGTACCAGGATCGTCGCTCCGGGAGCCATCGTCGCCAATAACCTCCGAATCAATGTGGCGGTCATGGGCTACCCCCGTGGAGTGAACTGTGCGAGATCGTAAATCCCCAGGGACTTCTCGATCGCCGCGATGCGATCAACCATCTTCTCGAAGCCATCGGCACCGAAAAGCTGTTGCTCTTTCTTCTCGAAATCCTCGCCCAGGCTGTCGTATTCATGGGCGCTGACGATGCCATGAAGGGCCGGGAAAAGGACCGTATCCTCGCGGGCTGCGTGGGGATTATACATGCGGATGAACAAGTGAAGCACCTCTGCCAGTGTCTTTCGGTCGTCGGCGTTCTTGAGGGACTGCGCGGTGGACAACCGCAACACGGTGTCCGTGAGCCTCCGCCCGGCGCGGTGCTGCGCCAAGAGGACATCCACCAGGTCCACCAACTTGTTCGCCTTCTTGAAGCGAGGAAACAGATAGTCTTCTTCCAGCTTCTCGTGGTAGTCTTCCACGAAGGAGCGAACGATCCCGGCAGTATCGGCAAGGGCCTTCGGGGGCAGGTCTTGATTGGCGTGCAGCCGATGCAGGCTTTCTCCGAAGACTAGAAGAATGCGCTTCAAAGCCCCATGCTCACGCATGAGGTCTTCGGCCGGCGAAACCTCTTCTTCATGTTCGGCCTCCTTATCCCTCTTGCCTTCCCTGCCGGCGGACCCTCCGCTCGGTTCCTTTGCGAGTCCACGAGACAAGCCGGCCGCCAATCCCGTGATGCCGCGCGTTGCCCCGGCGACAACAAGCTTTCTCCGTGAGACCTCCACTGAACACCTCCTCTGCCGATTCGAGATTGTTGTTGTTCCCGCCGTCCTAGCGGCAATTGTATGCGACCCTGCTTAGTTGGTGACAATCTTGTGTAGCCTGGGAACTATGCGCGGGTTTGCGTGGACAGATACAACGGTACGCCCAGTTGCGCGATTTGATCCATTTGCTCTTCGAGCCAGTCAACGTGCCCGTCTTCCTCCTTCAAAATCACTTCGAGGAGATCGCGGGTCGCCGCATCGCTGGCTTCGTCCGAAAGGCGAATGGCCTCATTATACATGCTGTTCGTATGCACCTCCGCCTCCAGGTCTGATTGAAGCTGCTTGGGCACGTCCGCGCCGATATGGACTTGGTTCAACCGGCTGACCGTTGGGGTTCCTTCCAGGAAGATGATCCGGGCGATCAGCTTCTCGGCGTGGTGCATCTCTTGCCTTGCGCGCTTCTCCACGGCCTGGTGCAGCCGCTCGTAACCCCAGTTGGCGCACATCTCCGAATGGACCATGTACTGGTTAATGGCCGTCAACTCGTCGCTTAACAACTCGTCGAGTTTCTTAACCACACGTTCGTCACCCTTCATGCGAAACTCCTTTCACAAAATGAATCACTTTACAACAGCAGCGTAGCGAAATATTGCAGTCACCCACTTCCACCAGGGACAAACATAGTCATCTCGATTCAAGTGACCGTAATAGACACGAAAAAAGCCGACGCGGAAGAACGCATTAAGCGTCGATCCACATCGGCCTACTCGCTAACGAGCCCCTCGGCACGGCCGGGTTGCTCTCTATCTAGTCATCCGACGAACTGGTGCCACGTATTCTATGGTGATGAACGGCGAATGCAAGGGGCGATATCGTAAGGCGTTGATGTTTATACGGTTGCGCCAACGGGCCACTTGGCCGATGGCCGTGCCGAGGCCAAGTGTCCGCCTATTCCCTTTGAGAAAGCCCGCTGCTATCATTTCCCTGAATTGTCTGGAGGGACTTCCGACGCCAAGCGGCACCACCCTTCAACCATACGAATAACGACTGCCCACCATTGGGTGGACAATGAAAACGCAAAGAGAAATCGAAGCGACCATTTCCGAAAGTATTGGTTGAAGCCCGACCTGGAAAGGATCACCGTGTCATCGCACCCATCTGTCGCCGCGACGGCCAAGCGGAACGTCGAGACGATAGCACAGCTTGAACAGCAGTTGGTCGCTCAACAATCCAGGACGGAACGATGGGGTAGTGGCGTTGCCCGCTTCTTCGGAAGCCTTCGCTTCGTTGTTGCTCAGGTCTTCTTCATTGTCGCTTGGATTGTCTTGAACACCCAGCGGAGCGATTGGCTTCAACCGTTCGATCCATATCCTTTTCCGTTCTTATCTCTGATTGTGGGAATCGAATTCATTTTCCTTACCACATGCGTTCTCATCAACCAGAAACACCAAATGCGCCGCGCTGAACAATGGTCGCACTTGCACCTGCAACTTAGTATGCTCACGGAACAGGAAGTCACCAAGAACATGCAGGTACTGCACCTGATCTGTCAGAAACTCAAGCTGGAAACGCCGACCCATGACCAACAAGTAAGCGAGCTTAGCCAGGATACCGAAGTAACCGCCCTAGTCGATGAAATCGAAAAGGCACGGGAAAGCGATGCCTAGCATCGGCCGGGATTTCTCATTTTACATCCGCTCGGATATCTATTCTTTCAGTTTGAGCGGAAGCTGATTGATCTTGGCCGCCACGATAATATCGTTTTCCGACAGGCCGCCGAGGTCGTGCGTCGAGAGTTCGATGGTCACATTACGATAGCCCTTCAGGTGCAAGTCGGGGTGATGGTCCTCCGCCTGGGCGATCCGGCCCACGCGGTTGAAGAAATCGAGGGCGATCAAGAAATCCTTGGCTACCCATTTGCGGCGGATGCGTTTGCCGTCCGCAGCCAATATCCACTGGGGCACCGCGGCCAAATACTTCTTCAATTGACTCGCGGTTAGGACTTTGTCGCCTGTCTTGCTCGGAGTGCAGTGTGATTTGGTCAAATCGGGAATCGTTTTCATGGACAGTCACTCCAAAGGTGGACATCCGCCTGCTTATGTTTACTTTCTGAAGACCTCATGCAGGGTGCCGTTCGCTAGCGCGATGGCGCTGCGGGCCGCGGGCGTATCCGTGAGCACGTTCAACATAACGAAGTCGTGAAT
>Ga0181539_1005565_pt1 | contig 10103 bp, 5 predicted proteins | sample PEATcosm2014_Bin_46_FD_119767 | JGI IMG/M metagenome (GOLD analysis project Ga0181539, IMG submission 119767) | Peatland microbial communities from MTU Mesocosm Facility, Houghton, MI, USA - PEATcosm2014_Bin23_60_metaG | ecosystem: Environmental > Terrestrial > Soil > Wetlands > Peat | place... | reverse complement strand
GGCCGGAATTGTTCTCGTCGCCCCAGGCCAGCCGCGGCACGCCCAACTCCGCCGCCGAGCCGAGGGCACAGATCATCCCCATGTTCTCCAAGAACCGCCGGCGCGAATGCCCGCAAGGCTGTTGACGTTCCTGCTTTTCCATGACTGCTTTCCTCGCTCGGTTGGATGACGGACCCCGCCCTATATTAACCCGGCAACGGGCAAGAAACAGTAGGGCAATAAAGCCGCATAATCTCGCGTGGGATGCATAGCTTATACTTTAGCATAACATCTTGTCCAACAAGAAGTTGCGTTATGCTGAAGCATAACCTACCCGCCCTACCCGCCTACGGCAACGCGGCGAGAATCCGCGGGGCAACTACTGTAGTGTCTTAGAAATGGCGGCACTTATGCTGCGTGATTCAGGAAAGATGGGTGCCATGCCCACGCTTGCCGTGGGCATGATTCGGCAGCGAACATGCTTGCTGTCTCGCTGCGCTCGCTTAGCAAGCATGGCACCCATAAATCACGATCAGACTGGGACACTACACTACCTCCGCCGGTGTGTCTCTCGCCACGACCGTAACTGGTGCCGCCACGTCTGGCACTCTCGCCGCGTCTGTCGGAAGTCATGGTTTGCAGTGTCGGTCAATTTCCTTTCTTGCATCCAGCGGACCAGGAAACGGAGCGCGAGCACGCCGAGGAAGCAGGCCGGCGGGGCGACAAGGGCCACGATGAGCAATTCCATTGCCGTATAGCCGAAGTCTCGGACTTCGGTTCGGGGCGCGTAGCGTCTGTCTCCCTGGTCTGGCGGCAGGTCGCGAAGCCGGCTGTCCCACTGGACATCGGTGGCGTCCTGGGTTGCCGGCACAGCAAACCGCCCAGCCTTAGCCGGCGGTTCCGGCGGCTGGTCCGGCCCCTCCCCGCCCGGTTCTACTTTCACGCCAGCCGGCGCGCAAGAGACCACACACAGAGCGCAGAACAGCAACACCGCTGGGCCGACAGCAGCGTAGCGCCGCGTCTCGCTAGTGCGGTAGAGACCCATAACAGGCTCCTTTGCCAGGAGTCGAACGCCCGCATTCTACCGCGCTGCAAGGTCGTGGACCGCCACTTGCCCTGGTTCAGGCGGTTAGTCTTCGATGAGAATGCCATGAGGACCGTGGATGACACGCACAACGCGGATGCCCATTGGAACGAGGTCTCGGTGATCGTTCGTTATCGGCGAAATCCGTGTCATCCGTGGTTCTCATGGGTTATGCGGCTCCACGAGATCTTACCCCTATTCTCTATTCACGACGCCGCCCGCGAACTAAGATGGAAGGCGCCGAGTGCGAAGTGCAGACAAGCGATGCCGACTAACGATCGAGAAAGGAGTGGGGTCTATGCAAGCGTTTCGCTCCCGCGGAGTCGCTCGCCGCGCGGCGGCGATGAGCCGACGGAGTTTTCTCGGCGCGACGGCTGTGGCCGGCATTACGCCTGCCTTTCTCGTCCGACGCCTTCACGCCGCTCAGCCCGGAGCTTACGCGGCCGTGACGTCTTTCGAGGAGGCGATGGCCAAGGTCAAACCGCACCTTCAGTGCGGCGACGAAGCGACGCAGCGGTTCGCCGTCAACGCTTACTGGCAGTGCCTGCTCAACAAGATCACGCCGGCCGAGCCGCCCTTGAGGCAACCTCACATTCCGGCCGGCGGATACTATGGACACTTCCAGGGCCTCTGGGACAACATGTTCATCGTCGACGGGATCAGCGTGCTGCCCGAATATCGGCAGCTCGCCTACGGCATTCTTCAGAACGTCTTCGATTTCCAAGCCTGGTGGGATGCCAACACGCCCGAGTACCGCCACGGCATGATGACCAATCAAACGCGTCCTGATCCGGCGGGTTGGGTGAAATCCCTCCACTTTTCCGAGCTTCCACTCGTCGGTTGGGGGGTGGATCGGGTCTACCGGCGCACGGGTAATATGGAGGTCGTCAAGACTTTTCTCAAGCCGTTGGAGAAGTTTCACGAATGGTATTGGCGCGAGCGGGACGTTGCCGATACCGGCTTGATTGGCGTGGGCTCGTATACCGGAGATGTTCAGGACGCGCGTTACGAGACGTTCGACTTCGAGTGCAATCTGGACGATCTGAAGATGACGGTCCACCCGCGGCGGAAGGGGCCGAACGAAGGCCGCTGGTACGGCGACATCTCGATTCCCGGCACCACGGCCTACTTGCTGTTGGGCGAGCGGTGCCTGGCTCGGCTGGCCGAGCTGGCCGGCGACCACGCGATGGCCCAGCGGCGCCGCAAACGGCTCGACCGGGGCGTGGCCGCCATGCATGAGCACATGTGGGACGAGCAGGCTGGTACCTTCGTAGCGGTGCAGCGAGATTCGCTCAAGAAGATCCGCATCGCGACCATTGGAAGCTGGGTGCCGCTGCTGGCGGAAGTGCCGACCAGAGAGATGGCCGCCCGCATGGCCGAAAGGCTGGCCACGAGCGATTGGATGACACCGTTGCCGGTGCCGACCGTCGCGCGCAGCGACCCGCGGTGGGAAAGCGGCGGCGCGCACTTCTGGCGGGGCGACGTCTGGGCGCCGACGAACTATCAGATCGCCGACGGTCTGACCCGCTACGGCTACAAGGAGTTGGCCGCCAGGATCGTCGACGCCTCGGTTGCCAACGCGATGAAAGTGGGGATCAGCGAGCGCTACGATAGCGTCAGCGGCAAGGCGATGGGCGTGGTCGGACTGCCCATGTCGTTTACGCTGCTGACCATGCTCCTGGACGGGCTCAGCCAACGGTACGTCGTGAAGACCGTTGCATAAGCAGCCCCTGCTTTCCCCTTCCGCAGTGTGGGGTATATAATGAATTAGGGCAGGAACCTTAAGGGAGAGGGCCCCGATCATGAACCAAGCCTGCGTCCGGCGGCGGATGGAGATCTTGTTGGTGGAAGATACCCTGGAGGACGCCCGGACGACCATCCTGGCCCTCCAGAACGAGCCGGTCGACTGCCGCGTGAGCCTGGTCCGCGACGGCGAGGAGGCGATGAGCTTCCTACACCGCGAGGGGGTCTTCGCCCAGGCCCCCCATCCCGACCTGATCCTGCTGGACATGGAGCTGCCCAAGCAGGACGGCCGCCAGGTCCTCGCCGAGATCCGCGCCGACGAGCAGCTCAAGGGCATACCGGTGATCATCCTCACCGCATCGCTGGTCCACCGCGCGGTGCTCCAGGCCCAGAACCTCTACGTGGACGGCTACATGACCAAGCCGGTAAGCCTGGAGCAGTTCGTAGGGACCGTCAAGTCGCTGCGGCGGTCCTGGCTGCTGGAGAGTCTCGCGCTGCTGGCCAAGTGAGCTGGTGCGATCCGCTTAGGACCGGCGAAGCAATAACTGTCGGGTTTCGCACGTACTCCTCACGCTCCGCGTGAGGACGCGCGTCACGCGGAGCGTGACGAGTACGATTCTTGCGACACTTATTGCTTCGCCGGCCCTTAGGCGTCGGCGATGATCCACGGCTTGCGGTACTCGCGCTTGAAGAGCTTCATGGCGGCGGGGTTGTCGACGATCTGCTCGGTCTTGGGGTCGATGACCAGTTTCTGGCCGCCCAGGCGATAACTGATGTTGGCGTAGTGGATCCACAGCGCGCTGCGGTGTCCCTCCTCGACGTCGGCGTTGGGCCGCTGGCGGCTGCGAATGCAGCGGACAAAGTTCTCCTTGTGCTCCGGGTCGGGGAAACGTCCCTTCTTCTGGTCCTTGACCACTCCTTCCTGGAGCTTCGGCCGCGTGAAGACCTGCCAGCCGCCGCCGTGGCGGCCCACGTACATCAGCCCTTCGCTGCCGTAGATCTCGATCCGCGTGGCGCACTGCGGCCAATAGGGATACATGTCCAGCGACTCGCGGATGATGGGCGATATCTTCAGCATGTAGGGCGTATAGAGCGTGAGCTCGAAGTTGACGATCAGGCCGGGGAACTCCCAGACGACGGTCTGCGTGTCGGGCGTTTCCGCGGCGCCCTGGCTGTCGAAGCGGCCGCCGACGGAATAGACCGTCTTGGGATAATCGACGCCCAACAGCCAGCGGGCCAGGTCGATCTGGTGGCTGGAGTCGTTGGCGATGTCGCCGCCCGAGTATCGCCAGATGTGGTGCCAGCCGTTGACGTAGGTGCTGTTGTAGCGGTGCTCCGGCGCCGGGCCGTTCCACATGTCCCAGTCGAAGCCCGGGGGCGGGTTGCTGTCCTTGACCAGCGGATAGTTGCCCCAGTCCTTCAAGTTGCAGACGCGGCAGAAATGGATCCGCCCCAACTTTCCCTCCTCGATGTACCGCTTGGCGGCCTGGTTATAGGGGGCGCTGCGGTTCTGCGTGCCCACCTGCACGATCCGCCCGTACTTCCTCGCCGCCTCGACCAGCTTGCGCCCTTCCCAGCAGTTATGGCTCAGCGGTTTCTCCACGTAGACGTCCTTGCCCGCCTGGCAGCTCCAGATGGCCGCCGGGACGTGCCAATGGTCCGGCGTGGCGATGATCATGGCGTCGACCGACTTGTCGTCCAGGGCCGTGCGGAAGTCCTGCGTGAACTTGGGCGTCTTCCCGCCTTGCACGTCGGCGATGCTCTTGCCGCGGGAGGCGAAGAGGTTGCTGTCCACGTCGCAGACGTAGGCGATCTCGCAGTCGCCCCGCGAGGCGAACCCCGGCGCCAGCGAGCTGCCGCGTCCGCGAACGCCGACCACCGCCATGACGATCTTCTCGTTGGCCGGCGTGCCCCAGACCGAGGCCGCGTTGTTCAAGATCGTCAGGCCCGCGGCCAATCCCCATCCGGTCTTTTGTGAACGATTCAGGAACTCTCGGCGGCTGATGGTAGTCATGGCGGACGATCCTCCGGCGGGAAAGGGGAGACGGTTGGCGTGAGGCGATGCACCCCGATTATCCGCCGGCGCCGGGCGGGCCGTCAAGCGCATAAGGCGATTCTGCCCAACGCCTTTGGAGTGCGGCGACTTGTCGCCGCTTTTGGCCGGTATAAAGCTATATGGATGGAAAAGCGGCGACAAGTCGCCGCACTCCAAAGGGGTCCGTCTGGCGGCAAACGGTTTTTCCTCAGATGCCTGTTCAACCGCAAGCGCCGGGTACATAATGGGCGCGTTCCGGGCTGTGATAGCCCAACTCAGTCTGACAAGGAGCCTGCCCATGCGTACCCTGCGTTACCTGCTGGTTATCGCGATCTGCCTATCGGCGTTGTGGGCTGCCACCGGCCTCGCGGCGCCCGCGGAGGCTCCGCCCGCCACCTCGGCCGACCGGTCGCCGCTGCCGGGGACCGAGCCGCTGACCTGGACTGGCGACATCGCCTCGCGGATGGTGGAAGGCGTGGACCGTTTCCTCTTGAGCGAGACGGCCAAGTCCCTGGAGCGGCGGGCCGCGTTCTGGCACCGCGATACGTCGTCCGCGGCCCGATACGAGGCCTCGATCGAGTCCAACCGCAGCCGGCTGAAGCACATCCTGGGGGTCCGCGACCCGCGCGTGGCCGCTGCCGCGCTCGAACTGGTTGACACTACGAAACAGCGGGGACCGGTTGGCTCGGGAGACGGTTATCGGATCTTTCGCGTGCGCTGGCCGGCCTTCGGTGACGTAAGCGGCGAGGGGCTGCTCCTGCTGCCCTGCGGACCGCCGGTGGCTAACGTGATTGCGATCCCCGACGCCGACCAGACGCCCGAGATGCTCGTGGGGCTAGCCGAGGGCGTGCCTGCCCCGTCGCAATTCGCCCGGCGATTGGCGGAAAGCCACTGCCGCGTGCTGGTGCCGGTGTTGGTCAGCCGCCAGGTGACGCGTTTCAAGCTCTCGAATCGGGAATTTATATACCGCTCGGCCTACGAGCTCGGCCGGCACCTGGCCGGCTACGAGGTGCAGAAGGTGCTGGCCGCGGTGGACTGGTTCAGCAAGGAGGCCGGCGGGGGCTCGGCGAAGATCGGCGTGGTCGGCTACGGCGAAGGCGGCATGGTGGCCCTCTACGCCGGCGCCTTGGACCCGCGGATCCGCGGGGTCGCCGTGAGCGGCTACTTCGGTTCGCGGCAGAACGTCTGGCAGGAGCCGATCTACCGCAACGTCTTTGGCCTGCTGGAACAATTCGGCGACGCGGAATTGGCCGCCATGATCGCCCCGCGGGGCCTGGTGGTCGAAGCGGCCAAGGGGCCGGAGCTGGTCGTGCCGCCGGGTACAGGCGGCGGTCCTGGCCGGCTCGTCACGCCCGCGCTGGATGAGGCCAGCGCGGAGGTCGCCCGCGCGAGACAGTTGTCCAAGGGGCTGGAGCCGGCGCCGCGGATCGAACTGGTCGAAAGCGGCGGCGGCAGCGGAGCCTGCGGCTGCGAGGATGCCTTACAGCGGTTCCTCGACATGCTTTCGCCCGGCGTGAAGCTCGTCGAGGCGTCAGGTCAAGCGGCCAAACGGTTACAAGAACCGCCCAACGCGGATGACCGCCAGGCCCGGCAGGTTCACGAGATCGACCGCCATAATCAATGGCTGCTCACGGAAAGCCCCTACGTGCGGCAGGAGTTCTTCGCCAAGCTCGACACCAGCTCGCCGGCCACCTTCCAGAAGACCATCGAGCCTTACCGCGAGTTCTTCTACAACGAGGTGATCGGCCGCTTCGACCAGCGGCCGCTGGCGCCCCGACCGCGGACGCGAAAAAGCTACGAAGGCAAGAACTGGACGGGCTACGAGGTGGTGCTGGACGTGTTTCCCGACGTCTTCGCCTACGGCGTGCTGCTGCTGCCGAAGGACCTCAAGCCGGGTCAGCGGCGGCCGGTGGTGGTCTGCCAGCACGGGCTGGAGGGCCGGCCGACCGACGTCTTTTTGGGCGACAATCCTTCCTATCACGCTTTCGCCGCCCGGCTGGCCGATCAGGGCTTCGTCACCTTCGCCCCGCAGAATCTCTACCTCTTCGGCGACCGCTTCCGCACCTTGCAGCGGAAGGCCAACCCGATCAAGAAGACGCTCTACTCGATCATCGTGCCGCAGCACCAGCAGATCGTCGATTGGCTGGGCGGCCTGCCCTTCGTCGACCGGCAGCGGATCGCCTTTTACGGGCTGTCGTACGGCGGCAAGACGGCCATGCGCGTGCCGCCGCTGGTCGCCGGCTACTGCCTGTCGATCTGCGCCGCGGACTTCAACGAATGGGTCTGGAAGAACGCCTCGACCCGTTCGCCGTACAGTTACGTCCGCAGCGGCGAGTACGAGATCTTCGAGTTCGACCTGGGCAGCACGTTCAACTACGCCGAGATGGCTGCCCTGATTGCCCCGCGGCCGTTCATGGTGGAGCGGGGGCATTTCGACGGCGTGGCCCCCGACGAAACGGTGGCCTTCGAGTTCGCCAAGGTCCGCATGCTCTACGAGGCGAAGCTGGGCCTGACCGATCGCTGCCGCATCGAGTGGTTCGTCGGCCCGCACATGATTAACGGCCGGGGAACGTTCGAGTTCCTCCACCAGCATCTCGCCTGGCCGGGCCACGAGGAGCGATGACAGCTTTGGACGCGATCCACGGAGAACCATGATGCGACAACCCGGCTTCTGGCTTGCCTTCACGATCTTGTTTGCCTCGGGAACCGCCGCCCCCGCGGCCGATTTCGTCTGGATGGAGGGCGAGCAACCGTCCTGGTCGAACTACCACGGTTGCGACCTGACCAACTGGGCCGGCCATGCGTATCTTTCGGAGGGCAAGTGGCTGCGGGTCCAGGTTGCGGCCGGCGACGCCGAGAAGCTGGTGCCCAAGGAGGGCATCCTGCTGGCCTACGATTTCGTCGCCCCGCGGGCCGGAAGCTATGAGGTCTGGAATCGCATCGGCTACGAGTTCGTGCGGTCGCCCTTCTCCTGGCGCATCGACGCCGGCCCGTGGCGCGAGGTACAGCCCAGCGACCTGACCACCGACCTGATGCTCCTGGGCGACTGGAACGAAGTGGCGTGGTACAAGTGCGGGCTGGCCGACCTGGCCGTGGGCAAGCATCGCCTGGAGATCCGGCTTGCGCGGTGGTTCAAGACGGTCAACAATAAGCAGGAGGAGCAGCAGATCTTCTACTGCTCCGACGCGCTCTGTCTGAGCCGTGGGCCTTTCCGGCCCAACGGCAAGTTCAAGCCGGGCGCGGCGTACCAGGACCAGGCGGACAAAGCGGCCGCGGAGCAGGTTTTCAAGATGCCCAGCGGCGACGAAGCGTCGCAGCGCGTCCAGACCGCGCTGTCCGGCCCGTGGCAGATCGCCCGCTGGGACGAGCCCACGGTGACCGAAGAGGGCCGCACGCGCCCCATCCAATCCGTGCCCGGGGCCGAGCAGCTCCTGTGGTACGGCATCGAAGTGCCGGGCGACCGCAACGAGAAGCGGCCCGATCTCTCCTACTGCCATCGTTATGTCTATCGCACCCGCGTGGACGTGCCGGCCGACTTGCGGGGCCGCGCGTTCTTCCTGCACTTCGACGCGACGAGCCTGATCGCCTCGGTGATCGTCAACGGGCAGTTCTGCGGCGCCAACGCCGCGCCCTTGACGATCTGGGACTGCGACGTCACCAAGGCCATCCGGCCGGGCGGCGCCAACGAGGTCGTCGTCGCGGTGAAGGACGCCTACTACGCCGCCACCAATCCGCGCGACCTGTTCAACCTGCCGATGAGCTTCTTCAACTTCCAGGGCGCCAGCAATCGTTTCGACTTTCCCGTCTGGCATTACATGCAGAACGGGATCGTCGAGCCGGTCGCGCTGGCGGCCGCGGGCGAGGTGTATGCGTCCGACGTCTTCGCCGTTCCCTCGGTCAGCAAGCGGCAGCTTGGCCTGGAGATCACGTTGCACAACGCCTCGGGCGCCGCGGCGACGGTGACGATCGCCAACCAGTGCGTGCCGCTGGAGGGCGGACCGGTGGAGAAACGCTTCGCCGACCGGCAGGTCGCCGTTGCGGCGGGCGAGGACAAGGTCGTCAAGCTGAGCGAAGGCTGGGACAATCCCAAGCTCTGGTGGCCCGACGCGCCGCAGCAGTACGAGGTGGTCACTACGGTCAGCCTCGGCGGCCGCGTGATCGACACCCGCCGCACCAAGTTCGGTTTCCGCCAATGGCGCTGGCAGGACGCGCAGTTCACGCTCAACGGCGTGCCCTTCCACGGCCATGCCGACCTGGCCGGCTACGATACGGGCGCGCCCGAGGAGACCCTCGCGCTCTGGAAGAAGCACGGCCAGAACGTGATGCGGTTCTGGGGCGCAGGTTGGAAAGGGATGGGCCAGGCCGAGGCGCTGGACTTCCTCGACCGCGGCGGCGCGGTCGTGCGGCGCACGGGCCTGCTGGACGGCGAGGGCGGCAACTATGCCCTGGTGGAGACCGTCAAGATCGGCGGCAAGGACGTGACCCGCGCCCGCAAGGCGCTCTTCGACCACTGGGCCAACCAGCTCAAGGCCGAGGTCCGCGGCGAGCGGAACCACCCGAGCCTGATGATCTGGTCGATCGAGAACGAGATCACTTTCATCAACTCGCGCAACTGGGGCCTGGCCCAATGGGTCGAGCCGGCCATCCGCGACGTTGCCCGAGAAGTGATGGAGCTGGACCCCACGCGTCCGGTGATGACCGACGGGGGCCACGCCATGATGGACCAGTCGATGCCCGTCAACGGCGTCCACTACGGCGAAAGCGAGATGCGCGACTATCCCGACGAGGCCTACACCTGCGACAAGCTGTTCCACGAGCCGCAGACGATCTGGCGTTACGACACGACCAAGCCCGGTTTCCTCGGCGAAAGCCTCTTCACGTCGGGCTCGCCGCCGTCGTTCTTCGCGGGGTTGCAAGGCGAGTCGGCTTTCTTGGGCCGGTCCGAATCGGCCAAGGGCGAGTCGCTGTGGGTGAAAATGGCCTCCGAGGGTTACCGCTGGTCGGGCCTGGGCGCCGTCCACTTCTGGATGACCGACGCCACCGGCGGGGTCTACAACTCCTGGCAGCCGGTGGCCGTCTTGTGCCGGCAATGGAACTGGACCTTCGCCTCCGGCGGCAAGGTCGTCCGCACGCTGAAGGTCTTCAACGACACGCGGTGCGCCGAGCCCATCGACGTCGGCCTGGGACTGACGGTCGGCGCGGCTCTGGTCGTGCAAGCCCACAAGACGTTCAGCGTGGCCCCGGGTATGGCCCAGCCGTTCG
>Ga0181539_1005560_pt1 | contig 10110 bp, 5 predicted proteins | sample PEATcosm2014_Bin_46_FD_119767 | JGI IMG/M metagenome (GOLD analysis project Ga0181539, IMG submission 119767) | Peatland microbial communities from MTU Mesocosm Facility, Houghton, MI, USA - PEATcosm2014_Bin23_60_metaG | ecosystem: Environmental > Terrestrial > Soil > Wetlands > Peat | place... | reverse complement strand
GCCGGGATCCCGTGGGGACCCAACCGCCGGGACGCGGTTGAGAGACTGGGTTTCAGCGTCGGTTAACCGACAACGGCGGGTGTCGGTTTTCCGTCGGCGGTTAGGGCCGGCGTCGGTTTTCCGTCGCCGCGCGAGGTGTTGCCACAGGGGATTTCGGCGGGAGAGGAGCACACAAGCATGTGCAACCCAATGCAGGCCGCGTGCTTGCCAACCACATTCTAGCGTCGGCATTCCGACAGCAGAAAACGCCGGGTTTCCGACGCTGAGATAGCTTTGCCAGATAAGAGTTTTTTCCTAAAAATAGTAAGCAATCTTCCTCAATATTTGCGACTGGTAATCCGAACTTCCCCCTTGTGAGCGGTGGATCGCAATTCAGCAACGGAAGCAGCAAAGCGATTTGCGCTGCACCTCGCGACAGGAGGAATCGGACCATGTACCAGTCATTTGTCCTTCGTACCAATATGCTTCTGGCCCCGATTATCGCTGCCACTCTAGGATGCGATGGCCAGCCGGCGCCAACGGCACCTGCCATCGGCAGCGAGCCTCTCTCGGTGACCGCCGTCCCGGATGAAGGCAATGCCCAGGTTCAAATGGTCATCAACGCCCCGCCGCGAGTGGATGCCATGGCAAGTTCAACCGGACGCGTGGCCAGCAATTCTCCTGTCACGTTGCAGGTCACGGCCAGCGACCCTGACCACGACCCGCTTAGCTTCGCGTGGACTAGCACTTGCCCCGGCTCGTTCGATCGAGTGGATCGGGATCAGGTAACCTTCATTACCGGCATGCTGGCCACGGGCGCGGATTGCTCCTTCCAGGTCTTGGTGAGTGACGGCCACGGCGGAACTGCGAAGGGAACGCTTATTCTGTCCTCCGCCGTGCCTGTCATCAATGTTGCGCCTGCCATGGGCATTGCCTGGCAGTCGACCAACACGGCCGATGTTGCGGAAGTCGTCCTGTTGCACGCCAGCGCCAGCGATCCGGAAGGTCAACCACTGACATGGACATGGAATGCCAGCGACGGCGCGCTTTCGGATGAGAACGACCAGGCTGGATCCAGCGACGTGCACTGGACCGCGCCCGCGACCCCGGGCGTTCAGTGCACCATCACCGCGACTGCCACCGATCCGGGAGGCGCCAGCGCCTCTTACCTGTTCACGGTCCAGGTTCAGGGGGCGAACGGATAGCCCGGACCAGTCACTACAAAGTCATCGCGCACGTCAAATCCCGACCAATATGAACTACAACTATTATATCGGTCAATCTGGACGATCATCCAACGGGTCTCGGTCGGCCCCGCGCAGTTCGTTCCTTACGGCCCGCCGGCGTCTCCGCCTGGCTGGGCGCTACCGCAGGTCGCCCCTACGCAGAAGCTGAAAGACGACGGCAGATTCGACACTGAACTGGTGGCGGTCACGGTGACGACCAAATCGCTCCCGGCATCTTGAGCGCCGTCGGGAACAGCCCAGGTGGCCGCGGTGCTGAACGCCGGATCCAGTCCCAGCGAGACGGGATCCGCCGCAACCGGGGCCGATCCCGACGAGGCGGACCAGTCGAAGCTCAATTGGCCGCCGGCGGGATCGGACGCGATGGCCGCGAAGGTCAGCAGGCTGCCGCTGTCGGCGCCGCCCTCTGATTGATAGGCAATGCCGAACGCAGGCGCCAATTGCACGACCAGCGGACTCGTGACCGCCAGGGTCAGGCTCGCGGTGGACACGTTTCTGACGAAGTCCGTGCCCGGCCAGAACCCATCGCTGACCGCCACCAGGAATGTGCAGGCCGTGGCACCGGCCGCCGTACCGCTGATGGTGAAGTTCGTCGACGCTTCGGCGGGGCTTGCCAGCTCGACCGCGCAGGGAGAAGCGGGCGGTACGGTCCATGAGTAGCTCAAGGTGTCGTTGTCCGGATCGGTTGCCAGAACCGCCACCACGCCGCTGGTCGGACCCTGGGTGGAAATCTGGGCGGGGTCAGCGGTCAGGCCACTGATGACAGGTGGGCTGTTGAAGACGGCCGTCACACTAGCGGTCCCGCTGCCAGTGGCGTTGCTGGTCACCGTGACCACCAAGTTGGCGCTGGTGGCAAGGCCCAGCACGTCCTTGACGGTGAGGGTGATCTGGCAGGGCCCGTCCGCCTGCGGAGCTGTCCATGTCGCCTTGGACTGCGAGGGATGGGTGGCGTCCGTCCCTGGAACCGTGCTCACGTCGGACATCGTCCCGCATGCCGTCGCGGGAAGCCAACTGAAAGCCAGCGTGGCGGTTTGCCCAGGGTCCGGATCGTGCGCCGTGGCCGTGATCGCGACGCTGCCCCCGGGGCGGATTGAACTGGCTGAAAGGGTGATGCCGTCGATGATTGGGCTGGAATTGGTGAAAGCCGGCGGTTGGCTGATCTCGTTGAGGTAGATGATGACCGTGGTCGTCTTGCCCTTGCTGATGACCACCCCGACAGCCTCGCCATGGGCGACTAGCTTGCCGCTGCCGTCAAACGCCTCGGCAATGAACGCGTAGTCATCTGCCAGCGCAAGATTGTTGATGACCGCCGAGAACTTGTCGCCCTTGCCAACCAGCAGAGCGTTCAGGGGAATGGGGAGCGCGCTTGGGGACTGCACCGTCAGTCTCACCTCGACCACGGCAGACGCGGTCAACGCGTGCCCAGTGACTTCAGCCGCTCCCGTGGCCGGAGAGTGCGACGACCGGCAAGTGACGATTAGCGATGCGACCAGTCCGATCAGCAGCGCGAGCGCAGCCGGAATGCGTGGGATGGGCTCCGGCTGTGACATTCTCTATTGCACAACACGGGTGGGAACCTGGCGCGGGTCATTCGAACCGATGCCCAACTGACCCGCCGAATTGTCGCCCCAGCACCACAGCGAGCCACCCGTATCCAGCGCGCAGGTGTGGGAAATGCCCGCAGCCACCATGGTCCACGTCTGCCCGGAACCCACCGCGACGGGCGTGCTCTTCGAGTCCTCGGTACCATCCCCCAGTTGACCCGAAATGTTGCTGCCCCAGCACCAGAGAGTTCCGTCAACCGTGACGGCGCAGGTGTGGGACTGACCGGCCGATACGCTCTTCCAGGTGGTTCCGGTGACCTGCACGGGATCGCTGGTCTGCGCGGTGGGGAGCACGGCAATGCTGTCGCTGCCCAGTTGGCCCGAAAGGTTGCCACCCCAGCACCAGAGCGTTCCATCCGTCTTGACTGCACAGGAATGGTACAGGCCGGTGGTCACCTGGCTCCAGTCGGTTTCACTACCAACCTGGGTCGGTGACCAGGGGAACAGCGACGAGGTACCAGTCTGCAGATTGGCATTGAGACCCCAGCACCAAAGGGTTCCGTCGTTCTTCACGGCGCAACTGTGCAAGTAGTTCCCGCTGACCTGGCTCCAGCCTTGTCCCGCGACCTGGACTGGAACGCCACTCGAAACCGTGTCGCCGGTTCCAAGCTCGCCATTGGTGTTGGCACCCCAGCACCACAGGCTTGTGTCCTGCGCGATTGCGCAGGTCTGGTAAATGCCGGCTACCACTCTCTGCCACGGCCCACCCGGCACAGTCGTCTGACCACCCGAGGCCGACAGTGTGGTCGCCCCCAGTTGCCCCGAGCCATTGTTGCCCCAGCACGAAAGTGTTGCCTGGTTGCTAACCGCGCAGGTATGGCTCGATCCGCACGCCACCTGACTCCAGGCCGCGCCCGCCACGGCAACCGGGGTCAGACGGTTGGATGTGTCAGACAAGAGGAGTTCGCCATCGGCGTTGTCCCCCCAGCACCAGAGGCTGCTGTCCGAGCGAATTGCGCAGGTGTCTGCCCTTCCCACGGCCACCTGCACAAAGGACACACCGCTGCCCACGGCCAGATCGGCCGGGCTGGCAGCCCCGGCGTCGGCATCCTCAAAGCCGCCTCCATCCACAGTTTCCGTCGGGGTCGTGGTTCCGGCAACCACAGCCAACGTCACATTAAGGTCGATTCGCCCACCCACATCGATCTGGCCGCTGACCGCGCCATAACCCACCTCCACGAGCTTGTTGTCCAGCGCCTCCACGTCCAGGGTGATGGATCCGCTGATCGCAGGCGGCAAGACCAGCACGATGGTGTTGGGAAATCCCAGTTCTGAAGACGCGACCGGGGGAATGGTCTTCTGGTCCTCCGCGCTGCCGGGGTGGGAGACGGTAATACGAAGCTGGTAGACCCGCGGCACGTCGCAATTCACGTCCGAGTGAAGAACCACAAATGAGTCCTTTGCGGGCTGGCACGAGAGTGCCCACAAAACGGCTGCGGCCGTGAAGAAGGTCGCTCGACGGCAGGTCATTGCAAAACCCGGATCGCTCCGTAGGTGGAGGCAGGCGTCTGATTCTCGGGACGGGTGAACCACCAGGCCGCCGCGCCGCCGGCCGCAAGCGCGACACCCACCGATGTCCAGAACCACCACTTCTTGTATACGTGGCTCGGCGCTGGCTGCGCCGGCGGGTTCGTCTTGGGCGCAAACAACAGGCTAGCCGGCGGCGGAGGCGGGGGAGGCGGCGGAGCCAGCGCGAGCGGCGGCGGCTTGGCCTCGGCCGGTTCAGCCTCCTTCTCGGTCTGCGGCGGCGGCGCGAGATCCTTGCCGGCAACCGGCGCGGCCATCAAGTTGTCCAGTTGCTTGTCTTGACCCGCGCGGTCCGCGGGTCGATTGAGTATGAAGGAAGTGATTGTCTCGATCTCCGACGCGGCTCGCTCGACCTGCGCACGATTCTTGGCGCCCGGACCAGCCACGCGCAGAAATGAACTGTATGTAGCCAGGGCCTTTTCCGGCTTGCCAGCCAGACGATAGGCCTGGCCCAGGCTGAACAGCAGCGCCGGATCCTGGGTCAGGGTGTAGGCCTGCGAAAGGTGCTCGATGGCTTCGTCGTATCGGCCCAGGTTGAGCGCGACCATTCCCTGCGCGCGCTCGGCGCGCGCGACCGGGCTATCGCCCGGGCCCTTGGCCAGCACCGAGGGCGAGGGGAGTGCGAGCAGCAGCGCCACAGCGAGCACGTGGAGCCGCAGCAACTGAGGACAGCGACGCATGACAGGTGACCTCCGAAATGCGAGACACAATATCAGGCGCACAACGCGTTCGATCAAGGGCGGATCGAGTCTGTGACACGAGTGTCACCTGACATTTGCGGAGAGTTAACAAATCCGATGCCAACGGGGTCGTGGTGCCGCGAGATTGAACTGGCGGTCTCCGTCGGTGAAGCCGGGCAAAGCCGTGCCGGACAGCGACGGAGTTCGCAAGACCGTCAGTTAGCCGTTGCGAAGGGTTGGCGAAGGCATCACATACGCCGGGCTTGCAACCTGCTATTCAACATGCCGCCGGAGCAGGGAAGCGGCCAAGGGGGCGCGCGACCGAGCCGGCGCGGAAGAAAACGAAGATTCAAGGAGGCAGCAAATGTCAACAACGTGGACTCGTATCGCAAGGATGCTCGGGATTGCCATCCCGACATCGATCGCCGTTATGGCGATGGCAGGCGGCGCCGCATGGGCACAGGAAACCTGCCCTGACAGCACATTAGATCCTAGCGTGCTCGCTATGCCCGGTTTCAAGGGCTACATGCCGCACGCTCAGGCCGTGACTTGCACCGGCACGTATGGCGGGTGCTTTCGCGTCGATGGTTCGGATACCCTGACCGATGTCGTCCACAACGCCATCGTCGGCTCAGCCGCGTGCATCAGCTACCACAACGTCGGCTCGGGCCAAGCTGAGCATAATATGCAGGAGGATAGCAGCGCCACGACCTTCCAGGGGATCGGCCCCATGTCCCGCAACTTCACGTCCGCCGTGCTCAGTGCCCATTCAGCTTGGGCACCGACCGCCGCGAACGTGCTTGCGCTCGATGCCGGTGTCTGGGTCGTCAAGAGCTCGACCGGCCACTGTGTCGATCTGGATGCCGCGCTGGCGAACAGCTCCGATCCATCGACTGCTCAGATCACGACCGACCTCTCCATTATCATGTCGGGCTACTCGGGCACCGACGGGGTGCAGAGCACGGGAACCACGACGGAGTGCGCACATCCTCGGCGCCTGCAGGCCCTGGCCGATCTGACGAGCTGTCAGGGCGTGAACCGTATCGACCACATCTATCGCCGCGACGATAACTCGGGAACGCAGGACACCTTCCGCGAGCACCTGCAGGTCAAGTATTGGTGCAATGGCCAGTCCTTGGGCAACACCAACTATCCTGGCAGCAACTTGCTCAACGAGGACCTCGATCCCATTCGCCGCTCGTGTATCGGCTCCGACGCCACCAAGGCCCAGACCAGGTGTACCTACTATCCCACCAACATCACCTGCACGGCGGGTTCCGCCGATCTCGCCGTGGGCGCCACCGGCAACCCGTACAATCAAGCCATCAAGTGCACGCAGGGCCTCATCGTGGCTCTTTCGGAGAACGACCCCGGATCGGATGACATCACCAAGTCGATCGGGAACCGCGTTGCCAACGATGGCAACGGCTACACCATCGGGCTTGCAGGCCTCGCCGCCAGCGAGGTGGGGAATCCGCCAAACGTCGCGACCAACATCAACACCGTGACCACCCAGCCAGGCAACGTCTACATCGGTCAGTACATGTTCTCGCGTCGCTTGTTCCTCATGCAGAACCCGACTTTCGGGCAGACCGGTGGCCTCCAGCCGAAGGCGGGCGAGGTTGCGGGGCGAACGACTGAGGAGGGCAAGCTTTTCACATGGGCAACCACCGACACCTGCGAAATGCAGCCGATCGTTGTCACCGCCGGATTCCTCCCGAGGATGGAGAACGGATGCTCCGATAGCTGCGTTTCCAGCGGTGAGGGGAACATCCTGACCTGCCTGGCTCCCAGCTCGGGGGTCAGCACGCCGAAGCAACACATCGGCGCCGAGGGAGAGGGGAACACGAGTGCGACCAACGTATTTCCATGCGTGGCGAACAACGCCCTCCTGACGAGCGCTGCGTGCCCAGTTATCCCGAGCGAGGCGACCAATTACGAGTGCAACCTGAACGCGAAGTGCTTGAACGGCACCTGCCAGTACGACTCGTCGAACATCTCTGGCCTCTGCAACTAACTGCAGCCAAAGCACGCAAGGGCGGCGTAGCGAGTCGAGGACATTACCTCGCTTCCCGCGCAGCGGGAGGCGAGGCGGGCGGCGGGAGACACCGGCGCAGGCAACTGCGGGCGCGGTGACAATAGCAAGAACTTAACGTCACTCATCAATCAGTCAATCAACCAATGAATCAGTCAGTCAGTCAGTCAACGAAGAGAGCATCAAGGAGGATCCAAATGGGTACTAAGCGAATGACATTGGTGGCCGCCGTGCTGGGCACGGTTGCTGCCGCGGGTATGATGGGTTGTGGCAAGGGCCAGACCAAGGGCGCGGGCGCTGCCTCGGTCAGCGCGAGCGCGTTGTCACTAGACCCCAGCCAGGTGAGCACCGTGACGCTCACCGTGGTGGGCTCCGCAGAGAAGGTCAATCTGACGGTTCCGCTGGCCAAGGCGAACGCACAGTACACTGCGCTGGTCAGCAACCTGCCGGTCGGAAGTGACTATGTCTTCACAGCTACGGCCTACGATAACTCCACGCCGCCGAACACGCTTTATCAGGGCTCGGCAAGTCCCGTGAGCATCGGGCAGGGCGGGACCGCCAGCGTCGTGATCGACATGAGCCAGACCGCGCCGGCAACCCCGGGGTTGACCTTGTCGGCCCCCGTGATCGACTCGATCTCGGCGAGTGAGACGATGGCCGGACCGGGCGACCTGGTCAACATCGCTGCGACCGCGCACGATCCGATGGCCGGATACACCCAGTACCTGACGTTCGCCTGGTCCTCGACCTGCGGCGCCAGCACCCTGGGCACTGCCAGCACGACGGCCGGGAGCGACGATGGCAAGAACCCGCCAGTGGTTTTTGTAGACAGCTCTTCAAAGGTCGTCTTCACGGCCCCCTCTTCGGGAACCTCCTGCACCATCAACCTGACGGTCACGGATCCCAAGACCGGGCTCACCAACGTGGCCTCGATGACCATCACCTTGAACGCGGGTGTCGGCAACGCCAACATCACGGCCAACGTGGACACCTTCCCGGTGATCTCGGGCATTTCCGCGACGCCAGTGCCGCTGGTCCCAAGCACGCCGACCACTCTGGTCACGACCGCGACCGATGCGGACGGCGACGCCCTGAACTACACGTGGACCGTGACCGCGCCCTGCACCGGTACATTCGCCGATGCGGCCCCTGCTAAGGCCCGTCCCTTCAGCACCGCGACCTTTACGTTGACCAGCAGCTACTCGACTGCGCCCTCGTGCAACCTGCAGGTGGTCGTGGATGACGGCAATTGGGCGGACACGGGCAAGCCCAAGGGTGGCGTGATCACCAACAGCCTGACCCTGCCGGTCGTCGGCCCCGCCAACCAGGCAGCCAGCCCCCCGTCGTTCGGCTATGCCTATCAGTCGAAGTCCGTCATCAGCGGCGGCGACACGGTGAACTTGGCGATCGTCGTGAACTGCCCGGGAACCGGCGGCACTGTCATAGAGCCGCTAACCTGGACGTCCTCGGATGCAACGGCACTCACCGCCACCACCCCGGCCGCTCTCGGCCTCGGCACCAGCCCGTTCGACCCCTCGGCTGTCGTATACTTGGCTCCCACGCAGGCCGCGGATGACGGCGACACGATCACCGTGACAGCGGGCTGCAGCAACACCACCCTGACGGCTACGAAGACGTTCGTTCTGACTGGGTCCGGCCAATTCTGCGCAACGGCAGGCGCCGGCGCCGACTGCACCCAGAGCCTCAACAACCCGTGCGTCTCGAAGGCTACCTGCCAGGCGGACGGGTCGTGCAAGCCTATCACCAGCGTCACCTGCGCGCCGAGCGGCAACGTGTGCAAGCTGAACGTCTGCGATTCGCAGGTCGGCAGCTCGACGGCTGGAACGTGCATCCTTGCCTGGACCGGAGTCAACGACACCACCAACACCCCGTGCAACGACAACAACGTCTGCACCGGGGCGAACAACACCGACATGTGCAGCAATGGCGTCTGCACCGGAGCGCCGGTCACCTGCGCGCAACCCAGCAACACCTGCCAGCAGGCCACTTGCGACCCGACACTCGGCTGCCAGACGTCCAACAAGTCTGACGGCACGGCCTGCGACGACGGCAACGCCTGCACGGGTACGGTCACGACCGCCTGGAACTCGGCAACCCCGACAGTCCCCGGCGTCTCGGCTGACTCTTGCCTCTCCGGTGTCTGCTTCGGCGCCCCTGTTTCCTGCCCGACGCTCGACATCTGCCAGGCTAGCAGCACCAACGACAACCAGTTCACCTGCCCGCTCAAGGTTTGCATGGGTCCGAGCTACGCTCAGTCGTTCGTGCCTCCCTTCGCCGGCATCGCCATCAACCCGGCTGGCACGCCCTGGACCACGGGCTCGATCTACAATCCGTTCAACTTCGGCGCCGGCTCCGTCACCTCGACGGGCAGCGCGGATGTCTTCCTGAACAAGTTGGATCCGGCCACCGGTCTTGCCACGGCCAGCTTCACCTTCGGCTACGTAGGCGGCGCTGATCAGAACGGGAACGGTGTGGCGGTGGCTTCGTCGGGCAACGTGGCGGTCATGGGCTCGTACTTGACGGAGATCGACTTCGACGCGGCGGGTGGTAACGGTACTGACGGCCTGGACTATCTATCGAAAGCCTCGGTTGTCTCCGGCGCCGCGATGAACTACTTCGTCGTGATCGACGGGACGTCCTCCGGTCAGTACGCGACGCCGATCAAGGCGCACAATGTTGACGTGGGCACGGGCGCGCTCATGGCTGTGGCCTCCAACCCCAGCCAGAATGCGTTCGCGATCTGCGGCAAGACCAGCAGGCTGCTTGACGCTTCGACGACCAAGACTGGTTTGCTCACCGGCACCGGCGGGGCTTACGGCGGCGGGATGGACATCGTGGTCGCGAAGATCGACGCCAGCGGCAACATCATCTGGGGCAAGCAATTCGGTGGTAACGCGGACCAAGTCTGCGAGTCCGTGGCCATGGACAGCGCTGGTAACGTGATCATCGGCGGTAACTACACCGGCACGCTGAGCTTCAGCGCCACGGTGAACCTGCCGGTTGTGGCAGACACCACCGTC
>Ga0181539_1005557_pt1 | contig 10116 bp, 11 predicted proteins | sample PEATcosm2014_Bin_46_FD_119767 | JGI IMG/M metagenome (GOLD analysis project Ga0181539, IMG submission 119767) | Peatland microbial communities from MTU Mesocosm Facility, Houghton, MI, USA - PEATcosm2014_Bin23_60_metaG | ecosystem: Environmental > Terrestrial > Soil > Wetlands > Peat | place... | reverse complement strand
GATCCGGCGGCCGTGCATACTTTCTCGCATCTCTCCGCATCCATTGTGCTCTCGCGCAAGCGGGCGAGCGAAGGCCTTTTTCCGGCAATCGACCCCCTGCAATCCAGCTCCAAGATGGCGACGCCGGGCATCGTCGGTGCGCGACATTACGAATTGGCGCAGGAGATCCGACGTACGCTGGCGCAATATGCTCAACTCAAGGACATCATCGCAATGCTCGGCCTGGAGCAGCTTTCGCGGGAGGACCGCAATATCGTCGCGCGCGCCCGCCGGCTGGAGCGTTTCCTGACCCAGCCGTTTTTCACGACCACGCAGTTCACCGGAGTCGAAGGCAAGTTCGTCCGTCTGGAGGACGCGTTGGACGGCTGCGAGCGAATACTGCGCGATGAGTTTAAGGACTATCCGGAGAGTGCGCTTTACATGATCGGAGCGATTGAGGAAGCAAAGGCAAAGGCAAAGGCAAACGTCGATAAGCCCGCAACTCCATTCGAACCCGCGTCAAAATCCGACTTCAAGAGCGACCCGAATCCAGCCAATGAATCGCGCGCAGAGGCCACTTCCGAGCCGTATTCGAAGCAGGGAACGAAATCTCAGTCGAAGGTTGAACATGCCGACGATGCTCATGAAGCTTAAAATTTTCCTGCCTTTCGAGATCTTTGCTGAAAGGACGGGCGTGTTGCGCATCGTCGCGGAGACGCGCGCGGGCTCGTTTGGTTTGTTGCCACACCGACTCGATTGCGCAGCGGCGCTGACGCCGGGAATTTTAATCTATGAGACCGAATTGCAAGGCGAGGCTTACGTGGCCGTGGATGAAGGGGTGCTGATCAAGGCCGGACAGGACGTCCTCGTTTCCGTGCGCAACGCCATTCCTGGAACGGACCTCGGCCAATTGCGCGCGGCGGTGGAGCGGGAGTTTCTATCCCTGGACGAGCAGGAGCGCAGCGTTCGTTCGGTGTTGGCGAAAATGGAAGGCGAGATCATCCATCGCATGGCGACTTTTCACAATGGCCGATGAACCTCAAAACAAGGCCTTGAGACCGAAACCATCGCTCGGTCAGGAGGTCGGCGTGAAAGCGGCGCGCAAGCTCAAGGCGCGGCGCGACTACACTCATGGCGTCTGGTACGGCTTGGGCATGATGGGGCTGGTCGGCTGGTCGGTGGCGACTCCCACGGTGCTCGGCGCGGCTTTAGGCCTCTGGTTGGACAAGCGATATCCTGGACCCCACTCTTGGACGCTGACACTCCTGATCATCGGCTGTTTGAATGCATGGCATTGGGTGGCCGAGCAAGACAAACAGATACGAGACGAACAGGAGGACGGCGATGATTGAGTTATTGTTTCTTGCCATGGCGTTAGCGGCGGGCGTGTTGCTCGGCGCAATTTTCTTTGGCGGACTTTGGCGGACGGTGCGCAAGGGCGTTTCATCGAGGCAACCGGCGCTTTGGTTCTTCGTCAGCCTGCTGCTGCGGATGAGCATCGCCTTGGCAGGATTTTACTTTGTTTCCGGCGGCCGCTGGGAGCGGCTGCTGCTTTGTCTCCTAGGATTCGTCGTGGCGCGTCTGGTCGTTACGCGGTTGACCCGGTCGTCAACAGAAAGCGAAACCGGTTCGGCGCGGGAGGCCAGCTATGCGCCTTAGCACCGATGAGATAATCTTCTGGCAGCACGGGTTTATCAAACTCAACGCCACGATCGTATTCACCTGGGCGTTGATGTTTGTGCTGGCCGCCGGTTCGAAACTCGTCACGCGCAACCTTTCCAAGGATCTAAAGCGTTCCCGCTGGGAGAATCTTCTGGAAATCGTCGTCGCCGGCATCGAGAAACAAATCGAAGACGTCGGCCTCCGCGAGCCAAGGAAGTATATTGGATTTCTGGGGACGCTGTTTCTGTTCGTCGCCGTCGCCAGCCTTTGCACCGTCATTCCCGGCTATGAGCCGCCGACGGGCTCGCTCTCGACCACCGCGGCGCTCGCATTGTGCGTGTTCGTGGCCGTGCCGTTTTTCGGTATCGAGGAGCAGGGGCTTGGCGGCTATCTCAAGTCCTACACGGAACCGACAGTCATCATGCTGCCGTTTAACATCATCAGCGAACTTTCACGCACGCTGGCGCTGGCGGTCCGCCTGTTCGGCAACATGATGAGCGGGACTATGATTCTCGCCATTTTGCTGACGATCACGCCCTTCGTCTTCCCAATCGCAATGAGTGCGCTCGGGCTGCTCACCGGGATGGTGCAGGCCTATATCTTCAGCATCCTGGCCGCGGTTTACATCGCGGCCGCCACGCGCGGCCGCAAGCCACAACCAGAGTCCGACGCGGCCATTGATGCATAAACAACGACAACAAGAGGCGATACCATGGATAACGCGACGCTCATCGCAATTGCTTCAATCGTCACCGCCGGCCTGACGATTGCGCTGGGAAGCATCGGACCAGCGCTCGGAGAAGGGCGCGCGGTCGCCACGGCCTTGAGTTCGCTGCGCAGCAACCCGACGCCGCCACGACGATCACGCGCACCCTGTTTGTGGGACTGGCGATGATCGAGTCCATTGCGATCTATTGCTTCGTGGTCTCGATGATTCTCATTTTCGCCAACCCGTTCTGGACTCACGTCATCACCGAAACAGCAGGAAAATAAATCATGCTCATCGACTGGTTCACCGTCGGTGCGCAAGCGGTCAACTTCATCATCCTGGTGTGGTTGCTGAAACGGCTTCTTTACAAGCCGATTCTTGACGCCATCGACGCTCGCGAAAAGCGGATCGCCGCGGAACTGGCGGATGCCGACGCGAAAAAGGCCGAGGCCCAAAAGCAACGCGATGCGTTCCTGCACAAGAACGAGGCGTTCGATCAGCAGCGCGCCACGCTTCTGGGCCAGGTGGCCGAGGAGGCGAAAGCCGAACGTCAGCGACTTCTCGGCGAAGCGCGGCAGGCGGCCGACGCCTTGAGCGCCAAGCGACAGGAAACGCTGAAAAACGACGCGCGCAATTTGAGCCAGGCCATCAGCGTGCGAACCCAGCAGGAAGTATTCGCCATTGCGCGAAAAGCACTGAGGGATCTCGCGACGACGACTTTGGAAGAGCGGATGGGTGACGTGTTTATTCGCCGATTGCAGGAGCTGGATGTCCCGGCGAAGACTGCTCTCGCCGAAGCCCTTAAGACAGCGTCCTTGCCCGCGCTTGTTCGTAGCGCCTTCGAGCTGCCGGCGGAGCAACGTGCGACGATACAAAAGGCGCTGGGCGAAGTCTGCGCGGCTGAAATCCACATAACGTTCGAGACCACGCCAGAGGTGGTCGCCGGGATCGAACTCGCTGCGAATGGACAGAAAGTCGGCTGGAGTATCTCCGATTACCTCGCGTCGTTGGAGGAGGAGGTCGCTGAGCTTTTGAAAAAAAGGACAAACCTGAAGCGAAAGCCGAGGCTAAAGCTGAACCCGAAACCGCGCCCAAGCCGGAAAAACCCAAGCCCGAAATAAGGAGCCAATGAACATGGATCCTGAGGGCCTCCAAACTCTCTTCGACAATGTGTTTGCTGGAATGAGCCAGGCGCGGGAATCGTTCACACCGCACCTGTGTCCGCGCGAAATCGGCGTCATCACGAGCATCGCCACAGGCATCGCCAAGGTCTCGGGTCTCTCCGGCGTGGGCTTCGAGGAGCTGGTGAAATTTCCCGGCGATGTTCTCGGCATCGCGTTCAATGTGGACGAGGACGAACTCGGCGTCGTGCTACTCGGCGACTACGTGCGTCTACATGCCGGCGATGAAGTCGAGCGCACGGGCCGAGTCATGGACGTGGCGGTGGGCGAAGGGTTGCTGGGCCGCGTCATCGACCCGCTCGGTCGACCCCTCGACGGCGATGAACCGCTGGTCGCCAGCGAGCGCCTCCCCATCGAGCGCGCGGCCGCCGCGATCATGGACCGGGCGCCCGTGACCGAACCCCTCCAGACCGGCATAAAGGTTATCGATGCGCTCATCCCTATCGGGCGTGGTCAGCGCGAGTTGATTCTGGGCGACCGGCAGACGGGCAAAACCGCCATCGCGCTTGACACTATTCTCAACCAACGCGGCCGGAATGTCGTTTGCGTCTATTGCGCCATTGGCCAGCGCGCGTCCGCCGTGGCGAAGTCCGTGGCCGTCTTGCGGGAAAAGGGCGCAATGGACCACACCGTGGTTGTCGTGACGGAGGGCAATGACCCGCCCGGTCTCGCCTACATCGCTCCCTACGCAGCGACCAGCATCGCCGAGCATTTCATGGAAGCCGGCCGCGACGTCCTGATCGTCTACGACGATCTCACGCGGCACGCCCAGGCCTATCGCGAGCTTTCCCTGCTGCTGCGCCGGCCACCGGGACGCGAGGCCTTCCCCGGCGACATCTTCTACATCCACTCGCGCCTGCTCGAACGCGCCACCCGCCTGCGCGCGGAACTCGGCGGCGGCTCGCTCACCGCTTTGCCGATCGTCGAGACCGAAGCGCAGAATATTTCCGCCTATATTCCGACCAATCTCATTTCCATTACCGACGGGCAAATCTACCTATCGCCGTCGCTATTCGAATTGGGCGTGCTGCCGGCGGTCGATGTCGGCAAATCTGTTTCGCGCGTCGGCGGCAAGGCGCAACGGGCGGCCTTCCGCGCGGTGGCGGGCGACCTCAAGCTTGCTTACGCACAATTCGAGGAATTGGAGACCTTTGCCCGCTTCGGCGCTCGCCTCGACGAAGACACGCGCAATATAATCGAACATGGACAGCGCATTCGCGCCTGTCTGAAGCAATCGGAGTTCGCCCCGGTTTCGGTGCCCGGACAAATCGTCATTCTGTTGGCGCTGACCGCGGGTCTGTTCGACCCCGTGCCGATTGAACGGATGGCGGACGCCGAGCGCGCCGTGCTTGAGGCGGCGGCGAAGATACCGGCGGAGGCGTGCGCGCGTTTCGACACGGCCGATAAATTGAGCGAAGAGGATCGGGCGACGATCCTCCAAATCGCCCGCGAGGCGCTGACGCCCTTTCAGCAGAGGGCCGACGTTAAAGCCGAAGCGCAAATCGACTCCAAACCTGAAACTAAGGTCGAGTCTCCGCCTGAAGCCTCAGCCAGGCCGGAGGGGCCAACAGAGGTCGAACCGAAACCGAAGCCGCCGCGTGTCAGAAAAACGAACGGGGCTCCGGATCAAGCGGTGGCAGACGGGGTTTCCAATAATTGGCGCATGCCGGTTGCCGCGATTGTTATTCTGGTTCTGGGCGGTGGTTGGTTCGCCGAGCGCTATTTTGCCGCGAAGTTAAAGCCTGACGACGTCGTCCGCACGCTAACCGCAAGCGGCGTGGTCGTACCCACGGCGACCACGCCGGTCAGCGCTCGGGTATCCGGCGTGATCCAGACGCTCTACTGCGCTGTCAACACGAAAGTGAAGGCTGGCCAACTCTGCGCGAAAATAGACCCCCTGCCCTATCAACTTGTCGTGGATCAGGACAAAGCCGATCTGGCCGCAGCCGAGGCTCGGCTCCAAAAGGACAATGCCGATCTCGCTCGGGCGAAAGCGGCCATAGAGCGCCATGAGGCGATAGCGAAACCTCTGGCCATTTCCTCGAAAGCGCTCAACAAGCTGCATGGGGCCATTGAGCGAGCGCAGAAGCAGTTGTGGGCCGACGAGGCGACGGTCGCACGGGTCAAAATGGCGCTTCATTTCGCCGAGATCAACCTCGCCAATACGGATGTCCTTTCACCGATTGACGGAACCGTGGTCTCGCGCAACATAGAAGCAGGCAAGACGCTCGCGGTGGAGACAGAACCGCCGCTCTTGCTTGTCGCGGCGGATCTCGCCGTAGTGCAGATCAACGCCAAGGTCAGCGAGAAGGACATCGGCAAGGTGAAGCTCGGCGACCAGGCATCGTTCACGGTCGAGGCCTTCCCAGACCGCTCCTTCGCTGGCGTAGTGATCCAAGCTGACCGAGCGCCCCAGAAGAGCCCGAACGCCGTGAGCTACGATGTTGTCATCAGCGCGCCCAATCCGGACTTTTTACTGCATCCGGGTATGAGCGCGACGATCAGGATCATGATCGACAAACGCGACGACGCGCCCCACGCACCTGGTAAGGAGTAGTTGTGAGCGAAACTACAGCTAGCTTGCAACGCAAGATCAGGAGCGCCGGCGATCTCCAATCCGTCGTTCGTTCGATGAAAGCGTTGGCCGCCTCGAACATCGGCCAATACGAGAAAGCGGTGCGCGCATTAGGCGACTATTATCACAGCGTCGAGCTTGGATTGAGCATTTGTTTCCGGAAAGGCGCGGCGACGACGCAGATGAAAAAAGGCGAAGGACGAACGGATGGCCCCGTTGGCGCGGTCGTGTTCGGTTCGGACCAGGGATTGGTGGGCCGGTTTAACGACGTGGTTGCGGATTATGCGGTCAAGACCCTCGCGGCTTTTCCCGGCGAGCCCCGAGTCTGGGCCGTTGGTGAGCGCGTTTATGCGCGTCTGGCGGACGCTGGCCTGACGCTGACAGGCCTGCTGGCCGCGCCGAATTCCGTCAAGGCCATCACACCGCTCGTCGGGCAGATTCTTATAGAGAGCGAGGCGCGCGTCAGCCAGGACGCGGTCACCGAACTTTACATCTTCCACAACCGTCCCACGTCCGGAGCCGGTTATGACCCCGAGGGACAGCGACTGCTGCCATTGGACGAAAAATGGCGCCGCCAACTAGCCGAACTTCCCTGGCCAACCGCAAGCTTGCCCGAAATCATGGGTGGCGGCGCCACGAACTTGCAGGCGTTCATCCACGAATATCTTTTTGTTTCCCTGTTCCGGGCCTGCGCCGAATCCCTCGCAAGCGAGAATGCGAGCCGACTGGCGGCGATGCAACGCGCCGACAAAAACATCGACGAATTGCTGCAAGACCTCAAAGGCGCATTCCATCGTTTGCGCCAGAGTGGGATCGACGAGGAGCTTTTCGAGGTCGTCTCCGGCTTCGAGGCTTTGAGCACAGAGAAGCAATGACGCGCGTTGAAGCTAGAGGGCGAGCCCGCCGCAGTCTTTGGAGGACGCCGGCGTTTTAGTGGGCGCAAAAGCGGCGCCAGTGAATCCACATGGATGCAATCGGAAAATGAGGATCAGCCATGCCGAGAGAGTCATCGATTAAGTCCGCGGGCCTATCGCTGCCGAGCGTCCCGGCGTTCTGGCCAATGTCGCTGGCGATGACCATGTTTGAGGACGGCGCCACGCTATACGCGAAGAATCTCAAATTCGTGGAAGAAGAGATCAAGATCCATGACGAGCTTCGACCCATGCTTGCGACGCCAAACCAAGTGCGCCTTGATCTGCGGACAATGGCGCTACGCGATTATGGAAAGCCGAGCGGGATTCCGACGCTCATCGATGCGCCCCATGCTGGCCATACTGCGATGATCGCCGACTTTCATGATGGTCAGAGCCTGGTGCAGACGCTGTTGGCCAACGGCGTCGACCATGTGGCGTTGACCGATTGGAAGTCGGCCACCGAGGATATGAAGGATTTGGAAATCGACAACTACCTCGCCGAGGTCGTTGTTGCTATCGACGATCTCGGCGGTCGCGTAAATCTTGTCGGACTTTGCCAGGGTGGTTGGATGTCGGCGATGATCGCGGCGCGCTTTCCCGAGAAGGTGAATTCGCTCGTGCTAGCGGGGGCGCCCATCGACACGGACGCCGGCGATGGGGCGATCAAGCGCATGGCGCACCAGTCTCCAATCTCGTTTTACCAGGAACTGGTGACGCTCGGCGGCGGCCTGATGAAGGGTAAATTCATGTTGCAAGGCTGGAAGAACATGAACCCGGAACAGCATTATATCCAGGACTATATCGATATGTATGAGAATATTGACGACCCGGCTTATCTGGCCAAGGAGGAGACGTTCAACAGCTGGTATGAAAACCCGATCGACCTGCCGGGCCGATGGTATCTCCAAGTGATGGCACAGCTCTTCAAGGAGAATCGCTTTGCCAAAGGCGAATTCATTGGTCTGGGCCGCAAGCTCAACTTACGAAATGTTACCTGTCCAACCTACCTGCTGGCTGGAGCCGCCGACGATATCACGACGCGGGAGCAGGTGCTCGACGCCGCAAAATATCTTGGAACGCCAAAGAACCGCATTGTCCAGAAGACCGCGCCTGGCGGCCATATCGGCTTATTCATGGGAGCGCGCACGCTGAAGGAACATTGGCCGCAAATCGCCCGCTGGATTGCCGCCCAGTAGGCGCCATTTGATGCTGAGCATGAGGAACTCCTGTCCTATACGCCAGCGCGCGCTGGATACGCGGCTCATGCGACTGTTCGGAGAAACCAACACGCGTCCGAAACCGAGCCGGTTGACGGCCGCGCCGCCAAACCGGCAACGCCTGAATAACCGCGGACCTGGAAACCGTAAGGTGGTCGGACGCTACGGTCGGATTTTAACTCAACCGCTCGTCAGGTATAGGAAACCGTATTAGACCACACGCTGTGGAGAAAAGGAGGATAGCTTCGTCGCGAACGAAACTGCGACGCAGAAAGGCGGAGGCTATCCGGCGGGTGCTGAATTCGCGGAGGACGCCGCTTCGCGATGCGCGCAGCGGCGCGCTTCGTCGAAGGCTTGCTGCAGCCGGTGTTCGAGCGATGCGTTGAGGTTCGTTTTGAGCACCCGCCCGCCCAAGGACGCAAGCCTCGCGACGATCTGGTCGCTGACTATGTGCTCCGTCGATATGTCGCGGCGCAATAGAAGCGCCGCCCGGCCTGGTCTAAGTACGTCGTCGATCTGTTTAATGAAACCCTCGTCCACGCCACATTCGCTCAAGCCCTCGCCGACCGCGCCCGCCGCTGCGCCTGCGAGAACCCCGAAAATCGGATGAAGAAAGATCAGTCCGATCAGCAATCCCGACGTCGACCCCGTACCTAAATTCAAAGCTGAGGGATGAACGAGATGGCTGAGTTTGATCGCGCCCTTTTCGTCGCGCGTGGCCACGACGACATCAGACACGCGAAAGATTTCTTCGCTCGGCAGCGCAAACAGCTCGTCCCGCGCTGCTTCGGCTGTTTTCGCGTCGGGGAACCCGATCACGATCAAATCGTACATGCGCCGTCCCTTTCCTCGCGCGCTGCAATGCACGCCCATGGATATACGGATCGATAATGGCGGGGAACCATAACCGCTAAAGTTTCGTAGTCGGCATACACCGGATGGGAACCCTACGGATGCCGAGATTGCCGCTTTCGACGGGCTTTGTCCACTCCGAACCCTATTCGCGCAGGCTCCATCGTCGCCAATGCAATGCCGATCGAGCGCGGGGGAGAAGGGCGCGGACGCGCGCTTTGAAGATATAGCGACGCCGCTCGCGGCGATGACCGGCGAGCAACGCGCCGCGCTGCTGTCAAGGTCGCGCAAGACCAGCCCCAAGCGACCCGCTGCCTCGGTCTTCAACCAGTTGTGCAGCGTTTGGTCCGAAAGCCCCAAGGTCTTGGCCGCCGAGGAGACAGTCTGGCCTCCTTGGACAAGACGGACGGCCTCCTGCTTGAATTCCAGCGTGTATCGCGCCCGAACTATTCCTGTCATGCAAACCCCTCCAATGCCGATCCTAATCAATCAGCCTTGGGGGACGTTCTTCAGGGGCAAGGTCAGTCTCACATTGGAACCGAAATAGACACCAGCGCTGTGGCCACAGTGCAGGGCCGAGGCCGACTTGCCGGGTCGACCGCTATCTTTCACGCACGTAGGTTCCTGGGGCGTCACAGAGCGGCAGCAAGTTGCGCGCGCCCATCGTTGGCGGATCGACCCGCATACCGGAATGGCGGTCGAGCCATGCGTCCCACTCCAGCCACCAGGATCCATCTTGGGGAGCCGTCTGGTGTTCCCATTCATCCGGACCGAGCGTACGGGCGCCCGCCTCACGGACGCGAATGCGGAAATGGCGGTGGGGGTGGCCGGGTTCGCTGACGATGCCCGCGTTGTGGCCGCCGGAGGTCAGCACGAAAGTCAGTTCGCCGTCGTTCAGCAGGTGCAGCTTGAACACCGAACGCCAGGGCGCGATGTGGTCGTGCTCGGTCCCCACGACAAACAGCGGCAGCTTCATGTCGTCCAGCGCCACCGGCCGGCCGCTGACCCGAAAGCGACCCTCGGCGAG
>Ga0181539_1005553_pt1 | contig 10120 bp, 9 predicted proteins | sample PEATcosm2014_Bin_46_FD_119767 | JGI IMG/M metagenome (GOLD analysis project Ga0181539, IMG submission 119767) | Peatland microbial communities from MTU Mesocosm Facility, Houghton, MI, USA - PEATcosm2014_Bin23_60_metaG | ecosystem: Environmental > Terrestrial > Soil > Wetlands > Peat | place... | reverse complement strand
TGTTGTTCGATGCGGGGCTTGACTTCATCAAAGGACATCGTTCCCGCTTCTTTCTTGTCGGTCAGCCTTATTATGTGATAGCCGAACTCAGTTTCCACGATATCGCTGGTCTCCCCCGGTTTCATCGCAAAAGCGGCCTTTTCGAATGGGGGCACCATCGTGCCCTTTGGGAAAAAGTCCAAGTCGCCGCCTTTATCCTTGCTCGGACAATCGGAGACCTCCTTTGCCACTTCTGCAAAATCCTCGCCACTCTTGATGCGTTTCTGAATGGCCTTGATCTTTTCCAGTGCTTTGGCCTTTTCTTCGCCAGGGGCTGCCTCATCCACTTTTACGAGGATGTGGCTGGCCCGGACCATTTCGGGAGTTTTGAATACGTCGGGGTTGCCATCATAGAAAGCCTTCACTTCTTCAGGGGTCACCACGATCTTCGATCCCAGATCCTTGTCCAGCAATTTCTTGATGGCAAGCCGAGAGGCGAAGTAATCCTTAAACTGTGGTTCGGTCATATTCATCTGCTTAAGCGAGTTAGCGAAATTTTCAGGTGTAGTGCCCTTCTTCACAGCATCCAGTTGAGCATTCACCTCGGCATCATCGGTCTTGATTCCTCTCTTCACTGTTTCCTGCTTGAGGAGTTCGCGGCCGATGAGCTCATCAAGCATTCTTTGGTCTAATGCGTGCATTTCTTTTTCGTCAGGCTTGCGGCCGGTCATGGATATCTGCCGGTGAAGCCGATCGATTTCCGCCTGATAATCCGACATCGTGATGGCCTTCCCATTGACTATTGCGGCATTGTTTGCTTCATTTTGCTTAGTGGCGGCGGCTTGCTCGGATGGCTTGTCGGCAGCGGAGGACAAGTAAAAACCATAGGCGCCCAAAAATACAAGAATTAGCAGTGCGGAAGCGATTAACCCAGCCTTTTTCATTTCGTTCTCCTTATCAAAAAACTACCCACAGGGCGATTTGCCATCCGTGGGTGAATAATGCGATGCTCGGGGTCAGTGAAAGGACCGACGGACAGATTTGGGCCGCTTAATATAATCGCGAGAGGCGGCCGGAGTCAATAACAGGGATCGCAAAATAATAGCGGTCGCGGGTACCCGGCCAGGCGACCTTACCCTATCTGTGCATTGTGATGTCTAATGAATTCGATAACTGGGCCTGTCCAAAAAAGAATAGGGCAGTCCCTTATTATGCAGTATAGTTGTCAGGGCGAAAACTCATGAGAAAGTGCGGGAGAAATAAAATGCTGGTCAGGGAAATCGGAGAGTTCGGGCTGCTCGGCCGCATATCGGGCATGCTCGCGGAGCAGGCGACAGGGGTGGTCAGAGGAATTGGGGACGATGTAGCCGTACTCGATGCCTCCGGGCCGGAATACCTGCTCGCCACCTGCGATATTCAGGTTGAGGGTGTGCATTTCACCCGAGAGGCCATTACCCCGTATCAGTTAGGGCGCAAGGCGGTGGCGATAAATGTGAGCGATATAGCCGCAATGGGCGGCGATCCGCGCTGGGCGCTCGTCTCGCTTGCCATTCCAGGGAGTACGGAAGTCGGTTATGTCGAAGAGTTGTATCGCGGTATGCGAGAGCAGGCGGCACTGGCGGGCGTGTCTGTTGTGGGTGGGAATTTGAGCCGCATGGAATCCATCATAGTGGTTGATTTCACACTCCTGGGGTTAGTCGCGCCTGAGCGGCTCACACTGAGGAGCACGGCCCGTGCTGGGGACGCTATACTGTTAACCGGCTCGCCCGGAGAGTCCAGGGCTGGTCTGGAACTGATCCTCCGGCCGGATCTCGCTGTGAGTTCTTTGAGCAGGCAGAAGCTTCTGGAAAGACATCTGTGCCCTCAGCCGCGTCTGGTCGAGGGACAACTTCTCGCTCGCTCCGGTCAGGTCACATCCATGATAGACGTAAGTGACGGAGTTATTGGCGATCTTTGCCATATTTGCAAAGCCAGCGGCAAGGGAGCTGAAATCGAGGCTGCAAGCCTTCCGGTTAGCCCTGCGATTTGCGAAGCAGCTCAAGGGGCCGGTGTGGATTGGCTGGAATGGGTCCTGTCGGGGGGCGAAGACTACGAACTCATGTTCACCTCCAGTCCCGAGGCTGTTCGTGGTCTAAAAAAAATGTTGCTGGATGAGACCGGGACGTCATGCGTGCAAATTGGAAGAATCACAGCCGAAATCGGTGAGGTGTGGATCCGGCTTGCGGATGGAAAGAGGATTGCCCCATCGGTAAAAGGTTGGGACCATTTTGCTTGAAACCATAGAGTCTCTTAAAGATGAAAATACCCAGAGCGCTCACTATAGCGGGATCTGATTCGAGCGGGGGCGCCGGCATTCAGGCCGACTTAAAGACATTTTCGGCCCTGGGTGTTTACGCCATGAGCGTCGTAGCGGCCCTGACATCTCAAAACACGCTGGGAGTAGACGGAATTATCGAAATAGAGCCTGATTTCGTCTCATCGCAGATTCGCTCCGTTATTTTGGACATCGGAGCTGATGCAGTGAAAACGGGGATGCTTTCCAGTGCTGCGATTATATCTAGGGTCTGCTCCGATCTGAAGGACCTCGATCTCCAAAATGTGGTTGTCGATCCCGTAATGGTTGCTAAGGGCGGAGAGAGGCTCTTGAAAGCAGATGCGGTCGAGGTGCTGGTTTCCCAACTTTTCCCGTTGGCATTGGTAATCACGCCGAATCTGCATGAGGCTGAAACCCTCACGGGCATGCGGGTCGAATGCGCTGAGGATATGAAGCGTGCTGCCGTGAAACTAATGCAGTTCGGGCCCAAATACGTGGTTATTAAAGGAGGCCACCTGCAGGGAAACCCGGTTGACCTGCTCTACGACGGCCGAGATTTTCGTGAATACCTCGGACCCCGGTATCGTACCCCCCATACTCATGGCACGGGCTGTACCTTCGCCTCGGCCATAGCGGCATTTATAGCGAAGGGATCATCAGTGGAGGATGCTGTCGGAGGGGCAAAAACCTACGTAGCGGCCGCCATTGCCAGCGGATTGCCCCTGGGCCGTGGACATGGACCTGTACACCATTTTCATGAGTTCTACGCTTTTAAGTAGCCTGTGTTGCTTATACTGAGGCACAAATTGGGGCAGGCGGCTCCATTTGTGCCTGCACGAAGCTTTGATTGGGGCAGGCGAATTTAAGCAGGGGCAATGCAATGGTTGTAATCCAAGACCGATTCGTATATAAAAATGAAAAACTTTTGTCGCAGGAGCCCGGATGACAGATCAGATTCGCGTACTGCTGATCGATGATGACCAAGAGGATTTCTTCTTAATTTCCGATATGCTTGCCGAAGCGGAGAATACCAGATTCAAGCTTGCCTGGGTCAAGACATATGAGGCGGGGTTGGAGGCAATTTGCAAGGAAGAGCACGACGTATATCTTCTTGATTATTTTATCGGAGCCCATAACGGTCTTGGTATTTTGAAGAAAGCCGTTGAGGGAGGCTGCAAGGCGCCTGTCATCTTCCTGACGGCGCACGGGAACTATGAGATCGATCTGGAGGCCATGGAGGCGGGCGCATCCGATTACCTGGCGAAGGGCGAATTCACGGTCCCAATTCTGGAACGTTCGATCCGCTACTCCATAGAGAGCAAGCGTATCGAGGAAGAGCTAAAGGAGCATAGGAGCAACCTCGAGGAACTTGTCAGGGAAAGAACCATTCAGCACGCCGAAGCGCGGGCCGACGCCGAGAGGCGGGCGCGCGAAGCCGAAGGGCGCCAGGCGATCCTGGAAGCCCTGCTCGAACACATTCCAGTGGGCATCGTCCTTGTCAATTCCCCGAGTCTGCAGGTGCAGGCGCTAAGCAGGTACGCTGTCGACATGGTTGGTCTCGCCGGTAGGGAACAAAAACGCTCCCAGCCGCTTACCGATCTGGATTTGTCCGTCGCGGACCTGTGGCCTGATAGCTCCGGTTTGCTGAAGCCGATAAAGGACGCCGCTCTGCGTGGAAAGATCGCGTCAGACCAGGAGCACGCTGTTAAGGTGCGCTGTGAAGAAAACATTCCCGTACTGGTTAGCGCGGGTCCCATTAGAGATAGTTTAGGGAATGTAACAGGCGCGGTGGCCGCCTGGAGAGATATAAGCGAGTTGAAACGTATTCAAGAAGAACTAAGAATCGCCCGTGACAATCTGGAATTGCGCGTTCAACAGCGGACCCAAGAGCTTGCAGAAACCCTTATGGAGCTGAGAGAATCCAGGGAAGAGCTGAAACTTCTGGCCTCACAGCTCCTTCGCGCCCAGGAGGACGAGCGAAAGAGAATCGCAAGGGAGATACACGACAGCATCGGCTCATCGCTCAGCGCCGTCAAGTTTTGCGTGGAGAACGCGGCGGCGCGTTTAACTGAGAATCCTGAGGTCCGGGAAAGTTTCATGACACTGTCAAGGGCAATGGAGCAGGCGATTGATGAGGCCAGGCGCATCATGACGGACCTTCGGCCCTCGTTGCTTGACGATTTTGGAATAATTGCCACTATAGGGTGGTTTTGCAGAGGGTTTGAGTGCATTTACACCGATATCCCGGTAGAAAAAGATATCAGGCTTGAAGAGTCTCAAGTCCCGGAAAACCTGAAAATCATCATATTCCGGATCATCCAGGAGGCGATGAACAATTCTGCCAAGCATAGCCGGGCCAGGAAAGTATCCCTGGGCCTTTCATTCGAAGATGGATGTATTGCATTGCGCGTCAGCGACGACGGGGTGGGGTTTGATCGGGCCGCAGCCGCCTCAAAGGGACAGGGCGCCAAATTCGGCCTTACATCTATGCGTGAGCGGGCGGAGCTGTCCGGTGGAGAATTTGAGATTGAATCCATTCGGAAAATCGGAACAACAATCAGTGTTCGTTGGAAAAAATAGCAGTTTAACCAAGTGTCCTGAGTCTAAAGTTCATAACATAATTCAAGCCTGGGAATTGACCCAACGCCTACGTCACCCCGGCGAAGGCCGGGGTCCGGAAGTGACTGAAATTTATTACAAATACTGGATTCCGGCGAAAGCCGGAATGACGGCCTAAGTACTCGGGACTTATGTACTGGATCTCTAACTCAGGACACCAGGTTTGTTCGATCGAGGTTATTCTTTTTTGTCCCTTTGGGTCCTGCCTCGAAATACGAGCCGTAAAGGTGTTTTATCCAGCCCGAAGCTTTCCCTGAACCTGTTTAGCAAAAAACGTTGGTAGGAAAAGTGGATGCTGTTGGGGTAGTTGCAAAACAGAACGAACATTGGGGGGCGGGTCCCGGCCTGTGTTCCGTAAAAAAACTTGAGCCTGCGGTTGCGGACTATCGGAGGCTCATGTGCGCTGACAGCTTCCTGGAGCGCCCTGTTGAGGATGCCGGTTGTAATTCGGCTGTTGTATTGCCCGAAAACCTCGCGTACCGTCGGGAGTACTTTTTGCGTGCCTGTACCGGTGAGGGCCGAAAAAGTCAGGACCGGGGCGAAGGGCATGAAGCGGAAACGCCACTTCAGATCTTCCAGAAAATTCTTGCGGGTTTTGGGGTTTGAATCGAAGACGTCCCATTTGTTCACCCCGATCATGCACGCCCGATAGCGTTCCTGGATATAGCCCGCGATGTGAAGGTCCTGATCGGCCACGCCTTGGGAGGCGTCGATCAAAAGAACGCAGACATGGCTTTTGTCAATGCTTTGAAGCGCCTTGATTATGCTTAACTTCTCGAGCTTTTCGCGCGTTTTTCCCTTCTTCCTTATGCCCGCCGTATCTATTAGCAGGTATTTGCGGGCGTCGCGCTCAAAGAGCGTATCAACCGCGTCTCGAGTAGTTCCGGGGATTGGGCTGACAATGACGCGCGGGGCGCCGAGAACTCGGTTCACAAGGGTCGATTTCCCTACGTTGGGCCGGCCGAGAATGGATATACGGATTTCCGAAACCTCAGCTTCTTCACCGGCTTCCAAGCTGGCGGGTTCAGGTATAAACTTGACCATATCCGAGACAAGCTCACCGACCCCAAACCCGTGTGCCGCGCTGATTGGGTAGATGTCCTGGACCCCGAGGGCGTAAAAATCGGCCAAAGGACCCTGCTGCTCGGGGCCGTCTATTTTGTTTACTGAAAAAAAAATGGGCTTTGAGGTACGGCGAAGGATGTTAAGAAGGGCGGAGTCCTCTGGATGCAGCCCTGTTTTGCCGTCTGCCACGAAAAGAAGCATGTCGGCTTCCTGGAGGGCGTGGAAGATTTGCTCCCGTGTGCTCTGGTCGAAAAGGGAATCGTCCTTGATGATGTACCCCCCCGTATCAACAAGGGTGAAGCTTTTTTCGTCCCACATCCCACGGGCATAATTCCTGTCCCTGGTGACTCCCGGCAGGTCATCGACCAGGGCCTTGCTGCTTTTGCTTATCCTGTTGAAAAGAGTGGATTTGCCGACGTTGGTTCTTCCAACGATTGCTATTATCGCCATCAATTGCCGCCTTTTTAATATTTGTGTATCGATCAAATACCTGTTTAAGGTTTTTTTACTCCCTTGTAAATGAGCGTATTCACCGGAGACCCTTGACAAATGGCCGGCCATGTGAAATAAAGCTTTAAATAAGTCGACCGATTGTGCCTGCAACGGATGAATAGCCGCCGGGATTACACCGGGATCGATCTGGGCTCTGACTCATCCGCAGACCAAAGTTACCATCCTTTATCAAAGGAGAATTAAATGTACGAGAGACCGGAGGAGTATGCGAAATACTGGGTGGAACAGGCCATAGACTTTTACAAGTTAGTTGGCAAAGACGTTGCCCTGGCTGAGTTTTCCAATTCCAACGGAATGTTTGTCCAGGGCGATCTGTATGTTTTCGTTTTGAGCCCTGCCGGGATAATGCTCGCGCACGGGGTCAACGACAAATTCGTGGGACTGAATTTTCTTGGCGTTAAGGATTCCGACGGCAAAGCGTTTAACAAGGAGATTGTGGACAATGCCAAGAGTCAAACCAGCGGGTGGGTGGAATATAAATGGTACCACCCCAGAAGAAATAAGGTTCTCCCCAAACTGGCCTTTTTTCAGAAAGAAAATGATTTGATCTTTTGTAGCGCGGTTTACAGTTACGAAGACTAGCGCTGCCCAAACGCGATTTTTACGGGTTTAAAAACCTCCTTCAATCAGAGAAGTTGGGCCTTGCTCGTCTTTTTACTACAAGGTGGAAGGGGCGGTAACACCTCGAAGCTAAATTGACAAAGCACCGGCTCAAAGTCGAAACCGCTTCCGGGCAGGAAGGGTGATAAAAGAAACAGGCAAAACGCGAAACTCGTTTTGCCTGTTTCTTTTTCAACGTTTCCCGGAGGGAACGCAACGTTCCTTTTGGTTTTTCTACATTGGCGTACGAGGTTTTTTCCCTCGCGCCTCATGAACCTCCACCGGCTTTCTGGAGAAAGGAGCACGCCATTTGTAAATCAAGTCGATTGCATCGCTGGGACAGCTAAGGACACAGACTTCGCACACTATGCAGCGAGCAGGATGAAAGCTCAGCGTCTTGCTTTCCTTATCGATAGAAATCGCATCAGCGGGACATCGCAGAGCGCACACACTACAAAGCGTACACTTGTCATCATTAAAGACAACGTGGCCCCTGGCATTTTGGAAAGACTCTCGCACCTGAATCGGGTAGAGCCTCGTTGCCGGACCATCCAACAAATTCCTCAGGACGGTGGGTAGCATCACAGGCATTGGTTCATACGCTCCTTTTGGTTTCTTATCTCTCCGTACAAGAGATGCATGGATCGATGGAGAGGACATTAACCGGCACATCCGCCAGCTGACAACCCGGCAACAGGACCAGGACCGCTGGAAGATTCGCATAGGTCGGCGTGCGTATCTTCATGCGTTCCAATTTGCGGGTGCCATTTCCTTTCGCATAGTAGAAGAGCTCTCCCCGTGGGGCTTCGGTGCGCATCACCGCCTCATTTGCCGGAGGATTGCCTTTTACCTTTACAGCTATTTCACCTTCCGGCAATTTTGACAGGGCCTCCAACTGCAGATCGATTGCCTGGAAGAGTTCCCTGGCTCGGACCGCCGCCCGTGAAAAACAGTCCCCGGCACTTTCCACTATCGGTTCGAAATTCAATTCCCCGTATGCATGGTATTTGGTCAAGCGGACATCTTCGGACACCCCGCTTGCCCTGAGCGTTGGGCCGACGCAGCCGAGTGAAATGGCCTGCTCTTTGGTGATGATCCCTACTCCAACAGTCCTTTTTTTGACCGTGTAGTCGCCTATAAGGGCCTTTATCAAGGATTTGCTTTCTTTTCGCACCTCCGCAAGAACACTGACGATCATCCTCTTCTGCTGTTCATCGATATCCCGCCGCACGCCGCCAACAATGTTGACAGACTGGATAACCCTGTGCCCGGTAGTCTGTTCAAGAAGGTCGAGCACTTTTTCCCTTATGCGCCAGAACTGCATGAACATGCTCTCGAAACCGAACGCATCGGCCAACAATCCAAGCCAGAGGAGGTGGCTGTGGGTACGGGCCATTTCAGACCAGATCGTGCGCAGGTAATTGATCCTGGGGGTCAATTCGATCGGCCACAATCTTTCCATTGCCTCAACCACGGTTGCGCTGTGCTGATAGCTGCAGATCCCGCAAACGCGCTCGCAGAGGTAAATATTTTTGGCATATTCATTTAATTCGCAAGCTTTCTCTATTCCTCGATGGCCGTAGCCGATAACCGGGGTAACCTCCACCACCTTTTCATCTTCATAGGTGAGCCGCAACTGTACGGGTTCGGGAAGTACCGGATGCTGGGGGCCAAAGGGGACTACAGTACGCGTAGCCATTAGTTTTCTTCTCCTTTCGGCTCAGCCTTCTTTTCTTTCAACATAGGCGTGGTGGGACTGTCGTGGGCTAAGAGCATATGTCCGCCGTAATCGATGGCGATGCCTTTGACCTTCAAGCCGAACAGTTCCTGCAGTTCGTTTTCAATCAGCACCACGGAAAGAGTTTCGCCCGACAAACTGGGGACTTCTTCATCTTTGGCAACCGTACACCGGAGGCCGTTCATTTCCGTGCCTCTGTTTGAGCTGAAGAAATAAGTTACCTCCATCTCTGCATCGAGATCATTACATACGGCAGTAACAAACTTGGCTCCGGCGTCAAGCAATTTCTTGCCTTCACTCACTATTGCGCTCTTGTCTATTTTTGTTAGATTCTCCATCGCTGGTCCGTTACCTCGTATTCTGTTTTACAATGAGGGCATGTCGCCCAAAGATGGCGCTGCTCGGTCAGGCTCTGGAGCGCCATGACAACTCCATCGATAATTGCTTCCGGACGCGCTGCACAGCCCGGAATGTATACATCTACGGGTATTACTTTGTCAACGCCGCCGAGGACGTTATAGCAGTTATGGAACACCCCGCCCGAAGAGGCACAGGTCCCAACGGCAATTACCATTTTGGGGTTGGGGACCTGCTCATAGAGATTCCTGAGCACACGCGCCGTACGCTTGTTCACGGGTCCGGTGATCAGCAGGACATCGGCATGCTTTGGGTTGCCCATATTGACAATGCCGAAGCGTTCCACGTCATAGAGAGGAGTCAGACAAGCGAGCACCTCGATATCACAGCCATTACAGGAGCTGTTATCGAAGTGCATGATCCAGGGCGATTTCACGCGAGATTTTTTTATCAAACCCATTTGTCTTAAAATACCCCCTTCATGATATAGAGATAAGCAATATTGAGGATTCCGAGAGTCAATCCAACCGACCAGCTCAGACGCACCATCCAGCGTGCCGTCATTCTCGCCGCAATGTTATCGACTACAAGTTCGAGCAGGAATGCGGCAAACGCGATCAATAACCCAATCCAAAGGGGATTAGCCCAGAACAGGACTATTATGCCCAGCACCAGCACGATTTCATACCATTCCGCCAACTCATAGAGAGCCAAAAAAGGACCGGAATATTCGATGGTAATCCCCTTTACTATCTCCTGGTGAGCGTGGTGCGAGGTGGAAATATCAAACGGGGATTTGCGCATCTTTATGGTCAAGACATACAGGACCGCGATAAACAAAGGCCACAAAGACAGGAGCAACGGTTGCTGGTGGCTCACGATTTCGCTTATCAGAAAGGTCCCGTTTTGCGCATAAATCGCTATTGCCAGAAGCA
>Ga0181539_1005546_pt1 | contig 10129 bp, 4 predicted proteins | sample PEATcosm2014_Bin_46_FD_119767 | JGI IMG/M metagenome (GOLD analysis project Ga0181539, IMG submission 119767) | Peatland microbial communities from MTU Mesocosm Facility, Houghton, MI, USA - PEATcosm2014_Bin23_60_metaG | ecosystem: Environmental > Terrestrial > Soil > Wetlands > Peat | place... | reverse complement strand
ATGCTCTGGTGGTCTTCGGCGCGGTGGGCATGTGCCTGCTGACCGGCGCGGTCGAACTGCTGGTGGTCTTCATCGCGCTGGAGATCTCCTCCATCTCCACTTATATTCTGGCTGGCTATCGCAAGAACACGGATCGCGGACCCGAGGCGGCCATCAAGTACTTTCTCCTCGGCTCCTTTGCCACCGCATTCCTTCTTTACGGCGTGGCGTTGATCTTTGGCGCCACCGGCACAACACAGATCTACGAGATTGCCCGCCTGGCGCCATCCGCGCCGAATCACGCTTTCATCCTGGCTGGCCTGGCGTTGATGCTGGTGGGCATTCTGTTCAAAGTCTCCGCCGCGCCCTTCCACATCTGGACGCCGGACGTGTACGAGGGAGCGCCAACGCCGGTAGTCGCGCTGCTTTCCACCGCGCCCAAAGCCGCGGCCTTTGCGCTGCTGCTGCGCGTGGTCTATGAGATGTTCCCCACTCTTCATGCCCTCTGGGCGCCGCTGCTCTGGATAGTGGCCGTGCTTTCGATGACCGTGGGCAACCTGGCCGCGCTCCGCCAGCAGAACGTGAAGCGGATGCTTGCCTACTCCTCGATCGCCCACGCCGGCTACCTGCTGGCCGCCTTTGCAGGGCTGGGAACAACGGGCATTGCCGCCGCCAGTTTTTACATTGCGGCGTACGCGGCCATGAACGTGGGAATCTTCGCCGTCATTACACTGGTGAGCGGATACGACGAGGAACTACCGATGGTGGAGGATTATCGCGGGCTGATCTACCGCTCGCCCCTGCTCGGCAGCCTGCTGATCTTATTTCTCATCTCGCTGATCGGCATTCCCTTCACCGGCGGATTCTTCGGCAAGTTCTATTCCTTCTCGGCGGCGATGGACGGCGGAGCGGTTTGGCTGGCCATCATCGGCCTGCTGAACTCGGGATTGGCCGCGGCCTATTACTTGCGGCTGGCCCTGGCCGCGGCGCACCGCCCGGAGAAAGCCGCAGCTCCAGCAGTTCGGGTCGGCATCGCGGTTGGGGCGGCCCTGCTTCTGGCGGCGGCCACTACGCTGGCGCTGGGCATCGCACCCGGCGAGGCGCTGCGCGCAGCCGAGGCCGGTGCGCATACGCTCGCGGCGCCTCCCACTCAGACCGGCGCTGGGGCGGTCAGTGTGCCGCAGGAATCAAAACCGTAGTGGGGCCGGTCAGGTTTCCCCGCGTTGCCGGCGCCAACAGGCTCTTGTAGTAAGCAGTGATCAGTCCCAGGACGCGATCGTTCGAATAATGCTCGACCACCCACTCCCGCGCCGCCACTCCCATGCGCTGGCGCCGCGCTGGATCGCTGAGCAGCTTAAGCACGGCTTCGCTGATGGCCTGGGGGTATCCGGGCGGAATCAGCAGGCCGGTAACCTCGGGCACCACCGAGTCGCGCGACCCGGTGGCGATGGTTGTGACCACTGGAATGCCGGTAGCGGCGGCCTCCAGCACCACGTTGGGAAAGCCCTCGCGCCAGGTGGGCAGGACCATTACGTCCATGGCGCGATAGTAGGGCGCCGTATCGGCCACAAACCCGGTGCAATGAACACGCGGATGGTTTTCGATGCGATTTCGCAGATCGGCGCGCAACGCGTCTTCCGCGACGTCGAACCAGCCGGCCAGTAGCAGATGCGCCGCCGGTTGCGCTTGCAGGATGGCGTCAAAAGCTTCCATCAGTTCAGGAAGCCCCTTGTCGCAGGTCAGCCGCCCCACAAAACCAACCAGCGGAACCTCCCGCGGAATGCCGAGCCGGTCTCGCACATCGCTTGGGCCGGGCGAAAACCGCTCCACATCGACCCCGTTGCTGCTGCCGTCACCGAGCAGATTCAGCTTGGCCTCCGGCGCCACGTCAAGCGCCAGCGCCTCGGCACGCATGCTGCGGCTGTTGCAAAGCACAACCTGCGCGCAAGCTGAGGTCATGCGCTCGGCCGCCAGCAAAACGCGCCGCTTGACGCCACGAGTACCCTCGACCTTGAACCCGCGCAGCATGTAAATGCGCGCAGGCACTCCCGTCAGCCACGCGGCAAAGGTGCCCAGCAGCCCGGCCTTGGGGGTGCTGAACTCCGTTATATCCGGCCTGAGCCGGAGCAGCAGCCACCACAGGCGCGCCAGCGACACAATATCCGCAATCGGCGCGATCTTCCGTTGTATCGGGATGGCGATGTACTCGACCCCTTCGCGCGCCGCGGTGCGGTCCAGCAGTTCTCCGGGACTTGAGACCAGGGTCACGCGGAAGCCCGCTTCGCGCAGGGCGCGCAGACGTCCGGTAAGTGTCAGGCAGGTCTGCGGATGGGTGATGCCCACGACGATGTGGGGCGCGGGATGCGCGGCGCGAACTTGCACCTCAGACACGAATAGGCGCGCTTCGGAAAGAAACATGGGGGGCCTGCACTCTCCGCAATCCCTGGACATGTTCTGGAAGACTGCTCAGGCAGTTGCTTTCAACGTAGAGGTGCGGTCCGTCATGGCTTGTTCCATGCAACCAGGTCAAATTAAGGCAACGGGGCGTCAGCCCCAAGAAAGCGTGCGCTCCGTGCTGTTTTTCGAATCTGTGGAAAAGTTCTTAAAAGATACAAAGATACTGTACCAGTTTTGCACAGAATGAAACGCAAGAGATCGAACACGAAGGTATTGTGTACCAAGACTGGACAGGCTGTGGAAAACTCCGTTCAAGCGGCAGCCCCGGCTTTGGCCAGAGCATAAGCACAATGGAATCAATTTGGGGCTTTGCCCTCAGGGTATCCCTGGCGGGTGTTTTGCTCGATCTTCGCCCATGACTCCCAGCCTGTATACTCACTTACCTGTGGAAAACCCCTTAGCTCAGCGTTCCAGGATTCTCTTGCTCGTCCCACATCTTGGCGGCGGCGGCGCCGAGCAGGTGATTGCCCTGCTGGCGCGGGGCCTCTCCCGCGAGAAGTACGAGCTGCATCTGGGGCTGATTACCCAGGGAGACGCCGGCTCGGAGATCGTGCCGGCCTGGGTCCAGGTTCATGCCCTTGGCGTTTCGCGCGTGCGCGGCGGAGTCATCAAGCTGCTTCAATTGGTACGGCGGCTCAGACCGGATGTGGTCCTCTCCGGAATGTTCCACCTCAACTTTCTGGTGCTCCTGCTGCGCCCTCTCTTCCCGCCGGAGACGCGCGTCGCAGTGCGGCAGAACGGGACCGTCTCAGCGGCTTTGGCCTTTGGGGGGCTGCCCTTCTATACGCGCCTGCTCTACCGGCGGCTCTACCGCCGCGCGGACTGCGTGATCTGCCAAACCACGGCGATGGCCAAGGATCTGGCCGCCGAGCTGGCCATTGAGGAGAATCGTCTTGCGGTGCTGCCAAACCCCGTGGATGTGGATGCGATTCGCGGTGCAATCGCCAAGAAGCCGAGTCTTTGGACGGGTTCCGGCCCGCATCTGCTGGCCGTGGGCAGGCTTTCACTGGAAAAGGGCTTCGACCTGCTGCTGCGGGCGCTGGTCAAGGTGCGCGAACAGATTCCAGACGCCGATCTGGCGATCATCGGCACGGGCCACGAAGAAGCGGCCTTGAGAGCCGAGTGCCGCGATCTGGGTTTGGAGGCCGCGGTGCGCTTCGCGCGCCGCCTAGACCGTCCTTGGGCGTACTTTCCGGGCGCCTCCGCATTTGTGCTCTCGTCCCGGCATGAAGGCCTGCCCAACGCGCTGTTGGAGGCTGCCGCCGGCGGCTTGCCCATCGTTGCCTTGCCGGCTTCGGAGGGTGTGGCGGAGCTCGTGAGCGGCCAGGCCGGCGCCTGGTTGGCTACGGAAGTCTCCGCCGATGCGCTGGCCGGCTCTCTGCTCCAGGCGCTCATGGCGCTCTCTCCAGGGCAGCGGTTTGCGCATTCTTTCATCGACGCGTTCAGAATGGATTGCGCGATCCACGCCTACGAAGACCTGATCGACGCCGTTCTTTCAAGCGCGAAGAGCGGGGAGCGCGGCCTTTGAGCCACGTTGCGCTGATCGTTCCAGGCCTTGACCGCATCGGCGGCGCCGAGCGCCAGGCCATCCTGCTGGCCAAAGGACTGTGCCGGCGCGGCTGGCGGGTGAGCGTGGTGGCGCTCTCAGGCGCGGGAGGCGATGCCGCGGCCGGGCTGATCGCAGCCGGAGCCGGGTTTTTGACCCTGCGGATGCGCAAAGGCCTGGCCGACCCGCGCGGATGGATTCGCTTCCACCGCTGGCTAAGGCGCGAGCGCCCGGACGTGGTCCACGCTCATCTGCCCCATGCCGCCTGGCTGGCGCGCTGGTCGCGGCTTGGGGCACCGGTGCGGGTGGAGTTGGATACGCTGCACAGCAGCTCGACGGGTACTGCCGGCCGGCGGTTGGGCTATCGCTGGAGCGGCTGGCTTGCGAATCGAGTCACCGCCGTAAGCCACGCCGCCGCGGCTGCGCATCTCTCGGCCCGCATGGCCACTCCAGGCAAAATCCTGGTGCTGCCCAATGGCGTGGAAGTGGAGGAGTGGCGGCCCGATGCGCCGGAACGGAGCGCCGTGCGCCGCGAGCTGGGACTCGAGGATGAGTTTCTGTGGCTGGCCGCGGGCCGTCTGGAGCCGGTGAAGGACTATCCGACGCTTCTTGCCGCTATGGCGAAGGTTCCGGAGCCGACGAGGCTGTTGATTGCCGGCAGCGGGCCGCTCAAGGATGAGTTGCTCGGGCTTTCGGCGCGCCTTGGCCTCGAGCGGAGGGTCCGCTTTCTGGGCTTCGAGCCGGATTTGCGGCGCTGGATGCGGACCGCGGATGGATTCGTTCTGTCCTCGCGCTGGGAAGGACTGCCGATGGGGCTGCTGGAGGCCGCCGCCTGCTCGCTGCCCGCGGTAGCCACCGACGGCGCCGGCACCTCCGAAGTGCTTGTCGACGGCCAGAGCGGATGGCTCACGCAAGCCGGCGACTCCGCCGCCCTCGCCGAGGCGATGACCAGGATGATGCGCACCCCGCCCGACGAGCGCCGCGCCATGGGCGAACGGGCGCGGCAGCTTGCCAGCGAGCGATTCAGCCTGGAGACGATCCTGGACCGCTGGGAGGCGCTGTACCGGGAGCTGCTCCAGCGAAATCCCAGGCCGGCGCGCTGGGGTCGCGCGGATTGACGGCGCGCACAGAGACTCCGCCTTGCGAGCGCAATCGACGATCTTCATTCAGCGTGCGGTTGCGCGCAGGTGCAGGCCGCAAAACGGCTCAGGCATATCGACCCGCGAGGCCCTTCGCTATAGCCCTGCCGGAGAAAGCGGGGAATGGGTCAAAACGGGAGCTGCCCCGCCGGCTGTAAAGCCAATGCCCCAAAAGAACCAAATGCGCCGTCACTGCGCAGAGTACACTCTAAGGCAGTTCTTAACGGTTTTTTCCGGCGTCTTAAAGCCCGTTCCGTCTTCACCCGATGAACGATGGAGATAGGTTTCACCGGGATGAGACCGCGCCTTGAGGCGTTCCGAGAAGATGGGCACTGTGGGAGGGCCGCTCATGCCCACCCTCGAGCCATTGGATTCTGCCATGCCGACAACAGCGACACCGGATTCAGGAAGGGCCGAGATTCACAGTCAAGCTGAGGCAAGTCTCTCGGCCTTGATCGAAAGCACTGAAGACCTGATCTGGTCGGTGGACCTGGACTATGGGCTGCTGGCGTTCAACAGCGCGTTTCAGCGGCATGTGGAGCGCAATTTTGGCGTCCTGGCGGCGATCGGCAAGCGCCCCCAGGAGCTTCTTCCGCCCGCGAAGGCGTCAGATTGGCCTCCGCTCTTTGAGCGTGTGCTGTCGCAAGGCGCATTCCGGGCCGAGCTTCCCATTCTCGACGGCCGCACGTTGGAATTGGCCTTCAACCCCATCGTGGTGGATGGCGAAGTGACCGGCATCTCCATCTTCGGCAAAGACATCACCGAGCGCAAGCGGGCCGCAACCACCATGGCTGAAAGCGAGACCCGTTTCAGAACGTTCTTTGAGGAGAGCAGCTCGGTCATGCTGCTGGCAGATCCGTCAAGCGGAGAGATTGTCTCCGCCAACCGGGCTGCCGCCGCCTTCTACGGCTATCCGCTGGGGCGGCTGGTGGGCATGAACTTGAGCCAGATCGATACCTTGCCGCCGGAAGACCTGGCCCTCGACCGCCAGCGGGCGCTCAGCAAGGAACGCGGCTTCTTCAACTATCGCGCCCGGCTCGCCTCCGGTGAAGAACGGGAGATCGAGGTCTATTCCTCGCCCATGGTGGTGGACGGCAGACTGCTGCTCTTCGGCATCATTCACGACGTCTCCGACCGCAGGCGGGCAGAAGATGCGCTGCGCAAGAGCGAGGAATCGTTGCAGGAGTCGCAGAGGATTGCCGGCCTGGGCAGCTATGACCTGGACATCCGCACCGGGGCTTGGAGTGGCACCGAGGTTCTGGACACGGTTTTCGGTATCGGTCCAACCTATGAACGCACCGTGGAGGGATGGGTGGCCCTGCTTCATCCCGATGACCGCGCCGTGATGGCCGCCTATCTCGCCGAAGAAGTGGTTGGCAAGGGCCAGGCATTCGACAAAGAGTACCGGATCGTCCGCCAGTCGGACCGGGAGGTGCGCTGGGTGCATGGGCTGGGGCGGCTGGATCTCAATGCCCAAGGGCAGCCGGTGAGGATGCACGGCATCATAAGGGACATTACCGAGCGCAAGCAGGCGGAGGTGCGGCTGAGGGAGAGCGAGGAGCGCTATCGCTCCAGCTTCGAACAGGCCGCGGTGGGCATCGTCCATGCCTCGTTCGAGGGTCGTATTCTGCGCTGCAACGCGCGCTTCGCCGAGATTCTCGGTTACACCCCCGAGGAACTTTCCAGCCTTACCATCCGCGAAATCACGGCGGAGGAGGATTTCGCGGCCACCATGGAGGCGCTGGGACGAATACGAAGCGGCGCCTCCACCAGTGAAAACCTGGAGAAACGCCACCTCCGCAAGGACGGCAGCTTGGCCTGGACCAGGATGACGATCTCCATCCAGCGCGACGGCGAGGGACGCGCGCTGCATTTTACCGCCGTGGCCGAAGACATCAACGACCGCAAGATCGCCGAGGAGCGCCTGGCCGCTGCTCAGGAAGCGCTGCGGGCCAGCGAAGAGCGCCACCGCATCGCATTCCAGACCAGCGCCAATGCCGTCAGCATCGTCCGCCTGGACGATGGGATGTATCTCGATGTCAATGAGACATTCCTTGACACTACGGGGTACGAGCGTGAAGAGATCATCGGGCGAACCGTGCGGGAACTCAACATCTATGCCGGTCCCGGCGATGTGCAGAGGATAGCCGAGTCGCTGCGCAAGAAGTCAGTCTTCCGCGGCGAAATCCAGTTCAGAAAGAAGAGCGGAGAGATCTTCTGGGGTTTGATGTCGGTATCCGCATTTGAGCATGACGGGGTTTCCTGCGCCCTTTCCGTCACCCAGGACATCTCCGAGGCCAAGGCGGCGGAGGAACGCCTGGCCGCAACAACGGAAGCGCTGCGTGTGAGCGAAGCCCGCTATCGGATCGCGTTTGAAACCAGCCTGGATGCCATCTTTATCAGCCGCCCGAGCGATGGGATGTTTATCGACTGCAACAAGGCATTTTGCGACCTCACCGGATTCACTCGCGAAGAGGTGAAAGGAAAGACTTCGCTGGAACTCGATGTCTGGGTCGAACCCGGCGATCGGCAGAGATTGACCGAAGCGCTTCGCCAGAACCGAAGGTGCCGGGATTTCGAGGCCCGATTCAGAGGGAAGAACGGAAAGGTCTTGCTGGGGCTGATGTCGGCATCGGTGATTGAGCTTGACGGGGTTCCCTGCATCCTTACCATGACCCGCGATATCTCCGAAGCCAAGGCTGCCGAAGAGCGCCTTGCCGCCTCTCAGGAAGCGCTGCGGGTGAGCGAAGAGCGCTATCGCACCGCATTCCAGACCAGCCTGGACGGCATCGACATCAACCGCTTGAGCGATGGGATGTACGTCGAGTGCAACAAGGCTTTCCTCGATATCTTGGGGTACGAGCGCGAAGAGGTCGTTGGGAAGACTTCGCTGGAACTGAAGATCTGGGCGGACCCTCGCAACCGGCAGAGATTGGTCGAGATGCTTCAACAGAACTCCAGTTGCCGGGATTTGGAGGTGCAGTTCAGAAAGAAGACCGGGGAGGTCTTCTGGGTGGTGGTTTCGGCGTCGCTGATTGAGCTAGGCGGCGTGCCCTGCATGCTTTCCATGATCCGCGATATCTCAGGCGCCAAAGCCGCGGAAGACAGGATCAAGAATCTCGCTTTCTACGACCCGTTGACCGGCCTGCCCAACCGCCGGCTGCTGCTGGAACGGCTGCGGGAGACCCTGGCCACCAGCACCCCCAGCGGCCGCCGGCAAGCACTCTTGCTGGTCAATCTGGACAACTTCAAGATGCTGAACGAGGCCCTCGGCCATCAAACCGGCGACTTGCTCCTGCAGGAGACCGCCCGGCGGCTTGTCGTCTGCCTTGAAGACGCCGGCAGCGTGGCGCGATTGGGCGGAGATGAGTTTGTGGTAATGCTCGACAACCTGAGCCCGACTGCCGAGGAGGCTGCGGCGCAGGCGAAGTCGGCCGGCTCCAACATCCTCAGCGTCCTCAGTCAACCCTATCTGCTGGCGGGCCGTTCCTGCAGCAGCACTGCCAGCATCGGGATCACGGTCGTCGGCGATGGCCCGGAGACGGCGGAAGAGATCCTGCAAAAGGCCGATATTGCTCTGGATCAGGCCCGGACAGGGGGCCGCAACACGATTCACTTCTTCGCCCCCGCCATGCAGGCAGCCGTAAATGCCCGCGCCGCGCTGGAGGACGACCTTCGCCTGGCGATTCAGACCAGCCAGTTCGTCCTTTACTATCAGCCTCAAGTGAGTCACGACCAACTGATTGGCGCCGAGGTCTTGATCCGCTGGCATCATCCCCGGCGCGGCCTCCTGCTCCCTCGCGAGTTCATTCCCCTGGCTGAGGAGATCGAGCTCATCCTGCCTATGGGAGATTGGGTTCTAGAGACCGCCTGCAAGCAGATTGCGGCCTTAGCCGAACGGGGCGCAAATGACCATGTGGTGATTGCGGTCAACATCAGCGCGCGGCAGTTCCGGCAGCCGGACTTCGTCCAGCGGGTGCTGGGCGCCCTGAACCGCACCGGCGCCAACCCGCGGAACCTCGATCTGGAACTCACCGAGAGCATGCTGGCGGAGAATATCGAAGAGGTCATCGCCAAGATGAACTTGCTCAAGTCCCATGGCTTGAGATTCTCGCTGGACGATTTCGGCACCGGCTATTCCTCGCTGGCGTATCTCAAGCGCCTGCCCCTGGACGTGTTGAAGATCGACCGTTCCTTCGTCCGCGACATTCTGGTGGACTCCGGCAGCGGGGCCATTGCGCAGACCATCCTCTCGTTGAGCAGGGCGATGGGTTTGCCGGTGATCGCCGAAGGCGTGGAAACCGAGGCGCAGCGGGATTACCTGATTGGTCTCGGCTGCCATTCGTTCCAAGGCTACTTGTTCAGCTACCCGCTGCCTTTGGAGGAGTTTGAGCGCGTTTGGCTGGCCCCCGGCGAATTGCCCGCCTCCAATCTGCTGTGACGGCGCATCCACGCGAACGCGAGAGCCTGTTAACACCGGTCTCCGACCGCTTGGTCTTTTACCATCTCCGTGCCCATTCTTCTTGTCATCCTGAGCGACACCGAGCGTAGCAAGGGGGAGTCGAAGGACCTGCAGTTCGTTCAGGCGAAGGAGTGGGAAACCGCGAACCCCAACGTACGAAATCACTCGGTCGGAGAACCGGATACACCGCGCCCCCGGCCTTCAACCTCTATCGAGGGAAGAACCGGGGGCGCGACGAAATCGGCAGGTTCAGGCGCCTACCTTGCGGCGCTTCCACAGGCCGCCTGCCAGGGCTGCAAGCCCCGAGCCAAGCAGAAGCAGGCCGGAGGGTTCCGGCGTAGTGATCTCCACGTTGTCAAGCAGAGCGCCGACATCGCCATTCGTACCAGGGGTGTTCAAATAATTGAACTCTAGGTAAACGGTCTCCGGGGAGGTGAGGGTGATGGGGAAGCCCGTCACGATGCCCGAAGAAAGGTCACCGCTCGCAAGAGTGATGCTATTGCTGTATAGGTGCGGCCCGCCAGCCGGCCCCAGGGTCACGTCCGT
>Ga0181539_1005542_pt1 | contig 10132 bp, 12 predicted proteins | sample PEATcosm2014_Bin_46_FD_119767 | JGI IMG/M metagenome (GOLD analysis project Ga0181539, IMG submission 119767) | Peatland microbial communities from MTU Mesocosm Facility, Houghton, MI, USA - PEATcosm2014_Bin23_60_metaG | ecosystem: Environmental > Terrestrial > Soil > Wetlands > Peat | place... | reverse complement strand
ATCCCCATTCGTTCCGTCAGCAGGATGAACGCGACGACCGCCAAGCCCGTCAATGCGCCGATCACCAGCGCCAAAACCAGAAAGACCTGGCTCTCACGTTGCCGCAATTCGGCCACGCGATCTAACAGCCAGGTTCTCCATCCAACGCCGCTCGTCGTCTGGATGTTTTCAGTCATCGGTCAGGAATTTCTTCCCCAAAGCATATCGCATTTGGATCGGCTCTCAGGTGTCGGTAGAGAAGAAGAGGATGAACTGATTATCGTAATCACTTCCACACTTCAAGTTGAGCGGAAGGCGGCCCGGAAGCGAGCCGCCCTCGCCCTACAACTGCTCAGCGTTCAAATACGAAGTGGTCAACCCTGTTCTGCTGCCAGCACGGTTCGTTGTCCTCGGTGCAGAACGGTTTTTCCTTACCGAAGCTCACGGTCCTGATGCGCTCGGCGGGAACTCCTTCCTGCACCAGCGCTCTCTTCACCGATTCCGCGCGGCTGGTTCCGAGGGCGATGTTGTATTCCTCAGATCCGCGGTCGTCACAATGGCCCTCGATGAGAGCCTTGATACTCGGATGCTCCGAGAGGAAGGCTCCGTCATCTTGGACAGTTGGTACCTCGCTGGGGCGGATAGCGGATTTGTCGTAATCGAAGAAAACGTCTTTGATGTTCTTGGCGAACAAATCCTGATCCGTGGGTGAAGGTGTTGCCTTGGCGATGGGCGAGTTTACCGTGACGCGGGCGGAGACGTCTTTCGTTCCTCCCGGCCCCTTCGCAACCAGAGTGTAGGTAGTGGATTCACTCGGCGTGACCGACTGAGAGCCGGATGGCGGCATCGTGCCGATTCCGGCGATGGTAATTTCATTGGCGTTGCTGGTTTGCCACGTCAATACCGACGGCTGTCCCTGCTGAATCACGCTGGGGTTGGCTGCTAGAGTAGCGGTCGGTGCGGTGGGTGCGGGCGCAGGCGGTGGTGTCACTTTGGCTACCTTCTTGTGGCATCCTGCTAGTGACAACACTCCCGCGAGCGCTACGAGTAGAGCAAATGTCTTTATTCTTTTCTGCGTCATTTTATTTAGTCCTCCTCACTCGGAAGAAACGTTGGATTCGCTGTGGAGCAAGCCTGCTAGACAACCTCCGCTGAGCCGCGAAAGAAATGTATAACCAGAACGAAACACTTCCGGCGACTGAGACAAAGATTGATAGGTTCTAGAACGACAATCTGAGGAGAATCAGCAACGGAGGATGGTGTTGTACTCTGGGAGGCCAATCGATTGGAACTCTGCCGCCGAAAGTGACACCCAAGAGAGAACTACCAGCGGCGAAATCAGACTATTTCCTAGGGAGTTGAATGCGCCCTGCACGATAGCGGTCCGCAAGCGAGCCGCTGCTCGCGCCGACTGAAGGGCAGTAGCCGGTCCGTGTACCACAGAATACGGACCCTGCATGGCCGGAAAGAGAAAAATCATCAGAACGCAGAGAACTGCCATCGCAACCAGTTCGCATCCGATGCGGCCAGAGAGCATTGAGGTGGGAACATTATATCGTGAGATACTGACTGCTCAATCTGAATTTAGGGGGCCGGGTGAAGCACGAAAGATCATGTGTCGCCATGGCCTTCTAGGCACTGTGCTGGCGCCCGCAGTTTATCGTTCGCGCGACGGTGTTGGGCGAGAATCTAACGCGTGATCACCAGCGCGCGTCGCGCCTCGCGAGCTTTATGCGTGTGCAGACTGGTAAGCGCCCGTGGGATCTCGCAGCCCTCGCAAGAATTCCCGATAGCGGGCTCCTGCACCTGATGTGTGGAGATCGCGGACCGCAGGCACGCGGCTGCGCCCTAAACTATTTCGCCTACAATTTCATGAAGTTTCATCGTACACTTCGCATGTCTCCGGCCTGGCCACTGGCGTTACGGATCGGCTCTGGAGCGTAAGAGGACTTGGTTGCCCTCTGGGAATCTTACGAGCAGCGGAGGGCGGAAAGAGCGGCGTAGGTGAAGTGGCTTTTGCGACTGCTGACACTGGCCAGCACTACCGCGTGCGGCATATTATTCCTCGGCCACATGGACACAATATGGGTCGGTCTTGGTTTACTATGCTCTGGAATTCTCTATCGCTACCTCGTGCGGAATATGCGACCAATTTCAAAGTAGTCCACTACCCTACCGATGATCTGTGAAAGCCGCTCCCGTTTACGGACGACGTGGTGGTTTCCGTGTTCCGCAAGGCGTATGCGTACTAGACCCGCGTATTGCCCCGGCCTGATTTGAGAGAGTAAGCGCAAGAACCGCCGTTGCAGGTTTCCGGATGACGGGCGACTCCGGAGTTATCGGCCAAGCCCCACTTTTCTCTTTGCCGACTATCCACGAGCAATCCGCTCGACTCTGTAACCGGCCTCCGGCCACTCTCAAGATACCGAGGTCGAAGGCAGGTGTTCTGGCTCGACACGCTTGTGCCAGAGCCGTCATTTGTTGACGGGGTTATACGCACTGAGGGGATTTTCCTACACCTCCACCGAAGGCCGGGCCCGGGGCCGATAGCGAGCGGGGCAAGAGCGGCCGTGAGAGTGGGGCGCGGGGTGGGGCGGGTGCGTGGGCCGGGGCGCGCTCGCTAGCGGGGCTGGGCGAGGGGGGCAGGGTGCGCGGCCGCAGCGATGTCCTGCAGCAGGTCAGAGGCCCGCCAGTCGGCGCCGTGGTACCACTTGAATACCTTTCCATCGGGAGAGATGACTGCGGTGCTGAGCGAATGCGTGATCAGACCGCCTTCTTCCTTGTAGGTCAGAGCGAAATAATCGGCAAATTTAGGTAACTCGGCTGGCGGAATCGTAGAGAACTCCCAATGCGTAAAGAGCCCGGAATCTTTGCTTCTGGCGCAGGAGAAACCGTATGCGCGCAGAACCTTGGGCGTGTCGTGGGTGGGGTCGAAGCTGACGCTGAGCAGGTGCGTTCTGCCGTAACGTGCCGGATCAGCGCGGACCTGGCCGTCGATCGCGGCGAACTCATGGCTGACGCGCGGGCAGAAGTCGGGGAACGGGCAGCGCGTATAGATGAGCGTGAGCAACAGGGTCTGGCCCCGATACTGATGCAGCGAGATACGCTTGCCGTTCTGGTTGATGAGTTTGAAGTCCGGCACTAGGTCGCCCGGATTCGGGATATGCACGGTCGCGGTGGGCGTGCCAGCGGGAGCTTTCGAGTGCCCGGTGACTTTGACGTTCTCCAGCCAGTACTTGTCCGGCTCGACGACGACATCGGCGGTGATGGAGTCTCCGGGCTGCAGTTGATCCAGCGTGGAAGGAGGCTTGATGGTGTAGGGCATGATCATCGCGTCCATGAAGCCGGCGATGGGTTCGTTATCGATGTTGGCTGTGCCGGCGTTCTTGTCCACGGAGATGACTCTGCCCTTGAGGGAATAGCGCTTGGCAGCGGGTTGGCCAGTGGCGGCGCCGGGCTGCGATGGTCCTCGGTTGCAGGCGACAGAGAAAGCGAGCAGGGCGCACAGGCAGAACGGGGCAAGACGTGGCGACGAATTGAGTGGGCGGTTCATGTTCGGTCTTCTTTCATTATCTCCGACCATTGTCTCTGACTTCAGTAGTGTAGCCTCGATCCGTGAGCGAAAACGCCAGGGTGGACTCCGCGTGTTAGAGATCATGTTTCGAAAAATTCGGCTGCCGCTCAAGGCCGCGCTAGCTGCGATACCTTGCGCGGTTTCAAAACGCTCTGCCTCATATCCCGTCAATTCACGCTAGGCCGGGACGAGCTTCATTTCTCCGTTCAGGTTTTTCCGCGACAGCCGCAGGCGGCCTGAACTCGATGCCCGCCATACAATGGGGGCAGCGGATGAAAACAGGCGAGATGGGTATACACTTATCCACGCAATGGCTGCCTTAGTCCCCGCAGCCCGAGGCCCGCGCTACACTGTCGCGGAGGTTTTTATGGCCGACGTCGTCTACGTTTCTAGCATTCATATCGAGCGCATCAAGGGCCCATTGCGCGTCGCGCGCTTGCCCGGCGAGGCTCAGCCCGTCTATTTCAGCGTACACAGCGAGATCGCGAAGCATTACGGTCTGGACATGTCGCGTTTTGGCACCGAGTCTCACGCATCCACGATCGACTACGTCATCGCCGGACTAGGCGGTTGAATGCTCGGCACATTTGCCGGCGCGCTGGATGCGCGCAAGATCAACGCTAAGGAAGGCCGCCTCACTGCCGACGTGCGCGGTGAAGTCGAAGAAGAAAACAGGGTCCTGATCATCCGCCGAGTGCACGTGACGTTTCACCTGCGCGCCGCGAATCCTGACGAAGTCCGCGAAACCGTGGACCGCGTCCACAGCGTGTACGCGGAAGGGTGTCCCGTGTACCGCTCGCTGAAGCCGGCGTTTCAGATCACCTCCGGCGTGGAGGTGGTGCCCGAGCAGGCGGCAGCAATGTAATAGGCTTTCGAGGAGCGTCCGGCCAGCTTGCTTCTGCGCTCCGCGCCGACCCACTCCGAAGACGAGGGATGCAAACGTCTTCATTGCTGAATAGCAAGTTCTGGCACAGCGAAAAGCAGTTCCTTAGGGCGATTGACCAATTGCGCGGTTTCGCCGGTCATAAACTTGCTCCAGCCCGGCGAGTCGAACTTGAGTTGGAGACCGAGCACATCGCGATAGAACTTCACGGCTTTGCTCTGTCGGACACGAACTTGATCACATACCGAGCTGCGTTCCTTGCGTTTCGCGCCTCCACTGGACGGGTTGGTGTCATTTATCACAATCCGGCGCGGAAGCGAAGCTCAACAGACTAGAATGAACATGCTGGAAGCCGAAGCCATTATGTGATGCCCGTCACTGCGGCACAAGCTCAGTCGCCTTGTAACTTTCTGCTGATTCGCAAATCTCATATAATCTCTGTCTCTTGTCGTCTGCAACGGAGCGCAATTATGTACTCACGAACCGACAGTCGCAAGTTCAAAACCATCAGCCGGCGTGAGGCAATCTCCTCGAAGCGGACTTCTGACCCGTTTCAGTGGGTTCATTTGTATGGGACTCCCGTAACACGAACGGGGTGACTTCGTTTCTGACTATAGTAGCGTGCCCAAAATAACTTCTAATACAATTGTGGCCTCGAGCATCCAGGGGACTGGCGCCCAGAACTTCTCAGCAATCGCAAGGAAGAGATGGGACTTTGCCTCGCGAACAGTATTTGGACCGTACTTGCCCCAACCGTGCACTGGCTTCCTGCGGGTGAGACCGCGAGTCTGAAGGTCTTCGATCGGCTCCAAATTCTCAGCGGTCATTCTTTTCCGTCCCCTCGCGGTTGGGAACAGATTTGCAAAGAATCGCTCAAACGTTGGTTGGCGGACGCACGATTTCAACCGAGCAGCGAGCATAGCGAGCGACAGCTTCGGATACGCTTCCCAACACAAAACGAGCGACACCCTTGCGCCCATGTGAGCCCACGATAATCAAGTCAGCTCCCCATTCGGTAGCACAATCGAGAATTACCGCTTTGGGGTCCCCCTCTCGCACGGAAGTGCTCGCCTCAAACCCCGCCGAGCGCAGACGCTCAGCGGCACTTGTCACCAGTTCGTGAGCTTTCGTGGTTTCACCCTCTATGATGGATTCGAGCTGCCGGGCGCTGTACATCGGTTCCTGCCCGCCTCCGGGAAAGGGACTCGGCATAAAGTTGCTCCAATCCACCACGTGCAGCACGAGCACTTGTGTATGATCCTGACGGACCTGCGAGATTGCCGCCTGGATCGCCGCCTCGGCAAATTTCGAATCGTCAGTCGCTAACAAAATCTTCATAGTTTATGTGGATCCCGTTCGAAATGAGCGCGCCATCAGCGCCGCACATGTTGGTTCCCCCAACGCTTGCGCCTCGTGATACGACACTTGACTAACTTCCTGGTGATCGAAAAATCACCTTCCCCGCCATTGTAATGCGATCTTAACTCACCCTAGCCATGATGTTGCCACGCGGTTTCGACATCCGGCTTCGGCGGCATGGTGATTATCGCGCTCATGGCCAGTGAGTTCGTGAGGAAGTGTCCTGTCGTCAGCCCTGACGATTTCTTCACGGAGTTTTTTGTGATCACGCCTCGGAAACCCGGACGATCAGGCCGGCTCGGAGCGCCACCACCCGGCTCCCAAACTGATTCTGCAGAGCGCCCGTGGCTTCGAACCCGGTGCAGTGACAGGGCGCGATCAGCTCGACCCCAAACGCGCGCAAGTTTTCTGTTGTCGCTTTGATGCGCTCGGCCGATGCCCGAAAAAGATGCAGACCTCCGATCACGGCGACAATGCGGCTATTGCCGATTAGTTCTTTGGCGTAGGTCAAAGTGTTGATCAACCCCGAATGTCCACAGCCGGTTATTACGGCCCAACCGCGGGGGGTTCCGATCAACAGCGCTTGGTCGTCAATCAGCGGATCGGGCTGGGTGCAGTTTTCGTCCAGGAAGAAGGGGTCAGGTATATCTTCGTACGTATTTCGCCGGGGAATGGCACCGGTCACGATCACCCCGGGAGCGATTTCGGTGGGCTGCGGCGATTCGACAACGTCAGCTACCCTCGAGAGCAGGGCCCGGTACGACGCAAGTGGTATGCCCTTTGCCCGGTGCGGAGGTGTTTTCTCGCGTTGGTACTTGACGGTCAATGCCGCGGGATGAATATAGATCTTGCCGCGAAAGCCAGCGTCCATCAGCGCGGCAATGCCGCCGGTATGATCGGAGTGGCCGTGACTGATGACCAGGGCTTCGGCGGTCGCAACGTCGATTCCGAGCAGGCGTGCGTTGCGCAACAGTGTATGCCCCTGGCCCGTATCGGAGAGGATGCGGCGGTCGTCCGCTTCAATCCACAGTGCAAGACCCCACTCGCCTGCGGCGTCAAGAGTGCCGGCCGTGTTTTCAACAATTGCGGTGATATTCAGATTATGAATCATGTGCGAATTTCGGCATCAGGCTGCGCCGCCCTCCTCCGTGGATGATCTGACGATTGCTCTGGAAACACAACATGGCGCTGCGACATCGGTCACGGTATCCAGTATGCGCTTGTCGTCGGATTGTGGGCACTGAACCTGCCGATTTGACCGGACGGAGATAGCGCGCCTCGCACAGAAAGGAACGCCGCACGTACAGCTGCCGGAAATACGGCGTTACTAAGGTTCGTCCATTGCACGGCGGCTTCCACAGGTGGCGTCGGCTTGGATTTCCTCTGGAGTCCGAGTTTGGCCGGTGCCTCCGACCATGACACAGCTTGCTCGCTGTGCGACGCGTGAGGAAAGTTCTACTCCATAAGTATTGGAACACAACGCTAAACTGAACCCGTCCCTGATGTGACTACTAGGACTAGGACCTGAGGCAAACACTATGTCATCTCAACCAGGGAATGCGTTCGAAGCAATGGGCCGCGAAGATTTATTGCGGGCACTGGAAATGTTCGCCAAGAACTGGCTCGCCCACGATGGCTGCTGGTTCCTTGCGGCCGAGGAGCGTTTCGACATGGAAATCGCCATTGACCTGGACGCTCGCTCATGGAAGCTTTTCGCCTCCGCGGAGGCCCGACGCATCATGACCACATTCAACATTCCGGCTGGTGGTGGGCTTGAAGCCCTGGAAAGAGCCCTGAGTCTACGCCTCTACGCCGTCGTAAACTCACAGCGCACCGAATGGTCCGACGACCGCAAGCGTCTGCACTTCTTCATGGATGTCTGTCGAGTGCAGGAGGCCCGGCGCCGCAAAAGGCTGCCGGATTTTCCTTGCAAAAGCGTCGGCAGCGTAGAGTTCGAAACCTTCGCCTCAACGATCGATCCACGAATTCGTACGAACTGCCTACACTGTCCTCCCGACGCAACTCCCGGCCAGTATTGTGGGTGGGAGTTCACGATTGAGTAGGCGGTGATACTGCCACCTGAATGCTAACGCCATTTTTCAGGAGCGTGTCTAAGCCATAATTGCGGTTTCCCGCCCGAGGATGTGCTAGGTCCAAGAATACCCGCTGATAAGCTACTCGACTTTCCTCGAAGTATTGTCGGGCGTGTATGAGGTGATTTGTTTGGACAACGTAGCAGCCGTCTCACCCAGATCCTTTTCGTACGCATTGCCTGGCCTTTTGCGAGGGCCTATCTCTTCGCCGCCAAGGGACAAGTGTTGAGCCCTATTGCGAGCCATCCACCCCCAGAACTCGGATTGAAGGATTGGAGTGGGCAGTTGCTATTCGATTCCGGCAAGAACCTGCGTGACTGTCCTCACCCACAGAGGTGGATCGTCTGCCCGGCAGTTGTAATCGGCGGCGCTAAAGTCGTCATCGCGACTGCGCAGAAGTGCCACAAGCGGAACGCCCGGCACGGCCTGCCGGAAGTAATTGATAAGGCCTTGGCGTTCTTGCCGAGAAGCGCCATGCCCGATCACGATGACTCCAGGCGATCGATTCGAAAGATCAAGATTCCGTGCAGCACGCGAACCCACGACAGAAATCACTGGGTGCCCGAGCGATTCGAGAATCTCTTGGCGAATCGACAATAGACTGAGTCGATATTCGACTAGGACGATGGATGTCATTGGTTTCGTCGAATCGTCTGATCCATCAGCCTTTCGAGACAAGTGGTAACGACTCGCGCAATCCCAACTTTCGAAGCACGAACATCGCGGGGCACCAGTTCGTTAGTCCGGATTGGAACAGGTTCAGTCCAACAAACGCAGTGAACAGATACCAGTAGGGGCTGATCCAGTATCCCAGCCCAAGCGAGATCAAAATGAAGGCTCCCGCCATCAATCGCAACCCACGTTCTACAGTCATACTTGTACCTCCTGAAGTTGAGATTCCGCGGCGCCCGGTTTCGTTTGGTCTCGCCGCTCGCTCATGTAGTAGAGAACGGGCACCGCCATGCGCGAGAGCACTGTTGAAGCTACTTCGCCCGCCATCAGGGAAAGAGCGAGACCTTGGAAAATGGGATCGAACAGGATCACACTGGCGCCCACGACTACCGCAGCTGCGGTGAGCAGCATGGGGCGGAAGCGCACCGCGCCCGCATCCACAACGGCTTCTTCCAGCGGCATACCCTGCGCGCGCCGGAGTTCAATGAAATCGACGAGGATGATTGAGTTGCGCACGATGATTCCCGCGCCGGCGATAAATCCGATCATCGATGTCGCAGTGAAGAATGCTCCCATCAGGGCATGCGCCGGCAGAATGCCAACGAGCGTCAATGGAATCGGCGCCATGATGACCAGTGGCGTAATGAACGAGCGGAACCAGCCCACGACCAGAACGTAGATCAATACCAGGACAGCCGCAAAAGCCAGTCCCAGGTCGCGGAAGACTTCTACCGTGATATGCCACTCGCCGTCCCACTTCATGGAGAAGCGGTCGGTGCGTTCCGGCATGGTCGTGCCCTTGTATTGCTTCACCCCATAGCCATCGGGCAACTTGATCTTGTCGATGGCGTCGCTCATTTTCATGATGGCGTATACAGGGCTTTCTTCTCCGCCCGCAACATCTCCCGTCACGTAGACTACCGGCTGCAGATTCTTGCGATACACACTGTTGTCGATTGTGGTCTGCTTCAAAGTCGTCACTTCTTGCAAAGCGATCTGGCCACCGGAAGGAGTGGGGAGTTTCAGGCTCTCAAGGTCCTGGATGCCAGAACGGTCGGGCCGCGACAGGCGGACCTCGATCGGAACATCCTCGCGAGACTGGGGATCATGCAGCAACCCGGCATCGGCCCCACTGAGTCCGACCTTTAACGTACGAGTAATGTCCGCGGCAGAAATTCCATGGAGCGACGCCTTGTCGAGGTCCACCTTCAGGTCGTACTTGGTCTGCGGGTCTTCAACATACCAGTCGACGTCCACCACGCCCGGCGTTTGCTTAAAGATCTGCTTGATCTGAGCTGCCAGTTCGATCTGGCGTTTGTAGTCGCGTCCGTACACTTCGGCAACCAAGGTTTGAAGCACCGGCGGACCGGGCGGAACTTCGGCGACCTTGATGCGCGCGCCGTAGGGTTCAGCAATCTTGTCCAACTCCGGCCGCAAGCGCCGCGCGATTTCATGGCTTTGCGCTTTGCGGTCATGACGGGACAACAGATTTACTTGAATGTCAGCTTGATTGGGCTGTCTACGCAAGAAATAGTGCCGCACCAAACCGTTGAAGTTGTAGGGGCCGGAGGT
>Ga0181539_1005539_pt1 | contig 10136 bp, 2 predicted proteins | sample PEATcosm2014_Bin_46_FD_119767 | JGI IMG/M metagenome (GOLD analysis project Ga0181539, IMG submission 119767) | Peatland microbial communities from MTU Mesocosm Facility, Houghton, MI, USA - PEATcosm2014_Bin23_60_metaG | ecosystem: Environmental > Terrestrial > Soil > Wetlands > Peat | place... | reverse complement strand
CGTCGTTGACGCCGTTATAGTCGGCGATGCCGAACTGGCGGGCATCGAAGACCATGTATTGGCCCGGCGTGAGCACCGTATTGTTGGGAATGCGGTACTTGAGGACCGAGCTGTTGTCGGTCAGATACCACCCGCCGATGTTGACGGTGTCGGTGGTGCTGTGGTTGTAGAGCTCGATCGAGTCGAACAGCGGCTGATCGGTGTGGGAGAGCACTTCGTTGATGACGACGTCGGAGAGACCCTCGGCGCGGCCGGGGGTGCCGCCGAGAGTTCCTCCAGCCTGCCAACTGGCGGGATCGCTCCAACTGGCCTGGGCTGCCGTCGGGTCGCGGATGACCATCGAATAGCCCTGGCCGTTGGAAGCGGGGACCCAGGTGTTGGAGTAGGTGAAGTTGAGGATGTCGCTGTTGTAGGGCGAGAGAAGCTGAAGGATGATCTGGTCGCCCGTGTTGCCGAGGTGACCGGTGTACTGGCCTGCCAGGTCGACGCCGGGACCGTAGAGATCGGTGAACTTGGTGGCGTTGCGGGCGATGACCACGTACTGCCCGCCGGCAAGCTGCATCGAGGGGAAGGTGAAGCTCACGCCGCCGCCGATCCGCACGCCGGTGAGATCCAGCGAGGTGGTGCCGATGTTCTTCAGCTCGATAAATTCCAGGTCGGCGTCGCCGGCGGGATTGTACATCACCTCGGTGACGCGGAGGTTGTTGAAGAGATTGGTGACATTCGCCGGCAGCGTATTGGTGTAGGTGTTGGTGCTGCCGATGGTGGTCGAACCGCTGAGGATGCCGCACCAAGCGACGTCATGGCTGTCGGTGGCATGCTGGTGGACCTCGACGGCCAGCACGTTGTCGCCGGCCACAAGGTAAGTGCCGGGGAAGGTCCAGACCTCGGTGGGGCTGCTGTCGTTGTTGTTCCAGCCGTCGTCGAAGCTGGAATACGTGGGCGTGGTGGTGGCCATGTGCATGTTCAGCACTTCGTGGCCGTTGAGGTAGGCGATGCCGCCGTCGTCGATGTCGGTGGTCAGCGTGAGCGTGGTCTGGCTGGGGTCGAGCGAGCCGCTCCAGGTGAAATGGGTACGGAAATAATAGGTGGGGTAGGGATAACTGTTGGCCGGATTGTTGGGCAGCGTGGTCTGGTCGGTGGCCTGCTTTCCGGTCGTGGGATCGGTGGGTCGCGTCTGCGTGCCGGGCACGTTGGTCAGCACGCCGGCGCCCGACGACCACGACGAGTCGTTGTAACCTGGCGCCGTCCAGCCGCCGTTGGTGGCGTCGAGGCTCAGGTAGTAGTAGGTCCAGACCTGGCTGTAACTGGCGATGGGCTGCGAGGTGGTAGTACTGGTCGAGCCGCCGATGGTGGTGGTGCCGGTGTTCTCGGTGCCGGGCGTGGGGATGGTCTCGAAGGAGTAGAGGCCGTCGCCCAGGGGGTTGCGGCCTTCGGAGACGTCGGTGGTCTGCGGACTGTAGAAGACCTGGTCGATCTTGTTCAGATCGTCGTCGAACAGGCCGATGAGACCCTCGAACGGCCGGAGTTTGAAGGCCAGGTGATCGGCGCCCTGCGAGGGATCGGCGTCGGCCTTGAAAACGGCGTACGCCCCGTGGTCCAGCCCGTTGGAGTCGATCGTGGCCCCGTCGATGAAGCTTAACGGCGCGATCTGCTGGGGCGCGGCCACATCGGCTGGGTCCTGCTGGCTGAGGTAGACCTCCTCGGGCAGATCCTCGGGATTGTCGGTCAGATGCATGCCGCCCATATCGACCGGCAGCGCGTCGCCGTTGTAGAGCTCGACGAAGTCGTTGTTCGAGGTCGCGCTCTCGCTGGCCAGCCATTCGTTGATCTTGAGTTTGTCGGGCGTGGCGGTGGGCAGGGCCACGTTGGCCGCGCCCAAGGTGGGCGAGCAGAGGCCCCAGGCGCCGTCGGCCAGCCGGCCGATGGAACGGTCGGGAAGCTGTATGCCGAAGGTGATCGAATCGACCAACCCGCCGCCGTTGGCCAGGCTGTTGTAGAGGTAGAGGCAATCGCCGCTCTTGGCAAAGGCGAAGCCGAGATGGTTGGCCGGCGACGTCGCGTCGGTGCCGCCGTAGAGCACGAGGTACTGGCCCTGGGCCAGCGTAGCACCGGCCGGGAAAACGAAGAGCCGCGGCGAAGCCGGATTGTCCGAGAGGCTCATGTCGGCGAGGTTCATCGTCCCTTGGCCGTCGTTGTAAAGCTCGGCCACGTCGGGGTAGGTGACGTTCGGCGACGTGCCGTAGGGGACGGCCGTCACGTTGTCGGCCAGGATCTCGTTGATCCGCACGTGGGGAGCCAGGGCGGTGTTGACCGTCCAGGTGGCCGTGTGCGTAATGATTGCGTCCTGGCCCAGCGCCGGGTCGTTTTGATAATAACCGGCGTCGTTCTTGCCGATGACGTCGACCTCGTGCGGACCGTTGGACAGGCCGGTGAGCGTGATGGGCGTGCTGATGGGCGTTTCCGCGCTCCAGGCGCCGCCGTCCAGCCGCCACTTGTAGGCAACGTAGCCTGAGCCGTTGGGAAAACCGCCCGTGGGGATGCCGTAGCCGGTGGCGTTGACGCCGACGGTGAGCGTGGCGCTGTTCTTGGAGGTGACGCCGACGGGCACTCCCGAGACGGAGACGCCCACCATCGTGTCGCCGCCCAGGTCGGCGCCGTTGGGGCCGGCGCCGATCGCCGGGGAACCCTGAGTCAAGCTGAACCACTTGCGCATGATCTGCGCTTGCTGCCAGTCGGTGAAATCGGTTGCCGAGGTTTCCGAAACCTGGGGAACATACTCGAAGCGCGGGTCGCCTATCGTATTGCCGCTGCCGGCGCCGCTCCACGCAAGCGACATGAGGTTATCGTTGAAGGTCACCTGGGCCGTAGTCTGGTTGCGGACCAGGTTCAAGGCGTCGTAGACGATGTTCCCTTGCATGTAGAATCCCAACGCTTGCGGGATGTCCAAACTGTCGGTGCAGCAGACCACGCCGACCGCGGAGGTGTCGATGCCGCCCACGTTCGTTTGGTGGACGATCGTGTTGTTCAAGAGGGTGAAGAAGTTGCCCTGCTTGGCGTTGGCCGCCTGGTCGTCGTCGTAGAAGATGTTGTCGATGATGGTGATTTCGGAGGTGTTCCCGCTGTCGCTGCCGCCGCTGATACCGCTGGAAGTGTCGGGCGTATCGCCGTTGCGGTGCGAATGGAGGATGATGTTGCCTTGGACCCAGGCATCCGTGCCGTCGAGGTCCCAACCGTCATCGCTTGCACCCATAATGACATTGTCGATGAACTCGACGATGGGCTGGCCAAGGTTGCGGTTGCCGCCGGTGAAATCGACGACGTCGCAATAGTTGTTGGTTCCGCCGAACCAATTGCGCAGAAACAGGCCGCGGCCGCCGGACTTGATGCCGCCGGTGCCGTGGCCGGGCTCGAAAGCCGCGCCCGGGGCGGGAAACTCGCAGTCTTGAACCACGAACGAAGAGCTATCCAGCGAGACGTATTGATATAGGTTCGTCCCGAAGGTGAGGTGATCGAGAAAGACGGTGCCGCCGGCCGATTCGATGGCGGTGGTGCCGTTATAGGCGATGTTGGCGTAGCTGATGGTCGTTTGCGGCGAGCCGACGCTGCCATCGACGGTGATCCCGCCCCAATTGGAACTGCTGCCCGGGGCGCGGATGATCATAATCCGCTGGGTGTCGGTTCCCTGGGCCGTCAGGATGCCACCGTTGGCGACCGTGAGGTTGGCGCCGCTGCCCATGTAGACGCTGGTGCCCAGCCCGATGGTGAGCGTCGCGCCCGAGGGAATGGTGAGGCTGCCGGTGACCGAGTAGGGTCCGCCGGCCGCCGTCCACGTGGTGTTGGTCGCCAGCGTTCCGCCGGCGACGGTCGTGACGCTTCCCGTGTCGCGCCAGACGTCAATCGTAGTGCGGTCGATCTCGTCGCCACCAGCGTCGAACGCCTGCACGATGAAGCGGTTGATACCGGGGTTCAAGGCGAGGTTGCCGATAGCCCAATCCCCGGCCCAGAACCGCATGTAGGGGGCCGTGGGCGTCGACTTCGAGTCCGAGATCGGCAACGTCACGCCGTTGACTTCGATCGAGGCGGTGGTCAGCACGTTGAACGTGCCGGTGAGCGACGTGGTGGCATTGGTCGTGTGCGGGTAGCCGTTCTGCACAGTTTCGGGACTGGTGGCGGCCAGGGTCGTGGGGATGTGCGCCAACACCCAGGTCACGCGGTTGGCCGCGAAGGTCTCCATGTTCTGGATCGTGGAGGCGGGTACCCAGTCGCCGAGGAGATTTGTCAGCAGTGGATCCAATTGGGCCGCCGAAAAGATCGTCGTGGCGTATTGCTCCAGGGCAGCGTAATACAGCGGCGTAATCAGGGAGTTCCTGAGGAAGGCGTTCAACACGGATACGCCGGACGTGTGCCCCGACCAGCCATCGGCGGCTGCGAACAGCGGAAGCGTATAGTCGCCCGCCGTGTCCCCTTCGCCGAGCACAGTGTCCATGTCGTGGTTAACCAACTGGAATCGCGGGTCCAACATGCCGCGAAACAGGTAGTAATCGTCGCCGGCCCCGTTTGACAGACCGTCCTCTTCGTTGTTCAACAGCGCGTTGACGGCAAAGTAGTTCACCCATTGCTGGATGTTGACCACTTTGCTGACAGCCTGGTAATAAGCGTTGTCGGAGGTGTACGTGGCGTTCAGCGCCGTCACCAGATTGACCAGGTCGGACCAGTCGTTTTGGGTGGAATTCGTCTTCTTCTGATAGTCCGCGGCACTGGAGGTGGGGCCGGTGGCCGAATAGACCTGCTGGTAACTCGTGACGCTGGTGCCCAGGTTCCTGAGGTCGGCGCCGTTGCCGCTAAGGCCAATATTGTCAAACGAGTGCATGCCCCAGTACATGTCGCCGCCGGAGTCGTCCGGCGTGTGCGTCGAAGTCCACTCGCTGCCGTAAGGGATGTAACGGTAATAGGAGCCAAACTGAGGTGAGCCGGTGCTGGCCAGGTTGGCGCCGTCGACGTTGACCTGGACAGGCGTGCCGTAGGTGTTGTACAGGCCGGCCAGCGAGAACATGGCGTTGCCGACCGTCTGCGATTCGGTGTACTGGGTGTTGAGCTCGATCTCGCTGTAGTGCTCCCACGGGTTATCCGAGGGGAAGTTGACGTGGAAGTTGTGCGGCGAACGGACGCGCGTCCCCGACCCGCGATTGCGCACGCCCACGCCGTAACGGACCTCGGTGCCGGTGCCATCGACGCTGATCCAGGTGGCATTCATCTCCGAGTCGGCGTAGGCCCCGTTGTACGAACCGTTGGTGGTGCTGTTGACCAGGTTCAGCCAGGCACTCCACTCGGCCGCGGTGACAACGATGAGGTAGAGCGGTTGATCGGCATGATTGACCGTGGGCGTATTGTCGACCTGGTAGAGGGCGTTGGCCCCCTGGCCGCCGAAGTTGTCGGTGGGAGCGGGCCAGGTGCGGGTATGACCGGCCGTATCGCGCGACTGCACATAGAACTCGACCACCGTATGGTCCGCCTGTGTGGGCAGGGTGGCGCCGAAGACGCCGTCGCCGGCGATGCCGTCGCCGTGCTGGCCATCGTCGTACATCGGCACCGCGATGAAGGGCTTCCCCACCAGGATCTGGCCGGTGGCCGGCGTGACCGGGCTCCCCGAAACGGTGATGTCGAAGGTGTTGGTCGTTACGTTGGAGACCGTGAACGTCCCGTCGTAGGCGCTTTGGTTGGCGCCGCTGATGGTGACCGAAGCGCCGTTGCTGTAGCCGTGGTTGGCCAAGGTTACCGTGGCCCGGCCGGTCGTCGCGCTGTAGGTGATCGAGCTGGCGTACTGGGCGGAGTCGGTGCGATAGTAGAGCGTGGCCGTCACGCCGCTGAGAAGCTCGTCGGTCAGCGTGGCGGTGACCGTTACGGTGTCGATGGAACTGGGAACCGCGGGGGAGTGGGTAACGTTCTCGATCAGCGGGGCTGTATTGGTCGCCAGCACCGAGTTGGGCTGGCCGGGCGTTCCCCCAACCGACATGCTGGCCGACCAGTTCTCGCCGTACTGGTTGGGAAGATTGGGATCGATCAACTCCAACGAGTCCCCGCCGCCATCGGCCCCGGTGGTGTATGCCCACCCCTTCCACCACGTCGGCTCGCAAGTAGACTGTGTTCCGCCGGCGCCGTAGCCGTCGTCCAGCCGCCGCTGGGCCCAATCGCCGTCGTTGGTGTAACTGACGGAGTTGACGACCTGGCCGATGGCGTTGTCCAACTCGACCGTGTTGCCTTGGGCCCCAAGGTTGCCGCCCCAGCAATTGGCGACCAGCTCCGGCGAGACGATCATGCGGGCGTCGGACTTGCCGGTATCCATCGTCTGAATAGCCAGGACGTTCGTGCCCGTCACCAGCGCGGAAAGGCCGGCCGAGATGTCGAAGTCGTCATAGAGGACGGCCTGGTCGTCGAGGTGCTCGCCGGTGGCGGCGGAGTTCCAGGCCGGCGAGGTGGGCGCGTTGGCGCTGGCGACCTCGACGCCGTTAAGGTAGGCGATGAAGCCGTCGTCATACTTCATCCGCAGGTGCAGCGTGGTCAGCGACGAGGGGTTGCTGACCGTGAAGGCGGTGCGGGTGTAGACGGACGTGTTCTTGCCGTACATCGACGAGGCGACGTTCAGGCCGATGAGGCCCTGGTAGGTTGTGCCCTGGTCGTAGCCCACGCCGGCCGTGCCGGAGACCCAGGCGGAGTCGCTGTAGGCGGTCTGGGTCCAACTCGTGCCGAGCGAGCTGTCGGTGGGGACCAGGGCCTTGGTGGCCGCGCCCGGGGCCACCAGCGTCGTGCCGCCGATGTAGTTGGTCACCGAAGGGTAGGTGGCGTGGAAGGAGGCCGGATCGGCGGCCACGACGAGGTATCCGCCGGCGGCAAGGGTCGCACCGCTGGGGAATGTGTAGTCGACGCCCTTGGAGAATTGCCAGCCGCTGAGGTCGACGCTGCTGGTGCCCTTGTTGTAGAGCTCGATCCATTGCTTGAGCTTGTCGTCGGCCACATAGCCTGGATAGCCCGCCTCGCCGATGCCGGTGTTGTACATCAACTCATTGACGATCACTTGCTGGGCCACATTGGGGATCGGCTGGCCGATGTTGGCCATGCCGGGGCTGGGCGAAGTGAAATAGCCCTGGGTCGTAAGGTCCTGCGACCAGCCGTAGGAGACGTCGGCCACCTGGGCGGGGTACTGGGGCGAGTAGGCGTCGGTGATCGTTTTTCCATCCGGCTCGACCAGCGCGAGGTAGCCGCCCGACGGGGTCAGCGTGAAATTGGTGTGCAACTCCTGGCCGGCCACGGCGCGGTTCTTGCCCGAGGCGAAGACCACCAGGTACCCGCCCGCCGGCAAGTTTTCGCTGGGAAACTGCCACATCGTGAGGTTGGCCGCGCTGTCGGTCAGGGACCAGCCGCCGAGATTGATCGGAGAGGTGCCGGGGTTCTCGATCTCGACCCAATCGGAATAGGCTCCGTCCTGGTCCTTCAGCGTCTTGGTATTGTCGGCCATGAACTCGCTGATCCAGAGCGGGCCTGTGCTGAGCAGGCGGCGGTTCTCGAGCGGTTCCAGCCGCAGCGTGCGATGGTGCTGCTCGTGACGATCGCCACTGAGAAGACTGGTCTTAGGATGTCGGCGTCGCTTGGGATAGCCAACGACGCGGCCAAAAAAAGCACGAGAAGACATGAGTCCTACTCCCTTCGATGTCCTATCTCCACTTTGTCTCGGTGAAAATCGTATCATCGCCTTTCGGCGTAGAGGCTGAGGCAAGCAGACGAATCCGGTCTGCAAGCCGTTCGGCGCTGAACGGCTTCACCTGGTAGTCGGCCACGCCAAAAGGAGCCAAACGGTAGAGCACGCCAGGGTCACGCCCATAGGTGAGAACCATGACGGGAAGCAGGGGCACGTCCGGCGCCTCGTGCATCATGGCCAACACCCCATCTCCTCCGCCCCAAGGAAGGGATGGCTCCAGGACCAGCACATCCGGCGCGCAGCGGCGCAGCTTCTCCACGCACTCGACGCCGCCGGTTGCCGTGGTAACCAGGAAACCGTGATAGCCCAACTGTTCCTGGTAGTACGCCAGCAGGGACTCGTCCCCATCGGCAATCAAGACGCGATGGGTGGCCAACGGAGACCGAGCCGCCATGCTCTGGGTACCCAGGATGGGCGCGTTCACGCAGCTCTCGGGACCGAGGCCCTGCTGGCGTTCTGCGTGACTTGAGACCCACATCGAACCGGCTCCTTTTCCCGCGAAAGAGCTTTTGGGTACTCGTTCATCGCGGAATGGGCAGTACGGTGGCCGATACTCAGCAATAGGCGTGCCGATCGAACCGCCAGTCGGAAGCCCCTGCCGCACAAGGAGTTATAGAGTATCAACTCGCTTGCGACGGGCTTTCGGCACGAGCCAATGAGAAGCTTCTTGCCACGGTGAGAAGACGTTGTCCACCGTCGCTCGCAAGACCAATTGCTTGCCATGCTCCCCGAAGAGGGGTCATAATGCGCAAGGCGCTTGCTGGGCTGAGCAGCCCCGGTCAGGCAACCGTAGGCCTTTGTCAAGGACGAAAGGATATGTGGAAGAAGGTGCTCGGTCCGACGATTCTCATGAGCCTGCTATGGATTGCGGGCAGCGCCATCTCCACCTGGTACATCCACAAGTTGTATAGCTGCCATTCGCAGGCGATGAGTGAGGACGTCGCCACGCTGCGCGACGCCTGGTCGATACAAAACAACCTGTGGAGAATACAAGCGGTGGTGGTAAAAGCCGGGGGAAAGGCCAGCCACGAGGCCCGAGTCGAGGTGAGCAACCGGGAAGCGTCGATCGAGCGACATCTGGCCGGCATCCGCGCGACCGACCTCACGGCGGAAGAGTCGCGGCTGGTCGAGGCGCTTGACCAGCGCTGGGCCGTCTACCGCAAGCACATCGAGGGCCGGCTGAAGTCCGCGGACCTAGCCGGTCCCTCGCCTTCCCAGGCCGCCGAAAACGAGGAGACCATTCGCCTGGCCTGCGAGGCGTCCAAGCCTTGCCAGGACCTCATCGAGCCGGAAGAAGACGAACTGACCGAGTCGACGGCGACAATAGCCCGGCTAAGCACCTGGATCAACCTGGTGCGATTTGGTTTCTTGATCGCCGGACCGGTGCTCGGCATATTGTGCGGCCTTTGGGTTGCCCGGGGATTGAATCGCTCGATTTCTCAGATCAGCGTGTCGCTCAACAGCGCCGCCGGCGGCGAGGACCATGAGTTGGGCTCGGTCAAAGTCCGCGCCGGCGGCGATCTGCCCGGACTGCACCAGCAGGTGCAGGTGGTGGCCGCCCGAATGCGGCAAGTGATGGAAGAGCTGCAACAGACCCGGCGGCAGGCGATGTCTGCCGAGCGGTTGGCGGCCGTAGGGGAGTTGGCGGCCGGCATCGCCCATGAGCTGCGCAACCCCCTTACGTCCATCAAGCTGCTGGTTCAGACGGCGCAGCGGCAAGTCGGCAACGAGTCGGCAGGCAAGCAGCTTCAGGTGGTACAACAGGAGATCGGCCGGCTGGAGAACACGATTCAGGGCTTGCTCGATTTTGCCCGCCCGCCCGAGCTGCACCGTGTGCCCCACGACCTGCGGACCACGGTGCGGCGGGCCATGAACCTGGTCGAAGGGCGGGCGAGGCAACAACGAGTCGCCATCAACGCGCAGTTGCCTGATGCGGCCGTTACCGTGGACGGCGATCCCGAGCAGCTCCACCAGATATTCATCAATCTGCTGCTCAACGGCATCGAAGCCATGCCCGACGGCGGTATCCTCGCGATCACCGTCCCGGCAACCCATCGAAACGCGGGGATCTGCCGGGTCTCCGTGGCGGATACCGGCACGGGCATCCCGCAGTCGATCCTCGCGCGGATCTTCGAGCCCTTTGTTACCAGCAAGGAACACGGAACCGGGTTAGGCCTGGCGGTCAGCCGCCGTATCGTCGCGGAGCACTCCGGCACGCTCCTTGCACGCAATCGGGCGGAAGGAGGCGCTATATTCACCGTGGAGTTGCCGGTGATCAGGACCGGTACCGCCGACACCGAAACCCCCGCCGCCAAGATGGCGTCTCGGCTTTCCTGAGAGAACCGACATGCCGAAGCTCCTGGTGATCGACGACGAGGCG
>Ga0181539_1005538_pt1 | contig 10136 bp, 8 predicted proteins | sample PEATcosm2014_Bin_46_FD_119767 | JGI IMG/M metagenome (GOLD analysis project Ga0181539, IMG submission 119767) | Peatland microbial communities from MTU Mesocosm Facility, Houghton, MI, USA - PEATcosm2014_Bin23_60_metaG | ecosystem: Environmental > Terrestrial > Soil > Wetlands > Peat | place... | reverse complement strand
AGCCAAGCAAACACTGAGGTAAGACGCTCAATTAGGGCCTCTATCTGATCCGCTTAAACTCGCCCGCAGTGTCTTCAAATTTCCCGCCATTAAATTTCTTTTAACTACTCATTTCAGACATCGCCTGTATTCTTCCTTGCGAAGCCGAGATGTCGGTTGCAAGTCGGCAGGAAAATTTTGCCGTCGCTTGGCAGCGAAACGATCGCGAATCGTGCGATAGGCGGCGCAAGGGAGACGATAGATGATCGAGGAGGAGCAGCGAGGCCGCGCGAAGTTGAACGACACCTGGTCCATTCATGCGTTTTTCCTCCATTTATGGCCCTATCTTGCAATGTTGGCGTTCGCAGTCTTTGGCGTTGCCTACACAAGTGTCTCGCGACAGGCGATGACAATCTACTGGATGATTTTAGTCCCGGTTTTTGGCCTTGTCTGCATCTGGATAGTATGGCGCGAATCCCCCGAGAGGGAGCGATGGAGCGCCATCGCATCTCAAGCACTGCATTGGGGCGCCGTGATGCTGGCGATGTATCTCGCATTCGTCGCCGACATGGAAAAGGCGATGAGCGCAGAGGCAAGCGCGCTTGTCGTCCTGGTCGTCCTTGCCCTGGGAACGTTCACAGCTGGCGTCCATCTACGATCCTGGCCAATCTCGATTGTCGGAACGGTGCTCGCACTCGGCGTACCGATTTTTGCTTGGCTCGAGGAGCGAACGCTACTGTTCGCGCTTGGAGGCATCGCAATGATGGCGTTTGTCGTGCTGATTGCGCTGTCGCGAAATAAGCACCCGATATCTAACAGCGAACTCCGCCGGCTCCATTGATCCGGGTGGCCGCGGAACCGCTTCGGTTCGGCGCGTCTAAGGTCTTTTCCTTCAGATTGGAGGCGCCTAGGGTCTGAGGCCATACAGTTGCGCACGGCGTAGCCCAGACAATGCGCGCACGTCGAAAAAGGAGACGAAGATGAGCGATTATCTCGCGATGTGGCTGGCGCTGTTGTTTTATGCCGCATTTTTCTATTTTATCTGGAGGATGCAATAAAAGGAAAAACAGACCATGGATTGCATTACATCGAGACTTCCGGATGCAAGCGCGCTAAGCGAGAGTTGGCGAGCTCGGGTCGTCGAGCGCCAGGAACGCGGATTTTGTTGTCATCGAGACGCGCCCTCCCTTGGTTCTTGATCGAATACAAAGCAATCGGGCGCCTCCCGCTCGCGCCGGATCGGGTGGAGGTCGCAATTCTGCGATCAGCTGCGGGATGTCAACGACCAGCGCTTTTGGAACAGCGACTTCAGCTATTTGAAACGTGACATAGCGGCCGTTGCTGATGACCTTCGCGCCGATCTTGGTCAGCTTTTTCTTTAGGCTCATTGGCGACCAGTCCTTAATCGACTCCGGCGCGCCAGCCCGCGCAGGAAGTTACCGAGATCGTAAGCGAGTGCATGAAGTTGGAGGCAGACGGCGTTGGCGGCGAACGACCGATTTAACAGCCGCGTCCATTTGGTCGCGCCCTTGGTCTCGCGGTTGGATCTTCAAACATAAGTCAAGGCCGAGCCGATCGTTCGGCGACATAAAGGCCTAGGCGAGGGCGAATGATGTCTGTCGAGATTAGTGGGTTGACCTCGCAAGAAGCCGGGCGGCGCTTGGCCGAGTTCGGACCTAATGAAGTCACTGAACCAGAGGTTTCCTTACTGAAGAGAATCGGGCTGCATTTCTGGGAGCCTGTCCCATGGATGCTTGAAGCCGCTATCGTGTTGCAAATGGCGATCGGTGAACGAATCGAATCGGGCGTCATCGCAGCGCTCTTGGTATTCAACGTCATTTTGAGTTTTTTTCAGGAGGGCCGCGCGCATGCCGCGCTTGCGGCGCTTAAATCGAAACTTGCGGTCAAAGCGACTGTGAAGCGCGACGGCGTTTGGCGCGAAGTTTCCGCCGTTGAACTAGCGCTGGGCGACGTCATCAAGCTCGAGTTAGGCAGCGTCGTTCCCGCGGACGCGCGAATCGCCGAAGGCTCGGTGCTTTTAGATCAGTCTATGCTGACAGGAGAATCCACTCCAGTGGAGATTGGCGGGGGTGATTTGGCCTATGCCGGAGCTATGGCGCGACGTGGCGCCGCAGTTGCGGAAGTCGTGGCCACTGGCGCCCGCACGTACTTTGGAAAGACAGCTGAGCTCGTGAGCCTCGCCCACGTGCGAAGCGGCGAACAGGACGCCGTGCTCGGAGTGGTGCGAAACCTCGCGGTGTTCAACGGCGCCGTCATCGTTCTCCTTATCGCCTATGCGCATCAGCTCGCGATGCCGGCCGGCCACATTATCGCGCTGGTGTTGACGGCTGTGCTCGCGTCAATTCCGGTGGCGTTGCCGGCGACCTTCACGCTGGCGGCGGCGCTTGGCGCGCAGGCCCTCACCAAAAAGGGCGTGCTCCTCACCCGCCTGTCGGCCGTACATGAAGCCGCGACCGTGGACGTGCTCTGCGTCGACAAGACCGGGACATTGACGCGCAACGAGCTGAAGGTCGTAGCCGTGAAGTCCATGCGGGCAGAATTTTCCGAGGGCGAGGTGCTCGCGCTCGCCGCGCTTGCCAGCGCCACCGCCGGATTCGATCCCGTCGACGAAGCAATCCGCGCTGCAGTCCATACTGCGGACTCGACGAGCCCGCAACTGCGCGTCGAGCGGTTCACGCCTTTCGATCCTGCGACGAAGATTGCGGAAGCCGTTGTTTGCGACGAGGAGGGGCGAGAGCGGCGCATCATAAAAGGTGCACCTGCCGCAGTCAGCCGCGTCACGCTTTTCGACGCACACGTAGGCGACGAGATCGAAATCTTAAGTCGGGCGGGCAGTCGTGTCCTCGCCGTCGCTTACGGACCGCTTCAGCACGAAGTTCTCGTCGGCATGATCGGCCTCAGCGATCCACCTCGCCCGGAGTCGAAGGCGCTTATCGCCGAGCTTCGCTCCATTGGCGTTAGCACCGTCATGATCACGGGCGACGCCGAGGCGACCGCCGTCTCTGTCGCGCGGTCGGTCGGTATCGAGGGGACGGTTTGTTCAGCAGAAAAAATCCCCGTCGACGTTGGTCCAGAGGATTTCAGTGTCTACGCGGGCGTTTTCCCGGAAGATAAATTCCGCTTAGTGAAAGCGTTCCAGCGGAAGGGACATACGGTTGGGATGTGCGGCGACGGCGCCAATGATGCGCCGGCGCTGCGTCAAGCGCAAATGGGCGTCGCTGTCTCCACCGCGACAGACGTCGCGAAATCCGCTGCAAGCATTGTGCTCACCGAGCCCGGCTTGCGCGGCGTCGTCACGGCGATCGAAGAAGGGCGCGTGGCCTTTCAGCGTATCCTCACATACACATTAAACGCTCTCGTCAAGAAATTTCAGCTTGTGCCCTTCCTGGGCGCCGGCTTGCTGATCACAGGCCACGCCATCATGACGCCAATGCAGATGGCTCTTCTTCTCATCACCGGCGACTTTCTGACAATGTCAATCGCAACCGATCGGGCGACGCCTTCGTCGACGCCCGACTCGTGGCGTTTGCGCGCCATCACGGGAGCCGCCGCTGCCCTCGGATTATTTGGATTAGCGTTTTTGGTCGGCGTGATCGTCGTCGGCAAGCGTTTTCTGAATCTAACTATGGAGGAGTTGCGCACATTAACATTCGTCGCTCTCGTTTTCTCGAGCCAGGCCACCGTTTACGTCGTGCGCGACCGGAAGCATATGTGGTGTTCATCGCCTTCGGCGTGGCTTGTGGGTTCCTCAATTCTCAACGTCGCTATCGCCGTCGTCCTTGCCCTAACCGGCCTGTTGATGGCTCCATTGCCAGCGTGGTTGATTGCTTCCACATTTTTCGCGACGCTTTTCTTCTCAATTTTTCTCGACGGCGCAAAATCTTTTATCTTCAAAGCCTTCGGGATTGTTCAGTCCAGGAAGCCGGTCGAAAACGTTGTTGCGCCGCGCTCGCAAGACATCCAACAAGGCGCGTTGCGCGACATCAGCCAGCGACCCGGGGCCTGGGTTGTTCCAGCTGGCGCTGTGGCGCTGCTGGCGTTCGCAGTTTTAGGGTGGCGCTATTGGTCATCTTTGAGCTTGGAGCCTTCGCATTATGTGACGCAAACGGCTGAACGGGGATCGGTCGTTCGCAGTCTGACCGTGAAGGGGGTAGTCGAAGCTCCGCCTCTGGAGCCCATCATGGCGCGGACCAGCGGGACGATTTTGTCTCTGGCCTGCGACGTCGGCACGAGAGTCGAAGTCGGACAGGTTTGTGCGAAAATCGAGTCTCGGCCTCAACAAATTCTCATGGAACGCGAAAGTGCAAAACTGGCCGCCGCGGAAAGACGCCTGGCTCGTGGCAGAAGGATTTCGGGCGCGCAACAAGCGCGGCTTGCGCGCGGGGACGGGCAAGCCAGACGCCGCCTTCTCAGTCAGCATGAGCGAACTCTCGCGGAACTAACACGCGACGAGGACGAGACGGATAGGATTCGGAGGGCGCTCGATGCCGCGAGAAAGGATCTTGTACCGACGGAGGTTCGTGCTCCGATTGAAGGAATCGTCGTCACGCGTCACGTGGCGATCGGTCAAAAGGTCGTGGCAAATGATGCTGCGTCTCCGCTTTTTCTGCTCGCCAAGGACTCCCGAGATGCGATTGTGGCGCTGGACGTCCCGCGAAACGATCTTAAGGTTCTCCGACCTCTTTCGCCTGTCGTGCTGATGTTCGGTTCTACTCCGGACCGAACTCTAGCGGGAGAAATCGCGCAAATTGCCCGCCCAACATCAGAAGCGGAGGAACAAGCGGAGCACCGCGACGTTCTCGTCAAGGCGCCTAACCGCGACGGGCGGTTGTCGGTTGGAACTAGGGTCACGGGGAAAATCGAAGTCGACCGGCGCGACAATGTGCTGCGCGCGCCAATCGCCGCTTTGCGATTTGCGCCTGGTCCCGCCGCATCCGCAGCGCAGAAAGCCGAAGCTGGATCGCAGCTTTGGGTGCTGCGCAACGGCGCGTTGACGCAAGTCCCCATCAAGGCGGGCCTCGACGACGGCGAATATGTGGAAATAGTCGACGGAATCCTAAAAGAGGGAGATCAGATCGTGGTCGGCGAAAGGGGCAAGACGTCGCAATGAGCAAACGCGGGCATCTCGGGGCATGGTTGGGCGACGCGTCGATCGGCTGCGCGCGCTCACGCAGCGACGAAACCCGTCCGCATCCTGAACCCGGATCGTTCAACAACGTGGGCACGATATGACTGAAGAAATTCATACCCGACCGCGAGGCCCCACTCGCGGCTTTCTCGACACGTTCACTCCCGAACTCATCAACATCTTACGCAAAGGTTATTCCCTCTCCGACCTGCGTGCGGATGTCGCTGCGGGATTTACCGTATCTGTCGTCAGCGTTCCGCTCGCGATGGCGCTCGCCGTCGCTTCTGGCGCTTCTCCAGAGTCAGGTCTGGCGGCGGCGATCATCGGCGGCTTTGTGATCTCGGCGCTCGGCGGGAGCAGATTTCAAATTGGCGGCCCAGCCACCGCCTTCGTTGCGCTCGTTGCAAAGACGGTCGAAGGCCATGGGGTTCAGGGGCTGGCGGCCGCAACGATCATGGCGGGACTGATACTGCTTTTTCTTGGCTATATGCGGTTTGGCTCCTACATCAAATATATTCCTCATTCCGTGCCGGTTGGCTTTACGGCGGGCGTTGCGGTCATTCTACTTGCCAGTCAGCTCAAAGATCTTTTGGGCTTACAAATCGGACACGAGCCGGCGGCCTTGGCGCAGAAACTTGAAGCCATTTGGTCGGCGCTAACCACTATGCGATTTTCAACCGTCTTGCTTGCCGCGGGTTCATTGGCTTTTATCGTCCATCAGCGGCGTCGCGGGCCACGTCTTTCGGGAATGATGACAACGATTGTCGCGGGGGGATTTGTCACATGGCTCTTTGGCTTGCCCGTCGACACGATTGGTTTGAGATATGGCCAAATTCCAAATGTGGTTCTTAATGTGTCATGGCCGGATGTGAACTTCACGACGCTGCTTGAACTCGTGCCGGCGGCGATCGCTATAGCGATCCTGGGTGCGATCGAATCGCTGCTTTCGGCGGTTGTCGCCGACGGCATGACGGGCCAGCGCCACAATTCGAACAGCGAACTGGTTGCACAAGGCTACGCCAACATCCTTTCGGGAGTCTTCGGCGGCCTATGTTGCGCGGGCGCTCTCACCCGTACGGCTACGAATATTCGAGCTGGCGCCCACAGTCCACTAGGAGGTGTCTTCGCGGCACTCCTTCTTTTCGCTTTCGTTGGGTTGGCGGCGCCGCTCGCATCGCACATCCCGATGGCGACGCTCGCCGCCGTTCTTATCGCGATTGCCTGGGACATGATCGATCGCGATGCGATTGTCTCGATCTTCAAACGTGATCGTCATGAGTCGATAGTTCTTAGCGTCACCTTTTTGTTGACGGTGTTTAGAGATGCGACAGAAGGGATCGCCGTCGGTGTTTCCTTCGGTTCGCTCTTGTTCATGCACCGCATGGCAGAATTCGTCGAATTGCAAATAAGCGAAACATTTCCAGATGCTCGTCACGAAGAGCCTGATGCAGAACGTAATTCGCACGGATCAAGCAAGACACAAGGTGTTTTGGTTTATCGTTTCGAGGGTCCACTGTTCTTTGGCGTCGCATCGACCATTTTCGATGCGCTCAATGCGGTCGAGCCTTCGCCGTCAGTCTTCATAATCGATTTCAGAATGGTGCCCTTCGTCGACGGCTCCGCCGGCGATACGTTTGTCGCCTTTGCGCGAAAGGCGCAGAACGCGGGAAAGCGCGTTCTTGTCGTCGGCGCTAACAACAACGTAAGACGCACGTTGATCGCTAATCACCTGGACAAACATATCATTCAATTTGAACGAGACGAAGAGTCGGCACGCCGGCATCTGTCGTAATCTGGTTCCGTTCATCGCATATTTCCGGCGCTCGTCGCAAGCGGTGATGACACGGGGACAAGCCGCCGTCCTTCGCCATCAGGCTCGGGACGGGGCCATTACGGCATCTACCATGGCGCTGGCGAGGCCGCCTGGAGCGCCGCAGCGGCTCGACGTTCACGATGTATCGCGGCGTTGCGGCCCCGATGGCCGATCAGGAAGGGTGATTGCTCGGTTGCTTACCGACGCTGGAATTCCATCGCGACAAGCCCCTTGATCCACACATCGCGTTTTCGCTCATCGGCCGGTCGGGGGCTCGCCTTATCCCCAACGATGGACGCGGCAGGCGCAGCCTTGCTGTTGCGGGCTCGCGCGGGAAGGCTGGCCCGCTCTACGGTGAAGGGTTTTATTGGCTTTCGCATATGTCCTCGAATCAATGCTCGGGCGTGGGCGCACCAGCTATGCCAAATTCAGCAAAAGATCGAGAGATTCCGCCCCGTCGCCGCGCTGTTGCCAGCCGAGGTGGATGAGTTGTTTATCTGAAGGATTGCGCGCCGGTGTAATTTGTTGCCGAAAAAGGGCAACAAGTTGCACTAGGCTGCGCGCACAAAGAGCGGCCCGGCGCGACGAGACGCGCAAGGCCGCCAATGTCGAAGAGAGTGGTGTTATTAAAACCTTGCCCGGTAATTATTTGGCCCGGGCGTTCATGAATACAACGCTTCATGCGGCGCTTACGCAACGCATCGCATCTAACATCGCCATGTGAGAACTTGATGATCGTTGCGTGAAAGCCGCGCGAACTTTGCGCGACGATTTTGTGAGCCGCGCGCGAGCGCCGCTACGGCAAGCGCAAGGCCATCGTCGAGGCCGACGATTGGGAAGGGCCGAGCTTCGGTTCTTGTCGAAATGCGGCGGCAGTTTGTCGAGCATTTGAAACGTCACGGCGCCGTGATGTTCTTTCATTCAACCACCACGCCGAAGTCGCCGCGCTCCCGCCGGCCGACGCCGATGCGCCGCTCGATTGGTGCGCGTCAATCTCACGCCGGCACAGGAAGCCTCCGCGATCTTCCGGCGCAAGGCGATCTATGAGGAGTTGCACCCGGAGGCGAAGCACGGTGGTAATGCGGGCGGACCGAGTGGCCAATTTGTCCACACGGGTAAGGCTGACTTCGCATCTGCCACGTCCGACGCCACGGGCAAGGACGAGCGCACCATCCGCCGCGCGGGGGGGAGCCCTTGGCGATGACCTAGGCGCCGTCACGGGAACATCGCTCGACAAGGGTGTCGAACTCGACGCGCTGGCAAAGATGAAGCCGGGAGAACGTAAGACGCTTATTGAGCGCGAGATCGTGACGGTCAGATGCTCTGCTAATCAGCGGCTCCCACGCTCGCCGAAATATGGAGCCTCTGGCAAGCAGTCGGGCGTCGAGCACCTCGGCTTGTAGGCATATGGGATCATCGTGACGACAAAAATAGCGACCCCAAGAATGATGATTGCAAGTCTGTAATTCATGGCGGTTTCCTCTCCTTGGTCTGTTTGAACCCGGGAATGTCTTGGCGTCCGTGACAATGTCACTCACACTTCAGCGCTCCTTGCTCCTCCGCGGGTAATTTCTCAAAGCACTGCTACGGCGGTAGACCCACCGCAAGACCTCGATGACGCCGTGCGTTTCGGGTTAAGTCCACTCATTCGCTCGCCTTCCGCATCGTCACGCCCACCCCGCCGCCGTTCTCGGCGATGAACTCGACGCCGCCGGCGAAGATCGTCACGCAATTGGCGGTCGGCGCACTCTTATCTCCGCTATCTCCGCGCCCGAGTCCTACGTATAGGGCACTCGCAAGAGTCAACTTGGCCCGGTTAATTCGCCGGGCTCTTTTGGACCTCACGTCCGCCGTGGCGCGAGACCTATCCGATGTTGCCGATCACGTCGGCGTGGCACTGATCGCTGTTAGGGGTGGTCGGCTTGCATCAGATATTCTCATTTCCAGAGAGCTTCTCAAGATCGGGAATCGTAAGTACGGCGCCAGTCCGATCGGTAATTTTTATGTCTTGCTTTTTCTCTGCCCGAAGCTATTTGATCAATTCTAGCGCCGCCGTCGCGGTCTCGCGTCGCTGTGCTGGCGCGGCTGTATCGGTCCCATGTGTGATCGCATATGCCATCGTCCTTATCCCCGTTCTTTGCGCTTAGCATAGCAAGGACATTAGACGAGGCGAGGCAACGTCATGGGGCTCAAATTTCAGACCGAGACGCCGCCGCTACTCGTCATTCTCGGCGTTCAAGTCTTCAAGCGGGATAGACGCGGCCTTGGTGCCGGGCAGGCCGCCCTTCCGCAACCTCACCCCCGGGCCTTCCCCATTTTCGTCGACGAAGATCACGCCGGCCGATTCGAGGGCGGCGCGGATGACGGTCGCCGAGAATCTGCTCCCGGCGGATTTACGGCCATGACTGCTCTGCTCACCGCCGCCGGACGCCTTGATCGCCGCGCCGTCATGACCGAGGCGCATCGCCAGTTCAGGCTCATGCGGCGCTATGGCTGGAGCTTTGGCCGCTGCTTGTCGTTCTCATGGGCCAAGGCGCGGGAGCGACGGGCGCGGCTTCAATCCCGACCCTTGGCGATGGCGGCGTGAGGCCGCCCCCTCGCCCATAATGTGCCCACAGGGCATATTATCGCCGGCCCTCGCGCGCGCGGACGAACCTCTTGCGCCCGCGAATCGCCTCGCCTATTCTTTGAGCAAGCGAACGGTTGCACAACCAGACGCCACGAAGCGGCCCGCCCGGATGTACGGCGGGCCGTTTTTGCTTTTGATCAAGAGGAGTGTTGCAGATTTATCACACTCCGCCAGAAAGCAGCTGGCGACGGGATCATTAGGGAAACTTTTATCTAAAAAGCAACATTTCGCCATCAATCTTCGATTAGTCGCTTGGAATGTTCGGGTGTCCCCGACAATCAGAGGCAGTAGGAGTTTTGCCATGAAAAGGTTTCTATTCACGGTCAGCGCGATTGCGTTGGCGCTAACCGCCGGATCGGCCTTCGCCGCCGATCTTCCGTCGCGCAAGGAAGCGCCAGTCTATGTTCCGCCGCCGCCGCCCCTGCCGCTGTGGACCGGCTTCTACGTCGGCCTGAACATCGGCGGCGGCTGGAGCGCCAACAACAACAACAACAGCTATCTGCCCTACGCCGACACGACCTACGGCATCGGCAGCACGCCGTACCCCGGCGCCAGCCCGAACCTGT
>Ga0181539_1005536_pt1 | contig 10142 bp, 14 predicted proteins | sample PEATcosm2014_Bin_46_FD_119767 | JGI IMG/M metagenome (GOLD analysis project Ga0181539, IMG submission 119767) | Peatland microbial communities from MTU Mesocosm Facility, Houghton, MI, USA - PEATcosm2014_Bin23_60_metaG | ecosystem: Environmental > Terrestrial > Soil > Wetlands > Peat | place... | reverse complement strand
GCTGATCTACTTCTTCTGGTCGCTGCGGTACGGGGAGCGCGCGCCGGCGAACCCTTGGGGGGCCACGGGCCTGGAATGGAAGACTCCGTCGCCGCCGCCGAGCGAGAACTTCGAGCAACCGCCGGTCGTGCTCGAAGAGGCGTATCACTATTCCGACGAGGAGGCGCCCATTGTCTGAAGCGCACCAGGCCGTAGCCGCGGCATCGCCCCTCGGTAGCCGTCTTAAGCACCACTACGAGACGCTCGAGCAGCAGCACCACGCAGATACGCTGGGCATGTGGGTGTTCCTCGGGACCGAGGTGCTGTTCTTCGGGGGGCTCATCACAGCCTATGTAACGTACCGCGCGGCTTATTCGACCGCCTTCGCGCAGGCCAGCCTCACGCTCGATATCGTATCGGGCACGCTGATGACGCTGGTGCTGCTGGGAAGCAGCCTGACCATGGCCATGGCCGTGCACTCCGCGCAACTCGGCCACCGCAGGATGCTGGCGCTGTTCCTGACCCTCACCATCGTGCTGGGCGTGGCGTTCCTCGGAATCAAGGGAAACGAGTATTACCACAAGTGGGAGGACCACCACATACCCGGTTCGGGCTTCGTCTGGGCGGGGCCGGACGCCCGCACGGCCCAGTTATTCATCTACTTATATTTCGCCCTCACGGGCCTGCACGCACTGCACATGATTATCGGCGTCTGCATCATGGGCGGGTTGCTGGCGCTCACCGCCCATGGGCGAGTGAAGAACTATACCGTCGAAATCAGCGGGCTCTACTGGCACTTTGTTGACATCGTCTGGATCTTCCTGTTCCCGCTGTTGTATCTGGTGGACAGGCACAAGTAATTTATGCCCAGCACCTCGACTTACTACAAGATCTTCGCGCTGCTGATGTTCCTGGCGCTGGCCACCACGGCCATTGCGTTCGTGGACCTGGGGATCTTCAACCCGATCGTGGCGATGGTGATCGCGGTGACGAAAGCCACGCTGGTGGTGCTCTTCTTCATGCACGTGCGTTACCAGGGACGGCTGACGTTCGTCTTCGCGATCGCGGGTTTCTGCTGGCTCGTCATTCTGCTGCTGCTGGTCTCGGCAGAGTACCTGACGCGCGGCTGGCTGCCGATCCCCGGCGCGATTCCGCCGATGGGATTCTGAGCGTGCCGCCCAGGAACCCCGGCTCGCCCGAGGGGCTGAAGCGTGCGCCACGTGGGGCGGCGAGGCGCGATGCTGAGGAGCAGGAAGGACGATCAGGGAGCGAGGCTCAGGCCTCGACGGCGAAGCCCGGCCCGATTCGCATAACGGCGAGCGCCGCCGGACTGCGGTCCGCCAGCGTCGAGATCGTGGCGCGCTAGGACTCGCCGGGCCCGCGCGGTTTAAGGGCCGCGAGGAGCGCCGGGCGGCCGCCGCAAGCGAGCGCCGCACCCTGGGGAATCTCGCCGAGCCTCAGGTAGCCGAGCGCGACGATCCTCCCGCGCGCGGGCGACCAGGCGGCCGAGGTGATCTCCCCCAGCGCCTTGCCGTCCGCCGTGATGGCCGCGCCGGCCTCCGGTGGTTTATCACCCTCGACTTCGAGCGGCACCAGGAAGCGGTGCACGCCGCCGCGGGAGCGGATGCGCTCGACGATCTCCTGTCCGATGTAGCATCCCTTGTTGAAGTGCACCGCACCAAGCATCTGCGTTTCGTGGGGCAGGTAGCGGTCGGTGATATCTTCGCCGTAACGCGGGTGGGCGAGTTCCAGCCGAACCACGCGCGCGTCTTCGCCGGAGGCGCTAACCGCGCCGGCAGCCTCGATTTCGTGAAGCAGCGCTTGCCTTTGAGCCGCCGGCGCCACGATCGAGAAGCCGGGTTGCCCGGTGACGCTGAAGCGGGCCACGAGCCGCTCGCCCCAGGCCTGGTGGGAATACGGCGCTGAAGGGACCGGGGCGCCCAGGCCGGCGACGACATCGGCCGCCGCCGGGCCTTCGATGCCGATCTGGACGGTCTCATCCGTCGTGTCCTCGAGGGTGACATCGTCGGCGATGATGTACCTGTCCAGGTGGGCGTAAAGGCTCCGGCGGGTTTCGGGCTCGGTGGCGAGCAGCAGCGCATCGGGCAGCGCGAGGACCACGGCATCGGCAAGGATGCGGCCCTGCGGGTTCAAAAAAAACGCATAGCAGCCTTCGCCGGCCTGGAGCTGCTGGAGGTGGTTCGTGCACATGGCATGCAGCAGGCGAACCCGGTCCTCGCCGGTAGCCCGGATGCGGCCGTGTGCGGAGAGATCGAGCCAGGCGGAGCTTTCGCGAAGAGCTTGGTAGCCGTTCATACGGGTCAATAAATGAGCCGGAGGTAGGCGGCGATCAGGATCACGGCCAGGCCCGAGATGACGGCTCCGCTCATCCGCCTGAGCCGTTTCGCTTCCTCCTCGCTCCCGGCGCGCGAGGAGCGGACGCCCAACACCGCGGCGGCGAAGACGTGCAGCGCCAGCAGCACCTTCACCCCGAACCAGGCGTGATAGGAGGGCGTGTGGCCGGGTTGCGACAGGAAATTATAGAGCCCGGAAACGACCAGGCCGGCGATGGCCGCATACACCAGCGGGCGGAACCGGGAGCCGAGACGTTCGAGCGCCTCAGCCCGCTCTTCCGCCGGCTCCGGGAGCGCCGCCGCTGCCACCATCCGCGCGTATATCAGGCCCCCGAGCAGCACCGTGGCCGACGCTATGTGCGCCCACCGCATCAGAATGCCGAGCACTTCCCCAGCCAGCGACACCATAATGGAAGTATAAATGATCCACGAAATCCTGCCGGTCGGCTTGCTTGCCTGCAACTGCTCGATCCTCGGCGACGAGACGACGCACGAGGGGATGGTGGTGGATCCGGGGGACGACGTGGATGCGATCCTGCGCATCGCCAAGCGCCACGGCCTCCGGATCACGACGATCGTGGTGACGCACGCGCACATCGACCACATCGGCGGCGCCCAGAAGCTGAAGGCAGCTACCGGGGCGCAGGTTCTGATGAGCGCGAACGACATCCCGCTGTACGATCAGCTCGACATGCAGGCGGACTGGCTCGGGGTGCCTACGCCCGAGCGCACCGAGATCGACACGCCGGCGCGTGAAGGCGACCGCCTGTGGGTCGGCTCGAGCGGGATCGAGGTGCTCGACACGCCCGGCCACACGCCCGGCAGCATCAGCTTATGGATTCCGGCCGAGAAGAAACTGCTCTCGGGCGACACGCTGTTCCGCGACAGCATCGGCCGGACCGACCTTCCCGGCGGCAACGGCAGGCAGATCCTGGCCTCGATTCGCGAGAAATTGCTTCCGCTGCCGGATGAGACACTGGTGATCCCCGGGCACGGCGACACCACCACTCTCGCGCGCGAGAAGGAGTTCAACTACTTCCTCCAGGGGCTGTAGCGACGAGGCGGCCGCCGGCTGCGTGCGCGTGTACACTGGTGGTCTATGCGCATTCCGAACTGGCCGATCTACGGTGAGCGCGAGATCGAGCTGCTGCGCGGTGTGCTCGAGAGCGGCCGGTGGGGCGGGTTCAACGAGATTGTCGGCCGGTTCGAGCAGTCGTTCGCGGCGTTCCAACAGTGCGCGTACGGGATCAGCGCCGTCAACGGGACGGCGACGCTCGAAACCGCGCTGACGGTGTGCGGTATCGGGCCGGGCGACGAGGTGATCGTCCCCGCCATCTCGTTCATATCGAGCGCGACGGCGGTCTCGCGCGTGGGCGCCCTGCCGGTGTTCGTCGATATCGAGCCGTTCACCTTCAACATGGACCCGGCGCGGGCGGCGGCGGCGATCACGCCCCGGACCAAGGCCATCATGGTGGTGCATTTCGGCGGCCTGATGGCGGACATGGATCGCTTCACGCGCCTGGCCGCCGAGCGCAACCTGATCCTGATCGAAGACGCCGCGCATGCGCACGGCTCGGAATGGAACGGAAAGCGCGCGGGGAGTCTCGGCCTGGCCGGCTCGTTCAGCTTTCAGAACTCGAAGGTGATGACGTCAGGCGAAGGCGGGATGCTAACCACGAATGACGCCGGGTTTGCGGCGCGGGCGCGGGCCTTTGTCAACCAGGGGCGCCGCGAGGGCCAGGGCTGGTTCTTTCATTACACGCTGGGGACGAATTTCCGCATGGCGGCGTTCGAGGCGGCGGTGCTGACCGCCCAACTGGAACGGTTGCCAGGGCAGATCGCCACCGCCACGCGAAACGCGCGGCTGTTGCGGTCCGAGCTGGCCGGAGTTGCCGGCCTGCGGTTTCAGGACGAGCCGGCGCAGGCGGCGGCGCATTCCGGGTACTTGCTGCTGGGCCGGATCGACGCGGCGAAGTTCGGGATGAGCCGCGACGACTTCCATGCGGCGGTTACGGCGGCGGGCATTCCTTGCACGCCGTTCTATCCGCACCCGCTGTACGGCAACCCGATGTACCAGGCGGGCGGCTGCCGGGTGGAGTCTTGCCCGGTGTCGGAAGCCTCGATCGGGGACGCCTTCTGGTTCCCGCACCGCGTGCTGCTGGCGGAGGAAGAGACGATCCGCGAGATCGCGGCGGTGATCCGCTACTTGGCCTTCGGGCGCGAGTCCGGCGGCACCAGACCGTTGGCCCGGTAGTAGGCCACCAGCTGGCCGTAGTGCTCGGCGGCGTGCTCAATCACGCTCAGCCACGGTTGCACCGTCTTCGCGAAACGCTCTTCCGGGACGGCGTTCAGCGTGGCGCTCGCATCCTCGATCGACTTTCGGAGCACGGCCACGACTTCCGCTTTGGTCGGGTAGTTCTTGGGATCGAGCTCGTCCCAGTTGACCTTCTCGCCGCGCCCGGCCTTCGCCGCGTAGACGTTCCCGGATGCGATGTGAACGAGCACTTCCTGGAACGAGCGCGTCTCCTTGGTGAGACGGAACCCATATTTGGCCTCCGGGAAATCCTCTGCCATTTCCAGGATCTTGTGATTGAGGTAGCCGAAGGCCTGGCTGAAGCTCTTGGCGGGGGGCGGTGGCTGCTGTGTCTGCGCCTGGGCAAAGGGAACCACGGCGCCTATAAGGAACAGAGCGGCAATTGGAGCCTTCATGATGGTCATATCCTAACACGCGCATAAGCCGCCCCAAACGTCCTGGACCCTTCGGCTGCGCAACAGCAGGGCTGTAGAAGCCGAGGCATCGGTGCGGGCTTAGACATGGCACAGTAGGCCTTGTGAATCTGTGGGCCAGTTGATATGATCCCCGATTGGCAGAGAACCTCGACAAAAAGCGCGCGCGCGCCCCAATCCCAAAGGGTACTCAAGTAGTCGTGTTCCGGCGGGACGGTTGGCTATGCCGCTGGTGCGGGCGTCCCGTGATCTTCGGTCCTGCGCTGAAATACCTTGACCGCTTTGCGAGAGAGAGCGGATTCGCGGGGCCCCTCGCCTACCATGATGACCACTGGACACGGCGTAACGCGCCGCTGCTTGACCACATGGGAGCGGTCATCGATCACATTGAGCCTCACAGCCACGGCGGACCGGATGCACTTGAGAATCTCGCGACAGCTTGCAACAAATGCAATGCGAGCAAGAGTGACAGCGCGTCAGGAGATTTCAGCAAGAAATCACCCCGTCAGCGAATCAAGGGGAAGTACGGCGAACCCGAGAACTGGGACGGTCTGTCAACGCTCTTCGTGATCCTTGTCGAACGCGCGCCGGACAAGGCAGGCGCCTCGGAACTGGATTGGCTGAAGCACCTCAAGGGCGAGGCCGCCGCAACCGCACAGATTTAGCGCATTACCCAAGCACACTCAGAGGTCTCTGAAGTACAATGACGGAGAAACCGGAGGTGGCTTGTGTCGCTGCGCGACTTTCTGCAAAAGCAGTTTATCGATGTCATTGACTGGAGCGAACCCGAGGATGGCGTGCTGGCCTGGCGCTTCCCGTTTCGCGACATGGAAATTCAGAACGGCGGCAAACTGACCGTCCGCGAGTCGCAGATGGCCATGTTCGTCAACGAGGGCCGCATCGCCGACGTTTTCACGCCGGGGCTCTACACGTTGACGACCCACACCCTGCCGCTGCTGACCAACCTGCTGAACTGGGACAAGGAGTTCAAGTCGCCGTTCAAGTCCGACGTCTACTTCTTCTCGGCGCGCGTCCAGGTGGATCAGCACTGGGGCACCGCAACGCCCATCACGATCCGCGACCAGGAGTTTGGCGCCGTGCGGCTGCGCGCTTACGGCATCTACGCGTACCACATTGCGGACCCGCGCGTTTTCTTCAACAAGGTGAGCGGCACGCGGGAGATCTACCGGGTGGACGAGATCGAAGGCCAGCTTCGCAACACCATCGTGGGGCGGATCGCCGACACCTTCGCCTCGAGCAAGATTCCGTTCCTCGACATGGCGGCCAACCAGGTGGCGCTCGGCCAGAAGATCTCCGAACAGATGAAGCCCGGATTCGCGGAATTCGGTCTGGCGCTCGATTCGTTCGTGGTGGAGAGCCTCTCGCTGCCCGACGAGCTCCAGAAGATCCTGGACCAGCGCATCAGCATGGGGATGGTCGGCGACATGGGCCGGTACACCCAGTTCCAGGTGGCGCAATCCATGCCCATCGCGGCGGCCAATGAGGGTGGCGGCGCGGCGGGCGTAGGCGTAGGACTTGGGGCCGGCCTCACCATGGCGCAGCAAATGATGAACGCCATGAAGCCGGCGGCCGGGCCTGCGCCGGCGGGCGGGGCGCCGATGGCTCCGGCCGGCGATGCGAAATTCTGCACGAGCTGCGGCAAATCGATCCCGCGCCCGGCGAAGTTCTGCCCGGAATGCGGGACGGCGCAGTAGGTGTTGGCAGGGCAGGCGGTTGCGCCTGCATGTGACAGGCCAGAGGACTGTCCCACTGCTTGCTGGCGACAGGAGGCTGGATGGGCGGGGTGGAGTGGGTGGTCGAAGCGTACGGCTGCGACCGCGATGCGCTCGTGAGCCTCGTGCGGTTGCGCGCCCTGTTCGAGCGCCTCGTCACGGAACTCGCGCTGCGGCCCGTGGGTGAGACCAGGTGGCACCAGTTCGGCGGCGCCGGCGGCATCACCGGCCTTTGCCTGCTGGCCGAATCGCACTTGGCTTGCCACACTTTTCCCGAGCACGGGTCGCTGTGTCTGAACCTGTTCTGCTGCAGGCCGCGCTCCGAGTGGGACTTCGAAGCGAACCTCCGGCTGGATTTCGGCGCGCGCGGCGTACACGTGAGGCGCCTCGAACGGCCGTATCAAACCGATGAGCCCAACTGCGAACTGCCCGAATTGCGGCGCACCGATCCGGTTCCGCTGGTCTAGCGCGGTCCAGACCGTGTGCGAGTTCTGCCACTCGATCCTGGTGCGCCGGGACGTCAACCTGGAGCGCGTCGGCCAAGTGGCCGACCTGCCCGCGGACAGCTCGCCCATACAAGTCGCCACCGAGGGCGTCTACCGCAACCGCGCCTTTCAGATCGTTGGGCGCATCCTGTATGAATACGAGCAGGGCGGGTGGAACGAGTGGCACGCAGTCTTCAGCGACGGCGCGAGCGGCTGGCTTTCCGACGCGCAGGCGGAGTACGGCGTCTCGTTCGCGGCTCCTATGACGGGACTACCCGCGGCCGCCAGCGTCGCGCGCGGCCAGCAGTACGGCTTCAACGGCGTGCTCTACGAAGTGACCTGCCTCACGCGGGCGCATTACCGCGGAGTGGAGGGCGAGCTGCCTTTTGAGTATTGGAACAAGGACGAAGTGCTCTTCGCGGACCTGGAAGCCCACGATGCCCGCTTCGCCACTCTCGACTACAGCGATCCTCAGCCGCTGCTGTTCCTGGGCGAGATGGTCGAATTCGACAACCTGCGTTTAAAGAACCTGCGACAATTTGAGGGTTGGTAGAACCATGAGCGCCGCTCCTCCGCCGCCCCAGGTCAAATCGTTCCACTGTCCCAACTGCGGAGGGCCGGTGGTGATCCGCGGCTTTGCCACCACGCTGAGCGTCGTGTGCGGGAACTGCCACTCGATCCTCGACGCCAAGGACCCCAATTTCGCCGTGCTCCAGCGGTTTCAGGCGGCTGAGCGCATTGAGCCGCTGATCCCGCTGGGGACGCGGGGCAAGATCCGCGGCGATCCCTACGAGGTGATCGGCTTCCAGGTGCGCACGATCACCGAGGAAGGGGTCGACTACAGTTGGGACGAATACCTGCTCTTCAATCCCTATAAGGGGTTCCGCTACCTGACACAGTATCAGGGCCACTGGAACGACGTGACGGTGCTGCGTACGCTGCCCGAGGTCACCAACGGCGCGCGGCCCGTCGCCAAGGTGCTGGGCGGGACGTTCCGGCATTTCCAGACGGCCGAGGCCCGCACCACGTACGTTCTCGGCGAATTCCCGTGGCAGGTGCATGTGGGGGAGACGGTCAGCGTCATGGACTTCGTCGCGCCGCCGCGGATGCTTTCCTCGGAGACCACCGGCTCGGAGACGACGTGGTCGCTCGGAGAGTACATCACCGGGCAGCAAGTGTGGCAGGCGTTCCAACTCCCGGGCAGCCCGCCCCGCCCGGTCGGGGTTTACGAGAACCAGCCCTCGCCCTTTGGCGGGAACCTGAAGGAAGTGTGGCTGTGGTGTGCGGCGTTTCTGCTCTTCCTGACGCTGATTGCGATGTTCTTCAGCACTTTCGCGCGCAACGAGGAGGTCTTCCATGGAAGTTACTCCTTCGCCCCTCACGCGAACCAGGAACCGTCCTTCGTTACTGACGTCTTCGAGTTGAAAGGGCGCACCTCGAACGTGGAGCTTTCGACGCGCACCGATCTGACCAACAATTGGGCGTATTTCAATTACGCCCTGATCAACTCGGATACCGGCCAGGCCTTCGACTTCGGGCGCGAGGTGAGCTACTACTTCGGGCGCGACAGCGACGGGGCCTGGACCGAAGGCGGCCAGAGAGACACCGCCGTGATTCCGGCCGTACCCTCCGGCCGCTACTACCTGCGCGTGGAGCCGGAAATGGACGCTTCCGCCCAGGGCGTGGGGTACGAGATCACGGTGCGGCGAGACGTGCCGTCGATCAGTTACTTTTTGATCGCGGCGCTGCTGCTGCTTGTGCCGCCGGTATTCTGGACGTTCCGTTCGATGGGCTTCGAGCAGGCGCGGTGGCACGAAAGCGACTACGCGCCCGCCAGCGGCGGAGGCGATGAATAATGCGGCATCCCTTTTATCTGGTGTTTGGCATGGCGCTGCTCGGCCTGGTCACGACGGCCGAGTACCGCGGCTGGAGTCTCACGAGCGTCAACGAGATGAAGAACGTGCCCAAGTCGGTGCGCGACAACCCCGGCGCGTACCGCGCGCACTACATGTTCTACCCGCGCCATATTGGGGGCAAGTGACGGAGCCAATTCTATGAACGACTTTCACCCCGGCTACATTCTCAACGCGCTGGTCTATTCGGCGCTCGGCATTCTGATCTTCGTGGCCGCCTTTGTGATTATCGACCGGCTCACGCCCTACCACCTGTGGAAAGAGATCGTGCAGGAGCACAACACGGCGCTGGCGATTCTGATCGGCGCCATGTCCATCGGCATGTGCATCATCATCGCGGCGGCGATCCACTGAGACGGGGCAGGCGCCTCCGCCCTGCCGGCAGGGCAAAGGGTCTCACTTTGCGGCGCCGGCGTTCGCGATGCGTTGCCGGACTTCAGCCTCGTCCTCCGCTGTCGGCGACATCTGCAGGTATTTTTTCCAGTGCTCGATTGCGCCGCCGCGGTCGCCCTTCGCCGCCAGCACCGACCCCAGCACGCGTTCCGCGCGCGGAATCTCGTGGAAGGTGTCGAGGGCAATCGCGCGGCGGGCGCTCTTTTCGGCGGCATCGAGGCGCGCCAGGGCGAGGTCGGCCATCGCCTGGGAGACGTAGACCTCGGGAAACCCAGTCGCGTCCAATTGGAGAGCGCGCTCGGCGGCCTCCAGGGCATCCTGCATCCGGCCCCCGTCCGCGGCCAGGCGGGCCAGGCGGGCCCAGGCCGGAGCGAATTTCGGGTCGGAATTCACTGCCCGCTCACAGGCCTCCCGGGCCTGTTGCGGCCTCGACTGCTCCGCCAGCGCCTCTCCCAGGGCGTTCCAGGCCGGCGCGTAGTCCGGGTAGGCGGCGACGGCGCGCTCGAACTCCCGCTGCGCCGCCGCCCATTTCTTCCCGATCATCGCAGCGACGCCCTT